>Ga0268299_1000766_pt1 | contig 81561 bp, 72 predicted proteins | sample NOBtaG_FD_193484 | JGI IMG/M metagenome (GOLD analysis project Ga0268299, IMG submission 193484) | Activated sludge microbial communities from bioreactor in Nijmegen, Gelderland, Netherland - NOB reactor | ecosystem: Engineered > Bioreactor > Aerobic > Activated sludge | place: Netherlands... | reverse complement strand
GCCACGGCCTGCCGAAGAACACCCGGCTGACCGCCGGGACCACGATGCCTTCCGGAGCAACGCCGCACTCGCAGACGCCGCGATGACCGGGCGGAGCATGGTGAACGTGCCCGCGCCCCCCGTCGGGAGCAGTACGGCGCTCGCGCGTGGCAGGGCCTGGCTCGTGTTTGAGGGCTCAGCCCACGCAAGAGTTCTTCTTTAGTGTCTGGCTAACGATCACGCGCTGAGCCGCAGCGCGACCCTCAGAATACACACGGTCGCGCTGTCAGCTCCAGCGCGCTGTTAGCCGGCCGGTGGAGCGCGGGATCGCGGACCTGATGGCCGCGCGGGCCTTGGCGCGAGACCCGCCGAGGCTCAGGCGCGCCCCACGCCGACTCACCCCGACGCCCAACGACCCATCACGGCCACGAGGCAGCTCACCGGTCGACCGCGCCACCGGGCGCGCCGTCGCGCGGACCCAGACGACGCGAACGTGGACTCGGCCACGGGCAGATCGCCCGGCTCAGTGGCCGTGACCTCGGTGCCCGCCCCGATCCGGAACGGCGCCGCGACCGCGCGGTCGTCCACGATGGCCAGCAGCACGGCGGTGGTGATCCGCGACGCCGCACGGAAGCAACGCGCCGCCCCGGTGGAGCCGAACGCCGCGGAACACCTCGAGGCCAGAAGGAACGTGAGTTCCGTCCTTGTCCGGCTAACGGCCTGCGGCTAAGCCGCGCCGGCCGGATGCTCATTCTCCGCGATCAGCAAGCCGAAGCGCCAGTCGGCGTCGGCTTCAGCCGCGGGTTAGCCAGCCGGTCGACCCGACGATCGCCGACCAGGTGATCGCGCGAGCCCGGACGCGCAGACCGCCCCCAGCGCAGGCGCACCGATGTGCGAATGATTGACGCGGTCGCGAAGACCCACCACTGCCACGAGCTAGCTCCCAATGAGCCGCGCCCGCGGTGCGCCGTCGCATAGGCCCCTCGGCTAGGACACCGTCACTGCCTGCCGAGGAACACCTGGCTGACCGGCGGGACCGCGATGCCCTTCCGGGACGACGCCTCGCCCGCAGACGCCGCGATGACCGGGCGGAGCATGGTGAACGTGCTCGGCCCCGCCGTCGGGAGCAGCACGGCGGTCGCGTGTGGCCGAGCGTGGCTCGTGTTTGAGGGCTGAGCCGAGCAAGGGTTCTTCGTCTTGTCTGGCTAACGACTTCGCGTTGAGCCGCGCCGCGCGAGGCAGGATACCACCGAGCGGGGGAACCCGGCGGACGCGCACGTGGCCGCCGGGCGTCGGCTCCAACGCGGGGTTAGACCGGCTCGGCCCGGCTGCGCTGCCACGATGCAAGCACGATCAGAAGTGCCGTGACGCTCGCCACGACACTCAAGTAGATGGGTGCAAACAGGAAGACAAGATTGGGCTCGAATGAATCGTCGAGTGCGCGAGGGCGCAGGGCCTGCACATACAGGAGCCCGGCGACGGTCGCCACGACGACGGCACCAACCCGGCTTGGCCCTTGTGCCGACACAGGCCCGAAGAGGCGTAGTGCGAGCCAACTCGCCACCGCCACCAAACCAAAAGAAGCAGAGCCCGGCAGTGCCAATTGTGCCGCGAACCACGGGTGCGCAGGCCCCACCCACCAGAGGCAGAAGCCCAACAACCCAGCTGCACCGGCAGCGAGTAGTCGGAAGGTCGTCGTCACGGTGTTGCTTCCGAGCGGTCTAACTTGTTAGTAGACTGCGCTCAGAGTAGCCGATCTTCCGTGGTTACGTGCGCACCAGTGCAGCCCTCCACCTGGCACGTGTGCAGAACTCCCCAGGATTCCCGGTAAAGCCCCTTATTACGCTGACCAGCGTAACATCCCGGTAGGGTCGGGCGGCTCCGCACGTAACCACCATCGCCGACCGCCCGCCCCAGGAGGATGACGCGGAGCCGAGGGCTCAGCGCACGAGGAAGGCGTCCACCCGCAGGCCGATCGGCAGGCGCGTGCCGGGGGCGAGCTCGACGAGCGTTTCCAGCACCTTGGTGTCCACCTTTTCCGCCGGCTCGTCGGTCCGCACGTTCTTGCGGCCCAGCATGGCGCCCACGCGGATCACGCGGCCCTCGAAGCGTGTCTCCCCGTAGGCGTCGGCCGTCACCCACGCGGACTGGCCCACCCGCACCGCCGCCACGTCGCGCTCGTCCACGTCCACCCGCACACGAAGGCTCCGCGTATCGGCCATCGTCACGATGGCCGAGTCCAAGCTGTCGAGGGACACGCTCTCGCCCGTCCGCTTGTGACGGCGCAGGACCACACCGGCCATCGGAGCGCGGACGATGGCCTTGGCCAGGACCGCGCGCATCTCGTCGAGCGTCGCACGCGCCAGTGCGACCTGCGCCTCGGCCCGGACGAGCTCGTCGGCGCGCGCCGCGCTGTCGATCGTCGCCAGCCGCTCCGCGGTCTCCGCCCGCCGCGCCACGGCGACCCGCCAGTCCCGCTCGGCACGGTCGAGATCGTCTTTTGCGATCACGCCCTCCGCGAAGAGCCGCCGCTTCCGCTCAAGGTCGACCCGCGCGTGCTCGAGCCCGGCCTCGGCCTGCTCGGCCACCGCACGTGCCTCGCGGCGCTCCTCCGGCCGTGCACCGTTCTCCAGGCGCTCCCGCTCGGCCACCGCCACACGAAGGCGCGCCTCTGCGGCCACGACGCGCGCGCGATGATCGCCCTCCTCCAGGCGCGCGAGCACCTGGCCGGCGGCGACCTCGTCCCCTTCGTCCACCAGGACCGCCGCCAGCTTCCCCGACAACTCGGGCCCGATCTCGACCTCCTCCGTCGCGGCCTCCACACGGCCCGGCCCCGCAATCACAGCCGCCGCGGGTGCCCCCGACATCTCGGTGGGGTCGGGCGGCGGGACAGCGCCCGCCGCTCCCCGCAGGACCATCACGCTCGCGCAGCCCGCGAGCACCAGTGCCGTCAGCGCCAGTCGTCTCCCGTTCATAAGCCTGCCTCCTCCGTCAGCCGTCCATCCGCGATGTGCACCACGCGATCGGCGTACGCCTCCGCGCGGTGGTCGTGCGTCACCATCACCACCGCACGGTCGCGCGCGTGGGCTAGGTCCGTGAGCAATCGGAGGACCGTGCCGCCCGACTGCGAATCGAGCGCCGCCGTCGGCTCGTCCGCGAGCACGATCGAGGGATCGCCGACCAGGGCGCGGGCGATGGCCACGCGCTGTTTCTGGCCGCCACTCAGGTCCGCCGGGTAGCTGTCGGCCTTCCGGGCCATGTCCACCGACTCCAGTGCGGTCATGGCCCGGCGGCGGGCATCGCGACCGGAGACCCCGCGGACGTCGAGTGCAAGCTCGACGTTCTCCACGACCGTCAGTGCCGGGAACAGGTTGAACCCCTGGAACACGAAGCCGACGTGCGCCAGGCGGATGCGCGGGAGCTCGTGCTCGGCGCGCCCGACCACCTCCTCGCCGTTCAATCGCACGCTTCCAGACGAAGCGCCGAGGATGGCACCCATGATGGACAGCAGCGTGGTCTTGCCGCTGCCCGACGGCCCCATCATCAGCAGCACCTCGCCGCGCGCGACATCCAGGGTGACGTCGTGCAGTGCACGGTGCGCCGTCACCCCTTCGCCGTAGGTCTTGCTCACGTGCCGGACGGCCACGGCCGCACGTGTTGCCTGTGTCGCCACGTTCTACCCCTTGAACACCATGGCCGGATCGATGCGGGTCACCTTGTTGATGGACACGATGGACGCGCCGAGGCACATCACCAGCGTGAGCACGAAGAGCGCGGAGGCCAGCGGTGCCTCGAGGATGATGGCCGTGGTCCCCGCCAGGCTCGCGCGCGATGCCGCGATCGCGATGGCGATACCGACGCCGTAGCCCGCCACGGCGCTCAGCGTGGCCTGCTGGAGGATGACGCGATAGAGATAGGCGTTGGTCGCGCCCATCGCCTTCAGCGTGCCGTACTCGCGGATGTGGTCCACGGTGGCCGCATAGATGGTCTGCGCGACCACCACGACGCCCACGAGCAGGCCCAGGCCCGCGGCGATCAGCACCGTGATGCCCGCGCCCGTGCCGAACATCCAGTAGGCTTCCTGTCCCTGCCGCCACGCGTCTGCCGTCCGAACGTCGACGTCGGTCAGGCGCGCCCGCAGCCGCTCCGCCACCACCTCGTGGTCCGCCACCACCTCCACACGCGCCAGGAGGAACATCGTCTGGTCCTCGGTCACGCCCGCGTAGTCCTGCGCGCGCTTGAAGGAGGCGAACACAGGTGGCGCCGTCGTGAACGTCCGGATGCCGCGCGTCAGGCCGACGACCCGGGCCCTGTGGCCGCCGAGCTCGACCACGTCTCCGATGCCGGTGATGCCGAGCTTGTCGAGATACAGCTCGTCCACGATCACGGCGTCGGGCTCTGCCAGCCGGTCCGCGCGTCCGGCCACCACCTTCCAGGGCTGGCCCATCGGCCCGGTGAGGTCCACGCCGATGACCATCACCGACTCCTGTCCGCCATCGGGCCTCTTCCACTGCCCGAACCGGACGATGTGCTTCTGGACAGCGGCGATGCCGGGCGTGGCCAGCACGTCGTACAGCTTGCGCTCCGAGAAGGGCACGCCCGTCTCGAGGTGCGTGACGCCGGTGGAGGTGATCCACAGGTCGGCGCCGGCATGCCGGATCACGTCCGAGGTGGCCCGCTGGAAGCCCACGAACAGGCCGAGCTGGACGGCCGACAGGACGACGGCGAAGACGATGCCAGTGAGGGTGACCACGAGCCGCACGCGGTCGTGGAGGAGGTTGCGTCGGGCGAGTGAGGGCATGATGGCTTTACATAGCTAATTGACGTAACACCGTTAACTTCGGTTGCCGAAAAAAGCGGCCGTCCGTGGCCGCCCGCGTGCCTCCCGCCCGACCGGGCGCGGCGTCAGTCCTTCAGCATGCCGCGGATGATGGTCTCCAGGTGCGCCTCGATCAGGGTGGCTTTCGGGGCGAAGGGGAACCCTTTCTTCGCGACGAGCAGGGCCACCAGGCCGTGCACGCTCATCCAGAGCACCTGGGCGGCCACCTCCGGGTGCACGGGCCGGAACCGGCCGGCCTCGATGCACGCGGCCACCGCCTCGCGCAGGATGGTGAACGCCTGCTCGCCGGCCGATCCGGCGAAGGCCCCGGCGTCCTCGCCCTTCAGCCGCTGCATGAAGGTCACCGTGTAGTGCTCGGGGTGCTTCAGCCCGAAGTCGATGTACTCCCGCAGCCCGGCGCGAAGCCCGCCCACGGGATCGCCCGCATGCAGCCGGCGCTGGCGCTCGAGCCGCCGGACGAGCTTGCCGAAGGTCTCGTCGCAGACGGCGTGGAACAGCTCGGCCTTGTCCTCGAAGTAGAGGTAGATGGTGGTGGGCGAGTACTCGATGCGTTCCGCCAGGCGGCGCATGCTGACGGCCTCGAACCCGTCCTCGGCGAACATCCGTCGCGCGGCGTCGAGAATCTCGCCCCGGAGGGAGGCCTTCTGCCGCGCCCGTCGCTCAGCGGTGCCCATGAGGTTAACGGTGTTAACTTACCCGGCCCCGCCGTCCCGTGTCAACCACCCCTCGCACTCTGCCCCCCGCACCGCACCCTGCACCCCGCACCCGCCACTCGGCACCGCACTCTGCACCCCGCACCTCTGCACCCAGCACCCGTTCGCGTAGTACCATCCCCCATGGTCACTCTGCTCATGCTGATGTGGCTGCAGGCCGCCCCCGCCCAGCCTGCTCCTCAACCGGCGCGCCCGCGCGCCACCGCGCCCGCCAGCACCACACTCACGATCACCGTCACCGACGGCGTCGGAGTCGTCCTCGAGGGCGTCACCGTCGCCATCATCGGCGGGCCGGTGGATCGCCAGGGCAAGACCGGGACGGACGGCCGCCTCCGGCTGCTGGGCGTGCCGGGCGGCACCTACCGTGCGCGCTTCTCGCACGAGGGCTACTACACCTTCGAGAAGGAACTGGCCTGGCGCGCCGGACAGCCGGCGCCGACGCTCACCGTCACGCTCAACGCCGCGCCCCCGCCCCCGCCGCCCCCGCCGCCTCCGCCCCCGCCGGAGCCCAAGACACCCGAGTTCACCCTGCCGCCGCCATCCGATCCGAAGACCATGGCGCTGCCCGACTACATCGAGCGGAACTTCATTACGAATCGCGAGGGCCACAAGGAGAACCTCGTGGGTTGCAGCGGGGTGGGCCAGTCCCTGGTCTGGCAGATCCGCCAGCCGTGGACGGACCGCTCGCACCCCTCGGCCGATGCCATGCTTTACGTCATCGGCGGGGAGGGCACGCTTCGGCTGGACGGGCGCGACGTGACGATCGGCGCCGGCAGCTTCGCGGTGGTCCCGCGAGGCACGACCTACGGGTTCACCCCCCGTGGCCGCAATCCGCTGATCGTGCTCGCCACGCTCGCCGGCGCCCCCTGCGCCGGAGAATGAGACCACGAAGAACGAAGGACACGAAGACGCACGAAGCCTTTTCGAGGGCTCGGTGTCCTGCGGTCCCGGGGTTCCGGGTCCCGGGTGTGGGCTTCCCAGCCCGACGTTCATCGTGTCCGTCTTCGTGGTCGTCGTGCCTTCGTGGTTTCTTTGGGACACGCGGCGGTTTGGGATACGCTGAACAGCTCCGACGTATGCCAGATGCGAATCCGAAAGCCGAGGCCCCGCCGCAGGACTTCATCCGTGAGATCGTGACCGCCGACGTGGCCGCCGGGAGGAACGGCGGCCGTGTGGTCACGCGTTTTCCGCCGGAGCCCAACGGCTACCTCCACATCGGCCATGCCAAGGCCATCTGCGTGGACTTCGGCATCGCGGAGGAGTTCGGGGGCACCTGCAACCTCCGTTTCGACGACACGAACCCCGTGAAGGAGGACGTCGAGTACGTCGACTCCATCAAGGCGGACGTACACTGGCTCGGCTTCGACTGGGCCGGGCGCGAGTTCTACGCGTCGGATTACTACGAGCAGCTCTACCAGTTCGCCGAGGCGCTGATCCGGAAGGGCGTGGCCTACGTGGACTCGCTCTCGGCCGACCAGATCCGCGAGCATCGCGGCACGCTGACCGAGCCCGGCACGGACTCGCCGTATCGCACGCGCGGCGTCGAGGAGAATCTCGATCTGTTCCGCCGGATGCGGGCCGGCGAGTTCGCCGACGGCACGCACGTGCTGCGCGCGAAGATCGACATGGCGTCGCCCAACATCAACATGCGCGACCCGGTCCTCTACCGTATCCGCCACGCGCATCACCACCGGACCGGCGACCAGTGGTGCATCTACCCGATGTACGACTACGCGCATCCCCTCTCCGATGCCATCGAGGGCGTGACGCACTCGCTCTGCACGCTGGAGTACGTGGATCACCGGCCGCTCTACGACTGGTGCATCGAGCAGGCCGAGACCGCGCATCAGCCGCAGCAGTACGAGTTCGCGCGGCTCAACCTGAACTACACGGTCATGAGCAAGCGCAAGCTCCTCCAGCTGGTCGCACAGAAGCACGTGTCGGGCTGGGACGACCCGCGCATGCCCACCATCTCGGGCCTGAGGCGCCGCGGCTACACCCCGGAGTCGATTCGGGACTTCTGCACGCGCGTGGGCGTGGCCAAGAAGGAGAACGTCATCGACGTCGGCCTCCTCGAGCACTGTGTCCGCGAAGACCTCAACAGACGGGCCCCGCGGGCCATGGCAGTGCTCCGTCCGTTGAAGCTGGTGCTCACCAACTATCCCGAGGGGCAGGTCGAGCACATGGACGTCGTCAACAACCCGGAGGATCCGTCCGCGGGCACGCGCAAGGTCGAGTTCTCGCGCGAGATCTACATCGAGCGCGACGACTTCATGGAGGACCCGCCGAAGAAGTTCTTCCGGCTCGCGCCGGGCCGGGAGGTCCGGCTCCGCAACGCGTACCTCGTCACCTGCACGGACGTCGTCAAGGACGCCTCGGGCGGCATCCTCGAGCTGCGCGGTACCTACGACCCGGCGACGCGCGGCGGCGACGCGCCCGACGGACGCAAGGTGAAGGCGACCCTCCACTGGGTGTCGGCCGCGCACGCGGCGACGGGCACCGTGCGGCTCTACGACCGCCTGTTCACCGTGGACGATCCGGACGGCGTCGCGGGGAAGACCGGCGTGGACGTCACCACCCTGATCAACCCGGCCTCGCTCGAGGTGGTCACGGGCTGCCTGCTGGAGCCGATGCTCGCCGATGCCCCGGCCGGCGCGCGATACCAGTTCGAGCGCCTCGGATACTTCTGTGCGGATGCGGAGTCCCGTCCAGGGGCGCCCGTGTTCAACCGCACCGTGTCCCTGAAGGACTCCTGGGCCCGGGTGTCGGCCCGCGAGGGCGCCTGAGCCCAGGCCTGGCGAGCGCGTCCCCATCATGCGCGTGGCCATCGTTGGCGGACCGGGTGTGGGCAAGAGCACGCTCGTCCGCCAGCTTGCGGACCTCTACCACAACGGATCGTACGGCGAGGGCGAAAAGGGCGTCTGGGACCCCCGCGTGCTGGAGGACATCGCCCACGGTCGCAATCCCGTCGGCGTGACGGAGTACTTCGCGCGCCTCTACGACGCCAACTACCGGGACGCCGCCGCGCACGACGGTCCGGGCCGGGTGATCTTCGTCGAGGGCGCGCGCATGACGCTGGAGGCCCACATCGCGGAGTATCCAGCCGAGTACCACGAGCCACTGCACGCCGTGTGTGGGATGGGAGACGCGTGGAAGCCGGATCGGGTGATCGTGCTCACCTCGAGCAGCGCCACCATCGAGCACCACATCAGGTTACGCAGCCGGGCGCACGAGGAGGTCGAAGACATGATCCGGCGCTTCCGTCTCATCGACGAGGCGTTCCGCCGACTCGCGGCTGCAGACCCGACGGCGGTCGTCATCGACCGCGACGGGTTCGAGTTCCACGACCGTGACGACCTGGTGCGGATCATCGAGCAGGCGCGCCTGCCGCCGTTCGAGGAGATTCCGTACGTGCGGTACTGAAAGGCGCGGAGGAACGACCGCAGATGACGCGCCGTCAGGGAACCGGGAAGCGCTCGCGGGCGATGAACGCGTCGATCGCCTCGAGCAGCCCCGTGCTGGCGTCCCTCACGACGAAGACCGACTCCTCGCGCTGACCGGGCGTCAGGTCGTGCAGGTCCACGAGGACCACCTCCGGGCCGTGTGAGGGGATCACGCTCCCATCGAGGGCGTAATACTCGGCCTCGGCGATCGCATCCAGCCCGCCGGCGTCGAACGCGGCATACAACTCGGGGAACGTCGCCGTCGTCACCACCTCCACCCCGGCGGGTGCGCGGCGACGCACGTCTCGTTCCGCGGCCATGCCGCGGACGACACCGACGCGCTTGCCCACGAAGTCGTCGATGTGGTCGTACTGCCCCGCGTCGACCGGCCGGATGCGGAGCGCCCGTCGCTCGTACAGGAACGGCGCCGAGAACGTGCCGCCCGGGCTGACGCGATCCGGGAAACTGGCGACGTTGGTGGCCACCAGGTCCACCTCACCCGCCCCGGCGCGGGTCCACGACTCGTGGAACGGCACGACCACCCAGCGGATGGTGAGCGCATGCTCCGCGGCGAACCGCTCCACGTAGCGGCGAATCCACAACTGCGAGTCGTAGGGGCCCGACGGCGTCCCTGTGGTGACGGCCACGGCGAGGACACCGGGCGCCAGCGTGGTGATGTTCGGGCCCTCCCCGCACGCCACCACCGCCAGCGCCAGCGCGGCCGACACGAACTGGCGCATCAGGGTCCGCCCTCCTGTGCACGCACGTGAGCCGTCACCGGCGGCGTCGGGCAGCCTTCGCAGTCCGCCGCTTCGCCGACGTCCGAGCGGTCTTGGCGGCCTTCGCGGTCGCCATCCGCTTCGGAGCCGCCTTGCGCGTCGCCGCCGCCCGGGCCTTCGGGGCAGGCTTGCCTTTCGCGGTCGTCCCTGCCTTCTTCCCAGCCTTCGTCGCGGCCTTCCTGGTGGCTTTCTTCGTGGCCTTCTTCGCGGCTCTGGGCCGCGCCGGCGCCGCCGTACGGCGCTGATACTGCCCCTCCATGGCGGGCATCCACGCTTCGCCGTCCGGCGACACCTCCATCAGGAAGTCGTGCGCGTCCGGGCCCGTCAGCAGCCACGACGTCCGGGAGTGGCCACCCTGCGGCATCGCGGCGCCGAGCACGAGCCGGTCCCCATCGAAGCGACCGCGATACTCCCCCGCCGTCCCGCCCATCGAGTCCCACCAGTGCATCACGTACTCCTCGGTGCGGGGATCGAACCAGAACACGCCGTGGCCGCGGAAGGTAACCTGCCCGTCCCGGCTCTGCTCGTATTCCTGCAGGACGGCGAATCCGTCGGCGATCCAACGGTTCGTCACCTGCGCGCGCGCGCCGCCGCCGCTGGGATCCCAGGGCGATGGGTGCAGCTTCTCATCGCCGGTCCACTCGCCGACCAGGGCCGACAGCTTCTTGTGCGGGTCACCGGGCTTGGGCATGTCCATTGAGGGCCTCCAGACGGGGAGAGGCTAACACACGGAGTAGGGTGCAGGGGTGCAGGGGTGCAGGGGTGCAGGGGTGCAGGGGTGCAGGGGTGCAGGGTGCAGGGTGCCGGGTGCCCGCTATAATGCGCGGGCTTGCCGGCGCCCCGTCTCACGCGTGCCCTGACGTTCCGGGACCTCGTCGTCTACGGGCTGCTCTTCATCGGGCCGCTGGCGCCTGTCGGCGTGTTTGGGGTGCTGGACGCCCGCACGAACGGTGCCGTGGCGCTCGTCTACGTCATGGCCACCGTAGCCATGGCGTTCACCGCCTGGTCATATGCCGAGATGTCGCGCGTGGTGCCGCACGCCGGCTCCGTCTTTGCGTACGCCTCCGAGGGCCTCGGGCGCCCGGCGGGGTTCCTCGCCGGCTGGCTGGCGATGTTGGACTACCTCCTGATTCCGTCGGTGGCCTACCTGTTCTCGGGCATCGCGCTGCACGCGCTGCTCCCGGCCGTGCCGGCCTGGGCCTTCACCGTGCTCGCGTTCGTGGTCACCACCGCGCTCAACCTGCTCGGCGTGCGCCTGGCAGCACGGGTGGGATTCGTGGTCCTCGTCGCCGAGATCGCCGTGCTGGCGATCTTCCTCGTCCTGGCTGCCCTCACGATCGCCGCGGATGGGCCCGCGCGTCCCTGGGTCTCGCCGGTGACCGGACTCGGGGCCTTCGAGCCCTCACTGATCGTCGGCGCCGTGTCAGTGGCGGTGCTCTCCTACCTCGGCTTCGACGCCATCGCCGGATTCGCCGAGGAGAACGCCGGCGACGCCCGGGACGTGGGCCGCGCCATCCTCTTCTGCCTGGCTGTTGCCGGGGCGACGTTCGTGGCGCAGACCTGGCTGGCCGCGTTGCTGGCCCGTCTCGACCCGACGGAACTGGCCGCCCATCCCGAGCGGCAGGGCACGGCGTTCTACGACATCACGCGCGCCGCCATCGCACCTTGGATGGCGACGGTGCTGGCCATTACCAAGGCGGTCGGCCCTGCTTTCGCCGCCATGACCGGGCAAGCCGCCGCCGCGCGGCTGCTGTTCGGCATGGCGCGAGACGGGCGTCTGCCCCTCGTGCTGGCGCAGATCGACGAACGGCACGGCGTGCCGCGCGCCGCCCTCGGCGCCGCCGCCGTGCTCACGCTGGCGGTCTCGGTCTGGGCCGCGCGCCGACCGGATGGCCTCGATGTGCTCGTCTCCATCGTGGACGTCGGCGCGCTGGCGGCCTTCACGCTGCTCCACGCCTCGGTCGTGGGTTACTTCGTCGTGTCGCGCACAGGCCCCGCGCGCCTCGCGCACGGGATTGTGCCCATCCTGGGCGCCGTCGTGACGGTGTGGGTGATCGTCGAAGCCAGCCCCCTGGCGCAAGGGGTGGGCGCCGCCTGGGCCATCACGGGTCTCGTCGTGCTCCTGATACAGAGGAAGGCTTGAGGGTATGGACTACACCATCCGCGCGGCCTCCGCGGCCGACATCACCACCATCGTCCATCACCGCGAGCAGATGTTTCGCGACATGGGCACGGTGTGCGACTACGCGGCGATGGCGCAGGCCTGCACCCGGTGGTATCAGGAGGCACTGGCCGCGGGCACGTACCGCGGCTGGCTGGTGGAGGCCGGTGGGACCGTAGTGGGCGGTGGCGGACTGATCGTGATGCCATGGTCACCTGGTCCGTCGCGCCTCGACCCACGGATGGCGTGGGTATACAACGTGTTCGTCGAGCCCGCTCATCGCGGCCAGGGCCTGGCGCGGCGGCTGATGCAGACGATACACGCATGGTGCCGCGAACAGGGCATCGAGCGCCTGGCCCTGAACGCGACGGACGCCGGCGCGCGTGTCTATCGCGACCTGGGATACACCAGCCCGGACGAGCCGATGATGCGCCTGGATCTATAGACTCGCGGGCCTCACCCGCAGGCGGCCGGAGCTGACGGTCGTCGTGCGCGACCTGAGCCGAGAGGAGGGGGCTCTCGACCGGCGCATCCTGCACGCCGAGAGCATGGCCGCAGCCCTCGCGGCGACGGTGATCCTCAGCGTCCTCGTCCAGCTGGCGGAGCTCTACCTGATGACGGGCCTGCGGGCGTAGAGGCCTCAGCGTGCGTCGGGTTCGATGGCGACGGTCACTGGCGTGGGCGACAGGACGCGGACGAGATCGGCGGGCGCCAGCGAGACGAGGAACCCGCGCTTGCCGCCGTTGACGAGGATGCGCGGCAGCGCGAGGATGGTCCGCTCGACGTAGACGGGCAGCGCCTTTCGCGTGCCGAACGGCGACGTGCCACCCACCTGGTAGCCGGTGTGCCGCTCAGCCGCCGTGGGATCGCACGGAGCCACGGTCTTCGCGCCGATCTGCCGTGCGAGATTCTTCGTGGAGACCTCGCGATCGCCGTGCATGAGGACGATGAGCGGCTCCTTCTCCTCGTCCTGCATCACGAGTGTCTTGATGATGATGTGCTCGTCCACCCCGAGCTCGCGCGACGAGACGCGCGTCCCGCCCCGCTCCTCGTAGTTGTAGTGATGCCCGACGAAGGGGACCGCGTGCTGCCGCAACACGCGGACGGCTGGGGTAACGCCGGACATTGAGTGATTGTAGATTGGCGATGGGTCATTGATCGTCAATCACTCGATGCGGAGCGCCGTCACGGGGTCCACCCGAGCGGCGCGCCATGCCGGGAGCGCGCTGGCAGCAAGCGCGGCGGACAGCAGGACGAGGGTGACGGCGCCATAGGTGGCGGGGTCGGTGGGCGGCACGTCGTAGAGCACCGTCTGGATCAGGCGCGCGAGCACGACGGCGCCGGCGAGGCCGGCGGCCAGGCCGATCGCGGTGAGGCGCAGTCCGTGCCCGAGAATCAGCCGCAGCACCTGTCCACGCTCGGCGCCGATGGCCAGCCGGATGCCGATCTCGTGCGTGCGACGGCTCACCATGTACGCGAGGACGCCGTAGATCCCCACGGCCGCGAGCACCAGGGCGATCACGGCAAACGTGCCGAGCAGGAAGCCCGTGAGGCGCGGCGTGGCCAGCGACGCCGCGACGACATCCGCCATGGGGCGCACGTTCGCCATCGGCAGCGTGGGGTCGATCGCGCGCACGGCACCGCGAATGGGCCCGGCCAGGGTCGTTGGGTCGCCGGTGGTGCGCACCACCACGAAGGCGTTGCGAACGAGGTTGCCGCCTGTCGCGACATGCCACTGGCTGTGCGGAACGTAGAACTTCTCCTTCACGAGGCCGGTCACGCCGTTGTGCCGCTCGTCCGCCACGATGCCGACCACGACCGCCCAGGGGTTCCGCATGCTGCCGACGCGCAGCCGTCCGCCGACGGCGTTCCCGTCCCGGAAGTACTGCCGCGCGAGCGTCTCGTTGACGACGGCCACGGGCTGGGACTCGCTCGTGTCGGCCGCGGTGAACCAGCGGCCGCGCACCAGGCGCGTTCCCATCGCCTCGAAGGCGCCGTCCGACACGATCTGCCAGTCGCCCTTCGCGTTGGCGCCGGGCCGTTCCTCGTAGCCCTCGATGTCCAGCCCGAAGTCACCGATGGTGGTGGCAAGCGGCAGCACGCGCACGACGCCCGCGGCCTCCACGCCGGGCAGTGCCCGGATGCGCTCCATCAGGGTGCGATAGAACGCCACCACGCGCTCGGGCGTGTCATAGCGCGCGGCCGGCACGGAGAGGCGCAGCGTGAGGACGCGATCCGGATTGAAGCCCAGGTCGATCCGGCCGAGTGCGGACAGGCTGCGCACCATCAGGCCGGCACCCACGACGAGGATGACGGCCAGGGCCACCTCCGCCACCACCAGCGCACTCCGGACGCGCTGTCGGCCACCGCCCACGGTGGCCTGCTGACTGCCTTCGCGAAGGGCGTCCACCAGGTTCAGCCCGAGAGTGCGCAGGGCAGGCAGCAGGCCGAACACGAGCGTCGTCATCACCCCGAGCGCGAGCGTGAACCCCACCACCGGCAGGTCGAGGGCGACGGGCGCGAGTGGCGGCAGGCTCGTGGGATCCAGGGCCAGCAGGGCGCGGATTGATGCGGCCGCCACGACGAGCCCGATGCCGGCCCCGGCCCCTGCCAGCAGCAGGCTCTCGGTGATCAGCTGGCGCACCAGCCGCGCGGGGCTGGCGCCAACCGCGGTGCGCAGGGCCATCTCACGCAGCCGGGCGTCTCCGCGCACCAGTAGCAGGTTCGCGACGTTCGTGCATGCGATGAGCAGGAGGAACGCCACGGCGCCCATCAGGATCCAGAGTGCCGGGCGGATGCCACCGCGGATTTCCTCGTCCACGCTGGTCGCGTACGCGGTGAACCGCATGGGCTCAGGATAGAGGCCGGCTTCGGTCATCCGGCGCGTCAGCGCACGCAGCTCCTCGGTAGCCGTCCCGGCGGTGTGCCGGGGCGCCAGCAGGGCGGCACCGTACAGGCCATGGCTGCCGCGCTGGAGGTTGGCCATGTCGATCTGGAGTGGCCGCCACAGCTCGGTGGGCTCGGCGGCGTCCACCGTGAAGTCCGTCGGCAGACGGAATCCGTCGGGCATCACGCCCACGATCTCCACCGGCACGTCGTTCAGCAGGACCTTGCGCCCGACGATCGCCGGGTCACCCCCGTAGCGCGCCTGCCACAAGCGGTACCCGAGCACGGCCACGGGCGGCGCGCCCGGCACGTCCTCCTCGGGCGCGATCATCCGGCCGAGGACGGGGCTCGAGCCGAGCACCTCGAACGCGTTCGCCGTCACCAGCCCGACGCCCACGCGCAGCGGATCCCCGTCTCCCGTGAGGTTCTGCTGCGCCGACGTCCACGCCGCCACGGCGGCCAGGGTGCGGCTCTGGGTGCGGTAATCGACGACCTCCTGTTCGGAGAGCCACGTCTTGTCGAACCCCACCCACTGGCTCCAGATCAACACCCGGCGGTCGGGCTCGGCATACGGCAAGGGGGCCAGGAGCACCGCACGGACGACGCTGAAGACAGCCGATGTCGCGCCGATCCCGAGCGCCAGGGTCACCAGGGCGGCGGTGGTGAAGCCCGGACTGCGCCGAAGCCCACGCCAGGCGGTCCGCAGGTCCTGCAGGAGGTTCTCCATACGGTCGTTGGACGATCGTCGGCGTCCGGGGGTTGTCAATCGCCCAATCACCCAATCACCCAATCGCCCAATCACGCAATCGCCCAATCAAATGCCCAATCCTCGAATCCGCGATCGCCCAATGAATCGCCCAATCCGCCCTCAGCCCTCGGCAATGGACGCCCTGCTATGATCCGGCCATGCCGCCGCTCACCGCACCCGCCCTCTCGTCCCTCGTCCGCGCCCAGATGGCGTCCCCCTCGCCTATCCGCCAGATCATGAAGATGGCCGAGCGCCAGAACATCGTGGCGATGGGGCTGGACCCCGACCAGGTGATTTCGTTTGGCGGCGGTTGGGTGAACCACGAGGCACCCGAGGAGTTCCGGCAGGCCTACGTGGAAGTCGCGAGCGATCCGACGCTGTTTCACAGGAGCGGCGGCTACACGGCGACGCTTGGCGAGATGGAGTGCCGCGAGCGGATCGCGCAGTTCGAAGCCGCCCTGTTCAACGTGCCGCGGCTCGACGCCGAGCACATCGCGATCGGTATGGGCAGCACCCAGCTGACCCACGACCTGTTCCGGGTGCTCGTCAACCCTGGCGACACGGTGATGCTGCTCGATCCGACCTACGCCAACTACGAAGGCCAGCTCGCCTTCGCCGCGCCGGGCGTGTCCATCGTCCGCCTGCGCGTGGTCGATCCGGCGACGTGGTCGTACCTGCCCGAGACGGATCCGGAAGGCGTCGCCCGGGAGTTCCGGCGGCTGTTCGACCTCCACCGGCCGAAGCTGGTGCTGTTCGGCGCACCAGACAACCCGACGAGCCAGATCGTGCCTCAGGCGCTCGCCGAGGCCATGCTGGAGCGCACGCGTGACGCCGGCGCCTGGCTCGCCATCGACTTCGCCTACAAGTGCCAGTACTTCGCGCCGTATCCCGCGTATTACGCCTGGTCACCCGCCGACCATCCCCAGGTGATCGGCATCCACTCCAACTCGAAGTGGGCGCGCGGCCTTGGACGCCGGCTGGGCTGGATCGAAGCGGCGCCGGGCGTGGTGGAGGCGCTGGAGCGGGTGCAGCAGTGCAGCATCCTCTGCCCCGACACGCTCGAGCAGATGACGATGGCGCGGTACCTGGAGCGGGCCATCCCCAGCGGCGCGCTGCAGCGCTATGTGGATGCCACGAACGCGCGCTACCGGACGGCGGCAACGGTCACGATCGACGCCGTGGACCGCCACCTGAGGCGCCCCCGTCTGGTCCCGGCTGGCGGGCTCTACACGGTGGTGGACGTCGGCCGCGACGCCGAGGCGTTCGTCCCGGAGGCCCTCAAGGCCACCGGCGTGCTCGTGGTCCCAGGCCGCGGGTTTGGTCCCTCGCTCGCGAACGGCGTCCGGATTTCGTTCGGCCCCATGGTCAACGACCTGGAGAAGATTGATGCGGGCCTCGCGCGCCTCGGGCACTTCATGAACCGTGTCCATTGAGGATTGCCGAATTGCCAATCGGGTGATTCATCGGGCGATCGGCGAGCGGTGCATTGTGCATTCCGATCGGCGCATTCGCCCAATCGCTCAATTGAATGCGCGATTGCCACAATCAGCGTTCACCCAATGAATCGCCCGATTCAGCAATTGGCAATCGGCAATGGACGTGCACTCCCCTACCCGCGGTCAAAAGGAATGCCGACATAGTTGTCCGCCTGCTCCGGCCGGAGCACCATCCACGTGAACATGAACCGGATGGCGGTCCGGTTGTCCACGCGCGAGACCTCGAGGGGCTGCTGATACCGCACGTGCCAGTCGTACAGATCCGTGAAGACCGCGGGACCGATCTCGCAGAAGTCCGGGTACTTCTGGTTCGCCTTCAGGAAGATCCCGAACTGCCTCCGGATCTCGACCAGGATGCCGTGGGTCAGCGTCGGGCCGAAGTACGCGTCCCGGAGCAGTCGCCTCACCTCCACCACGTTCTCCGCGATCTCACGCAGGGCCTGGGCGCTGATGATGTCTGGCGACTGCGCCACCTCGCTGACGGCGGGCTCAGCCCCAGACGCGGCCCGCGGCGCCGCCACCGTCCCCCCGTCCACCGCCCGTGCCAACGCCCCAATCGCCCCGGTCGTCACCACGTCACGTCGCGTCACCATCTCGGCTCCCTTCGTGAATAGGAGGTAGGAGATAGGAGGCAGGAGGCAGGAGGCAGGAGGTAGGCACTCAGAGGGGCAAGGCGCTGCTATTACCTCCTCAATTTCTCCCACTCGCTCCCACTTCAGTCCCGCCTCCTGCCTCCTGCCTCCTGCCTCCTGCTGTGAGGCTACCCCACTCCGGATCCCCGGAGTGGCCGGGCGCGTCCTACCTCAGTGAAACCTCAACCATGGCCCCCCGCCGCACCCTGTGGAAGGGTCTGTTCGTCGCCGGACTTTTCGTGTCCGCCTGCGCCGGCATCGCCGTCTGGCGCCTGTCCGCGGTCACCGCTGCCCCTCGGCATCTGACGAGCGCTTCCCTGTTCGACTTCTCGGTGCCGGATCTGGACGGCCGTACCGTGAGCCTGTCGGCCTACCGCGGGCAGGTGGTGCTGGTCGTCAACGTGGCCAGCGAGTGCGGTCTGGCCGTGCAGTATCCCGGGCTCGACGCGCTGTATCGGCGCTACAAGGACCGCGGGTTCGTGATCCTGGCGTTCCCCAGCAACGACTTCTGGCAGGAGCCGAACGCCGACGCGGACATCCAGACGGTGTGCGATGCGCGGGGGGTCACCTTCCCGGTGTTTGCGAAGTCGCACGTCCGCGGCCCCCAGCGCTCGCCGGTCTACGACTTCCTCTCGACCACCGGCGAGGCGCCGCTCTGGAACTTCGCGAAGTACCTCGTCGGGCGCGATGGACGTCCGCGCGCCTTCTTTGGCAGCCTCGTGACGCCGGACAGCCCCGTGCTGACCGCCGCCATCGAGCGTGGCCTGGCTGAAGCCATCGCGGTTCCAGACAGGCCCTGACCGGACATAGATCGAAATAGAATGACCGCATGGCTTCGTTCAGCTCGGTCCTGTGTGCGGTCGACATGTCCGACATGTCGGCACGCGTCGTTCGCCATGCCGCGGCCTTCGCCGCCATTGGCGGAGGTCACCTCACCGTCCTCAGTGTCACGGACGGCGACCGGCGGCACGCCGAAGCCAGGCTGGAAACGCTGGTGTCCACGGCTCTGCCCGCGGGGGTCCCGTCCCTCGGCGAGCCGCGCCTGCGCGTGGCGCGCGTCACGCAGGGGGGGGTGGCCGACGGCATCCTGGAGTTTGCGCGCGAAGGCGCCGATCTGATTGTCACCGGCACCCACGCTCGCAGCGGGCTGTCCCGGTGGCTGCTTGGCTCCACCAGCGCGGCGGTGCTCGAGCAGACCCAGTGTCCGGTGCTACTCCTGCCCCCCGGCCGGACCGATGTCGTGACCCTGTCCGCTGCCGAAGTCCGGCTCACCTTCGGTGGCGTCATCGTCGCCGTCGACCTCTCGGAGCAGAACGACAAGCAGTTGACCATGGCCCGGGATCTGGCGGCGCTGGCCGGCCAGCCCCTGGTGCTGATGACCGTGGCGCGTCCGGACATCACCGACGACGAGGCCGAGCGGGCCCTGGCGGATCGTGCGCAGGTCCTCGGCCCTGGCGTCGTCCACCACCTCGTGGTGCGCCGCGGGGCCGTGGCCGAGCAGATCGCCCGGGCCGCCGTGCTCGAACCGGCCGGGCTCGTCGTGATGGGCCTGCGCCAGCACGGCCATGGGTTGCCGGGCGAGATCGCGACACAGGTGCTGCACGGCAAGGACACGGTCGTGCTGGCCGTCCCAGCGAACTGAGCGTCCGCCCCAACCGACCGGGGGCCCTCACCGTCTGATACCGGTTGAGGTCCCTCATGCTCACCGATCTCCGGCACGCGCTCCGGACGCTGGTCCACGCCCCCGCCTTCTCCCTCGTCGTCATCCTCACGTTGGGGCTCGGGATCGGCGCCAACACGGCCATCTTCTCGCTGATGGACCAGCTGATGCTCCGGCTGCTCCCGGTCGAGCGGCCCGAGCAACTGGTGCAGCTCGACGGCCCCGGTCCCTTCAGCGGCCGGACCATGAACAACCGGACGTTCTCGTATCCGATGTACCAGGACCTGCGGGACCGCAACGAGGTGTTCAGCGGGACGGTCGCTCGCGCTGCCTTCAGCGCCACGATGGTCCAGGCCGGCCAGTCCGAGCGCGTGCAGGTGGAGCTGGTGTCTGGCAACCTCTTCGACGTGCTGGGGGTCCGGCCGGTCCTGGGCCGCACCCTCACGCCAGACGACGACCGCGTGCGGGCCGGGCATCCGGTGGTGGTGCTCAGCCATCGCTACTGGATGCGCCGCTTCGCGGGCAACCCGCAGATCCTGAACGCGTCGATCACCATCAACACCACGCCGATGACCGTGGTCGGCGTCGCGCCGCCCACCTTCTCCGGAGTCCTCGCGCTCAACGTGCCGGACGTCTTCGTGCCGCTGATGATGAAGGCGCAGGTGACGCCGACCTGGGACGACCTGGACAACCGGCGGTCGCGATGGGTGAGCATCATCGGCCGCCTGAAGCCGGACGTGTCGCTGGACACGGCACGGGCGCAGCTGGACGTCGTCTACAAGCAGGTGAACGCCGAGGAGTTGGAGTCGGTGCCAGCGTTCGCGTCCTCGAGCCAGCAGTTCAAGGATCGTTTCCGCGCCAAGGCCATCGTGGTGGAGCCCGCCGGCCAGGGGCTCTCCGGCCTGCGCGGCGGGTTCAGCACGCCCGTGATGGTGCTGATGGGCATGGTGGGGCTCGTGCTGCTCATCGCGTGCGCCAACGTGGCGAGCCTGCTGGTGGCCCGGGCCGCCGGGCGTCAGAAGGAGATGGGCGTGCGGCTGGCGCTCGGCGCCAGCCGCGGCCGCATCGTCCGACAGACCCTGATCGAGAGCCTGTTGCTGGCGGCCGCAGGCGGGGTCGTCGGCCTGCTCCTCTCGGTGTGGATTGGTGAAGGGCTCGTGGGCCTCCTGCCCACCGGGGATTCTGCCACCACCCTGTCCACCACGCCGGACCTGCGCGTCGGCCTGTTCACCCTCGCCGTGTCATTACTGACGGCCGTGACCTTCGGGCTGGCGCCGGCCCTGCAGGGGTCGAAGCCGGACATGAACCGGACCTTGCGCGAAGAAGCCGGCTCGGTGAGCAGCGGCGCCGCCCACGCACGGCTGCGGAAAGGCCTGGTCGTGGCCCAGGTGGCGCTGTCGATGCTGCTGGTCGCCGGCGCGGGGCTCTTCTCGCGCAGCCTGTACAACCTGCGGCACCTGAGCCCCGGCTTCGAGCCGGACGCCCTCGTGTCCTTCGCCATCAGCCCCGAGCTGAACGGCTACGACCAGGTGCGGCTCAGGCAGTTTTATCAGGCGCTGCAGGACGACCTGCGCCAGGTGGCGGGGGTGCGAGGCGTGTCGATGTCCGCCGAGCCCGTGCTGGTGGACAGCGTCTCCAGCCGCACGATCCAGGTGCAGGGCTACCAGACGAAGCCCGATGAGAACATGAACCCGTGGACCAACGAGATCGCCCCGGACTACTTCCGGACGATGGGCATTCCGCTGGTGCTGGGCCGCGAGTTCACGGAACGTGATGCCGCCGATGCACCGCTGGTGGCCATCGTCAACGAGACGTTCGCGAAGTACTACTTCGGTACGGAGAACCCCATCGGCCGGCGCTTCGGCTGGCGTGTGCTGGAGAACCCCGGCGCCATCGAGATCGTGGGCGTCGTGAAGGATTCCTTCCACGGCTCGATGCGCGAGGGCAGCACGTCGGACAACGAGATCCGGCGGTTCGTCTACTCGCCGCTGCAGCAGAGCGAGGAACTGACGGGCATGACGGTGTACGTCCGCGGCGAGCCCGGCCGCGAAAACGACCTCCTCCAGCGGCTCCGCGACGCGGTACGGCGCCGGGACGCGGCGCTGCCGATATACAGCGTGGCCACGATGGAGCGAACCATCGACGAGGCGGTGTTCACCGAGCGGATGCTGGCGGTGCTCTCCGCGGCGTTCGGGCTGCTGGCCACGTTGCTGGCGGCGGTGGGCCTGTACGGATTGATGTCGTACACCGTGGCGCGACGCACGCGGGAGATCGGCATCCGGATCGCGCTTGGCGCGGAGCGTACCGCGGTCGTGTGGCTGGTGCTGCGGGAGGTGGCGCTGCTGATTGGCATCGGGCTGGCCATCGGCGTGCCGGCGGCGCTGGGCCTGAGCCGGCTGGTGGCGTCGCAGTTGTTCGGCCTGTCGGCGCGGGATCCCCTGACACTGGTCGTCGCGGTGATCGTGCTGGCCAGCGTCGGCGCGGCGGCCGGATATCTGCCGGCACGGCGTGCGGCGGCGGTGGAGCCGGTGCGGGCGCTGCGCTACGAGTAGTCCTTGCACCTTTGCACCGACCCCGTTTCCCGAGTACCTTCTCCGGATGCGGCTGGCAGTCGTGACGGCACTCCTCGCGGGCATGGCAACCACTGCGGCGGCCCAGACCGCGACGCCGGCGCGGGGCGTGCCGCTGGACGTGGCCATACGACGCGCCGCGGTGATCTTCGACCTGCGCTACGACCTGTGGCTCACGATCCCGAAGGCCCTGGCCGATCCCATCACCGGCACGACGCGCATCACGTTCGACCTCCGCGACAACACCACGCCGCTCGTCATCGACTTCGACACCAGCCGGGATCACGTGAAGTCGGTCAAGGCCAACGGCGCGGACGCCACGTTCGTCTACGTCAACGGCCACATCGTCCTGCCCAACACGGCACTCAAGGTCGGCAGGAACGCCGTGGAGGTCGCGTTCACGGCCGGGAACGACTCGCTGAATCGGAGCGAGGACTTCCTGTACGCGTTGTTCGTCCCCGCGCGGGCGAGGCAGGCGATTCCGGTGTTCGACCAGCCGGACCTGAAGGCGCGGTGGACGCTGACCCTGAAGTATCCGTCGGAGTGGAAGGCGGTCAGCAACGGCGCGGAGGGGAAGGAGACCATCACGATGTGGTCCACGAGCCCGCCGGCCGAGCCGGGCAGCGCCACGACCGTCACCTTCGACGAAACCGAACCGCTCTCCACCTACCTGTTCTCCTTCGTCGTCGGTGACTTCAAGGTCGAGACCGCCACGCGCAGCGGCCGGACGTTCCGCATGCTCCACCGCGAGACCGACGCGGCCAAGGTCGCGCGCAACAAGGACGCGATCTTCGACCTCCACGCGGCAGCGCTCGCCTACATGGAGCAGTACACGGGCGTCCCCTACGCGTTCGGCAAGTTCGACTTCGTCCTCATCCCCGCGTTCCAGTTCGGCGGCATGGAGCACGCGGGCAAGATTCTCTACAACGCGTCCGGGCTGATGCTGGACGAGTCCGCCACGCAGAACCAGCTCCTCGGCCGCGCCTCGGTCATCGCGCACGAGACGGCGCACATGTGGTTCGGCGATCTCGTCACGATGCGCTGGTTCAACGACGTGTGGATGAAGGAAGTGTTCGCCAACTTCATGGCGGCGAAGATCGTGAATCCGTCGTTCCCGAACGTGAACCACGACCTGCGCTTCCTGCTGGCGCACTACCCGGCCGCGTACGAGGTGGATCGCACGCCCGGGGCCAACCCGATCCGGCAGCAGCTCGACAACCTCGACGAGGCGGGCCAGATGTACGGCGCCATCATCTACCAGAAAGCGCCCGTCATGATGCGGCACCTCGAGGCCCTGCTCGGCGAGGAGTCGTTCCGCGACGGCCTGCGCGAGTACCTCGGCGCGCACAAGTTCGCCAACGCGACATGGAACGACCTCATCGCCGTGCTCGACCGCCGCACGCCGGTGGACCTTCGCGCGTGGAGCCAGGTATGGGTGGAGCAGCCCGGGCGGCCGGTCATCACGACAACGCTGGCCGTGGAGGCCGGGCGGGTCACGCAACTCGCCTTCGACCAGCGCGACACCTGGAAGCGCGGCACGCGGTGGCCGCAGCAGCTGCGCGTGGTGCTGGGATATCCGGATGCACCGAAGACGCTGCGCGCGCAGCTGGATGGCGACCGCGTCTACGTGCGGGACGCCATCGGGCTCCCTGCCCCGCTGTACGTGCTGCCGACCGGCGAGGGCTGGGCGTACGGAGGGTTCGAGCTCGACAAGACCTCGCTGGCGTACCTGTCGACGTCGCTGCCGTCCATCCCCGACCCGCTGACGCGTGGCAGCGCCTGGGTGACCCTGTGGGACGCGTTACTGGACGGCGCCATGACCGCTGATGCGTTCATGGACCTCGCCGCGGCGGCCCTCCCGAAGGAAACCGACGAGCAGCTCACGGCGCGCGTCCTGAACTACACGGGCAGTGCGTGGTGGCGGTTCCTCCCGCCCACCGAGCGCACGCGCCGCGCGCCGGCTCTCGAGAAGCTGCTGCGCACGGGGCTCGCCAGGGCCGCAACGCCAAGCCAGAGGGCTGCCTGGTTCGGCGCCCTCCGCAACGTGGCGCTGACGCCGGAGACCGTCGGCTGGTTGCGCCGGGTCTGGGCCAGGACCGAGACGGTGCAGGGCCTGCCGCTCGCCGAGGCGGACTACACCACGCTGGCACTCGAGTTGGCCGTGCGCGAGGTCGCGGGCTGGAAGGCCCTGCTGACGGAGCAGCTTGGCCGCATCGAGAATCCGGATCGCAAGGGCCGCTTCGCGTTCGTGATGCCCGCCCTCTCGGCCGACCCGGCCGAACGCGAGGCCTGGTTCCGCGCGCTCGCCGACGTGAAGAACCGGCGCCGCGAGCCATGGGTGCTCGAGGGGCTGAACTACCTCCACCACCCGCTGCGCGCCCGCGCCTCCACCGGCTACGTGGCCCAGAGTCTCGACATGCTCTGGGAAATCCAGAAGACCGGGGACATCTTCTTCCCGAAGCGCTGGCTGGACGCCACGCTCGGCGGCCACAATTCCTCCGAGGTGGCTGGCGTGGTGCGGCAGTTCCTGGCGTCGCTGCCGCCCAACTACCCCGCCCGGCTCAGGAACATCACGCTGCAGTCGGCCGACGAGCTCTTCCGGGCCGAGGCACTGCAGAAGCGCTGACCGTCGGCCCGGCGACGCGCTAAGCTGCACCATCATGACCCGCACCCTCGCCCTGCCGATCGGCGTGCTCCTCGCGGCCCTGACGACGGCCGGCGCCGCACAATCTCCCGCCATCACCATCAAGGCCGCGCGCGTCATCGACGGCCGCGGGAGCGTCATCCCCAACGCCATGGTCACGGTCGAGAAGGGCCGGATCACGAAGGTCGGACCCGCCGACGGGTTCGCGATCTTCGATCTTGGGGAGCTCACGCTGCTGCCTGGCTTCATCGACACCCACGTCCACATCGACTGGCACTTCAACGCCGAGGGCCGGTACCACACGGGGCCCGAGCCGCCCGAGCAGAGCGCGCTCTACGCCGCGGAGAACGCCTACGTGACGCTGATGGCCGGCTTCACGACGGTCCAGAGCGTCGGCTCGCCGCGGGACAAGGCCCTTCGCGACGCCATCGCGCGCGGCGTGCTGCCCGGGCCGCGGATCCTCACGTCGCTCGGCCAGATCAGCAACCCGAAGTTGACGCCGGACGAGATGCGCGCCGAGGTCCGGAAGAAGAAGGCCGAGGGGGCCGATCTCGTGAAGATCTTCGCGTCGGCCAGCATTCGTGACGGCGGCGTGCCGACCCTGTCGCAGGAGCAGCTCGACGCCGTGTGCGCCGAGGCCACGGCGCAGGGCCTCCGCTCCATGGTTCACGCACACAGCCCCGAGTCGATGATGCGTGCCGCCCGTGCCGGTTGCACGGTCGTGGAGCATGGCGGCCTCGCCACGCCGGAGGCCCTGAAGCTGCTGGCCGACCGCGGCGTCTATTTCGACCCCAACATCGGCCTCGTGACGCAGAACTACCTGGAGAACAAGCCGCGCTTCCTCGGGATCGGCAATTACAACGAGGAGGGCTTCGCCTCCATGGAAAAGGCCCTGGGCATGAAGGACGCCATGTTCTCGGCGGCCCTGAAGACCCCGAACCTCAAGATGGTGCTGGGCACAGATGCAGTGGCCGGCGCGCACGGCCAGAACATCCGCGAAGTCCTCGAGCGCGTGAAGTCCGGCCAGACGCCGGCCGACGCCATCCTGTCGCTCACGTCCATCTCCGCGGCCTCGCTGGGCCTGGAGAAGGAGATCGGCGCCATCGCTCCCGGCATGGCGGCCGATCTGGTGGCCGTCGTGGGCAACCCGCTCACCGACATCAACGCCCTGCGACGCGTCACGTTCGTCATGAAGGGCGGCACCGTGTTTCGCGGCGCGCAGCGCTGAGCCGGTACAATCACCGGATGCGCAGCACGGCGGACGTCGTCATCGTGGGCGGGGGCTGCATGGGCTGCAGCCTCGCCTGGCACCTCGCAGAACGCGGCCTCACCAACATCGTCCTCGTCGAGCGCGAGGCCCAGCTCGCGACGGGCTCCACGGGCAAGAACGCCGGCGGCGTGCGGCACCAGTTCTCGCACCCTGCCAACATCAGCCTCTCGATCGAGTCGATCGCGATGATGGCCGACTTCGAGGCGCGGGTCGGCACACCCATCGACTTCCACCAGGACGGCTATCTCTTCCTCGTCTCGAAGATGTCGAACGTCACGGCGTTCCAGCAGAACATCGCCCTGCAGCGGAGCATGGGCGTGGACGTGCAGTGGCTGTCGCCCGAGGAGGCGGCCCGGATTGCGCCGGGCATCGACATCGCGGGCGTCCGCGGCGCGGCCTGGTGCGCGGCCGACGGCGTCGCGGACCCGAACGGCGTCACGATGGGGTTCGCGAAGGGCGCGCAGGCGAAGGGCGTGGAGATTTTCCGTGAAACCGAGGTGACCGGCGTCACCCTCGACGGGCACCGTGTGGCGCAGGTGCAGACCACGCGCGGCGCCATCAGCACACCGATCCTCGTGAATGCGGCCGGCCCGTGGGCCAAGTCCATCGGCCGCTACTGCGGCGTGGACGTGCCCGTGGAGCCGGAGCGTCGCCACATCTTCATCGCGACGCCGGAACGCGGCGGCTCGTGGGACGCCCCCGAGTGGGAGGGCCGCATGCCGCGATCGCGCGTGCTGGTCATCGACTTCGAGAGCACGTTCTACTTCCACCGCGAGGGGCCCGGGCTCCTGTTCGGGATGGGCGACCCCGACGAGACGCCGGGCTTCGACATCACGGTGCGGTGGGACTTCCTGCCAAAGGTGACGGAGGTGGCGGTGAAGCGGCTGCCGGCCATGGAACACGCGGCCGTGTCGCACGCCTGGGCCGGGCTCTACGAGATGACGCCGGACCACAACCCGATCATCGGCCCGTCTGCCGACGTGACGGGCTTCTACACCATCGCCGGCTTCAGCGGCCACGGCTTCCAGCACGCCCCGGCCGCCGGGCGCATCCTGGCCGACGTCATGACGGGCCACGACCCGAACTTCGACCTCGCGCCGTTTCAGGCGGACCGCTTCGCGAACGCGACACGCCGGGGCGAGCTGAACGTCGTCTGAAGAGACCACGAAGGCACGAAGGGCGCGAAGGCGGACACGAAGGAGTTCTTGAGTCTGCCAGAGAGCAAGCACGCGTGACCAGGAAGACGTCTTCGTGCCGGTCTTCGTGTTCTTCGTCTCTTCGTGGTTTCTTTTACTGCCTGTAGACGCGGCCGCCTTTCATCACGAACTGCACGCGCCGGAGCGCGGCGATGTCGTTCGTCGGGTCGCCTTCGACGGCGATCAGGTCCGCGAGGAGGCCCTCGCGGACGCGGCCGACGCGGGTCTCCAGGTGGAAGGTGGACGCGTTGCCGGACGTCGCCGCGACGATAGCGGCAAGCGGCGTCATGCCCCACTGCACCATCAGCTCCAGCTCGCGCACGTTGTCGCCGTGCGGGTACACGCCGACGTCCCCGCCGAAGCACATCTTCACCCCGGCCGCCAGCGCGGCCTTGAACGTGCCGCGCTTGCGGGCGATCCGCTCCGGCTCGGGGTCCACACCCTTCTTCCAGCCGGCGTACTGCGCCGTCGCGTGCGGCGCCGCGAGGGTCGGGCAGTAGGCGACGCCCTTGTCCACCATCAGCTTCCAGATCTCCGGCGTGCCTTCGTCGCCGTGGTCGATGGTCTCCACGCCGCCGAGAATTGCTCGGCGCATGCCCTCGGCCGTGCCCGCGTGCGCCACCACGGGACGTCCGCTGCACCTCGCGACCTCGACGATCCGCGTGATTTCGTCCAGGGTGAACGTCGGCCGGGACTCGCCGTTCGGCCCCCAGCGATAGTCCGCGTAGATCTTGATGAAGTCCACGCCGTGGCCGATCTGGTCGCGGGCCACCCGCGTGACGCCCTCCAGCCCGTCGGCCTCTTCCGCGCCCTGCGGCACGCGCACCTCGGTGGCGAATCCCTTGGGGCCGTAGCTGCCGGTCGCCACCATCGCGGGCCCGGCGACCAGCATGCGCGGGCCGGGGATGAGCCCCTCGTCGATCGCGCGCTTCAACCCGACGTCCGCATAGCCGGCCCCCTCGGTCCCGAGGTCCCGGACCGTGGTGACACCGGCCATCAGCGTTCGCTCCGCGTGTGTCACGGCACGGGCCACGCGGTAGGACAGGGGCTCGCGCAGCACCTGATCGTTCCAGGAGGTCTCGTTGTAGGGATGCAGCAGCAGGTGCGAGTGCCCCTCGATGAGGCCGGGCATCAACGTCAAGCCCCCGAGCCGGATCTCCTGTGCGCCCGGCCGCGCGACGGCAGCGGCGGGGCCGGCCGCCACGATCCGGTCGCCCCGGACCACGACCGCCCAGCCCGGCTGGAGGCGCTCACCGTCGAAGACCGCCTGGGGGATGAGCACCGTCTCCGTCGCTGATGGCGCTCCCGACTGGGCCGCCAGCGACGCCGACAGGAACAGGGGGAGGCCCAGCGTGCGCAGGAGCTTCATGCGCGCGAAGTATACTGCGCGGGACGTCGACGCTTGACCGTGCAGAGTTGAGCGTTGCAGCCGACGGTTCGGTTCCAGTTCGAGTGCAGGCCCGGAAGCGATGAGAAACGTTCTGGTGGCCGCCATCGTGGCGGTCGTCCTCGGCGCTGGCGCCATCTATCTGCAGCGAGGCGAGCGGGCCCCCACGGCCGGCATCGTGAATGTGCCCGAGCCGATCCCGGTGGACCCGGCGCCCTACCGTGACGCCTTCCCGCTGACGCCACTGGACGCACCGCCAGTCGCCGGCGACACGCCGGCCGCACGGGCCCTGGAGCAGGCGCTCGTGCCCTATCGGAAGGGCGACTACACCACCGCCGCAGCGGCGCTCGACGGCGTGCTCCTCGATCATCCCGGGGAGTCGCGGGCCGCGCTCTACCTCGGCATCTCGCGGCTGTTCATGGACGAGGTACCGAACGCGCTCGAGATTCTCAGGCCGCTGACCTCCGGCACCCCGCCCGACGTGGCGGCGGAAGCCGCCTGGTACGGGCTGGTCGGCATCGCAAGACTGCGCGACCCGTCTTCCGTGGAAGCCGAAGCCCGGGCGCTGTGCAGTTCCGGAGGGCCTTCGGCGCAACGCGCCTGCGCGGCGCTCGACGCGCTGCGGAAGACACGGCAGTTGCAGTAAGCCCTGCGGCTTGCGGCTTGCCGTCGCAGAGTATGTCTCCGATTGTCTGCGTCCTGGCTGCACGCTACCTGGATCCCATAGGCGGCCCCTCAACGGCCTGTCTGTGGCTATACTTTTTGCGTTGTCTCGTCCTGAAATGAGGATCCTGCCTATGCTTCCGCGTCCATTGGCGACCCGTGTGTTGCCGCTCATCGCGCTCGTCGCGCTGTTTCTCACCGTTGGCGCTGCCGACCGCGTTCGAGTGCTCCGCGCGCAGGGTGACCCCAACGTCGTCGTGCCGCCCGCGGCCTTCGACGACCTCAAGTGGCGCCTCGTCGGGGCCACGCGCGGCGGCCGCGTCACGGCCTACTCCGGCGTGCGGCAGCAGCCGCATACCTTCTACATGGGCGCCACGGGCGGCGGCATGTGGAAGACCGACGATGCCGGCATCACGTGGACGCCGCTGGGGGAGCAGGCGATCATGACCGGGTCGATCGGCGCCATCGACGTCGCGCCCTCGAACCCCAACCACGTCTGGGTCGGCACCGGCTCCGCGGCCATCCGCTCCAACGTCATCATCGGGCGCGGCGTCTACAAGTCGCTGGACGCGGGCAAGACGTGGCAGTCGCTCGGCCTGAAGGACTCAGGCCAGATCGGCGGCCTGAAGGTCCATCCCTACAACGCGAACACGGTGTGGCTGGCGGCGCTCGGATCTCCCTTCGGGCCCAACGACGAGCGCGGCGTCTTCAAGACCATCGACGGCGGCAAGACCTGGAAGAAGACGCTGTTCGTGAACAACGAGACCGGTGGCCGTGACATCGAGGTGGACTGGCAGAATCCCGACATCCTCTACGCCGCGATGTACCGGGGATTCCGCAAAGGCTGGGACATCATCAGCGGCGGCCCGGCCCGCGAGGGCGGCATCTACAAGTCCACCGACGGCGGCGAGACATGGAAGAAGCTCACGGCCGGCCTCCCCGACGACCTCATCGGCAAGATCGACATCGACATCGCACGCAGCAATTCGAACGTGCTCTACGCCATGGTCGAGGCGCTCGGCCCCAAGGGCGGGCTCTACCGCTCGGACAACGCCGGCGAGTCGTGGACGCTGGTGAACAACAGCCAGCGCCTGCGCGCGCGGCCGTTCTACTTCCACTACGTCACCGTGAACCCGCAGAACGAGAACGAGGTGTGGGTGAACGAGCTCGGCCTCCACAAGAGCGTGGACGGCGGCAAGACGTTCACCTCGGTGCCGACGCCGCACGGCGACAACCACGGCATGTGGTTCAACCCCGACAACCCGAACATCATCCTGCAGGTGAACGACGGCGGCGCCAACGTCAGCCTCAACGGCGGGAAGAGCTGGTCTTCCATCCTGAATCAGCCAACGGCCGAGTACTACATGGTGTCGGTGGACGAGCAGACGCCCTATCGGCTCTACATGCCGCAGCAGGACAACAGCACGCTGATCATCCCGAGCGTGCCGCCAGTCTCCTGGGGCTTCGAGCACCCGTCGCAGGCGTGGCAGCAGGCGTCCGGGTGTGAGACCGGCATGATCTGGCCGAAGCCGGACGGCCAGGTGGTGTGGGGCGCCTGCAAGGGTGAGGTGGGTCGCTATAACGTGCGCACGGGCCAGGAGAAGCACTACTGGGTCTACCCGCAGAACCGCTACGGCCACGACCCGGACGACATCAAGTTCCGCTTCCCGCGGCAGACCGTCGTCTACGTCTCACCGCACGACTCGCGCGTGATCTACCAGGCGTCGCACGTGCTGCACCGCTCCATGGACGAGGGCGTGTTCTGGGAAGTCATCAGCCCGGACCTCACGGCCAAGGAGCCCGAGTACCAGATCGTGTCCGGCAACCCGATCACGCGCGACGTGACCGGTGAGGAGGTCTATTCCACCATCTACGCGATGGTCGAGGCGCGCAACGAGAAGGGTGTGCTGTGGGTGGGCGCCAACGACGGCCCCGTCCACGTCTCACGCGACAACGGCAAGACGTGGAAGAACGTCACGCCGAAGGGCCTGGTCGGCGCGCGTATCCAGAACATCGAGGACTCGCCCCACGCACGGGGCCGCGCCTACATCGCGGCGTACCGGTTCCTCCGCGAGCACGACCTGAAGCCGTACATCTACCGCACGGACGATTACGGCGCCACGTGGACGCTGCTCACCGACGGGAAGAACGGGATCCCGGACGACTACCCGACGCGCGTGGTGCGCGAGGATCCGAAGCAGCCTGGCCTGCTCTACGCGGGCACGGAGTTCGGCTTCTTCGTGTCGTTCAACGCCGGGAAGAACTGGCAGTCGCTGCAGATGAACCTGCCCATCACGCCTGTCACCGACCTGCGCGTGCACAGGAACGATCTTGTCATCTCGACGATGGGGCGGTCGGCGTGGATCATGGACAACGTCACGCCGCTCCAGCAGCTGGCGGCCATCGCGCAGGGCACGGCGAAGCCGGCAACCGCGTCCGGGCCCTCGGCCTGGAGCGACGACACGGTATTGAGCGACGCAGTACGGAGCGACGGGACTTCAGTCCTGTCGTCGGAGCAGGCGGCAGGCTCGATGCCCGCCATGCTGATGTTCGCCCCGCGCGAGACCGTGCGCGTGCGCAACAGCACGGCGCCGGCGTCGGGCACCGAGGCCGAGTATCCCGCGGCCATGGCGCAGATCGACCTGTACTTCCAGAATGCCCCGCCGGCCGACGCGAAAGTGGAGATCACCGACGCCCGGGGCCAGGTGATCAAGTCCTGGGGTGTGATCCAGCCTCGCAGCGGCGCGGGAGGCGGCCAGGAGATGCGCGGGTTCTTCCGGCGAGGCGGAGTGTCCTCGCCCGGCATCCTTCCGGAGGCCGGCATGCAGCGACTGTCGTGGGACATGCGGTATCCGGGCCCGTGGGCGCCGAACGCGCCGGAAGGCGGCCCGGGCGGCCCGATGGTGCCGCCCGGCAAGTACAGCATCAAGTTCACGGCCGGGGGCCAGACGACGACACGCACGCTGGAGGTGAAGTCGGATCCGCGGCTCGCAGCGGACGGCGTCACCGACGGCGATCTCGCCGAGCAGGTGAAGTTTCAGCTCGGAGTGCGCGACGCCGTGAGCGACGCCCGCAAGCTCCAGGCGAGCATCGAGGAGGCGATGAAGGCGAAGGGCGTGAAGCCCGTCGCGCCGGCCCTCCCCGGCGACAGCCCCGCCACGGCCAAGTACGATCACCCGCTGCAGAAGCTGTGGGCGCAGGTGGCAGACACCCCCGGCATCTACGTGCAGGGCATGCTGGTCTCGCAGCTGAACAACGTGCAGCGCATGATCGGCCAGGCCGATCAGAAGGTGGGCAAGGACGCCTACGACCGCTTCGGCGACCTGCAGACCGAGCTTGCCCGGCTGCAGGCGGAGTTCGCAAAGATCGGGAAGTAAGGCGTACATCGGACCACAGCAGCGCCGCGCGATCAGGAGCGACGGGACTTCGGTCCCGTCGCTCTTTTTTGTGCCTTGACGGCCACGCGCCTCCTGTGGTCAATTTCATGCGCGCCATTCGTCTCGCTCGCCGGCCCGCGGAGTCCAACCAGCCGCGGCCGACGGGGCATTGTGTGTCTATTGGACGGAGGCTAACCCATGACGTTTGGACTGGCCGCTGCCGCGCGCAGCGTGTCTCTTGGCGCCGCGATTGCCGCGGCCCTGCTTGCTCCCACCGCCAGCGCGCTCGCACAGACGCTGGTGGATCCCGACCTCACCGTCACGACCGTTGCCGGCGGCCTGTCTCAGCCCATCGCGATGGCCTTCATCGGCGCTGACGACATCCTGGTCACCGAGAAGGCGACGGGACGCGTGCAGCGCGTCACGGGTGGCGTGGTCACTGGCACCGTGCTCGACTTGGCGGTGAACTCGAACAGCGAACGCGGGTTGCTCGGCATCGCGCTGCACCCCGACTTCCCGGCCGCGCCGTACGTCTATCTGTTCAACACCGAGAGCACGACCGGCGCTGATTCCACGAACGTGGCGGAGGTGCCGCTCCTTGGCAACCGCGTCGATCGCTTCGCCTGGAACGGCAGCACGCTGGCCTTCGACCGGAACATCATCCGGCTCCGCTCCTTCCAGAACGATCGGAACCGTCAGACTGATCCCACGTTCCAGGTGCTGCGCGGCAACCACAACGGCGGGGTCCTTCGCTTCGGGCCAGACGGCAAGCTGTACATCATCATTGGCGACAACGGCCGGCGAGGCTGGACCCAGAACAACACCGATGGCCCCGTTCCGGACGACGACTTCGGCGGGCCGATGCCCGACAATGCGCACCTGACGGGTGTCATCCTGCGGTTGAACGACGACGGCAGCACGCCGCGTGACAACCCGTTCCACCAGTCTGGTGAGCAGGCGGGACGCCGCATCGGCGGCACCCTCGGCGCCGAGGTGGGCTTGAACCTGCAGCGCATCTTCGCCTACGGCGTGCGCAACAGCTTCGGAATGACGTTCGACCCGGTGAAGGGCGACCTGTGGACCACCGAGAACGGCGGCCGCTCGTTCGACGAGGTGAACCGCGTGGAGCGCGGCTGGAACGGCGGCTGGGTCCAGTTCATGGGCCCGCGCAGCAGAATCGCGGACTACAAGGCCATCGAGGTGGCCGCGGGCATCGGCCTCAACGGACCGGGCGGCCTGCAGCAGCTGCGTTTCCCGGCCGAGCGCATCGCCGACACGCCCGAGGACGCGCGGGCGCGGCTGTTCCATATGCCCGCGTCGCACCCGCGCGATCCCGAGTTCAGCTGGAAGTACGTCGTGCCGCCAGCTGGCCTGGGCTTCGTGAGGGGCGCGGGTCTTGGCGGGCAGTATGACGGCGATCTGATCGTCGGCTCCGCCGTGGCCCGAGCAGCCAATCCCGGCCACCTGTATCGCTTCCGCCTCAATGGCGGCAGGACGAGGCTGATGTTCGACGACGAGCGCCTGAAGGACCGGGTGGCCGACAACCTCGCGGGAGACGACTTCGCCACCGAGGGCGAGGAAATCCTCTTCGGCACGAACTTCGGCATCGTCACCGACATCCAGACGGGACCTGATGGGGCACTCTACCTGGTGAGCCCGAGCGGCGGGAACATCCGCAAGATCACCCGGCCGTAGACCGGGGGCCGATGGGGGGCGACTGGGCGTTGGTCCCGTCGCCTCTCACTGCCGTTCGAACACCGCCAGCATGGCCTCCTCGGACGGTGGATGCAGGACGTGGTCGGCAGCGAACGCCTCGGCGCCTGGATAGGCGGTGGCGCGGATCCGCGCCGCGGCGTCCGCGAGGTCGTACGGCGTGTGCATCAAGTGAGGGCCGCTGGCATCGAGCAGCAGCCAGTGCGCCCCGGGTATGCCGAATGGCATGCCGACGCTGCCGGCGTTGACCACCCTGATGCGGCCCACACGCCGGTCGAATGCCATGTGGGTATGGCCGCAGACGACGAGCGCGGCGCTGACACCCTGGAAGGCGGGCGCGATGCCGTTGTCCGGTGTGATGCGGGTGAAGATCTCCGTGTCGCTGCGAGGCGTGGCGTGACAGAAGAGGACGGGCCCGACGCCGCGCAGGTGGACCTCCAGGGTGAGCGGCCACTGTTGAAGAGCCCGGATCTGATCCGGGCTCAGCTGCCGCGCTCCCCACTCCACCGACGGCCGGTACGCCGGCGGCACCGTGGTCAACTCCCGGCCATCGACCGCGGCAAGCGTCTCGCGCTCGCCGTTGCCACGGATACACGTGAGCGGAACGTCCACCTCCGCCAGCCGCGCCAGGCACTCCGCGCCCATCGGGCCCGGGAACACGTCACCACCGACCACGATCAGGTCCGGTCTGGCGACGCAGGCTGCGGCCAACGTAGCGTCCAGGGCCGGCAGGTTGCCGTGTACATCGTAGAGAGCGGCGATTCGTTCAACGATCGGCACGGCCTCGCCCAATCACCCAATCACCCAATCGACCAATCGAATCATCAATCACCAATCGCTGAATCACTCAACAATCGCCGATCGCCAATCTTCAATGCTGCCACGTCGGCGTCGGGCGGCCGAACCAGAGCCAGGCGATGTAGTCCACCAGCGGCGGCGTGGCGCCCAGCTCCCGCAGCCGTGCGTTCACCTGCCCTCGGTGGTACTGGCTGTGCAGCATGACCTGCAGGATGGTCTCGCCGAGGGTTGTCGGGCCGGGCACACGCCCGAAATGCTTCTCGACCATGTCGGCCCACGCCACGGGCATGGCGGCGTCCACATCTCGGTCGGTCAGCGTCGCCAGGTGTGCGGCGATCTCCGCGTGACCATCGCGCGCCCAGGTCATCATCGGTGGGAGCGCGTCGAAGGTCGGATACGGCTGGTCGCGCGGCTCGCGTCGCCACGTGCGGAGGAACGCGCGCTGCACCATGTGCACGTGGTAGAGCAGGTCGCGGAGCCGCGTGTCCGTCTGTCCGGCGCCACAGGCGAGCACCGCCGACCACACGGTGGCGTCCGCCCACTCCATGTGGCGGTCGAGATCGGCCAGCATCTGTACGTCCATGCCGCCGAGCCTAGCACGCGGACCGGCGGGGGTGCGCCGCGCGTACTGACGATGCGCCGCGCCCCGGTTCTATTCAGCCGTCCAGTCGCCGGCGCATCATCCGGTAGGGCGCCACGGTGAACCCGCAGCGTGCGTAGGCCCGCAGGGCGCGGGCGTTGTCCTCGTGGGCATAGAGGCGCAGGTCGAGCGCGCCGTCATCTCGGGCCGCCTGGGCCAGGTGGTCGAGGAGCTGGTCGACCAGTCCCGCGCCCCGGTGTTCCGGAACCACGAACAAGCTCTGCACCCACCAGTAATGCCCGCCGTGGAAGTTGCTCCACTCGGCGGTAACCGACGTGCTGGCCACGATGCGACCGTCGGGGCCCTCTGCCACCCAGTAGCGCGCGAGCGCGGGGTCCACGAAGGCCTGCGCCACGCCACGACGGACGCCAGCCGGGTCGAGTGTCACGCCCTCCGCGTCTCGCGCTTCACGCAGGGTGAAGTCCACCAGTAGGTCCTGGTCAGCCGCAGTCGCGGCACGAACGAAATAGCGCGCCACGGTCACGACGGGGCCTTCTGCGTCTCGCGTCCGCTGAAGAGTGCGGCGAACAGCAGCAGCACCCCAGCGGCGCCGGCGGCGGGCACCAGCCAGATCCGGCCCCACTGGTGCGTGACACCTGTCGCGCCCGGCACGGCGAACTGATCCACGACCAGGCCCGACAGCCAGGATCCGATGAACATCCCGACGCCGAGCGTGACGAAGGCGATGAGGCCCTGGGCCGCGGCGCGCAGGTCCACCGGCGCGCGGGCATCCACGTAGATCTGGCCCGTCACGAAGAAGAAGTCGTAGCAGATGCCGTGGAGCAGGATGCCGAGATACAGCATCCACATCCATGCGCCCGGATCGCCGGACGCGAAGAGCACGTACCGGGCCGTCCAGGCGGCCATGCCGACGAGCAGCATGTACTTGACGCCCAGCCGCCTGAAGAACCAGGGCATCACGAGCATGAACCCGATCTCCGACATCTGCCCGAGGGTCATCTTGCCCGCGGCGTTCTCCACGCCGATCTCGTTGAGAAAGGGGTTGGCGAAGGCGTAGTAGAACTGCAGCGGGATGCAGACCAGGAACGAGCCGAGCACGAAGACGGCGAACGACCGATCGCGAAGCAGCCGCAGCGCGTCCAGGCCGATGGCGTCGCCCCACGAGACGCGATGGCCGCGCTTGAGGGGCGGCGTGTGCGGGAGGAGCGCCGACCAGACGGCCAGCACCACCGCCGCCGCGGCCGCGATGCGCAGCGGTACGGCCGTCGCTTCGTACCGCAAGGTCCCGATCAGCAGCCCGGCGACAATCCACCCGATCGTGCCCAGCACGCGCACGGGCGGGAACTCCCGGTCCGGCGCCGTCATCTGGCGGAACGAGAGAGAGTTGCTGAGGGCCAGCGTGGGCATGAAGCACACGGTGTGCACCAGCAGCGCGCCATAGACCGCCGCGAACGTCGTCTGCAGCGAGGCCAGGAGCAGCGTGCCGGCGCCGGCCAGATGCAGCGCGGCCATCAGGCGCTCGGTCGCAAAGAAGCGATCGGCCACCATGCCCACGAACAGGGGCGACACCATCGCGGCCAGCGCGGTGGTGCCGTACGCGAGGCCAATCTGCGCGCCCGTGAAGTGCAGCGTCTCGCCCAGCCAGGTCCCCAGGGTGACGTACCAGGCGCCCCAGACGAAGTACTGCAGGAACATCATCACCGAGAGCCTGACGCGAATCGATGTCGGCATGACCCGCGGCTCAGGACAAGGCGCGCGTCGCGTAGGCCATGCAAGCGCGCACCTCGTCCACCGCGCCCTTCTCGCCCGTGTACTCGTATTCGATGTACGCGCGGACCGGCGACTGGCGCTGCTTGAGCCAGGCCAGCACCTCGCGGATCGGCGTATCGCCCGTGCCCCACGGCACGTTGTCGCCCTGGCTGCGCTTCCGGTCCTTCAAGTGCAGGTTGGTGACGCGATCGTGATGCTCCCGGAGGAACGCCAGGGCATCGAAGTTCGCGGCGGTGAAGTGCCCGATGTCCAGGTTCACCCGGAAGAACGGCGACATGGCCAGCGCGGTGGTGAAGCTGGCCGGGGTGGCGAACTCGTTGGGATCGTCCACGCGGGAGTGATTGTGCATGGCCACGGGCATCCGGTGCCGCTCGGCAAACGGCACGAGCCGCCTGGCCACCGACAGCGTCGTCGACGCGGTAATGACCTCGGCGCCGATGGCTTTGGCCTGATCGAAGCCTCGATCGATCTCCTCGTCGGTGAACGAATCGTTGAAGCTCAGGTTGTAGGCGTAGACGGTCTGGCCGGCGGCCTGGAAGCGTTGGCGGATGCCGGCGAAGTGGCTGGCGGGCGTCGACAGGCGCCAGCGGCGGAGGTCCTCGCGCGCCCTCTGCCGCGCCTCGGGCGACGCCTGTCCCCCGGCGGCCGGGGGCCCGGGCTCCACCTGCGGCGACCACAGCTCGCACTCATCGATGCCGCAGGCCTTCATCGCGCCGATCACCACGTCCACGGCGTCTCCACCGGCCGGGCGCGGCAGTTCACGAAAGCTGTAGGTCTGTACGCCCAGTCGCACACCGCCCACGGGCGCCGCTCCGGCACCCCGGCCCGTGATCGCCGGGAGCGTCAACCCGGCCAGCGTCGTCCGTCCGAACTCTCGCCTCGTCATCATGGCTGTCCTGCCTCGCCGGTCGGCACGGGCGTGAACTCAGGGAAGAGCTGCGCGGCCTCCGGAACCTGGGCGATCGGCACGTAGTCGCACACCTGTGCATACCGGTCCCACATTGCCAGAACGGTGGGGTGCGCGTGGGCAGTCTCGATCGCGTCGGCCGACGCCCACTCGAACACCTCGACGATGGTGCCGTCGGCGGCTTCCATCGTGATGGGGACCCTGTCGGAGACCAGGCCCACCGAGCGCAGCGTCGCGACGTGGTCCCGGATCAGCGCACGAAGCGCCTCGTGCTGGCCGGGCTTCGGACGGTAGCAGGCAATGACGATCCGACCCATGGGGACTCTCCTGCGCGGATTGTGCCACAGGGGCCTGCAAGGAATCCGGGGGCCGCCGTTCAAGGGATGGAGGACGAACCGATGCCCTGGTCCCGCCCCTTGCACTGGCTCCGCGCCGATCCGCGGCACGGCCAGATCACCACCCTGGCGCTCCTGCTCGCTTATGGGCTCGGGTGGCTGGCGTTCGATCTCACGCTGGGCCAGGTGGCCGTGACCGTCGGCACTGCCCTGGGCGTGCAGGCACTGGCAGACGGGTGGACGGGACGGCCCGTGCCATCCGGCGCGAAGAGCGCGCTCATCTCGTCCCTGTCGCTGTGCCTGCTCCTCCGAACGGACAACGTCCTACTGGCCGCGGCGGCCGCCACCGTGGCGGTCCTCTCCAAGTTCCTCATCCGTGTCGGCGGCAAGCACGTCTTCAATCCGACCAACCTCGCGATCGTCGTCGTGCTCCTGGCCAGCGACGCGGCCTGGGTGTCCCCGGGCCAGTGGGGCACGCAGGCCCTGCTGGCGTTCGCGCTGGCGTGTGCCGGACTGCTGGTCGTGCACCGCGCGACCCGCGCGGACGTGACACTGGCCTTCATCGCGGCCTACGCGGGCCTGCTCGTCGCACGCTCGTTCTGGCTCGGCGAGCCCTTCACGATTCCGCTCCATCGCCTCGAGAGCGGCGCGTTCCTGCTCTTCGCCTTCTTCATGATCTCCGACCCGAAGACGACCCCGGATTCGCGGGCGGGACGCGTGCTGTTCGCCGTCGCCGTGGCGTTCGGTGCCACGTATGTGCACTTCGCCCTGTTCCGCACGAACGGCTTCCTCTGGTCGCTCGTGGCCCTCTCCCCGCTCGTTCCGCTCATCGACCGGCTGCTGCCGGCCGATCGTTACCACTGGCCCGGTCCGATGGGTTCGCCCGGGCGTTTCGACTGGAGGTCTCCGATGGTTCGACGTGTGGCGCTCGTATTGCTTGGCGTGTTGAGTCTTCCCGTGTGGGCCGGGACTGCCGAGGCGTTCTGCGGCTTCTATGTGGCCCGCGCCGACACGCGCCTGTTCAACAAGGCGTCCCAGGTGGTGCTCGTGCGCGACGGCGACCGCACGGTGATCACGATGGCCAACGACTTCCGCGGCGACCTGCGGGAGTTCGCGATGGTCATACCGGTGCCGACGACGATCACCCGGGAGCAGGTGAACGTGGCTGACAAGGTGCTGCTCGATCACCTCGATGCCTTCACGGCGCCGCGGCTCGTCGAGTACTTCGACGCCGATCCGTGTGCGCGGCTCGAGCGGCGCCAGGACCTGGCCTTGCCGATGGCCTCGGCGGCGCCCAACGAGACGCTGAAGCGTGGGGGCGGCCGCAGTCTCGGTGTCACCATCGAGGCGCAGTACACCGTGGGTGAGTACGACATCCTCATCCTCTCCGCCACGCAGAGCAGCGGGCTCGAGCAGTGGCTGCGAGAGAACGGCTACCGAATCCCCGCCGGCGCGGCATCGGTGCTCGGCACCTACATCAAACAGAACATGCGCTTCTTCGTCGCGCGCGTGAACCTCGGCGAGCAGGCAAAGCTGGGGTTCGCGACGCTGCGTCCGATCCAGGTGGCATACGAGTCGCCGAAGTTCATGCTGCCGATCCGGCTCGGCATGGTGAACGCCGACGGCGCCCAGGAGCTGTTCGTCTATGCCTTGACGCGCAAGGGCCGGGTGGAGGCCACCAACTACCGGACGGTCAAGCTGAGAACCGACGTCGAGATCCCCACCTATCTCAAGGACCCCGCGGAGTTCGGCCGCATGTATCGCGCCATGTTCGATCGGCAGGTGCAACAGGAGCAGATGCGGGCGGTGTTCCAGGAGTACGCCTGGGACATGGCGTGGTGCGATCCGTGCGCGGCGGATCCGCTGACGTCTGACGAGCTGCGCCGGCTGGGCGTGTTCTGGGTCGGCGGCGACCGCAGCGACGGGACTGCAGTCCCGCCGGGCAGACCGCGCTCCACGTGGGCGCCGGCGGCGTCCCCCCAGGACGTCTTCGTCACGCGCCTGCACCTGCGCTACGACCAGGCACATTTCCCCGAAGACCTCGTGTTCCAGGAGACTGGCGACCGCACCAACTTCCAGGGCCGGTACGTGCTGCGCCACGCGTGGACGGGCCCGATGCGGTGCGAGGCCGCCGAGGCCTACGTGCGCGCGCTGCCCGAACGCCACGAGCGGGAGGCACAAGCCCTGGTGTCGTTGACCGCGTGGTCCATCGAGGACGTCCGGCGCCGCATGGGGCTGGACGCGCCGCGCCCGCAGGGTCCGCCCGCGAACGAGCTGCCCTGGTGGCGACGCCTGTGGGGCGGATACTGAGCCGCGCCGACGACACCCCGGCCCCAGTGGAACGCCGGGACGTCAGTCCCGGCGGCGCCACTCCCCCACGTGCAGCTCGGTTCAGCTGTTGTCGTGCTCGTCAACACGCGGTTCCGCGGCACGGCGTGCGGCCTCATCGGCCGCTGCCTCTTCGTCGGCCCAGCGCTGGCGCAGTTCGGCGGAGCGTCGCCGCCGGCGCCGCCTGGCGGCAGCCGCGAGGCCAATCACGCCGAGCCACAACACCGTCGTCGAGGCGAGGAGCGGCACCCACGTGGTCCACGTGCGCTGGCCGTCCCAGAACGCCTCTTCGAACGTGGGCAGCGACTGCGCGGTGACGCTGGCAAGCGCGTAGTCGAACGGCCAGCCGCGTGCCAGCTCGCGAAGCACGCCGGCTGGCGCAGCACGGCCGTGCTGCGCCATCAGGTGGCGCACGACGGCGGCAGACAGCGAGTAGGCGCGCTGCTGGGAACCTTCATCCCCCTGGAACAGTGCGTCGATGGCGGTGAGGCCGAGGCGTGGACCGAACAGCAGGACGGACGCCAGCCGGGTGCGGTCCTCCAGGTTCCACGGACGCTCCACGGCGACGGCGAGCCCCTCGTGGAACCAGCGCGGCACCGGTTTGCCGCCGGCGGCACGGCTGATCAGGACGTGCGCCACCTCGTGACGGAGCACGTCCTCGAGGGTGTCGTGCGGGTACATCGGCGATCGCGTGGGGAACAGGACGACAAGGCTGTCCTCCCCCACCGCAAAGCCGGCAGCCCAGGGTGGAACCATCCCCGCCCACTCGCTGCGCGCCTCGGCGAGCACCACGCGAATCGCAGGGCCCGGTGCATCGAGACCCACGAGCCCGACGAGATCGGAGAGCGGCCGCAGGTCGTAGCCCTCGAGTCGGGCGCGCTCGGCAGCAAGGGACACGGGCGCCTCGAGGACCAGCGTCGGCGACGTCTGCGCCGTGCCGACCCCAGCCGCAAGGGCAAGCACCACGGCGAGAGCAATCACCCAATCATTCAATCACCCAATCACCCAATCACCCAATCACCCAATCGCCAATCGCCCAATCCGCAATCACTCAACAATCACTCAATCACCACTCTCCAATCATCAATGCAGGGGCCCGCTCAGGGCTTCTGCGCGAGCGGGCCCACATTCACGCGCCCTTGCGTGTTGGCGAGCGGGCCCAGCTCGGCGGCGACGCCACGCGCGATGGCAGCCGTCTCGCTACCGGCCTGGAAGCACGTGAAGTCGGGCCGGTCACGCCAGGCCAGCGGACCGCAGAGGCGGACGCCGGCATTGATTGCCGCGTCGTGGACGATGTTGATGACGCGCTCGTAGTCGGGCTGCCCCTGCCGGTAGCCGGTGAAGTTCGCCAGATCGCCGCTCGCCGCGAATACCGCCGTCACGCCAGGTACCTTCGCGATCTCCGCGGCGTTCTTCACGCCCTCGAGCGTCTCGATCATCAGGATCAAGACGATGTTGTCGTTCGCCGTGGCGCGGTAGCCGCCCGGAACCGTGCCCCACATGCCCGCATCGAAGGCCTGGCCGCCGCCGTTGCTCCGCCGGCCGAGCGGCGGAAAGTAGGTCCAGTCCGCCACCTCGCGCGCTTCCTCCACCGTGTCCACGGTGGGCACGACGAGCACGAGGGCGCCGGCGTCGAGTGCGTGCTGAATCTCGCGTTCGTCGGTATAGGCCACGCGCACGCCAGGAACCGCCTTCGCGTGGGGGCACGTGCGCCACATGCGCGCGACGGCCTGCCAGTCGCGCTGGTCGTGCTGCATCTCGGTCCAGATGAAGTCGTAGCCCGCGTTGGCCATCGCGCAGTAGGTGCTGGGGTCGGTCGCGGCGAAGAGCGTGCCGCCCGTCACCTTGCCGCCCTGCTGCATCTTCACCTTCACCGGGTTCCAGAGCGCGGCGTTCGGCGGCGCGCTGAACGCGGCACCGAACTTCCAGGTGGCGGGATCGAACGGCCCGGTGTTGGCCGCAAACGGCGGCGGCGTGTCCCTGGCCTTGCTGTCCACGCCCGCGGGTGCGGCAAGCGGGAAGCTGCTGGCGCCCGGGGCGGCGTTGCCCGCGTAGGGGTCGGCCGTGGGTGTCGGGGTCTGCGGTCGGGGAGCCGGAGCCTGCGGCGTCGGCGCCTGCGCGCGCATGGCGAGGGGCAGCACCGCCAGCGCCGCGGCCAGCGTGAGCCCTGGAACGAATTGCCTCATGATGGGGCCTCCGTACGGTTGCGTTGGAGTGTAGTTGAAACCGCAGGGCCGCGTGTGGAATGGTGTCGGCTGCAGGAGGGACGCGCACATGGCCACCGACTTCGAGCGCACGGTAACCTCCGATGGGCTCACGCTGAAGCTCTACCGCGGCGAAGGGGCGGCGCTGCTCGCCTTCGACCTGAGTGCGGACAAGGCCACCGACGACTTCGTCGGCTTCACGGTCGAGGTGCGCTACCCCGGCGCCCCCTCGTTCGGCGCGCTGCGCAACCGCCTGCACTTCGACCTTCCCCCGGATCCCGACCGGCCGCGCTCGTTCCGGTCCACCGAGGCGCCGTTCCAGAAGTTCCGGTGGATTCACGTGCCCACCGATGTCTCGCAGGCCGGTGAGTTCCGCTACCGGGTCTCCGCGCGCTACATGGACGCGAGCGGCCAGTTGTCGACGGGCGCCGAGGTCGAGGCGTCCATCTCCCTGGAGCCGGAGACCATCGAGGGCTTCGTCAATGTCGGGTTCACGCGCGGCTTCGCTTCGTCGCAGGCGTACGCCGACCGCTTCCAGAACGAGACGGGCATCCTGCCGCCGCCGGGGGCGCCGGCGGCCGCGAGCCTCGCCCAGGACATGACGCCCTTCGAGGCGCATTACAGCTGGCTTGGGTTCGAGGTGCGCCGGCTGATCAGGCAGGTCCTCGACGAGGTGGCGGCCGACCCGGCGCTGACGCTCGACGCGCTCATCTACGAGTGCAAGGAGCCGGACATCCTCGCACGGCTGGAGGGACTGGGACCGCGCCTCCGCGCCATCATCGACGATCACGGCGAGCAGGGCGATGCGGACAGTTGCGAGTCCATCAGCGCCGACCGGCTGTCCGCCGCTGGCGCACAGGTCAAGCGCCTGCATTTCGGCCGACAGCAGCACAACAAGGTGCTGGTGGTCCGCCGGAACGGCCAGGCGGTCCGCGCGCTCGGCGGCTCGACCAACTTCTCCCTGCGCGGCCTGTACATCCAGGCGAACAACGCGCTCCTGTTCAGCAGCCCGGACGTGGCCGCGAAGTTCGGGGAACTGTTCGACAACTGCTGGACGTCGCCGCAGTCCTTCCGCCAGAAGGCGCTGGCGCGGCAGTGGTGGGTGGTGCGCGACGAGCCGGGGTCACGCGTTTCGCTGTCGTTCTCGCCCAAGAGCGACCCCGCGATCTCGCTGGATCCGATTGCCGCGGCAATCGAGCAGGCCGACAGCTCCGTGCTCTACTCGATGGTCTTCCTGAACCAGATCACCGGAAACGTGCGGGACGCGCTCGACGACCTGATGCAGCGATCCCTGTTCTCCTACGGTGTTGCCCAGCGCACGAGCGGCCTGAGCGTCCGGAAGCCGGACGGCGCCGTGGCGCTGCTGCCGTTTGCCTACCTCGCGGCCGACGCGCCCGAGCCCTTCAAGACCGAGTGGTCCGGCAACACGGAAGGGCACTCCAACATGGTCCACCACAAGTTCCTCGTCACGGACTTCAACGGCGCCCGGCCCACGGTCTTCACGGGCTCGTCCAACATGGCGCAGGGCGGGGAGAAGGCCAACGGAGACCACCTGATCCGCATCGAGGATCGGAAGGTCGCCATCGCGTACGCGGTCGAAGCGATCAAGCTGTTCGACCACTTCCACTTCCGCGTGACGACACAGCAGGCGGGCGCGCCCGACACGCTGCGGCTGGCACGACCGCCCGCCCCCGGGAAGAAGCCCTGGTTCGCGGCGTACTACCGCGCCGGGCACGTCAAGGAGCGCGATCGGCTGCTCTTCGCCCGATAGGGCCCGCAGCGCCATCGGGCCCCTCGTGCTGGGCCAGGGCAGGTCAGCCGGCGTCCTGCTCGCGCGCGCGTTCGTAGACAGCCACCATCCGCGCGTAGCTGCGCAACACGGGCTTCTCGATCAGCTTGCCGCCGACGACCAGCAGACCGGTGTCGCCCGCTGCGAAGGCCTCGAGCACCATGCGCGCATGCGCCACGCTACTCTCGTCCGGGGTGAAGATCGCGTTGAGGTCCGCGATTTGTTTCGGGTGGATGGCGCCTTTCCCGGTGAAGCCGAGCTCGGCCGCCATCGTGGCCTCACGTACCAGGCCGTCGCGATCCTCGAGGTCCAGGAACGGTACGTCGATCGCGTCCACACCGGCGGTGGCGGCGGCATGCACCACGCGCGAGCGCGCGTACAGAAGCGCCCCCCACGTGCCCCTGCAGCGAAGGTCCGCGGCCATGTCGACGCCGCCGAAGAACAGGGCCTCGATGCGGTCGCTCGCCTGCGCGAGGTGATGGGCGGCCTCGAGCCCTTCGTTCGTCTCGATGATCACGTGGAGCCGCGTGTCCTTCCTGTACTCGGTGAGCAGGTCCGACAGGTTCCGCACCTCCTCCGGGCCCTTCACCTTGGGCAGCATCACGGCCTCGACGGGATGCGGGCAGGCGAGCAGCGCCTGCACGTCGGCCATCCCGTCCACCGTGCGCAGGCAGTTGAGACGGATGATGCGCTCCACCCGCGATGGGCCGTCGGCCGTGGGCAGGTGCGCGAACGCGGCCTCGCGGGCCGTCGCCTTGTCCTTCGGCGCGACGGCGTCCTCCAGGTCCACGCACACGATGTCCGTGCCGCTGCCGAGCGCCTTCGGGAACATGTCCGGGCGCGTCCCCGGAGCGAAGATGAAGGTACGGCGCGGGCGCGGACGTCGTTCGGCGGCGGTCACGCAGAGAGTCTACCTTCCCGCGAACCGCCTTCGTGCGTCCTTCGTGCCCTTCGCCTCTTCGTGGTCTCGTCTTCCGGGACTGCTACCTCTTCGCGGGGTTCTCCACCGGGTAGTCCTTCCGCGACCACTCCTCGAACGATCCGTCGTAGAGCAGGACCTTGAACCCGAGGGTGCGCGCGGCGAGGATCACCTGCGTGGCCTGCTGTCCGATGTGGCAGTAGGCCACGACCGTGTCGCCCGGCTGCGCGCCGGCGTCCGCAAAGCGCTTCTGGAGCTCGGCCGCGGGTTTCAGGCGGTTGGCCTGATCCACGGTGTCGCTGAACGGCACGTTCCCGGCGCCCTGGATATGACCGGTCTTGTGGGGCGCGGTCGGGCCACCGCCGGTTTGCGTGCCGCTGTAGAAGCCTGCGTTCCTTCCGTCCACGATCGCGATGTTCCGGGTCGCGAGGTTGGCCCTCACGAACTCGGCGTCCACGATGAGGGGCCGGACGGTCAGGGGCCCAAGCTCGCCGGTGCGATCGGGCGGCGCCTCCGTGGACAGCGGGTGTCCGGCCTTCACCCACGCCTCCAGGCCGCCGTCGAGCACCGACGAACGGTCGCCGAGCCCGGCGTAGTCGAGTGTGAACAGCACGCGCGCTGTGGGCGACACGAAGGGGTTCTCCCGCCCGAAGTAGAGGACGATGCGCGAGGTGTTCGAGATGCCGGCCGCGGCGAGCCGCTTCCGCAGGTCCTCCGCCGGCAGCATCTGCAGCGTGAGGCCGCCCGGTGATCGGTCGGTGACGGCCAGATCCTGGTAGTTCAGATACCGCGCCCCCGGGATGTGTCCCGCGTCGTACTCCGGCCTCGGTCCCACGTGCAGCAGGACGAGGTCGGTGTCCTGGAGGTGTTCGGCCAGCCGGGCGGGCTGCACCAGCAGGCGCGCGCGGGCATCCGGCGCTTGTGCGTGAGCGCTCCCGGCGGCCAGGAGCAGTGCGACGACGAAGCTCTTGTAGGTCATCGACAGGAGCGTCGCAGCAGTCTTGTCGAATGTCAACAGGAGCGCGCGTGTTTGCGGGGACCGGCGGCGGGACGGTTCAGGTGTCCGGCATGGCCGGCACGACCTGGCTGGTATGACACCGGGCCGGCACGACGGGCCGGCACGACGTTGACACGACCCCGGCCGGGCGATAGCGTGGGAGGAAAGGTTCGCGCCACTCGCCGTTTGCGGGTTGGGAAGGAGCAGTGCCATGCGCCACCGCCATCTTCTCGCCATCTTCCTTGCTCTCGTCCTCTGCCCGATTGCACGAACGGCCTTCGCACAGGCCCCACAAGCCGACGCGCTCGCGGAGCTCTTCGCGCTCGGGAACAAGGTCGGCGCCGCCGACACCAGGGTCCGGGTCGAGGCCACGCACCGTGTGTGGTCCATCGCGCTGGCCGCGCCTGATGCGCAGACCAAGCTCGCGGCCCTCAAGCTGCTCCGCGATCCCATCGGCAGCTCCTCGGACCACATCCGCATGCCCGCCGTGTACGCCGCGGCAGAGATCGCCGCCGGCACGGATGACATCCCGGTGAAGACCGAGGCACTGGCCGCGCTGGCCGAGCCGATGCAGGCCGGTCAGGTCCCGATACGCGATGTCGCCATCGATGCGGTGAACCAGATTGCCGGCAGCGCCGCCGACGCGCGGCTGGCCTCCGCGGCCGTCCGGGCCCTGGCGCCCGCGGTCGCAAGCGGCAACAACGGCGTTCGGATCCCCGCCATCAACGCGCTGGTCCGTGCGGTCCGGCAGGGCGGCGACGACCGGGCCTGCGAGGCGGCCCTCGACGCCCTGGTCGGTCCGCTCGACTCGGGCTCGATGATCGGCGGCATGGAGGTCCGCATGATGGCCGTCGCGGCCGCCGAGAAGATCGGCCTCCACGCCACGGGCGTCGGCGCCAAAGCCAAGGCGATGGGGCTGCTCCAGAGCTACGCCGCGAAAGACAGTTGGGAGCCGGAGGCCCGTCGCCGCGCCAGGGATGCCGCCGCCGCGATCCAGAGCCGGATCAAGTAGAGGACGTTCCCGCCGGGCACCAGCGAGATCTGCCGAGCGCCAGCGAGGCTTACCGGCGGCCTGCCACCGGCGGCACCAGCGCCACGCGGAACCCGATGAACGCACGCCGGGCGCCCGGCTCGGCGGCACCGCGCGCGGTGGTCCGGACCATACGCGCCGGATCGCCGTAGTGCCCGCCGCGCATCACCCACAATGCGTCCGCCTGCAGGTTCGCGCGATCGTCGGACTCGTCGTATGGATACGGCTGATAAGGGCTGCTGGTCCATTCCCAGACATTGCCGCTCATGTCTCGCAAGCCGTGCGGGCACTCCGGGCACGGAAACTGTCCGACGGGAGCCGGTCCACCCCCGTCGAAGTTCGCGCGGTCGCGCCGGGGGTCGGCGCCCCACGGGTAGCGACGCCCGTCCGCGCCGCGGGCCGCCTTCTCCCACTGTGCCTCGGTCGGCAGCCGCATGCGCCAGCCGGCGCCGAGCCGCTCGGCGATCGCGGCAGGCACGCCGGGAGCCGTCTTCATCGTCGCCTCCAGCCAGCGGCAATAGGCCAGCGCATCCGGCCAGGAAACGAATGTCACCGGGTACGTCGGTGGCGCGTCGAGTGCGCGGGGATCCATGGGGCGGCCCGTGGCCCGGACGAACGCGGCGAACTGCGCGACGGTGGTCTCGGTGCGCGCCATCCAGAACGCCGGCAGTTCCAGCGTGCCCGCACCGGCCGACGGGGACCATCGCTCGTTCTCGAACGCCTCCGGATCGCGATCCGTCCCGGCGCCCATCAGGAACGGCCCCGCGGGGACCTCGACGAGCTCGGGCAGGGTTGCGGAAGATGGCGCGGTGGCCGGTGGCTGCGCGCCTGATCGTGGCGCCAGTGCGATCGACAGCACCACGGCCAGCAGGAGCACCTGGTGCCGCGTCACCGCGACGCCGACGCCTTGTCGCACGCGAAGCTCCAGCCGTGGCGACAGGCCCGCGCGTAGAGATCGGGCTCACCCATCTCCATGAGGTTGGGCCCACCTTCGCGCAGCAGCAGGCGGAGGTCGAAGGCACGCGGCTCCGTCCGGGCCACGTCCGCCTCGTCCAGCAGGTTCACGCACCCGGGCTGGAAGCGGGCTTCGCACGCACGGGAGAAGTACGCCAGCGCGCGGTCGGTGTCCGGCGGCACCAGTCGTCCGTCCATGTAGTGCCGTCCCATCTCGTTGCACGCCCAGCCCGCGTTGTCGCGGCAGTAATTGGCCTCGATGTTCAGCAGCCGCTGGCAGGCCTGCGGACGATCGTCCGCGCACGCCTGCTGCCAGAACGGCAGCGCGTCGCCCCGGTGCATGCCGTCGGTGGCGCCTCGGGCCGTCATCAGGCCGAAGAACAACACCCACACCGTCATGTGCGCCAGGTTGTAGCGCCCCTGCGGGCCGGCCAGGCCGATCCGGTCGAGCAGGGGCTGCGTGCCCAACTGCTGCACCGCCCTGTCGATGGTCGGGACCAGCAGGTTGAGCAGCGGCACGCACAGCAGCTTGTCGTAGAACGTAGGCAGCCCCATCGCGCCGAGCAGTCCGTACAACAGGAACACGCCGGCGCCGTACAGGACGCCGTAGACGACGCGGCCGAACGGTGTGCGCGGCGACGTGGCGGGATCGGTCACCAGCAGGTGGAGCCCGAGGAACACCGCCGCGGGTATCTCGGAGTCCACGAAATACGGCACCCCGGTGATGCCCACGTACAGTGCGCTGGCCCCGAACATCGTCACGGCGGCGGAGGCGGTGACCGGCGTGGTGGCGAAGAAGTACATGACCACGAGGCCGACGAGGAAGATCAGCAGGTAGGCCTGCGGGCCCATGCCGAACGTCGTGACGATTTCCTCCGCCCAGGTGTGGCTGTTGGTGGTGCCCGTGGCCAGCAGCACCACCGAGAAGATGGCCAGGGTGAACGCGGACGGGTTGAAGATGTGGACGCGCCGGCCGTCACGCTCCCACCGGACGAAGGCCTTGCCGAGGAAGCCCAGCGCCACGAGCACGAACTGCCACGCGAACCAGTCGTCCCGGAACCAGAGGAAGAAGTTGATGCTGAGGATGATCGGCACAGGACCGAAGCCCAGCAGGTAGTCCTGGCGCCGCGTCCAGGAGAGCAGCAGGTCGAAGGCGTAGGCGAACACCAACTGCCCGAGCAACAGCGCAGCGAAGGGGTAGACGGGCGGCCAGAACCAGCCCCAGTACGCGTAGATGCCGAGCTGGCAGCAGGTCTGGATGTAATGCTGTGGCCGGGGTGGGGCGAAGGTGAGCCCGCGCGAGCCCTCACTCAGGGCGCGCACGGCCAGAAGCCCCTGCCAGGCCAGCAGGCCCATGGCCGCTCCCCAGAACGACCACGCCAGCGGCACGCTTTCGCGGATACGCGGCAACAGCCCGAGCGCCAGGAGGCCGCCCGTCAGGGCGAGCGGCACGATGAACACCGCCAGGCTGGACGGCGGGGCTTCGCGGATTGAACGTTTGTTCGATGACACAGGCGTCCCAGTGGGTTTTATATCAGGCGGATCTGGTTGACAACCACCGTCCTCACGCAGCATTCTTGCCCGGCCGACTCGGGCTCCGTGTGGTCCCGTGTCAATCGAGGTGTGCATGAGTACAGGACCTTCACGAACGTGGGCGGCCCCCGCCCTGGGTGGTGTGCTGGCCGTGGTCATCGGCCTGGCGATTGCCGGTATGCCCGGCAGCGCCCAACAGAAGGGCGACTGGCCCGCGATCACCGGCGGGGACGCGGGGACGCGCTACTCCGCGCTCGATCAGATCAACGCCTCCAACTTCAACACCTTGAAGTCCGCCTGGCAGTGGAGCGGCGAGGTGCCGGGATTCGAGATCGGCGAGATTAACGGCCGCGGCCTGCCCATCTATGTGGACGGCATGCTCTACACGACGTCCGGCCCACGCCGGACCGTCGTCGCGATGGATCCGGCGACGGGCAAGACGGTGTGGGCGTTCCAGGAGCCGCTCACGCCTCGCCACGAATACTCCATGCGCTCGAACCACGGCAAGGGCGTCACGTACTACCGCCTGAACGGACGCGGCGTCATCATCATCGTGACGCCGGGCTTCTTCCTGCACGTGCTCGACGCCAAGACCGGCAAGCCGGTCGAGGGCTGGGGCGGCAAGATCCCGGTGAACGGCTTCCCGGATTCGGGCTCCATCGACCTGCTGAAGGACCTCATCGCCGACTGGGAGCCGTGGACCTCGTCGAAGCAGACCTACGACGCGGCCAAGGGCCTGCCGCTCGAGCTCGGCTACATCACGAACTCCTCGCCGCCCATCGTCGTCAACGACGTGCTCGTCGTCGGCAACTCCGCCGAGCAGGGCTACAACCAGACGCGCATCGAGAACGTGCCGGGCGACATCCTCGCCTACGACATGAAGACCGGCAAGTTCATGTGGAAGTTCCATGTCATCCCGCGGCCCGGCGAGTTCGGCCACGAGACATGGGAGAACGACGCGTGGAAGTGGACGGGCGACATCTCGTCCTGGGCCCCGATGTCGGCCGACCCGGCGCGCGGCCTGGTCTACGTCCCGACCAACGGCCCGACGATGGACTACTTCGGCGGGTTCCGCCCGGGCGACAACCTGTTCAGCACCAGCATCATCGCCCTCGACGTGAAGACCGGCAAGCGCGTCTGGCACCAGCAGCTCGTGAAGCACGACATCTGGAACTACGACGTGCCGAATGTCCCGATGCTGCTGGACGTGACCGTCGGCGGACAGCGCATTCCCGGCGTCTTCGCGGTCACGAAGCAGTCGTGGGTCTACTCGTACAATCGCCAGAACGGGCAGCCCATCTGGCCGATCGTGGAGCGGCCGGTGCCGCAGTCCGAGGTCCCGGGCGAGAAGCTCACGGCCACGCAGCCGTTCGTCACCAAGCCGGCGCCGTTCGATCTGCAGGGCCGCACGGAAGAGCACGTCATCGACTTCACGCCCGAGATCAAGAAGCTGGCGCTGGAGCGCGCGAAGGAGTACGACCTGCTGGCGCCGCTCTTCGCTCCGCCGCGGCACCGGGGCAACAAGGAAGGCAAGGGCCACGTCAATATCTGCCCGGGCGGCGGAGGCGGCGCGAACATCACCGGGCCGCCCGCAGGCGACCCGACGACCGGCGTGATCTTCATCACGTCCACCAGCGGGTGCTCGCCCACGATCCTGGCGCCGGCCATCGAGCGGGACAACCCGCGCATGACGGGCAAGACTGTCGCGCAGTGGGCCACGGCCCGCGGCAGCGCTCCGCCGCCGCGCAAGCCCGTACCGAACGATCCGCTCGCGGGCATCCCCGATCTCTTCAAGGGCCCGCTCGGCCGCATCGTCGCCATCGACATGAACACGGGTGAGCACCTGTGGCAGATTCCGCACGGCGACATGGACGCGAAGGCGCAGGAAGCCTTCCGCAACAACCCGCTGCTGAAGGGTGTCAACTTCGACCCGAACTGGGGCCGCCGCGGACATGCCGCGATGGCCGCCACCTCGACGCTGCTGCTCGCCACGGGCCAGACGGCCAATGGCCAGGCGAGCCTGTTCGGCATCGACAAGAAGACTGGCAAGCGCGTGGGCGCGGTGCCGACCGTCCGGCTGGGCGGCTACGGACTGATGACCTACATGCACCAGGGCAAGCAGTACATCGTCATCCCGATGAACGGCGGCTACCAGGCGCTGGCGCTGCCGTAACACACGGGCTCGCAGCTCCAACGGCCGGTTCGACGTGGCAGCGTCGGACCGGCCGTTGTCGCTTTCGGCGCCGCCGGGCACAGCCCGCCGCATAATGTCCCGCATGTGCGACTTCGCCTCCACGCCCCATGACCACGATGCTCCGCTCGGCGCGGCCGCAGAGGACACACCGCAGCGCTACGGCTTCCTCGTGGACGTCCCCGAGATTCGCGAGTTGATCGCAGAGACGCGACGCCTCACGAACGAGATGCCGGACACGACGGCGCGGGTGGAGGCCCTCAAGCCGGCCTTCTCGAAGCTGCTGGCCGCCCACGGCTGGCTGCCCGAGGCGTACGCGTCCCCGGACCTGACGAGCGGCATGGGCGGTGGCATCGGGCAGTACGCGCTCTACCGGGCCGAGGACCTCTGCCTGTTCTCGCTGGTCATCCCGGCCGGCGCGGAAACACCCGTCCACGATCACCTGGCCTGGGGCCTGATCGGCGTGTATCGGGGCCGGCAGCACGAGACCGTCTATCGTCGCCTGGACGACGGGCACGACGAGGGCCACGCCGCACTCGAGGTGGCGAGACGCCAGACCATGGACACCGGGGAGTTCTACGCGCTGTTGCCCCCGCGCGACGACATTCACTTCGTCAGGACGGTGTCGGACGAGCCCTCGATCTCGCTGCACCTGCTGGCCAACGACACGGCGTGTGTCTGGCGGCACCGTTTCGACCCGACGGCCGGGACGGTGAAGGCGTTCAGATCCGGCTACAGCAACGCACCGTGTCCGGAGGAGCCTGCGCCTGCCGCGGCGCCATAGTCAGCCCCTGCACTGCCTCAGTGTCGCGATGACCGGGCAGATCGCTGTCGAGCCGCCTCGGCGGCGCGCTCGAGCAGCATGGCCATCAGTACGCCGCCCGCGTACGCGAGCAGGTCGCGCGGGTCGAATCCGCTGCCGAGCACGAGGTGGCCGAGTCGGGTGCGCCGCACGGCATCCAGCCAGGGCGTGTGGAGCAGCTGGCTCGCCTCCACCACGTAACTGCCCGCCAGGGCGACCGCGGCCCGCCTTCCGAGGGACCAGCCCGGCAGGAGCGCCCCGACCCACCACGCCAGCATCGTCGCCCAGAGCGCGTCGCCAAGGATGTCTCGCGGCACCGGCGGGATCGTCTCCCCGCCGAGGTGCACGACGAGGCCGAGGGCGATCGTCAGCGCCGCGAGCGCGACGTACCAGCCACGGTGACGGCGACCGGGGTCCATGCGGGGGCGGTCCACGCTCATCCGGCGGCCGAGCACTCGGCCCGGTACTGCGCGGTGCCCTGCAGGCGATCGCCGACCGTCGGATCCAGCAGCTTCACCATGAACACGTCGGCGGGCACGTCCCACTGACACGTCAACCCGTAGCGAAGCGCATCGACGATCTGCCCTTCCGTGGCCTGGCCGAATGCCAGACGATTCACCTCTCGAATGGCCGCATGGTCGCCGCGCTCCTCGCTCCGAATGTGAATCACGCGGCTTGGACCTCGTAGCGAAGCGCCACCATGCCGCTCTCGAACGCCCTCACCTCCACGAGGTGCAGGGCCACGTCCCGGTCGAGCCTCTCGAAGAACGAGATGCCGTCACCAATCAGGATGGGCAGGATCGAATAGCGGATCTCGTCGGCCAGCCCGAGGCGAACGCACTCGCCGGATACGGCGCCTCCTCCAACGAACCAGATGCTGCGGAACGCCGGCTTCAACCTCTCGTTGACCAGCACAGGCAGCTCTCCGGAGTAGAACTCGACGGTATCCCTGACCGTCGGCAGCTGGCGACTGGTGAGGACGAAGACTGGCGTGTCACCGTAGGCCCATCCCAGCCCCCTGGCTTCGAAGGCGAGGGCGGTCTCATAGGTCTTCGAGCCCATGACGTAGCAGTCGATCGAGCGGAGGACGCCCTCGACGAACTCCGGGGCCATCGTGGCCCCGCCTTCGAACCGGTCCGAGGTTTCCATCCAGTCCACGCCACCATCACGGCGAGCGATGAACCCGTCGAGGCTAGCCACCATGTGAATCGTCACGCGCGACACTACTTTGCCTTTCGCCGTGGGGGCTTGATACCCTGCCGCTTCAGCTCAGCAAGGATCGTCGCCGGTAGATCCGTCCTGCACGCACACGCGCGAAGGTGCGCGAGGTGCCATGCCACACGTTCATCCAGCGTCGCACGCGCTGGCATCCGGTTCGCCTTGTGCCACTCGGCGTTGATCCTGCCCACCATCGAACACATGCGTGAAGAACCTACCAGGCCGCTTAATCTAATCCGTGTAGACAGTCCCCTCGGGAACGTCCGTCGGACTCTCGAAGTCCAAGCGGTATCCGTCGGGGTCGGTGAGCGATGTGACCCACAGACTGTTACCGACAAGAGGTCGTGTCGCATCAAGGCCCCGCGCCCTGGCGTCGTGATACACGGCGATCGCGTCGGCGCACATGAAGCAGACCGACATGCCTTGACCCAGGGTGCCCTCCGGCCAGCCACCCGGTCGCCCGTCCTTCCAGTACTGCTGAAGCATGACGGACGCGCGACCGAGCTCCAGCCAGCACCAACGAATTCGGCCCTCTGGATCCCAGGAGCGCGATATCGTGAATCCGAGGCCATCGACGTAGAACCGGAGAGATACCCCGATGTCCTTCACGTTGAAGAACGGCACAGCCTGCCGCACATTGGGAATGTCCGTGGCCTTCAGTTCCATTGCAGCCTCGAATTGCGATCTGCCCTCGGTCGCCATCGTCATGGGCTCCATCCGTCGCCTCCTCGTGACCAGTTCCCTGGTCGGATCCGAGACAACCGGACTTCACGCTGCCATATCCACGACCTGGCGTTCAGCCGCGCCGCGCGGTCTCATCATCGCACGGTCCGCGCGGGAATCCGCAGGCGCGCGCGAGCGCGCCGAAGGACGTCGGCTGCGACGCCGGGTTAGGCGCCACTGGTGTTTCTACTGCCGCGGCGGCGACAGCTGAAGATTGGACGCGTGCAGGTGGACGATGACCCATCGGCTACCAACGCGCTTAACTACGAACGTTCGGCGAGAGAACGTGGTCGGCTCGGAGACGGGCAACGCCGGCAGCGGCCCCAAGTGGGCCGTCACGACCGCAATGTCCCCGAGCTGCTGGACGTGGACGTCCCTCGGCGTGATGGTGATCGGTCCTCGGCGTTGCCCGAACGTGCCCTCGAAGAAGGCGCGAATCTCCGCCTTGCCGGTGGCTCGTTGCGGACGGTCCCCCGGAGGGAACAGGGTGGCAGTCTCGTCGAACGTACTCACGATGAGTTCAAGGTCAGCCCGCTCGTTCGCCTGAACGAACGCCTCAACAACCGAGACAGGATCCTCTTGAGGCGCTCGCTGTGCCCAGGCCGAGGATGGAACCACGGTTGCCACCACGACGACCGACACACGCCACATCCAGTACGCCATCAGATTGGTCCTGATTCAGGTGAGAAGTCTGTGCGGCTAACGCCCGCAGTTCAGCCGCGGCGCGCTCAGGATGCCACCGCGCGCCGCCGGCTGCAACCGCTGGTTGGGCGGCACGCATCGCGACAGCGGCGTTTCACGGCCCGAACGTAAAATGCGTCTCACCGCCCCACACGTAGGCCAACCAAAAGCCGGTGAGGCCGACCACGGCCACTCCGCTGACGCACACGGCAAGGCTCGGGGCGGCCCGGCGGTCGAACTCGGGGACCTCGTCTGCCGCCTGCCGCCTCAGAAACATGCCGTAGGCGACCAAGGCCAGCGCGGCGCCAGACACCACATCTAGCACGTAGTGCTGCTTAGTGAACAAAGTGGAGAAGGCGACCAGCGTCGCAGCAAGCAATGCGAGGATGCCCACGCGGCGATGCACCCGGGAACACGCGAGCGCGGACACAAAAGAATGCGCGACATGGAGGGACGGGAAACAGTTGTACGGAGGGTCGGCTGAATAGAGGGCTCGCAGGCCCCAGACCGCGAATCCTTGCCCGCTCACTAGGGTCGGCCGAGGCGCCGCCGTCGGATAGAGCACGAAGAAGAAGGCGAATGCCGTGATCCAGATTAGCAGGTAAGCATGGATGGTGCGCCGGATGAGTGCGTCCTGCCGCACGACAACCACGGGAAGCAGGATCAAGCACAGGTACAGGGCGCCATAGACAATCGCCCACTCTGGGACCAGCGGCACCGCGCGATCGAGTGCTAGCTCGGGAACGTATCGCGACTGAGGGGGGAAGAACGCCGGAATCAAGACATAAAGGGGGACCAAGGCCATGAGCAGAACCATCGAGGCCGGCACCCGGTACGGCCGCGCCAGAGACCGTGTGACCACGCTCCAACTGAAAGCCGGAAGCGCGAGTCGGCTCGGAGATTCGCTCATCAGCGATTGTGGGTTCGACCTGGCATCACAAGCCCGCCGCATCGTGTGTGAACACTGTGTCTGCCCAACGGCTGCAACTCACCCGCGGCGGCCGCAGGTGGGCGAGTCTACACGTGATCTTGCTGCGGCGGCCGCCGTCGGGTGCAGCCGCTGTTAGACAGCCTGCGCCCCGCCCTCGCGAATGCGGACCCGGCCGGGCTCGACAATCCACAGCCGATGCGCAGCCCAGTCTGCCGTTTGGATTGGAATCACTTGCTTCAGCAGCGCCAAGACGCTGTCGCGGGACGGCTTCGCCGGGCGAAACGACGATTCCTGTGAACGCGTCCGGCGGATACGATCGAATATTCGCGAAGTCCGTGTCCAGGGTGAACAGAACTCGCGCCTCAGCCTGGCATCGCGCACCAATATCTGGATCCTCGGCACCGTTGAGCGCTTCATCGAACACCTGTGACAGTCCCAACCCGCAGTGCGAAGCGCGACCGCCGATTCAACCGGCAGGTTCTCGTCGACTTTGCCGCGCATCAGAGACTCTAGGCTGGGAGTGGCAATACGCGTTCTTGCGCCAGTTCAGCCGCGTACGCCAATGTGGCCTGGATGGCCACGGGCGTCAGCGAGGGGTAGCTGCGGATGATCTCCTCGGGAGCGAGGCCGTCGGCAAGGTTGGCCAGCACCACAGCCACCGGAATGCGCGTGCCACGAATGCACGCTTTCCCGTACATCACCGCCGGATTCACCGTGATGTGCTCTTGCCACGTCATTCGCGACTGCTCCGTGAAAAGGATGCTCCGATGGTGCTTCGGCTGTCTAACGGCGTCCGGGTGAGCCGCGGCGCCGAGGTGCCAGGATTCTGCCACAGACGCTGGCCGCCGTCGGCTCCACCCGGTAGTTAGCCGGCACTATTCTCGTGTGCCTCTCCCCAGGCCAGAGCTGCCTCGAACGCATCACGTAGGACCGGATCGGTGCCCCACGATTCAAAGAACGGGCGCAAGGCTGGTATCTCGAGAGCGTGTTCGAGAGTCGCCGTCTCGATTCGAAATCGTGTAGCCGCGTCGCTGCTCCTGAAGAGGTCACGAAGCCTGGTCGTAACGTCGGCGATCATCAACCGCGTGTCAGGCCTTCTGACCAAGTGTGTCAACCAAGCCGCGAGTTCACGACCGGCCTCGAGTCCGGTATGGACGACATCATCGTCCTTACGGTCGGCGCCGATGCATCGGAGCAGGTACTCGGCCATGAAGCCGCACTGCTCGGTCATGTCCGGCGACGGTGTGATTCGATCCCAATGCTGCTGCGACAACCGGTACGCTCGCGCCTGAACCATGAGGTCCGCGCTTCCAGCCCAACGCAGGTAGTCGGTCTTGAGGATCGGCCCAGAGCCCGTGCGCGCCCTCTCGATTTCAGCCCGTGTGTCCATTGTTGCCCGGCTAACGTTGCCGCTTCAGCCGCGGCGGCCCTCATGATCACGCCGGCCGCCGTCGGCTGCAAGCGGATGTTAGCCAGCTCCTTTTCCGCCATTGCATCGCTCGCAGAGGGTTTGCAGATTGGCCTCTCTAGTCACGCCTCCGCGTGACCACGGGATGACGTGGTCGACCTCAAGCACCGTGCCAGGTTCGCGCGCTGGTGAACGGCCACATGCTCGACAACTGAAGCGGTCTCGCTTCAACACCAGATAACGAAGACGCCAGCCGACGGCTCGGTTCCCGACGGGTCGATCGACGGAGCGATCAGCCTCGGCACCATCGACGTGGTGCGGCGCGCTGTCCCCAAGGGTTGTTGATGGCGCCGACTCCCGCTGCTGCGCGGCCGAGACGAAGGCCTCCAGAGCCTTTCGGAACCCCCCGAAGCGTCGCTTGTACACATGAGCCGAGAAACGCGAGAGGGGCGGAAACAGGTCATTCACCGTCGGCTGTCGTCCCAAGCGCTGCCACACCACCTCGAGGTTGTCGAATAGATCCTCGTCGGTGCTGCGGGGATGAAACTGTTCGCTGACCTCAAGACCGGCGGCGTTGAGCGCGCTCACCCAGTTCCCGAAGTGTCGATTGAACGGCTTCTCAGAGAATCGGCCCCGTCTTCGGTACTCAACGACGGTCAACGTTTTGACCCCAAGCATCGTAGCGACCTGTCGGAGATCGTCGATGCATTCCTGCTTCGTTACGGCAAAGTAGCGAGATGGAGCAAGGCCACCGGCCTGAAGCGCCCGCCCCCAGCCGCCGAACCTTGAGGCGATCGTGGCCGGCGAGAACCGGCCAGCCGCGGAGTACGCCTCTCTCGTGAGCTTCCGGACGCCGAGGCGGGCTGACACCGAGCGGAGATCTTCGAGAAGCACGTCGTCAGGCTGACTCCGGTTGTCAGGAGCAAGGTCGAACTTCATCTCTCAGGTTTCGGCTCGTTCGTCTGGCTAACGGATTGGCGTTCAGCCGCGAGCCGCGCGGGAACGCTTCGTCGACTTGCCCGTCTTTCGAGCGCGGCTCGTCGGCTGCAACGCCTTGTTAGCCGGCTTTCGTCCGAGCAGCTTGTCGTACTCGGCGTGTGAGCCGATCCAAAACCACACTAAGTCATCTCCGACCTCGGTGGCCAAGGCGCGATAGTGTAGACCCACGCGCACCGACCACAGCACCCCGATCTTCTTGAAGCTCAGAGAGCCGTGACTCGGGTTGGATTTGAGGATCGCGTAGTTACGGTCCGCCAGTGTACGAATCTCGGTAGGCAATGCCCGGTAGCAGCGCCAAAACCGAGGGTTGGCGTGGTGCGTCACAGGGCCTTCGTGCGGCCCGCCCGGTAGTCCTGCTTCGCTTCGCGCATCAAGGCGTCAAGCTTGCCCGCCTGCGCGTCGGACTCGAGCTGCCGATCCCACACGCCAGCGTCGTACTCGGCAAACCACTTCCGGAAGCGCGCCAGTTCCTTCTTGGGGAGGCGCTTCACGGCCCTGGAGATTTCGTTCACGGTGGTCATCGGTACAAGGCTACTCCCACGGGAGGCGCTTCGCAACGCGACTAGATCTGTCCGGCTAACTTGCTAGTAGACATCTGGCATGGTACCCCAAGTGGGAGCCAAACACTGCGGCCCGCCGTCGGCTGCTCCAAGCCAATCCGTGCCGATGCCTCACAGAACGAAGGGACACCGCCAACGTTACGCTGGTCAGCGTAACAGCCTTGCCGCAGGGTCTTGTTCATGCACGTAACCAGTACGTAGGTTCTGCGTACTCGGCCACCTGCTCGGTGTGCAGTCAGTGCCCCCTGCCACCCGCTCAGACGCCGAGCACCGCCAGTCTCCGCGTATTCCCGTGACGGCACGCTTCTCGCTCTGCGGCCACTATGCCTTCCCCCAGACTCATGGACCAGCTGCGGGCCACCTGCCGCGCACGACATCTCAGCCCCCGCACCGAAGAGGCCTACAGCCACTGGACCCGCCGCTTCATCGCGGAACACCGGATGCAGCACCCCGCCACGCTCGGCCCCACCGACGTGGCCGCCTTCCTCACCACGCTCGCCACCCGCGACCACGTCAGCGCATCGACCCAGAACCAGGCCCTGTGCGCCCTCCTCTTTCTCTACGAGCACGTCATCCGCCAGCCTCTCGGCACCCTCCCCGTCGTCGCCCGCGTCCGCACCCCACCCCGACTACCCGTCGTCCTGACCCGCGGCGAGGTGCGGCAGCTGCTGGGCGGACTCGAAGACGTGCCCCGGCTCGTGGCCGGACTGCTGTACGGCAGCGGCCTGCGGCTGCTGGAAGGGCTCTCACTGCGCGTCAAAGATCTCGACCTCGAGCGCCTCGAGATTACGGTGCGGCAGGGGAAAGGTCGCAAAGACCGGAAGACGATGTTGCCGGCATCGCTGACGACGGACCTGAGCAGACACCTGGAGACAGTCAAGCGACAGCATGATGCGGACCTCGCGCATGGGCTCGGGCGCGCGGTGCTGCCGGATGCACTCGACGTGAAGTATCCGAACGCCGGACGCTCGTGGCCCTGGCAGTTCGTCTTCCCGGCAGCGCGCATCTGCCGCGATCCCCGATGGGGCCCGCCCAGTCGATTTCACCTCCACGAGTCCGTCATCCAACGGGCCGTCGCCGGAGCCGCCCGATCAGCCGGCCTTCCAAAGCGCGTCAGCTGCCACACACTTCGCCACTCGTTCGCCACGCACCTGCTGGAGGACGGCTACGACATCCGTACCGTCCAGGAGTTGCTGGGACACGCCGACGTTACCACCACGATGATCTATACCCACGTCCTGAATCGCGGCGGACTGGGCGTACGGAGCCCAGCCGACCGGCTGTGAGGAAGACGGCGGGGCGTCGTGAACCGGGTGAGTCACCAAGCCGGCTCCCCGGGCGGAGTTGACACGTCGTCGACGACGATGCCATCGTCGTCGCCATGGCGCAGATCACCATCAACGAAGGCCTCGCGTGGATGAAGACGCTCAAGGCGCGCCACGCGGAGCTGCTGGACCTCCGCAACGACAACGCACGGCGCGAACGGCGCTTCTACGGCACCGCCGGCGACAAGGAGCTGGTGCGCGAGCCCGTCTACGACGTGAAGACGCTCGACCGGCTCGTCACCGGCGTCGCACGAGAGATGCGCCTGCTGGACCAGGCGCTCAAGGCCACCAACGCCCGCACCATGGTCGAGGGCTACGACCAGGACGACGCGGTGCTTGGCGAAGTGTCCTGAACGACTGAGTGAGTCCTGACGAGAGATGTATGGGGGAAGCCCGAAGGGCGCGCGGTCCCGGCCGGCACGGTGAGCCGGCGTACCGGATGACTCCGACCGTCTCGAAAACGGCCCGTTGCTGGTCCGTGGATGGGTGGAGCGTGGTGCCGGCGAGCAGACACTCGCCGGTGATGGCGTTCGTGTGTGCCTGGTTGCACCCCGACCGCGGACTTCGACTTCCCCCGCCAGTTGTCAGTTCCCCCCGAGGAAGGAGGACGACATGAGCAAGCAGTAGGAGGGCAACATGCGTTTCAAGATTGTGAAGGGCACGACCACCGGAGACGGCACGCCGCTCTGCCACACGTGTCGCTGGGCCACCATCGTCCGGGGTCCGCAGCTTGGCCACGAGATCGTCTCGTGCGCACGCGTCTCCGACGACCGGATCACCTTCCCCGTCGTCAGCTGTACCAGCTATTCGGACCGCTCGCTGACCTCGCTGCGGGACATGGAGGACGTCGCCTGGATCCTGCGCTCCGACGCGCGGCGCAAGGAGATCGGCTTCGTCCGCGCCCGAGACCTGAAGCCGCGGGAGCGCTACGTGCTGGACGACGACGACTGGCCCTGATTGGGCGCCGCTCGGCGGCGTGGGCCTGCGGTGGGCGGCGCTTCGCGCCGTAGGCCTCGCAATCGCTCGGTAAGTCTGGGCTCGCCACGCGCCGAAGGCGCGCCTGCGACGTGTAACGGCACCGTGGCGTGCCCGGGTCACCCGGCAGCCCTCGGAGACCGCCGTCCTGCACACCGACACGCGACCGCAGGCAGAGACAGGCCCTTGTTCGAGCGCACCGAACCTCAGGCGAGTTGGGCCAAGCGCTTGATCAAGCCGGAGGGAGCGTGACCGGTGGTCGACGGGGCTGCCGGGCGACACGGGCATGCCACGGTGCGGTCCGCGCCGACAGGTTGAGCAGGTCCAAAGAAGCCGACGGGGCTGCCGGGTGAGATGGGCGCGCCACGGCGCCGCCAAGCGCAGCGCTGCCTAGAAAATCGTGGAGACCGACGCCTGGGCCCAGTCCAGCACACGTGCGGGAAGGACGCCCAGATACAGCACGCCGGCCAGCGATACGGCCAGCCCCGCCATGGCGACGGCCGTCACCGGCGGCGGCAGCGGACGCGCGTCGCGCTCCGACATGTACATCATCACCACGATGCGCAGGTAGAAGAACACCGAGACGACGCTCGAGAGCACGCCGATGATGGCCAGGCCGTAGTAGCCGGCGCCGATGGCGGCGCTGAAGACGTACCACTTCGCGATGAACCCCGCGGTCGGTGGGAACCCGCCCAGCGAGAGCAGGAAGAACGTCATCAGCGCGGCCAGCGCCGGGTGCGAGTTCCAGAGGCCGGCGTAGTCGCGAAGGTCGTCGTTGGCGCGATCCCGGGAGCCCAGCAGCGCGATGATGCCGAACGCGCCGAGGTTCGTCAGGGCGTAGGCGGCCAGGTAATACAGGATCGCCGCCTTCCCCACGTCGCTCCCCGCGAGGATGCCCAGCATCAGGTAGCCGCCGTGCGCGATGCTCGAGTAGGCCAGCATGCGCTTGAGGCTGGTCTGCGCCACGCCCACCACCGTGCCCACCACCATCGTCAGCGCGGCGATCGCCCAGAGCACGGGGGCCCAGTCGGTGATCATCGGCTCGAGCGCAGAGAGGAAGACCCGGGCAAAGGCCGCGACGGCAGCGGCCTTCACGCCCGTGGACATGAAGCCGGTGACCACGGCGGGCGCGCCCTCGTAGGCATCGGGCGACCACATGTGGAACGGCACGGCGGCGATCTTGAACGCGAAGCCCACCAGCAGGAAGCCGACGCCGAGCAGGATCATCGGGTTGCCGCTCATGGACTGCGCGGCAATCACGGCGCCGATGCGGTCCAGGCTCGTCGAGCCGGTGACGCCGTAGATGAACGCCACGCCGTAGAGGAAGAAGGCGCTGGCAAAGGCGCCGAGCAGGAAGTACTTGAACGCCGCCTCGGTGCTCTGGACCAGCTCGCGCCGGATGCCCGTCAGCACATAGACGGCGATGGACATGGTCTCGAGGGCCAGGAAGATGAGCAGGAGGTCCGTGGCCTGCGCCATCAGCATCATGCCGACGATCGCAAACATCAGCGTGGCGTAGTACTCACCCGCCGGCAGGCCGTCCCGCTCCACGGTCTGCGACGAGACGACCACCGTCATGATGCCGACCGCGATGATGACCAGGTTCACGAACAGCGCGAAGTTGTCGGCGGTGACGACACCGAAGCTGGTGGCGTTCCGGTTCCAGAGGAGCACCGAGGCCGCGGCGGCGCCCACCAGGCCGATGATAGCCAGGCCGCCGAGCGGCATGCGCTCGTCCCGGCTGCGGAAGGACTCCGCGAGCATCACGACCAGGCCCGCGAGCGTGACGCAGATGACGGGGATGACGGCGTCGAAGGCGTTGCTGAACATGTCAGTTGTCTCCCGCCGTGCGGACAGGTGCCGACGGGTGCTGGCCGGTGCCGACAGGTGCGAGGTGCGGGCCGGTGCCGGCGGGTGTGGCAGGTGCAACGGGCCTGTCGCGCCGTAGCTCGTCACGATTCCACCGAGCGGAGGCGGGCTGATGGGCCTGCACGCGCTCGACGATCCGTTGCACGGCCGGTTCCATGGGCTTCAGGAACACGTTCGGGAAGACCCCCATGACGATGGCCATGGCCGCCAGCGGGCCGACGATGGCCCACTCGCGCAGTGACAGATCGGGCAGGCCCTTGTTGTGGTCGTTGGTCACCGGCCCGTAGAACACGCGCTGGAACATCCAGAGCATGTAGACCGCCGAGAGAATGACGCCGAGGCCGGCGATCACGACGAACGTCGGGTCCCACTTGAAGGCGCCCAGCATGATCAGGAACTCGCCGACGAAGCCGTTCATGCCCGGGAGGCCGACCGAGGAGAGGGTGATGACGAGGAACGCGGCCGTCAGCTTCGGCATCACCTTCTTGATGCCGCCGTACTCGCTGATGAGCCTCGTGTGCCGCCGGTCGGACATCATGCCCACCAGTGCGAACAGCGCCCCGGTGCTGACGCCGTGCGCCAGCATCTGGTAGGACGCGCCCTGGATGCCCTGCACGTTCAGCGCCGCGATGCCCAGCACCACGAAGCCCATGTGGCTCACCGAGGAGTAGGCCACCAGCTTCTTCATGTCCGGCTGGACCATCGCGACGAGCGCACCGTAGACGATGGCGATGGCCGAGAGCCAGCCGATCATCGGCGCGAAGTAGGCGCCCGCCTCCGGGAACAGCGGGAAGGCGAAGCGGATGAGGCCGTAGCCGCCCATCTTCAGCAGCACGCCGGCCAGGATCACCGAGCCTGGCGTGGGCGCCTGCACGTGCGCGTCCGGCAGCCACGTGTGGAACGGGAACAGCGGCACCTTGATGGCGAAGGCCAGCGCGAAGGCCAGGAAGAACCAGTACTGGGTGGAGAACGGGATGTCGAGCGCGTAGAGCTTCAGCAAGTCGAAGCTGTACTGCCCGGTCGCCGCGTGGTGCATCCACGAGAGGCCGATGATGGCGACGAGCATCAGGACGCTGCCGGCCAGTGTGTAGAGGATGAACTTGACGGCCGCGTAGACGCGCTGGTCGTAGCCCCAGATGCCGATGAGGAAGTACATCGGGATGAGGAGGATGTCCCAGAAGATGTAGAAGAGGAACAGGTCCAGCGCGCAGAACACGCCGATCATGGCCGTCTCGAGGACGAGCATGAAGATCGAGAACTCCTTCACCTTCTCCTCGATGCTCTCCCATGAGGTGAGGAGCGCGATGGGGGTGAGGAAGCCGGTGAGCACGATGAGCATCAGGCTCAGGCCGTCGATGCCCAGGTAGTACTCGATCCCGAAGAAGGGGATCCACGGCGCCCGCTCCACGAACTGGAACGACTCGGCCGCGGGCGACTGGTCGAAGCCCGCCCAGAGCGCCAGGGTCACGGCGAAGGTGACGAGCGACACGGCCAGGGTGATGTTGCGGACGAGCCCGTCCTTCGAGCCGTCGCGGTTGTTGATGAACAACAGCAGCAGGGCTCCCAGGAGCGGGAGGACGATGGCGAGCGAGAGGAGCGGAAGACCGGTCACTGCGCGCTATCTCCAGAGGTAGTAGGCGAGGATGGCCACCGCGCCGAAGAAGGTACCCGCCGCGTAGCTCTTCACCGAGCCGGTCTGCAGCAGCCGCAGACCCGCCGCGAACGCGCCCACCACGTAGCCGGCGCCGTTGACAGCGCCGTCCACGATGCGGACGTCCACCACCTTCCACAGGCCCTGGGTGGAGGCCGTCTTGACGGGCTGGACGATCGCGGCGTCGTAGATCTCGTCAACGTAGTACTTGTTGAGGAGCAGCCGGTGCACGCCGGCGAAGGACTGTGCCATCTGCTCGGGGATGTGGCGGTTCTTGAGCCACAGGAAGGCGGCCAGGCCGATCCCGATGACGGCAATCAGCGAGGACACGGCCATCAGCGTCAGCTCGAGCGCGGTCTCGTCGTGCGCCTCGCCTCCCGCCTCGGCTGCTTCAGCGTGCGGCGCTTCAGCGGGCTGCGCCGTCGTCACCGCCGGCACGGCATCCGGCGCCTGGGAGGCGGTAGAGGCCATCGCCGCCAGCGCAGGCTCTTCGCCGGGCGCGCAGTTCTCCATCGCGATGCCGGCCAGCGGGCCGGAGGTCACCGGGGCACCGCAGTTGTTGGCGGCAAAGGCCGGCTCGAGCCAGGTGCCCAGCGAGTTGTGGCCGCCCAGCGCGTGCGGGATGCCGATGTAGCCCGCCAGCACCGACCCTATCGCCAGCGCGATCAGCGCGGTCGCCATCGCCGGCGGCGCGTCATGGAGGTGCACCCCATGGGCGGGTGCAGGATGCGCGGGTGCAGGATGCGCGGGTGCAGGATGCGCGGGTGCAGGGTGCACGGGTGCGGTGCCCGGTGCGGCGTGGCCGGGTGCAGGGTGCTGAGTGCCGTGGGCCGCATGGCCGTGCCCGCCGTGTGCGGACGCGGCGGCCAGCACGCCGTGGAACCGCTCCTCCCCGTGGAAGGTGAGGAACACCAGCCGGAACATGTAGGTGGCGGTCAGGAGCGACGTCAACACGCCAACCACCCAGAGCATCTGGTGGCCGTGACGGAAGGTCTCGAAGAGGATCTCGTCCTTCGAGAAGAACCCGGCCAGGCCTGGGACGCCGGCGATGGCCAACGAGGCCACCAGGAACGTCCAATACGTGACCGGCAGGTGGTTCTTCAACCCGCCCATGTGCCGGATGTCCTGCTCGCCGTGCAGCGCGTGTATCACCGCCCCGGACCCGAGGAACAGGCAGGCTTTGAAGAACGCGTGCGTGTAGAGGTGGAAGATGCCGGCGCCGAACGCCCCCACGCCCATCGCCAGGAACATGTAGCCCAGCTGCGACACCGTGGAGTAGGCCAGCACGCGCTTGATGTCGTTCTGCACCAGGCCGATGGTGCCGGCCATCAACGCCGTGGCGGCGCCGACGACGGCGATGATGCCCAGCGTCACCGGCGCGTGCTCGAAGAGCACCGCGTTCCGCCCGATCATGTAGACGCCCGCGGTCACCATCGTCGCGGCGTGGATGAGGGCCGACACCGGCGTCGGGCCCTCCATCGCGTCCGGCAACCAGACGTAAAGGGGAATCTGCGCCGACTTGCCGGTGGCGCCGATGAACAGCAGCAGCGTAATCAGCGAGAGGGTGCCGAAGGTGACCTCTGCCGGCATGCCCTTCACCGTCTGGGCGATGGTGACGAAGTCCAGGGACCCCACGGTCACCACCAGGAGCAGGGAGCCGAGGATGAACGCGTAATCACCCACCCGGTTGACGACGAACGCCTTCTTCGCCGCATCCGACGCCGACTGCTTCTCGTAGTAGTAGCCGATGAGCAGGTAGGAACAGAGGCCCACGCCCTCCCAGCCGACGAACATCACCAGGACGTTCGAGCCGAGGACCAGCAGCAGCATGAAGAAGACGAACAGGTTCAGGTACGAGAAGTAGCGCGCGTACTCCGGGTCCGTCTCCTCGTGCATGTACGCCGTGGAGTAGATGTGAATCAGCGAGCCGATGCCGGTGATGACGAGGATCATCACGGCGGAGAGCGCGTCGAGACGGAACGCCAGGTCCAGCGAGAAGTCGCCGGCCGTGATCCACGTGTACAGCGTCTGGTTGATCTGGCGGCTCTCCGGCGGCATGCCGAAGAGGGCCCAGACCTGCATGGCGGCGATGAGGAACGACACCACCATCACGGCGCAGGCGATCCCGCCGGACACGCTCTTCGACAGCCGCTTCCCCAGCGCCACGTTGGCGAGGAAGCCGGCGAAGGGAAGCAGAGGGATGAGGGCTAGCACCGGGTCACCATTTGAGCGAGGTGAAGGCCTCGGGGTTGAGCGACTCCCGATGGCGGAACAGGGCGATGACGAGCGCGAGGCCCACGGCCGCCTCGGCCGCGGCCACGGTCATGACGAAGAACGTGATGATCTGCCCGTCGACGGTGCCGAACTGCCGTCCGAACGCGACGAACGTCAGGTTCACCGCGTTCAGCATGATCTCCACCGACAGCAGCAGCGTGATCAGGTTGCGGCGCAGGAACACGCCGGCCGCGCCAATGGTGAAGAGCAGCCCGGACAGCACGAGGTAGTAGCCAATCGGCATCGCGTCAGAACTCCCGCTTGCGCGCCAGGACGACGGCGCCCACCATGGCGATGATGATCAGGATCGAGGTGACCTCGAAGGCGAACATGTAGTCGGTGAAGAGCACGCGGCCCAGTTCAGCCACCGAGGAGACGGCCGGCCGCTCGTCCGCCACGCCCGTGCCGAGCCCCTGGGTGCGCGACAGGGCCCAGCCCAGCTGCACGGCCATCAGCACCGCCATGGCCGCACCTGCCCTCAGGGCCCACGGCCGGTAATACGGGTGCGCGCGGTCCCACTCGCTCGCGTCTTCGCGCGGCACGTTGAGCAGCATCACGGTGAACAGGAACAGCACCATGATGGCGCCGGCGTAGATGATGATCTGCACCACCGCCACGAAGGGCGCCTCGAGCAGCACGTAGAGGCCGGAGAGGCCGAAGAACGAGACGATGATCGCGAGCACGCTGTAGATGGGGTTCTTCTGCCCGATCACGAGCAGCGAGCCCAGCACAGCAACCCCCGCGAACACGTAGAAGAGCAGTTGATCAAAGCCCAAAGTAGAGCACCCCCGCCGCGCTCACGAGCAGGTTGACGGTGGCCAGCGGCAGCAGCAGCTTCCAGCCGAACGACATGAGCTGGTCGTAGCGGAAGCGCGGCAGCGTCCAGCGCAGCCACAGGTAGCCGAAGCAGAGCACGCTCAGCTTGATGAGGAACCAGATCCAGCCGTAGGCCTCGGGGATGAACGGCCCGTGCCAGCCCCCGAGATACAGGTTGGTGACCACCGCCGCCACCGTGACCATGTTGATGTACTCGGCCAGGAAGAACAGCGCGAAGCGCATCGAGCTGTACTCGGTGTGGTAGCCGGCCACCAGCTCCTGCTCGGCTTCGGGGAAGTCGAACGGCGCGCGGTTGGTTTCGGCCACGCCCGCCGTCGCGAAGATGAGGAAGCTGATCGGGTTGATGAAGACGTACCACTTCGGGATGAACCCGAGCCAGTAGCCCGACTGGCTGTCCACGATCTCGCGCAGCGACAGCGACCCGGCCAGCATCACCACCGTGGCGAGCGCCATGCCGTAGGCCAGCTCGTAGCTGATCATCTGCGCCGAGCTGCGCAGGCCGCCGAGCAGCGCGTATTTCGAGTTGCTCGCCCAGCCGGCGAGCACGATGCCGTAGACGCCCATGGACGTGACGGCGAAGATCACGAGCACGGCGACGTTGACGTCGGCCACCATCAACGGCATCGGCTCCGGCAGCAGGCCGAAGAACGTGGTAGACGCGCCAAACGGCACCGGTGCGAACGCCGTGAATGCCGCCACGGCGGAAATCACCGGAGCAGCGGCGAACAGGAGCGTGTCCGCCGCCTTCGGCTTCAGCTCCTCCTTGAACACCAGCTTGACGATGTCCGCGATGGGCTGCAGCAGGCCCTTCGGGCCCACCAGGTAGGGGCCGTAGCGCTGCTGCATGAACGCCGCCACCTTGCGCTCGGCGTACACCATCACCGCCGCCGACAGCTGCAGCGCCACGAAGACGACCATCGTCACCGTGAGGAAGAAGATGGTCTGCGGGGCCGTGAGCCAGTCCACCAGGCCTGCCATCTCAGTGCGTCTCCACGGGCTGCCGCGACCGGTAGTCCGCCGGCGCGGGGATGTCGCCCTTCGCGTATGCCTCGAACTCGGGCTTGAACCACTTGAGCGTCGTCAACACCGGCGTCGCCGCGGCATCGCCGAACGCGCAGAGCGTCTTGCCGTTGATCTGGCCGGCCACGCTCTGCAGCAGTGCGATGTCCTTCGGTGAGCCCTCGCCGTTCAGCATGCGGTGCAGCAGGCGATAGAGCCAGTGCGTGCCCTCCCGGCACGGCGTGCACTTGCCGCAGGACTCGTGCATGTAGAAGTGCAGCAGGTTCTCCGCCAGCCACACCATGTCGGTGGTCTCGTCGAACGCCATGATGGCCGCCGAGCCCAGCAACGACCCGGCGCGCTGCACGTCGTCGAAGCTGGCGGGGATGTCGATCTGGTCCGGCAGCAGGATCGGCACCGACGAGCCCCCGGGGATCACGCCCTTCAGCGTGTGCCCGTCACGCATGCCGCCCGCGTAGTCGAAGATGAGCTCCTTCAGCGTCACCTTCATCGGCGCCTCGAACACGCCGGGGTTCTTGACGTGACCGCTCACGCAGAACAGCTTGGGCCCGCCGTTCTTCTCGGGACCAAGCGCGGCGTACCATTCCGGGCCGCGCGTCAAGATCAGCGGCACGTTGCAGAGCGTCTCGACGTTGTTCACCGCCGTCGGGCAGCCCCACGCGCCGGCCACGGCCGGGAACGGCGGCTTGAAGCGCGGCTGCGCGCGCTTGCCTTCGAGCGACTCCAGCAGCGCGGTCTCTTCGCCGGCCTCGTACGCGCCGGCGCCGCGGTGCAGGTACACCTCGCAGTCGAACCCCGTGCCGAGGATATTCGTCCCCACCAGCCCCGCTGCCCGCGCATCGTCGATGGCCTTCTGCAGCACGGGGAACAGGTGGTAGAACTCGCCGCGGATGTAGATGTAGGCGGCCTTCGAGCCAATCGCGTAGCAGCCGATGAGGCACCCCTCCACCAGCAGGTGGGGATTGCGCTCCATCAGCAGGTGGTCCTTGAACGTGCCCGGCTCGCTCTCGTCCGCGTTGCAGACGATGTATTTCGGCCTGGGCGACTTCTTGTCCACGAACTGCCACTTCAGGCCCGTGGGGAAGCCGGCGCCGCCGCGGCCGCGCAGGCCGGACTTCTTGACCTCCTCGATGACGGCTTCGGGCGCCATGGCAAGGGCCTTCTTCAAGCCCTCGTAGCCCTGCTGGTGCTGCTGGTAGTGCTCCAGTGTGTTACCGCCCGGCGTGAACGCGTACTTCGTGAGCACCGGTTCGTAGTCCGGATTGGCCTTCGGCTTTGCAGGCGTGGTGGTCTTGCCCTTCCACGCGCTCTCGGGCAGGTGCTCGATGTCGAGGTGGCAGCCGCCCAGGGCCTTCAGCCCGTCCGCCTTGATGCGATCCACCAGCGCGCCGGCCTGCTCCGGCTTCAGGCACTCGTGCCAGTGGTCGTTGTTCACCATCATCACCGGCGCCTTGTCGCACGCGCCGAGGCACTCCATCGGCATGATGGTGAACATGCCGGTCGGGTCCGTCTCCCCCGGCTTGATGCCCAGCTTGTGGCTCAACTCCTCCACGACGCGTTCGGCGCCGGCCAGCGCGCACGAGAGCGTCGTGCACACCTGCAGGACGAACGTCCCCACCGGTGTGCGGTGGAACATCACGTAGTAGGAGACGACGTCCTCGACCTCGGCCGACGTGCAGCCGATAACATCGGCCACGTGCCGCGCGGCGTTGGCGGAGATATAGCCCTGCTGTTCCTGCGCGAGGTAGAGCGCGTGCAGCACCGCCGACTTGCGGTGCTCGGGCGCGTAGTGTGCGGCGAACGCCTCGAACGCGGCGCGGTTCTGGGTCGTGAACTGGAACTCTGGCCCCTCCGGCAGGGTGGCCCGCTGCGAACGGTGCCACTGGGCCGTGCCGTAGGGCATGGCGGGATGAAAGCTCATCGATCCACGTCCCCCATGACGACATCGAGCGAGCCGATGACCGCGATGACGTCCGCGATCATCCCGCCGACGATGAACTTGTGCAGCGCCTGGCAGGCCATCAGCCCCGGCGACCGCATGTGCACGCGCCAGGGGCGGTTGCTGCCGTCGGACACCACGTAGCACCCGTGCTCGCCGCGCGGCCCTTCCACGGGCACGTACGCGTCGCCGGCCGGCACCGTGAAGCCCTGCGAGTAGATCAGGAAGTGCTGAATCAGGGCTTCCATCTCGGTGTAGACCTGATCCTTGGGCGGCGGCACGATCCGCTTGTCGTTGACGGCCCACTCGCCCACGGGCGGAATCCGCGCGATCGCCTGGCGGCAGATCTTCACGCTCTCCCGCATCTCGGCCACGCGTGTGATGTAGCGGTCGTACACGTCGCCGTTGCTGGCGCCGATGACGTCGAAGTCGTAGGTCTCGTAGCCGCAATACGGGAAGGCGCGCCGCACGTCGTAGTCGCCGCCCGCCGCGCGTGCGATGGGACCGTACAGGCCCCACTTGTAGCAGTCCTCCAGCGTGATCACGCCGACGCCGCGGGTGCGATCCAGCCAGATCGGGTTCTTCGTGATCAGCGTCTCGTACTCGTCGAGCTTGCCGGGGAAGCGATCGAGGAACGCCGTCACGGCGTCCAGCCAGCCGCGCGGGATGTCCTCGCGCAGCCCGCCGACGCGGATGTAGCTCGGGAAGAAGCGGAAGCCCGCGAGGTGCTCGTTGAGATTCATCAGAATCTCGCGCTCGCGGAAGGCGTAGAGCATGCCCGTGATGGCGCCGATCTCCATCGCGTGCGTGCCGAACCACACCAGGTGGCTCGACAGCCGCTGGAGCTCGGCGATGAGCACCCGGATGTTCTGCACCCGCTCGGGCACCTCGATGCCGAGGAGCCTCTCGACCGACAGACAGAAGGCCAGGCTGTTGGACTGCGGCCCCAGGTAATCCATGCGCTCCACGAGCGGGATCACCTGTTGCCACTTCTTCTGCTCGGCGGTCTTCTCGATGCCGGTGTGGAGGAACCCGATCGTGGGGCTGACGGACACGACGGTCTCGCCATCGAGCTCGAGCACGAGCCGCAGCACGCCGTGCGTGCTGGGGTGCTGCGGCCCCATGTTCACCGTCATCGTTTCGGTACGTATCGCCATGTGTCTCGTGCCGTTCCCTACATCCCTTCCTCTACCAACTCGCACAGCGCGTGCAGCAGCGTCCCGTGCACTTCCTGCACCCGCGGCGTCCGGTCGGCCGGCACCGCCACGTGCACGTCGGCCGGCACGTCCAGCCCCGCCGCGCGGCCCGTGAACGCAATCGTGCCCAGGCCCAGCCGCCGCGCGGTCTCGAGACCCGCCAGCACGTTGGCCGACGTCCCGCTCGTCGTCAGGCCCAGCGCGACGTCCCCTGGACGTCCGTGGGCTTCCACCTGGCGCGCGAACACCTGCGCGAACCCCAGGTCGTTGCCGAGCGCCGTCACGACGCTCGGATCCGACGAGAGCGCCAGTGCGGGAAGCGCACGCCGCGTGCGACCCGCCTCGTACCGCCCGACCAGCTCGGCCACGAAGTGTTGCGCGTCGGCCGCACTCCCCCCGTTCCCGAATACCAGCACCTTCCCGCCACTGGCCAGCGCCCACCCGATCAGGGCCGCCGCGGCCACCACCTCGTCGGCGCAGGCGCCGGCAGCCTCGTGCGCCGCCGCCGCGTCGCGTAAGACGCTGACGACGTGCGCGCGGCGGGCTTCGTCTTCTGCCATCCTCAGCTCGGCTGCGGCCGGACCTGCCGGTCGCGCTCGAGATTGGCCCGGAACTCCTCTGCCGTCACCTGCAAGGGCATGTAGGTGCCCGCGTCCTTCCGCAGCTGCACCGGGTAGTCCTTGCGGAGCGGGTGTCCCTCCCAGTCATCCGGCATCATCAGGCGGCGCATGTCGTCGTGGCCGTCGAAGAAGATCCCGAAGAGGTCGAACACTTCCCGTTCCATCCACCCGGCGCCGGGCCATACCGACGTGATCGAGGCGATGGTCTGGTTGAGATCCAGGCGCACCTTCAGACGCACGCGCGCGCGGCGGTGCGGCGAGACGAGGTGATACACCACGTCGAAGCGCGGCTGCCGCTGCGGGTAGTAATCCACGGCCGTCACATCCGAGAAGGCATGGAACTCGAGGCCGGGTGTGGCGCGGAGGGCCTGGCACGTCGCCAGCAGGTGCTCCGCCGGCACCAGGATGACGGGCGTGACGTTCGAATCGCTGGACTGCAGTTCCTCGTACTGCGCGCCGGGCACGACAGCCGACAGCGCGGTCATCAGGTCGGCGGCGGCGCTCATGCGATGCGCGCCTTCGGCGACTGGTCCATCTTCGACGCCGCGATCTTCTTCTGCAGCTGCACGATGCCGTAGATCACCGACTCGGGCCGCGGCGGGCAGCCGGGAATGAACACGTCCACCGGCACCACCTGGTCCGAGCCCTGGACGATGGCGTAGTTGTCGAACACCCCGCCGCAGGACGCGCACGCCCCCATGGAGATGACCCACTTCGGCTCGGGCATCTGGTCGTAGATGCGGCGCAGCGACGGCGCCATCTTCCGGGAGAGACGGCCGGCGATGATCATCAGGTCCGACTGCCGCGGCGACCCGCGGAACACCTCGGCGCCGAAGCGCGAGATGTCGTACCGGCTCGACGCCATCGCCATCATCTCGATGGCGCAGCACGCCAGGCCGAACGTGACGGGCCAGATCGCGGACCGGCGCGCCCACTGCACCACGGACTCGACCGTGGTGGTCAGCACGGGGATTTCGTACTCAGTTTCGAGTCCCATAGCGATACCTCTTGACCAGCGCGGGACCAGGCCGCGGCGGGCGCTTGTAGTCGGGATCGGACTCGGGCCCCCAGTCGAGGACGCCCTTCCGCCAGATGTACACGTAGCCGACCACCAGGATCAGGAAGAAGACGGTGATCTGGATCAACCCCGGCCACCCCAGCTCGCGAAACGCCATGGCCCAGGGGTAGAGAAAGGCGACCTCGATGTCGAACAGCAGGAAGATCATCGCAATCAGGTAGAACTTCACCGACTGCCGTTCCCGCGCGTCGCCGACCGGCGGCATGCCGCACTCGTACGCGGCGAGCTTCTCGGGGGTGGGGTTCTTCGGGCCCAGGAAGTTGGAGATCACCAGACCGCCCAGGCCCACCGTGGACCCGAGCAGTACCATCAGTGCGATACCACCCCAACCTTCCATGTGCGAACAACCCCCGTCACAAGGCCCCCTGCGGGGCTTGTGAAGAAAAGGACAAACGGGTTGATGGTATCACGTGCGGCACAATGGGAGGCATGCGGATCGCCTGGTTCAGCCCCCTGCCGCCAGACCGATCCGGCATCGCCGCGTACACCGCCGAGGTCACGCCGCTGCTGGCGCCGAGATTTGGGGCAGTTGACCTCTATACGGCAGACCGACACGACTTCGTCTGGAGGCACCGCCGGGATCCCTACGACCTGACCATCTACCAGATGGGCAACTCCTCGGCCCACGACTTCATCTGGGCGTACCTCTTCCGCTACCCGGGGCTGCTCGTCCTCCACGACGCGCAGGTGCACCAGGCCCGGGCCCTGTGGCTGCTCCGCCGCCTCGAGCCGCGCGTGGACGACTACCTCGCGGAGTTCGTGGCCAATCACCCCGATGCGCCGCCCGGGCTGGGCCAGCTGTTCGCGGCGGGGCTGGGCGGGGACCTCTTCCGCCTGTGGCCGATGGTGTCGCTCGCCATCCAGGCCTCACGGCTGACCCTCGTCCACAACGCCCACCTGGCCGCCCGCCTGAGCCGTGAGCACCCCGACGCCGTCATCCGCCACGTCGAGATGGGCGTCGGTGTCACGGGGCCTGGCACGGAGACATCGGCTTTAGACGCAGCGTCTGCGTACGGCCACGAGACCCGCCGGAGGCACGGCATTCCGGATGACGCGTGCGTGATCGGCGCCTTCGGAGGCCTCACCCCGGAGAAGCGCATCCCGGAGCTCCTCGCAGCCGTCGCGGACTCACCCCGCCCCGACCTGCACGTGCTCCTGGTCGGCCAACCGGTTGCACACTACGACGTCACGGGCGACATCAGCCGCCGCGGGCTCGCTGCACGCGTGCACTTCGCCGGCTACGTGGCCGACGACCAGCTCCAGGCGCACCTCGCGGCCTGCGACATCTGCTGGTGCCTGCGCTGGCCGTCGAACGGCGAAACATCCGCCTCGTGGCTCCGGTGCCTGGCCGCCGGCAGGCCGACCCTGATGACGGCGCTGGCCCAGCTGCGCGACGTGCCGACGCTGACGGTGAACGCGGACGGCGTGGCCTCCGTATCCACGAACGTGGACGCCGTCGGCATCGCCATCGATCCGGTCGATGAACGGCGCGACATCGCCCGCGCCCTCGAGGCCCTGGCCGCCGATCCGGCACTCCGGCGGACCCTGGGCGCCAACGCCCGCGCGCGCTGGGCCACCCTGCACACGCTGCCGCAGATGGCCGAGGCCTATCTGCGGGTGATCCACGAGGCCGCTCGCCGCCCCGCGCCGACCCCGGCCCTGCCAGCACACCTGATCGACGATGGCACCGGCACCGCACGACGGATCCTGTCGGAGATGGGTGTGCCGGGGCTCCCCTGGTGAGGCTCGTGCGTCGCGCAGGCGTGGCCATCGTCGCCGCGTTTGCGGTGTGCACGTTCGTCCTGCAGGCCTTTGCGCTGCGCCCGTACCTCTATCCCGCCGGCGCGGGCCTCACGGTCTCGGGCGACTCGCTCCTGAACGAGCTCGGCGAGCACCCTCCAGTGGGCCTGGCTCACCTGCCGGACGTGCGGTCCGTGCTCGGTCAGCCCGTCACCATCACGGCCGTCTGGCCGGGCGGCCCTGCCGCTCGCGCGGGCCTCGACCCCGGCATGCTCGTGACCGGCATCGAACATGCGTCCGGGCACCGCGTCGACATCGGATCACGCCTGCCCGCCGATGCGGCGTCGGCGTTGGCCCTCTGGGCACGGGCGTATCGCATGCCGCCGCAGGGGCCCGTCACCCTGACCGTGGTGGACGCTCCGGGTCGGCCCGCGCGGATGGTCACGCTCGAGCGGCCGGCGGTGTGGTCGCTCGGTGCGGACACGCTCGGGCCGTGGTTCTGGGAGTTTCACGGCGCGCCGCTGGCCAAAGAGCTCGTCTACACACTGGCCGCGCTGCTGGTCGTGGCGCTCGGGGCGCGCGGCACGGCGGCGGCGCTGCTGGCGATCGCGTTCATGCTGATGGGCGCCACGGACGCAGGCCCGCTGATGGGCGCCGAGTGGAGACTGCCGGTCGGCGGTTCGGTGCTGCTGGCGTTCGGCTGGTCGATCCTCGCGGTCTCGTTCCCCACGATCGGCCTCGCCGTGCTCCACTTCCCCTCTCGCACGCCGCTGCTCGCGCGGTATCCCGCGATCGTGCCAGGCCTCTGGCTGCTCGCCGTCCCAATCGGCCTCATCGGCGGCCTCTCGACCGCCCACCTGCTCGGCTGGTCGTGGGTCGCGCCGGCCGTCGCCTGGCTGGCGCTGCGGCCCTGGGTCTTCGACACGTGCTTTGGGGTCGGGTTGGCCACGAACGTGGTGCTCATCGTGTACGGGGTCCACCGGTACCGGACGAACCCGGACGTCGTGGAGCGCCGGCGCACGCAGATCGTGCTCGCCACGGCCGTCCCGGGCATGCTGGCCTACGTGCTGCTGACCGCCGTTCCGCTGATCGCCGGCTCGGCGGGCATCCCGTTCCGATGGCCCTGGCCGGCGGTGGCCCTCTTCGAGTTCGTGGTGCTGTGCTCGGCATTCGGCCTCGCCTACGCCGTCGCGGTGCGCCGCGCCATGTCGCCGCGCACGGCCCTCCGGCAGGGCATCCAGTACGCGCTCGCCCGCAAGACCCTCGGCGTGCTGACGGCGCTACCCGCGGTCCTGCTCGTCATCGCCCTGGTCCAGCAGCGCGATCGGCCGTTATCGGACATCGTCCGGGGCCGGCCGGCGTTCTACATCACCTCGCTGGTGCTGATCGCCCTCGGCCTGCGCTACCGGGACGAGGCGCAGCGGCGGCTGGATCGGCGGTTCTTCCGCTCCGAATACGACGCCCGGGAGATCCTTCTCGCGCTGGCCAGCCGCGTCCCGCAGGAGACCGACCCGCGCGCGCTGCTCTCGCTGGTGCTCACTGACGTGGAGATGGCGCTCCACCCGGCCGCGATCGCCGTGCTCGCGGAAAATGCCGGCGCCTACGAGGTCATCGAGGCGCGGCACTTCAACCTTGCACCCGTGCCGGCCTCGAGCGGACTGGTGCAGCTGCTGCAGTGGTCCGACGCGCCGCTCGAGGTGTTCCTGAGCGACCCGCGGTCCACGGTGAGCCGGTTACCCGCCAGCGACCGCGAGTGGCTGACGGCGTCGAGCGCGGCGCTGCTGGTGCCGATCTTCGCCGGCTCCGGCGTGGATCGGCCGCTGGTCGGCTTCATGGTGCTCGGGCCGAAGCGCTCCGAGGAATCGTTCACCGCCGAGGACCGGCGGCTCCTCGCGGGCATCGCCGCGCAGATGGGGCTCGCGCTCGACCTCTCCCGCCTGCGCCGCCAGGCGGCCGGCACCCCACGTAACGTGATGGTGTCGCCCGCGGCGGATGCCGCCACCGGCGTCCTGCCGGTATCGATCGACGTCGGCGTCACCGTCGATGGGAAGTACCGAATCGACGCCCTGATCGGCCGGGGCGGCATGGGCGCCGTGTATCGCGCGCGCGACGTTCGGCTCGACCGTGACGTGGCGGTGAAGGTGGTGCGCGGCGACCTCGTCTCCTCGGCGGAGGCGCGCGAGCGCTTCAAGCGCGAGGCCCAGCTGGCCGCCCGACTCCAGCACCCCTCGATCGTCACCGTCTTCGACTACGGCACGCTGCCCGACGGGGCCGCGTACCTGGTGATGGAGTACGTGCGCGGGGAGGATCTCCGCGCCCGGATCACGCGTGGCACGCTGGACTGGAAGGACGCGGTGCGCCTGCTGGCCGCGGTGGCCGACGGTGTGGACGCGGCCCACCGCGAACAGATCCTGCATCGGGACCTGAAGCCGGAGAACGTGCTGCTCCCCGAGAGCGGCGGCCCGCCCAAGGTGCTGGATTTCGGGGTCGCGAAGCTGATGGCCTCGGCCACCGCCGGGGGAACCCTCACCGCCGGCGGCACCATCGTCGGCACACCGGCGTACATGGCTCCGGAACAACTGCGCGGCGGGCCGGTGGACGCGCGCGCCGACATCTACAGCCTGGCGGTGATGGCGTTCGAGATGGTCACGGGGCGGCTGCCGTACGGAGCCGGCTCGTTCGTCGACGTGGCCGTGCGCCAGAAGGAGGATCCGCCACTCGACGACGCCGGCATGCCTGACCGGTTGACGGGCGTGCTGCGACGCGCGCTGTCGTTCGATCCGACACGGCGTCCGCACACGGCCACGGCGTTCGCGACCGAGATCCGTCGCGCGCTGGGCGAGTAGGGTCCGGGGCCGGAGCGACGGGGCACGGAGGGACGGGACTTCAGTCCCGTCGTCAGCTCATCGCCGCCAGCTGCCGATCGATCTCGGCAACGGCCTGCCCGATCTGGTCCCGGCGCACCGGGTGCGTCGTGGCCTCGAGCTGCCGCTGCAGCTCGGTGCGGGCGAGCCGGAGCGACTCGAACGCGCGGGCGCGTTCGGGGTCCACCCTCGGCCGGCGATCCCGCGCGGCCTTCCGGCTCTCTTCCAGTTCTTCCATCCGCTCCTGCAGGCGAGCGTCGGCGTCGATCAGTCCTTCAGCTGCGTCACCCATGAATACCCACGATTATACAGGACGGCCGCGGCGTCAGTTGACGAAGGCGGGAATCCCGGTCTGCGCGCGGCCCAGGATCAGCGCGTGAATATCGTGCGTGCCCTCGTAGGTGTTGACGACCTCGAGATTGACCATGTGGCGGACGACGCCGAATTCATCGACGAGCCCGTTGCCGCCCATCATGTCGCGCGCGAGGCGGGCCACCTCCAGGCCCTTGCCACACGAGTTGCGCTTCATGAGCGACGTCGCCTCGATGCACGGATGGCCCTCGTCCTTCATCCGGCCCAGCCGCAGGCAGCCCTGCAGCCCGAGCGCGATTTCGGTCTGCATGTCGGCCAGCTTCTTCTGGATCAGCTGGTTGGCGGCCAGCGGCCGGCCGAACTGCTTGCGCTCGAGGACGTAGGCCCTGGCGCGGAGCCAGCAGTCCTCGGCCGCGCCGAGCGCGCCCCACGCGATGCCGTAGCGCGCGCTGTTCAGGCAGGTGAACGGCCCCTTCAGACCCCGGATCTCGGGAAACGCGTTCTCCTCGGGACAGAACACATCGTCCATCACCACCTCGCCGGTGATGCTGGTGCGCAGGCCGATCTTCCCGTGGATCGGCGGCGCGGTCAGACCCTTCCAGTCCTTCTCGAGGATGAAGCCGCGGATGTCGTCCGCCTCGTCCTTCGCCCAGACGATGAAGACGTCCGCGACGGGGCTGTTCGTGATCCACGTCTTGCTGCCGGTGAGTCGGTAGCCACCCGCCACCTTCTTCGCCCGCGTCGTCATGCCGCCCGGATCCGAGCCCGCGCCGGGCTCCGTCAGGCCGAAACAGCCAATCCACTCGCCCGTCGCGAGTTTGGGCAGGTACTTCTGCTTCTGGGCCTCCGTGCCGAAGGCGTTGATGGGCACCATCACCAGCGAGCCCTGCACGCTCATCATCGACCGGAAGCCCGAGTCCACGCGCTCCACCTCGCGCGCCACCAGGCCGTAGCTGACGTAGCCCATGCCGGCGCCGCCGTACTGTTCCGGGATGACGATGCCGAGCAGGTCCAGCTCACCCATCTCCCGGAAAATGGCCAGGTCGGACTTCTCCGTGCGGAACATCTCCAGCACGCGCGGGGCGAGGCGCTCCTGCGCGTAGGCGCGTGCGGTCTCGCGCACCATGCGCTCTTCCTCCGTCAGTTGCGCGTCCAGGAGCAGGGGGTCGCTCCAGTCGAACCGGGTGGCGCGGGCGGTCGGGTCGGCAATGTCGGTCTTCATAGGGCGTCCCATTGTCCCACGACGGGGGTCAGGTCACGATCTTGATCTACCGTTAGGCGATGGCGACTGGCCTGCCCGCGTTCCACCCGGCGGTGACGGCGTGGTTCGAATCGGTGTTCGAGCGGCCCACGCGGCCCCAGCGGGAGGGCTGGCCCGCCATCGGCCGCGGGGAGTCGACGCTGATCCTCGCACCGACGGGGACCGGCAAGACGCTCACGGCGTTCCTCTGGTGCCTGGACCGTCTGATGTTCCAGGCGGTGCCGGACGCCCTCCAGCGGTGCCGCGTGATCTACGTCTCCCCGCTCAAGGCACTAGCCGTCGACGTCGAGCGGAACCTGCGCGCGCCGCTTGCCGGGATTGCCAATGTGGCCGCGGCGAGGGCAGACGGCTTCCACACCCCGTCGGTCGCCATCCGCACGGGCGATACGCCCGCCGCCGATCGCGCACGGTTCCAGCGGCACCCGGCCGACATCCTGATCACCACGCCCGAATCGCTGTTCCTGTTGCTCACCTCCAACGCGCGTGACCGCCTGCGGTCGGTCGACACGGTCATCGTCGACGAAATCCACGCGCTGGTCTCGACCAAGCGTGGCGCCCACCTGGCGCTCACGCTGGAGCGGCTGGAGCAGGTGACCGGGCGGGGCGTCCAGCGCATCGGCCTCTCGGCGACGCAGCGGAACATGGAGGAGGTGGGAAAGTACCTCGGCGGGTGCGGGCGGGTGCGGGCGGGTGCGAGCGGGTGCGGGCAGGTGCAGGTGCGGACAGGTGCGACGGGTGCGGCAGGTGCGGTAGGTGCGGCAGGTG
>Ga0268299_1000765_pt1 | contig 81584 bp, 72 predicted proteins | sample NOBtaG_FD_193484 | JGI IMG/M metagenome (GOLD analysis project Ga0268299, IMG submission 193484) | Activated sludge microbial communities from bioreactor in Nijmegen, Gelderland, Netherland - NOB reactor | ecosystem: Engineered > Bioreactor > Aerobic > Activated sludge | place: Netherlands... | reverse complement strand
CGGATTCCGGCCGGGCGCTGACCCTGCTGCGCGAGTGCAAGATTCCCAAGGTGCGCGAGTTCATCGCCCGCCGGTTGGCTACCGGGAGCCTGGCCGCCCGGTGATCCGGCTCTGAACTGCAATCCCTGCTGTATGAAACTGCCTTCCCTTTCCCGTGCCGTCTTGGTGGCGTCGCTGGCGTTGACGCTCGTATCGCCTGCGCGGTCTGCGGACACCCTGCCGCAACTCACCGAAATCCTGGCGACTTCCGACGATCCCCAATTGCAGCTCGATATTCTTCGCGGCCTCTCCGGCGCGATGCGCGACCGGCGGTCGGTGCCGATGCCGGCCGGATGGGACACCGCCGAGACACGTCTCGCCACCAACGCCCATGCCGAGGTGCGCACCCTGGCCCAGACGTTGTCGCTCAAATTTGGCAGCACGCGAGCGAAGTCTGCGTTGCGCGCCACGGCGGCGGACCCGGCGGCTCCGGCAGCGTCGCGCCGGGCTGCGGTGGACTCCCTATTGGCCGTGCGCGAACCCGACCTCCCGGCGCTGCTGCGCTCCCTGCTCGCCGATCCGGCGGTCCGCGCCGTCTCTCTGCGCGGCCTGGCCGCCTACGACGACGGGGCGACGCCGGACGCCATTCTGGTGGTGTATTCGACCCTGGATCCCGCAGAGCGCCGTGACGCCCTGAACACGCTGGCCTCGCGGCCCGCCTATGCGCGTCCGCTGGTCGAAGCCGTCGGCGACGGACGTGTGCCCCGCAACCATCTCACTGCGGATCTCGTCCGCCAGTTGCGCAGCCTCAAGGACGCGGCGCTCGCCGCCCGCCTGACGGAGATTTGGGGGGTGATGCAGGAGACCAGTCCCGACATGGCGGCGGAGATCGAGCGCATGAAGCGGCTCTACTGGGCGGGCGGCTCGCAGCCGGGCGATGCCGGCCGTGGCCGGGTGGTATTCAATCAGATCTGCGCCCAATGCCACCGGCTCTTCGATTCCGGCGGCGACGTGGGGCCCGACATCACCGGCGCCAATCGCGGCGATCTCGACTACCTCCTGCAGAACGTTCTTTTCCCCAATGCCGTCATCCCCAACGAGTACCGGGCCACCACCGTGGAGACCAAGGATGGCCGGATTATCACTGGAGTCTTGAAATCCCGGGACGCCAATGGCCTGCGTCTGCAAACCGCCAACGAGATGGTCATCGTGACTGCGGCTGAGGCGGAGCATGTCGAGCAGGCGGACCTTTCGATGATGCCCGAGGGCCTTCTGGCCCCGTTGCAGGAACAACAGATCCGCGATCTCCTCTACTACCTCGGCCGCCCCGGCCAAGTGAATCTGCCGGCAGAGAATTGATCCACGGTGAAAGCGGAACCAGGCACCACTTGGCCAAGACGGTCCAGTAAAGCGCGTCTTCCCTCCGCACCCCCCGTCAGCGCCGGGCGCGATTGAGCGGGTCCCAGAACTCGGAATTGATCAGGGCCTTGGCATTGCCGCTGTAAGGATCCGCCGGAGGATTGATGGTCTTATCCTTGCGGATCTCGGCGTGGCCGTCCGCGAAGCTGGCGGAGCCCCCGGTGCGGTGGCGGAGGAAGTCGATCCCTTCGAATTGGCGAGTCGAGCTTGCCTTGGCGTCCATGCAGGACGCTGGCCACCACAGACTGCTGCTCCATTCCCGATTGATGGTGGGCATCGCCTCTCCGACCTCCATCGTATTGGCTGCGTTGACGATGCCAGACCGCTTGAACCAAGGGGCTGTCGCGAAGGTCACGCCCGCGACCGTCAACGTCTCGGGCCCATATGGATGGCGTCCCAGGAAGAACGCATTTATACCGTAACCGACAAAGTGGGAATCGTAGCGCCACTCCCATGGGATTCCGTTGTCCAGCCGCCGCTTTTTGAGGCTGGGGCACCGAAACAAGTTGGATTGCTGGGACTTGCCGTAGCCCTGGATGGTCACTCCCCACCAGTTGGTGATGATCACCTGCGACTGGCCGTTGGGCAGATTTCCATTCCGGTGGCCGGGATAAGTATCGTTGTACTCGTCGGTATAGAACCGCATCATCAGGGCAATCTGCCGGAGGTTGCTCAGGCAGGAGATCGCCTCGGCCTTTGCTTTGGCGCGGGAAAGGGTCGGTAGGAGCATTCCGGCGAGAATGGCGATGATGGCAATGACCACCAGGAGCTCAATCAGGGTGAACGCGACGACACGGACAGTTCGGTGACGAGGTTTCATAAGAAGCGAGTCCGGCGACCGATGGAGACCAAGGAGCTTCTACTCGCTTCGAACCCACCCGGCAATCCAAGATTTGTCTGAACGGACGCCTGGGACGCAAAGCCCAAACAAAGCGACAGGGGCGCATCTCAGTTTTTGGATGGGGAGAGCACGCGTCCCGCGCGTGGGTCTGGGCGTCCCGCCCGGACCTTCATGGACTATTCTGATTCCCACGCCTCATTCGCAACGACGCCGGGGATGGAAGGTCAGTGCACGAAACAAAGTGACAGGTCACCTATCCAGTCACCCCCATCTTCCTTCATGCGGTCTTCTGCGTCCGCTGCGTGAGCCTCACGCGAAGGGCACGAAGGCCGCGGAGGGGACCGGATAGAGGACCTGTCCCTCTCATCTGGCTGTCCGGCTTTCCATCGGATAGTCTCTGGCCGGAATCTCTCCTCATGAACACCACCCGCCCGCGCCTGCCTTCGCGTCGCACCTTTCTCCACACCAGCGTGGCCGCTTACGCCACCCTGCAGGTCGTCCCAGGAGGGATCCTCGGCTTGAACGGACAAACCCCGGCCAACAGCCGCTTGAACCTGGCGGGGGTGGGCATTGGCGGACAAGGACATGGCGACCTCGGCCAATTTCCCAACGAGAATATCGTGGCGCTCTGCGACGTGGACGAGCGCTACGCCGCCAAGACCTTTGAGAAGTTCCCCAATGCCCGCCGTTGGCGCGATTACCGTCAGATGTTGGACGGGCAAAAGGACATTGATGGAGTGGTCATTGCCACGCCGGATCACCTGCACGCCTGTGTCTCGCTGCACGCTCTGCGGCTCGGCAGGCATGTGTATTGTGAGAAGCCGCTGACCCACTCGGTGTGGGAAGCCCAGCAACTGGCCGAAGCGGCGCGGCAGTTCAAAGGGGTGACGCAGATGGGGAATCAAGGCCAGGCCTCCGACACCACCCGCCGCCTTTGTGAATGGGTCTGGCACGACGCCATTGGGCCGGTGCGCGAAGTTCATGTGTGGACCGACCGGCCCTCGAACGGTCTCTTCGGTGAATACTGGCCGCAGGGCGTCGAGCGGCCCCAGGACACCCCTCCGGTTCCCGAGACGCTCGCGTGGGACCTTTGGCTCGGTCCGGCGCCGGAGCGGCCCTATCACTCCGCTTATGCGCCGTTTCGCTGGCGCGGCTGGTGGGATTTCGGCACTGGCGCGCTCGGCGACATCGGTTGCCATGCGTTCGATCCGGTGTTTCGCGCGCTCAAGCTCGGATATCCGGTCAGCGTCGAGGCGAGTTCCACCCGGGTGAACAAGGAGACGTTCCCACTGTCCTCGCAGGTCACCTATCATTTCGCCGCGCGCGACCGCTCGCCAGATCCGCGCAACGAGTTCACGCGCGGTCTGCGCGGGGCCGACGCCGGAGAGGTGGCCATGCCCGAGCTGAAGCTGATCTGGACCGATGGCGGCCTGCGTCCGCCGCGCCCGGCCGAGCTGCCCGCGGGTGTGGAATTGGGCGCAAGTGGCCACCTGCTGCGCGGCGATCGGGGGATTATTGTGCCGGTGAAGGGCACCGCGAGCAGCAGACAGACCCAATGGCGGGTTTTCCCGGAGGAGCGGGATAAGGAAGCCGACACGATTCCTCGATCCATTCCGCGTACCACCAACGCCTACCAGGAATGGTCCGACGCCTGCAAGGGGGGGCCAAAGCCCGGCTCCAACTTTGACTGGGCCGGCCCACTCACGGAGACGGTGTTGCTCGGCAACATTGCCTTGCGGCCGGAACTACGGGAGGAACTCACCACTAAGAAACTCCTCTGGGACGCCACCCAGCGGCGCTTTACCAATTCCGCCGCCGCCAACGGATTCCTTCGCCGCGAGTATCGCGCGGGGTGGGGAGTGTAACGCTTCCCATCCAAACGCCGCAGCGCGGGTTGCCGCTTCAATCCTTTGCGGCCATTGCGCCCATTGCGTGAGGCGCAGGCGCTCCTCCATTGACGGCTCCAGGGTCGGGTGGGATTATCCCACCATGATCGTCACTTTGGATTCCAAGCGTCGTCTCACAGTCGCCGCCGCACTGGCGCCCGCGTCACCCGGAGATTGTTTCGATGCGCGCTTCGATCCCGACGAGGACACGATCATTCTTCGCCGGATTCAGCGAAAGGCGAATTGGCTCGACACGTGGAGGAAGTGCCCGGTCCCCCTGGAGGACATTCCTCCCCGCAGCCGGGAACTCCCCAAAAAGGTCAAGCTGTGAGCTGGTTGCTCGATACCGACGTGCTCTGCCAGCCGATCAAGCGCCGTGGAAACTCAGCCGTGATCGGGTGGTTGGAGCGGGAACAGGCCAACTGCTTTACCAGCACGGTGGTCATCGCCCAGATCGCCTACTGGATTCGCACCCAAGAGGGCCGCACGCGGGAACGCTTGCAGCAATGGTGGATCCACTCGGCGGAAGTGCTGGAGGGGAGAATCCTGTCGTTCAACACGGCCGTCGCCCATGTTTGGGCTGAGCAAAAGCGGCTTCTCGAAAAGGCAGGCCAGCCCATGCCCGTCGAAGACAGCTATATCGCGGCCACCGCCCGTCGGCACAACTTGACGATTGTGACCGGCAACGATGCCGACTTCCGCCGGCCTGGGTTGAAGGTTTTCAATCCGTTCAAAGAACTTTCTGAGTCGTAAAATTCTCCCGGCACCCCGACCTGGCTGCGGACGTTGAGAGGCAAGGAAGAGAGGGTTCGTCATCCCCATGCGCGGAAGCGCGGGTTGCCGCTTCAATCCGTTGCGGCCATTGCGCCCTTGGCGTGAGGCGCCGAAGGGCTGGGGATGGCCTCACGCAAAGGCCGCGGAGGACGCAAAGGAGTGTTGATGGGAGCGCATTCCTCCGGCGTTCGACACCGGGCGTTCCGTCCCGGCCTTCATGCACTGACTTTTCGTCCCTGGCGTCCCTGGTGACAGAGGACCTGTCACTTTGTTCTCTCTGGCCTGAAAGGCCTGGAGAGCCCAGCCCGGGGCAGGGCGTTGGGCGCTGCCCCGGGTTGGGAGTGAGTGGGGAAGGTGGGCACCCTGAAGGGGTGCCAGAAGCCCGGAGCTCCCCTCGTGGCGCCACCTGGGACCCAACCCTATGGGGTCCTCGACTCTCCGGTGGAATTGCTCGGGGCTCTGGCGCCTTTTCAACGCGCAGACGGTGGGGAGGGCCCCGCCCAGGGCATCGCCGGAGGCTCAGCCCCGGGCTGTGTCTATAAGCCCCGACAGGGCTAAAATTGAGATGCGCCCTTTTGTCATGCCTGCCTCTAACAAACCTTGCTTCCAGGCGTCTATGGTCCGGAGCTACTGACCTCATGAACACGGACCGGGAGTCGCGGGCTTCCCGCCCCAATCGCATCCTGCCCTGGATGGCGGTGGCCGCCTTCCTATGGATCGGAGTGACGCTTCACCGGCAGTCGCGCCGCATGGATTCCCTCGAAGCCGCGCTCCATCAGCAGGGCGAGGCGCTGGCCCGGACGGGCACAGCGACTGACGAGCTGACGGAGGTATTGGAAGCGATCCGAGCCTCCGAAACCACTCCCAGGAACCCGCCGCCTTGGCCGACAGGGGGGAATGGAATCGAGCTTCGCGTGGCCGCCCTGGAAACCCAATGGCAACGGATTCACGGATTCGTGTCCCGGCATCCCGGTTCCATGGAAGTTCCCGAGTACGACCCCGACCAACCGTCTTCCGAAGAGGAAGAACCGCCTGCGGAGTTGAAGCCATGGTCTGCCGACCAGGCGGTTGGGTCTCCCAACACGCCGACGGCTGCAGATGCCGGCACCGCCTGGGCTCCGCGTGAACCGGATGGGGGCGCCGAATGGCTGCAGGTCGGCTTTGCCAAGGCGGTGGAGGTCGCCGAAGTGCGGGTCCGGGAGAGTTTCAACGCCGGCGCGATCAGCCGGATCACCGCCCAGGTCGGCGGCGCGGAGATCATGCTCTGGCAAGGCGTCGCGGGAACGTCCCGACGCCTGCGCGATTTCGTGGTTCGACCCGGTCCGGGGCTGGTGACGGACACCCTCACCATCCACCTGGACACCACCCGGTCGCCCGGTTGGAACGAAATTGACGCCGTGGCGTTGGTCGGACGCGATGGAAGCCGCCAATGGGCCTCTTCCGCCCGTGCCAGCAGCAGCTACGCCTCCAGATCGTCAGGCGACTTGGAGAGGTTGGGCAGAGTGGATGCTGGTCAGGAGTGATCAGCGATCAGTCATCAGCGATGAGCGACCAGTGACCAGGAGCAGTCGGGCACAAAGTACCAGGTCCTCAGTCAGGACTTTTGAATGGGGAGCACACGCGCCTCGCGTGTCGGTCTCGGCGCCCTCGCCGAGACCCCCGTGGACCATTTTCCTCCCGAGCAGTCATTAGTGGCGACGCGGGTTGGGCGGAGGAGCACAGAGTGCCAGGTCCTCAGACCTTGAAGGGGCTGCCGGAGGCTCCGGCGTCCCTTCAGGACGCGGAACCTCTCCACCGTGCCCGACCTGGGGCAGCGTCCGGCGGACTCAGCCCCGAGATGGGATCTACAGGCGCTTCAGGCCGATCAGAGCAGACAACGACAGAGTGCCAGGTCATTTGTCTCCTCTCGAACGGTCCTGCCGCCTCCGCTGTCCACACGGAATGTCCGAGATTCGACCCGCGCTCCGCCACCTCCTGAAGCATCCCGGATTCACAGGCGCGGCGGTGCTGACGCTGATGCTCGGGCTGGGCGTGAACTTGGTGCTGTTCACCACCCTCTACGATCAGTTCCTGCGGCCGCGGAACCTGGTGCGTCCCGAGGAGGTCTGGGCCATCGTGCCGTCCGATGCCTCCGGCGCGCCGAAGGCCTTCAACCTCTCGGCGCCCTACTTCGATGCCATCCGCGACGGCAACACGGCGTTTGAACGGGTGATCCAGATGAGAGGACAGACCGGGCGGTTGGCGGTGGGCGACGGATGGCAACGCAGCCGATGGCATTTCGTCTCCTGGGACTACTTTCAGTTTCTGGGAATCCAACCGGTCCTGGGCCGGGGATTCTTCCGGGACGAGGATCAGGGCGGTGACGCGCCGCCCGTGGCCGTCATCAGCCATCGGCTATGGCAGGAGCGGTTCGGAGGGGACCCGCAGGCGTTGGGGAAAACTTTGGTGCTGAAGGGAGAGTATCCGGCGAGCGTGACCGCGCAGATTGTGGGAATCATGCCGCCAGGATTCGAGGGTCTGGGTTCGAGCACAGTGGATGTATGGATGCCGGCCGCGATGCAGGGGCTGTTCACTGTGCCGTCCACCGGATGGGTCTTCGGGCGGCTCAGGCCGGGGATGTCGCCGGGTGTGGCGGCGGCGTCATTGGATCCCCTGGTCGGCGCTGTAACGCAAACGATTCATGGCAGTCCGCAGCCGCCCAGCGTCGCCGGCAACAATGCGCAGTTCACCCGTGTCGCATTGCTCCGCGCGGGATACGGGACCCAGCACCGGGCATTCGGGATGGCTTCGCTCCCGGAATTTTTGAAAACGCACGCGCTGGCTGCGGGAGCCAACCTCCTGGTGCTCGTGATCGCGCTGTTCAATCTCGGCAATCTCCTGCTGGCGCATGGGCACGCCCGGCAGCGCGAACTGGCGATCCGGCTCTCCCTCGGGGCCACGCGAGGGACGCTCATCCGGAGCAGTCTCATCGAGGGAGTTGTGCTGGCCGGGATGGGATGTGCCGGCGCCCTGGCGCTGATGAGCCTCGCGGGCTCCCTGTTGCCGGGAATCCTGTCCGCAGTGGTTCCCGAAGGCGGTGCCGCGGTGAACTTCCGGGTGGACCTCCGCATCGCTGGGTTCGCCATGGCGTTGGCGGTGGTCTCCGGCGCCGGAGCGAGCCTCCTTCCGGCGTTGCGGGTTACGCGCCTGGATCCCGTAGCCGGCCTTCGCGGATTCTCGTCGCACGCTGCCGACCCTCACCATGCGTGGCGCCGTTTCCTGGTGATCAGCCAGGTCGGGGGAACGCTCGTCCTGATGGCCGGTGTCTTCCTCTGCCTGCGCACGGTGCAATCGCAACTTCGCCAGGATCCAGGCTACCCGCTAAGCCATCGCCTCCTGGTCACCGTCCCCCTCGAGGAGGCCATCCGATCCAGGTTTCAGCCCGGGGAAGGGGAGTTTCGTCCGCAGTATATGGCCTACGTCGGGGAGACGGCTCCGCGGCGCTGCGAAGAATTGCGTCAGGAATTGGCCGGGCTTCCCGGAGTTCTCGACGCCGGGGTTTTGGGGCAGGCGCCCTTCGACGGCCGGGGACGGGAGGTGGTCACCACCCGATTGGATGGACACGCGGGGGTCGAACAGCGCTTCGCAGCGCGGTGGGCGGGACCGGATGGATTCAGCGCCTTGGGGATCCCTCTGGCGCTGGGTCGGGATGTTTCGCCGGGGGACCTCACCACGCATCGCCGGGTCGCGCTGGTGAACGAGCGGTTCGCGAATGCCTTCTGGCCGGGCCGCAATCCGGTCGGACTCCAGATCTACGACGAAACATGGAATGAACCGCACGAGGTGATCGGGGTGGTCCGCGACGCCCGGCTCGATTCGCCGGCGGAACCGCCCGCGCCCACGGCATTCTTCGCCGGAGTCCCCACCTGCTTGAATCCGACCTTCGTCCTGCGCACCGATCCGGCGGCGGGAGCGTTGATTCCGTCCGTCCGGGCGGCGCTGACCCGCGCGGATCCGTGGCTGCTGGAAAGCCGGATCTCGACATTGGAGCAGCAGGTGGCGGTTCCGCTGGCGGCCCAGCGCGCGGTGACGTTCCGAATGGGGGTGACCGCGGTGCTGGCGCTGCTCCTGGCGATGTTGGGCATTCATTCCGTGGTGATCCTGACGGTTCACCGGCGTCTGCCGGAATTCGCGGTCCGCATCGCCCTGGGCGCCCCGCGACGGGATATCGCGCAGCGGGTCCTGGCGTCGGGCCTGTCCCTGGTCCTTGCGGGCATTGGGCTGGGACTGCCGTTTGCGGCGGCCTCCGTGGTGGTCCTCAGGCATTTCATTCCCGGACTCGCGCCGTTCGACGGCGTGGCGCTGGTCTTGGGTGGCGCCGCGCTCGCCGCCGGGGCCTTGGTCGCCTGCGGGATGCCCACCTACAGGGCAGCCCGTGTCCCGCCGGCGATCCTCCTCCGGTCGGAGTAGAATGAGGGAAGTCTGGCCCGGGCGGACGCCTCGACGCTGGGCATCGCAGAGACGCATTGGGGAGCGCTTCCGATGCTCCGAAACATAGGGCCCCCAAAAGTCTCCTGACGGAGATTTTTCTGCCGTCTAGACTGCCGGAACCATGAGTCGGAAAAAGAAGTCTTGGAGGGAGAAACTGGCGGACGACAAAGGCTTCCCGCGGGTTTGCAGGATTGATGAGACCAAGAGCAAGCGCTGGGGCGAGGGCACGTTCGTCATCCCCGCGCCGCGCGAGGTGGATGCGTTGATGCGCCGCGTGCCCCCAGGCAAGCTCACGACGATAGACGACCTGCGAAAGGCGCTGGCTCGACAGCACGGGGCGACGATGGCCTGTCCGATCACGACTGGCATTTTCGCCTGGATCGCCGCTCATGCGGCGGCCGAAGCGGAATCGGAAGGGGCTCAAAGGATCACGCCCTACTGGCGAACCCTCAAAGCCGGCGGCGAACTCAATCCCAAGTATCCCGGCGGATTGGAGGCGCTGAAGCGGCGCCTGGCCGCCGAGGGGCACACGGTTGTCCTGAAACGCAAGCGCGCCTTCGTGGCGGAGTTCGGGCGGCGGTTGGCCCCCCTGGATGGATTTCCACCGCCGATCCGCGAAGCCTGACCCTTCAGGACGCCTCTCACTTTTTTGAGTGACTGCAGGATCTGGACACGGATTTCACGGATTCTCGCAGAGGGCACCCTCTCTGTCTTCCTCCGTGAAATCCGTGAAATCCGTGTCCAACGTCTCCGCCCGTTTGTGAATTGCTTTCGAGCGCATTCCGCGACTGACTCGGGAATTCCATGAATGTCCGCGAGTTCGGTTTGCGCGGTCTGCCTCCGGTGGCGTTGGCCCTCGCCTTTCTGTGCGTTTCGACCGGGCGGGCGGATTTCTTCAGTTGGGAAGAGTCGGCAGATGGCATGTTCACGGATCCGAACCGGTGGCATGGACCGGATTTTCCAGACCATACGCGGTTCCCCGGGGCCAATGACGACGCCAGCATCAGCCGAGGCCCGTTGACCGTCACCATTTCCGGAGATCAGGCCACCCGGGATCTCGTGGTCAGCCAGCCCACTTTCCGCATTCTCGGCACTTATTCCGTCGCCAGCCTGTTTGTCCAAGGTTCCCCCTTGTCGGTCACCGGCGGCGGCACGCTTCGGGTGACGCTCTGGCAACTCGGGGCGGAGAATATTGTGGAGGGCGCCCAAGGCCAGGTCACCACGCTGCAACCGCTCGGATCCTCGCCCCCCAGCATTCTCGCGGTGCGCAATGGCGGGCAGGTGACTTCCCAGGCGCTGGATCGCAGCCGCGGTTCCCTGCGGGTGGTGGTGGAAGGGGGCGGCGCCACCTGGCGTCACGCGGCGAGCCTTCCGTTCTCCGAGGTGGTCGTGCGGGCGAACGGGCGCATCGAGGTGCCGGCCACCGAGGGGATCTTTCTCGACGCTGAAGGCCAAGGCGCCCTGGTGACAGTGGCCGGCCAATTCCGCGGATACGGACGCCTCGCGGGAGGGGCGCGGATCGAGAGCGCTGGAGGGCTTCTGGCCGATCAGCCCATGACCGTGGATGGGGGCACCTGGGCGGTGCAGGAGACGTTCATCAATGACGGCGTGGACCTGACGTTGCGCAACGGCGGCGTGCTGACAGCAAATCGGGTGCAGCCCGGGACGTTCGGCTCCGTTACCGCCGTCGAAGGACCGGGGAGCCGCTTTTCGGTCGCCGATACCCTGAGGTCGCGCGCAGTTTATCAGCTCCGGAACGGGGGATTGCTGCGGACCGCCCGGGCAGAGATCGAAGCCGGAGGGGTCTTGGCGGAAGACGGCGGTTCGTTCGCCGTGACGGGAGATTTGTTCTCCAACGCGGGAATCAATGTGCTGTCCGGCGGACTGCTCACCGCCAGCGCCGCGTTTCTTGCGGATGCTCCCAACCGGGGCGGCGCCATTCTCCTCGACGGCGCCGGCGCCAGCGCCGTGATCGCCAACGCGCTCGCTGTCGGCCAGCACGGTGAAGGCACTCTCACGGTGCGCAATCAGGGCAAGATGGTCTCGGGCACGACCGGCCTCGGCCTCTTCGGAGGCTCGATCGGGCGCGCCTCCCTCAACGGTGCGCAGTCGGAATGGACCCTTCGTCCCGCCGCCGGGGCGGCGCTGCTGGTGGGCGACGCCGGGCGTGGGGAAATTTCCGTGTCGGGCGGCGCGGGGGTCCAGATGTCGTCCCCAGGCTTGGTCATTTTCGGAAGGGAACCGAGCGGCGAAGGAACGCTCTTCGCACGGGATTTCGGGTCGCGGACGGATTTCCAGTCAGGGACGGTCATCGTGGGGCAGCGAGGCCGCGGCATGCTGGATCTCGCCGCTTCGGCCGAGTTCCAGGCCAATACATTGAACCTCGGGCAATCTTCTTTGGACAATCGCGTCACGGCCGACGGGGAGGACACTCTGTTGGCCGTGTTGACCGAGGCGGTGGTGGGAGATGGCGGGCGCGGTTCGTTGACCTTGCAGGGCGGCGCCCAGGGAATCGTGAAGCGTCTGGCGGTGGGACGCGCGTCGGTCGCGGACAACCGGGTTCTGATCCAAGGCGCCGGAACCCGCCTCACGGGATCCGGCCGGGTGGATGTGGGAGAACTCCACGGGCGAGGCCGCCTCGATGTGCTCAACTCCGCGCAGGCGCATCCTGCGGCCGGTGTCAGCGTGGGCATCTACGACGGATCCGATGGCACCCTGGTGTTGGATCGCGAGGGCTCGTTGGACACCCGGGAGGACGCGATTTTTGGAGGGGGCGCTGCCTCCAAGGCTGCAGTGTCCATCCAAGGCGGAGGCGTGCTTTCGGCCCTGGATGTGCTCCTCTTCGCCCGTCCTGGGGGAACCTCCACGGTGGAGGTGATCGGTCCGGTGTCGTGGCTCGACGCAGCAAGGGATCTGCAGGTGGGTTTTGGACGCCAGGCCGCCGGTCCAACCCTGCTGCGTGCCGGTCCAGGAGCCCTGGTGAGCGCCGGTTCCAATCTGTTCGTCGGACGGAACGGCCGCTTCGAAGTCAACGGCGCGCGGGTCACGGTCGGTGTGGCGGAGACTCCGCCTGCCGGTGTGGTGCGAGTAGGCCCCGGAGGACGGTTGGGCGGCTCTGGCCTCGTCCAAGGGACGATTGAAGTCGTGGCCGGCGGCCGGGTTTCACCCGGTTCGTCACCGGGAGTGCTGACCGTCAAGGGCTCCTATTCCCAGGCTGCCGGAGGAGTTCTCGAGATTGAGTTGGCCGGAGCGACACCGGACTCCGGTCATGATGTCTTGCGGGTCACCGGGGCAGCCCGCCTGTCGGGTGAGTTGATCCTCCAATTCACGGAGGGATTTGCGCCGAAGGCCGGCCAGACTTTTCAGATCGCTCAAGCGGACGGAGGTCTTGAGGGTTCATTCGGGACCGTGACAGTGACCGGGCTCGCACCGGGGTTCCAATACACGTTGGTTCCTGAGGGGGGCAACGTCCTGGGTCTCCGCGCTGACAACGACGGTATTACCACAACCGTTCCGACACTCGGCATTACGCAGGAGGGTGCGGCGTCGGTGGCGGTATCCTGGCTCGCCAACGGCACCTGGAATCTCCAATCCGCCCCCACGCTGGGAGGATCATGGTCCGCAGTCTCCGAGGTGCCGGTGCGGGTCGGTGAACGCTGGGTGGTGACCTTGCCGAGCCCGCCGACGGCCGCGTTCTTCCGCTTGCGCTGAGCAGGCCGGGCCGGCCTAACCGCGTAGCGCCTTCAGATTGTCCAAACAGCGCCGGGCGGTTTCGAGGGGCGAAAAGCGGCTGCCTTCCTGTTCGATCAGGTAGTGCTCGACTCCGCCCACGGTCTCGGCGAGTTGAAGGAGTTCCTTCCACGGACCAATCCCCTCTCCGAGCAGGACGCGATACTGTTTCTGCGGATCTGGCGACCAATCCTTGAGATGGTAGGTCTTGATGCGCCCGGCGTTGGCTCGAATAAAGGCCAGTGGATCTGCGCCGGCCGCCAGGCAGGTCGCGACATCCAATTGGAAAGCCACTTCTGGCGGTGTGTTTCCCGTCAGGAGGTCCATGGGCCGCGTCCCCTCCACCGGTCGGAAATCAACGTCCCAATTGTGGTAGCCGCAAACCAGGCCTGCCGCCTTCAGTTTGCCGGCAGCTCCGCTCAGCACCTCCGCCGTGCGCCGCCACCCGTCCAGTCCGGGCTGCGGACCGGCATGCGCCATGATGACATAGCGGCTTCCGAGGATCTGGTTCAGCTCGATCACACGAGGCAGGTGGGTATCGGAGAAATGCTGCGCGCTGGTGTGATTCGAGTGACAGCGCAGGCCCAGGTCATCCAGCAGCGTTCGCACCTCTTGGGCCTGGGCGGTTGTCCAGTCGAAGTAAGGCGCCCAGAATTCGACGCATTCGTAACCCATGCCGCGAACCGCCCGGAGGGTGCCTGGCAGGTCCCGCCGCTCGTCGTCCCGGACGGAGTACATTTGCAGACCCAGGGGCGCCGGTCTGGCCGCCGGGGGCTCCGCCGCGACGGCGCGGCCGGCAGCTGGAATCGCGCTCAACAGGCCGAGGAACGACCGCCGCGACACGAGAGGAGTCTTCATGGCCTTGCGTTTGCCGGATGGAAGGAGGCGGATCAAGCACGGAGGCGGCTTCGGGTTCCCGAGCGGCCGGCGCGGGCGCGTTCAGGTGCTTGTTTGCCGGGGTGGATTTCCGTTACGCTTTCACGACGCGCGGGTGCCGATCAGGAATCGCCGGCCCGCCCGGTGAACATGACCACAGCTTCCTTGCCATCGCCGGCCGCTCCGGCTCCGGTGCCGGCCTCCGGTCCCTCCGAGGACCTCCGCCACCGCCGCCACACCCTCAAGTCCCACCGCAACTGGATTCAGCGGCTGGGCATCGCTTTCCAGCAATGGCTGGAATCGCGGGTGGCCGCCGCGTCGCCCCTGGGCGATCCGCATATTTACAACACCCGGGATTTTCCCTGGGCCGCCGAGATCGAGAAGGAATGGGCGCTGATCCGGAAGGAACTGGACGCGGTGATGGTATTTCGCGACCAGATGCCGAGCTTTCAGGATATTCTCAAAGAGGTCGGCGCGATCCAGTCCGACAACAATTGGAAGACGTACTTCCTCGCCGGCATCGGGATGGACTGCACGCAGAACGCGCAACGGTGTCCGGAGACCGCGCGCCTGCTGGGCAAGATTCCGGGCATGACCACCGCCTTCTTCAGCATCCTGTCTCCCGGCAAGCACATCCCGGCCCACCGGGGCGCGTGGAACGGCATCCTGCGGCTGCACGTGGGTCTCATGGTCCCGCAGCCCCGGGAGCGGGTGAAGATCCGGGTCGGCAACGACTTTTACTCGTGGCGGGAAGGGGAGGCATTCATCTTCGACGACACCTTCAATCACGAGGTGTGGAACGACACCGACGGCTACCGGGTGGTGCTGTTTGTGGATTTTGCGCGACCGCTCCGCCAGCCCTGGCGCTGGATCAACGAGCGCCTGATGCGCTGGGGCGCGCTGGCCCCGTTCCTCCGGGAGGCCGGAGAGAAACAGAAGCGCTGGCAGGATTTGTTTTGGAAAGAACGGCGTTGAGAGCCTTTGGGGAAGGGGCGGGAGGCGAAGGTCCAGCGGCAAATGTCCCACGACGACGGATCACCGACCACTCCCGCCCCATCACCCCGTGTCTTGCAGCGGGTGGGACGCTCACTACTGTCGCCGGTGTGAGGACGCGATACTCAGTCGCCGCGCACTTTGCCGGGGAGTGGGATGAATCCCGGGTGTGCCGCTGGGCGGAGGCCACGCGGGGGCGCCTGGACGCGCCGTCGGTGACTTTCGGCGTGGTGTTCATGAGCCCCCAGTTCTTCGAGGTGGCTTCCGACGTGCTCGAAGTGCTGCGCGTCCATGCGCGCATCCCGCTGTTGGCGGGCTGTTCCAGCCAGAGCCTGATCGCCAATGGCGAGGAACTGGAGGATCAGGCGGGATTGGTGCTGCAGTTGTTTCACCTGCCGGATGCCACGGCCCGGGCCGTGCGTTTTAGCCAGGAGCAACTGGACTCCCTGGCGTCTCCCCTGCAGTGGCCGTCGGCGACCGGAGTTTCGACGGAGTCCGTCCGGGGCTGGATGGTGTTCGCCGATCCGTTTCATCTCGACGCCGAATCCTGGCTCCGGTCCTGGAATCAGGGATATCCCGGCATTCCGGTGGTGGGAGGGCTGGCAAGCGGCCTGTTCGAACCGCGGCGCACGCAGGTGTATCTCGACGGCCAGGTGTTCGAGGAGGGCGGTGTGGCGCTGGCCGTCGGCGGCGCGGTCAAGATTGAGAGCATGGTATCCCAAGGCTGCACTCCCATCGGGGCTCCCTGGACGATCACCAAGGCCGATCGCAACCTGATCCTGACCATCGCCAACCGGCCGGCGTACAGCGTGCTTCAGGACACCTTTTTCGGCCTGCCGGAGGAGGAGCAACTCCGCACCCAGCGCAATCTGTTCGTCGGTTTCGCGAGCAACGAGTACTGCGAGGAATTCCGGCATGGAGATTTCCTCGTGCGGAACCTGCTCGGCGCCGACGAGAACCGGGGCATCCTGGCGGTGGGCGCGCTGCCCCGGGCGGGACAGACGATTCAATTTCACCGGCGCGACGCGGCGTCGGCCAGCGCCGATCTTTCGGGCTGCCTGGCCGAGACCCGGCGCCAGTTGCACGGCCGGCTGGTGTACGGCGGCGTGTTGAGCGTCTGCAATGGGCGCGGCCGCCGGCTTTTTGGGCGTCCGAGCCATGACGCGGGCCTGATTCAGGAACAACTGGGTCCCTTCCCGATGGTTGGATTCTTCTGCAACGGCGAGCTGGGGCCGGTCGGCGGCCACAACTTCCTCCACGGCTACACGGCCTCCCTCGGGCTGCTGGTGCGCGACTGAATCCGCCCGCCGCCGTTTCCTCCGCTCCGACCGTGGATGTTCCTTCCGTCGCTCCCTCCGCTCCGGCCGCGGCGCCGGACTCCTGGATCCTCCCGCTGGACATCCTGCGGCGGTTCGATTTTCCGGCACTATTTGGGAATGGGCGTCCCGTGGATCTGGAACTCGGGGCCGGGGACGGCTCGTTCCTGGCGCAATGGGCCGCGGCGTCGCCGGATTGCAATTTTGTCGGCGTGGAGCGCCTGCTGGGGCGTCTGCGAAAACTGGACCGCAAGGCGCGGCGCGCGGGATTGAGCAACCTCCGCTGCGTGCGTCTCGAAGGCGCCTATGTCCTGGAATGGATGGTGCCGCCGGGGTCCCTGTCGGGACTGCACGTTTATTTTCCCGACCCATGGCCCAAGCGCCGCCACTGGAAACGCCGGCTGATCCAGCGCCGGTTTGCCGAACTGGCCGCGGTGGCGCTGCGGTCCGGGGGACACGTGTTCCTGCGGACGGATCACGAGGGTTACTTTGAGGCCATGCAGGAGGCCTTCGCCGGTGTGGCGGAGTTTCACGCCGTGCCCACACCGGAGCGGTTGCTGGCGGTTCGCACGGATTTCGAGTGTGATTTTCACGCGCGGGGCATCCCCACTCGCCACGTGGCTTACGCGCGGCGGTAGGTCAGAAACAGCTCGGCGCCGCGGGCGCGGCGCGCGGCGAGGGTGAATCGGGGGGCGTCGGCGAGGCGCGGGATGCCGGCGCCATCGGCGAGGGTGGGGGCGGCGCGTCCGCCCATCAGCAGGGGGCAGAGGGTGAGATGCACCTCGTCCACCAAGCCCGCTTCAAACAGCGCGGCGTTGAGTTCTCCCCCGCCTTCCACCAGCAGGCGCCGGACACCGTGTTCCGCCTGCAGGCGCGTCAGCACGGAGGCGAAGTCCACGGTGGCGCCGCGGCTGATCCAGACCGCGTCGGCAAGGCGCTTCAGCCGGGCCACGCGATGCCGGGGCGCCCGGCGTCCGACCAGGACGATGATGGGCGAGAACCGCCGGCTCCATAGGGCCGCGGTCTCGGAGAGACTTCCGGAGGCGCTGGCGACCAGGCGCAGCGGATAGGGCGCAAGACCGCGCCGCAGACGCTGGCGCCGGAAGCGTTCCCCGCCGTTGCCGAGCGTGGCGCGGGTCTCCTCCACCGTGCGCGCGCCGCACAGGATGGCGTCGGCGGTGGCGCGAATCGCGTAGAGCTGTTCGAGATCCACATCGCTGCCGAGCCGGATGACCCGGCGGTTGGCCGAGGCGATCTTGCCGTCGGCGCTCATGGCCATGTTGATGACGACTTCGGGGCGGACAGACATGGCGGATGGGCAGGAGGCTAGGCGATGAACATGGCGTCACCGTAGCTGTAGAACCGATATTGAAGGCGGATGGCTTCCTGGTAGGCGTGGAGCATTTGAGTCCGTCCACGCCCGGTCTCCCCCGGGGCGGCGAAGGCGCTGACCAGCATCAGCAACGTGCTTTCGGGCAGGTGAAAATTGGTGATCAGGGCGTCCACCGCGAGAAACCGGGCCGGAGGATGCAGGAAGATCCTCGTGCTTCCGGCTTCGGGAACGATCCGGCCGCCGTGGGCGCGCGCGACGTGCTCGAGCACACGCACGCAGGTCGTGCCCACGGCGACGACGCGTCCGCCGGACTCTCGCGCGCACCGCCAGGCGTCGGCGGTTTCCGGAGGCACGACGAACTGTTCCTCGTGCATGACGTGGTCCCCGATGCGGTCCGACTTCACCGGCGCGAAGGTTCCATAGCCCACGTGCAGCGTCAGCAGAGCGATGGTGACACCCCGTCCGCGGATCTGGTCCAGCAGGGCCGGCGTGAAGTGCAATCCGGCCGTCGGCGCGGCCACGGAGCCTTCCGGATGCGCATATACCGTCTGGTACCGCTCGCGGTCCCAGGGGGTGGGTCCGGTGGATGCCCGGGTCATATAGGGAGGCAAAGGGGTCTCGCCGAGGGTTTCCAGGACAGCCCGAAGGTTCGCGACTCCGGAGAATCGAAGCCGGCACCAGCCTTCCGCGTTCTTTTCCAGGACGCTGGCTTCCAGAGGGGATTCCGAACCGCCGGGTGTCTGGAAGCGGATTCGGGTTCCGGCCCGGACTCGTTTGCCGGGTCGCAGCATCACCCACCAATCCATCGGCGCTTCCTCCTTCAGCAGCAGAATCTCCACTGCGCCACCGCCGGTATCTTTGCGACCTCGCAGCCGGGCGGGCATCACCCGGGAGTCGTTCAGGACCAGTAAGTCGCCGGGGCTCAACAGGTCGGGCAGTTGGGAGAAGATCCGATGCTCCAGCGTGCCTTCGCCGCGCCGGAAGACCATCAGCCGGGACTGATCCCGAACGGCGGCCGGCTCCTGGGCGATCCGGTCCGGGGGCAGGTCATAGAAGAAGTGATGCGTTTGCAGAGCCTGGCACTCCTCGGGTTCGGGAGAGGTCATGTCATGGCATCAGTAACGCAAACGATAAATGGGGAAGCACTCGAACGGAATGGTCGAAAATCTTCCACGACCGGCCCACTGCCGCACCGTCCTGGCCGGCGAAAAGTAGGTGAAAACCGTTTGACGGTTTAGGGCCAAATAGGGTTTGATAGGTCCAGAAAGTCGAATCTAGGCGTCAGGCCCTCGAATCATGTCCGATTCCGCGACCAACCAAGGTGCTGGTGCCGGTGCTGGGGGAGTCCCGGGGCCGGACCGTTCCGGAGCGGAGTGGACCTCGTTCACCTGGCACCACACCCACAAGCTGGACGGACAGAAACGCGTTGCGTTTCCGGCGTCCTGGCGTCCGAAGGAGCCCTCCGTCGAGTTCATGCTGATCTTGTGGCCCCATCCGGCGTCGGGACGCAAGCATGCATTTATTCTGGGCATGGTTCCGGAGCGTTTCCGGCGACTTCAGGACAAGCTGGCCGGTGGCGCATATGGGGATGACAAGAACTGGGCGCTGAAGCGCCGGCTGTTCTCCAACTCCATCTCCATGCCCCTGGATCCGGCGGGGCGGCTGTGTCTGCCGCCGGACATGGCCGACGCCATCGGGCTGCAGAAGGACGTCTATTTTTCGGGGGGTGGAGCGGATTTCGAGGTCTGGGATCCGGAAACCTTCCGTCGTTGTGAACAGGCTGAGGAAGCGCTCGCGACCGAAGGCCTTCGAACCCTCATCTGACATCATGAAGCTCACGTCCTGGCTCCCGCGATTGTTCCGGGGTTCCCCGGATCCACGCATTCCCGCGCGCACCCCCTTTGGCGCGGAGGCGGCCTCAACGGCTCCGGCGCGCCCTGCCGAGTTGTGCCTGACGCCGGGCGCCGAAGGGCTTCGGGCGACGGCGGCGCCGATGGTCCAGACCAATCGCCGGGTCCGGCGAAGCTGGTTTGGGTGGATTTTCGGACGCAACCGGCGCCGGGACGGCTCCGGGCGCCTCGTGCAGGGAGAGTTCCTGCTCACGCAGGTGCGTCCGGTGCGCAATGACTTTCGCGATGCGGAGCATGACGGTGCATCGCGGTCGCGGGGGAAGGTCTTGTATGAAACTCCGCCGGCGCCGGAGCGGCGCGACGATCAGGACCATGCGTGGAACCGGTTGCGGAATCGGCGTCCCGGCTCGCTGGTGGTCTCCGGGGACTAGGGCATGCACCGTGACCACCTTCCTGCATCAATCCGTCCTGCTGGCCGAGGTGCTGGCCGCGCTCCGTCCCCGGGACGGCGGCTGTTATTTCGACGGTTGCTGCGGTGGGGCGGGTCACAGCCTCGCGATCCTGGAGGCGAGTGGGCCGACGGGTTTCCTGTACGCGTGCGACCAGGATGGCGATGCGGTGGCGGCGGCGACGGAGGATCTGGCGCACTACGCGGGGCGCTTTGAGTTGCGCCGGATGAATTTTTCCGAGGCGGACCGCTGGGTGCCGCAGGGAACATGCGACGGCGTGCTCCTGGATCTGGGAGTGAGCTCCCACCAACTCGACACGGCCGAACGAGGGTTCAGCTTTCAGGCGGATGGTCCGCTGGACATGCGCATGGACCGGCGGCGTCTGCGGACCGCGGCGGACCTGGTAAACGACCGTCCGCCGTCCGAACTCGCGCAGATCTTCTGGGAATACGGCGACGAGCGCGATTCCCGTCGCATCGCCCGCGCCATCTGCGAGGAGCGCGCGCGCTATCGCATCGAGAGCACCCGCCAGCTCGCCTCGCTGGTCGCGCGGGTGTCGCCGCGGCACGGGCGGCGGACCCATCCGGCGACCCGCGTGTTTCAGGCGCTGCGGATCGCGGTAAACGACGAACTCGGCGCACTGCAACGCGGGCTCCGGGCGGCGATGACGCTGCTCAAACCTGGCGGACGCCTGGCGGTCATTTCGTTCCACTCGCTCGAGGACCGGGTGGTGAAGGAGTTCATGCGGGTGGCGTGCCGCGACTACGATCTGCCGCCTGGCGCCACCGAGGATCTGCCGCACCTCCGGATCCCCCGCGCGCCGCGCGGCGAGCTGGTCACGCGGAAGCCGATCCGCCCGACGGAGGCGGAGGTGGAGTCCAATCCGCGCGCCCGGAGCGCGCAATTGCGGGTGATGGAGAAACGCTGACATGGGCCGATCCCGACAGAACGAACTTCAGGACATGCGCTGGGGCCGCCTCGCGTTCGTGGGGTTGACCGTGGCCGCGATTGCCGCGCTGACGGTGGGTTACGCGATGCAGCGCGGAGCCCATGACGCCCTGGGCCAGGAGATCAAGGCCATGGAGAAGAAGGAGGCCTGGGCCAAGGGCGAGGCGATCCTCTGGCGCGAGCGGCTGGCCCGGCAGCGGCGCCGGGACGTGATCCTGCGCCAGATCCAGGAGATGGGGCTCGACCTCACCAACATCGTGCCCAGCCAGAGACGGGTGATTCCGCTGCGGCAATTCCCGGCGTCTCCTTCGTCCGCCGTTCCGGACGCTTCCTTCGCCGTTCCCCGGTCCCGCGAAGGACGTCTGCGTCCACTCGCCGGCGCCGCGTCGCCGTCGGTGACCCCGCCCCGCTGAGTTCATGGACCGTTCCCCTCAATTCCGCCGGCTCTGGCTCCTCTCCTGGGGGCTGTGCGCGGGCTTTGTCGCGGTGGCGGTTCGCCTCGTGTACCTGCAGGCCATCCTGCCCCGGGAGGTGGGGCCGCGTTCCGCGCCCGAGCCCGAAATCGAGATCAAGCGTCCGGCGCTCCGCGGCGAGATTCGCGATGCGATGGGAACCCCCCTGGTGCAATCCCGCGTCGCCGTGACCGTGCGGGCGGATCCGGTGCAAATCGGCCCCTTTGCTCCGGAGCTGGCCCGGCTGGCCGCCCCCTATCTTGAACTGCCCGAGACCGAGGTGCTGGCCCGGCTTCAGCCGATGCGGTTTTCCCAAACCAACTGGGTGGTGACCCAGACCAACGGCCGGCCGGTCACCAACCTCCAGGTGACGGTGAAGACGCACCGCGCAAATCTGGTGGCGACCAATGTCAGCGTGGCGGTCTGGGATCAGTTGTTCGCCGCGCTGCAGACGAATGATTTTCCAGCGCTCGTCGCTCTGCGGCGGGAACGGGACCAGATTCGCGCCCGCGTTCGCGAGGAGCGGGCCGCGGTGCGGTGGTGGGACCTGCCGGCGCTCTGGATGGCCCGCCGGGAGGCGGCGGTCGCGGAGCGGGGCGTGCAGCGGGAACTCCGCTTGCTGCGAAAGGACCTGCTGCCCTGCCGCCGGAAGGGACTCTTTCCGGAGTTCGTGCACCTCCGGCAGTATCCGCACGACCATCTGGCGGCCCATGTGTTGGGCTTCACCACCAACGATTTCAATCCCGCCCTTCGCGAGTCGGGGTTGCCTCTCCCGATGCGCGGAGCACAGGGGCTGGAACAGCGATGCCAGAACATTCTCGAAGGAAGCCCGGGGCTGCTTCGGATGCGCCTGCTCCTCGGACGCGAGTACGTGCCCAGCCGCGGACGGGATGTGCCGCCGCTCGATGGCAACACCCTGGTCCTGAGTCTCGACATCCGGATCCAGGAGGCAGTCGAGCGCGCGCTCGACGAGGCCATCGCGCGCCTGAATCCCTCCTCGATGTGCGCGATCGTGGTGCGGCCGTCCACCGGGGATATTCTCGCCTTGGCGAACCGCCCGACCTTCAACCCGAACCAGCGTCGCGTCGAATCCCTGGAGGCATTCAAAAACCGGGCACTGACCGAATCTTTCGAGCCCGGGTCCACCTTCAAGATCGTCACCCTGTCAGCGGTGTTGAACGAGGGCCGGGCGACGCTGGAGGAGCCCATTGACTGTCATGGCGGCCGCTGGGTGGTCCCCGGGCTCGGACGCCCCGTCCGCGACGACCAGGCGCATCACCTCGGGGTGGTGTCGGTGGAGGAGGCCTTCGCGCATTCCAGCAATGTGGGCGCGGTGGCGCTGTCGCTCCGGCTGCAGACCAACCAGTTCCTCCAGTACATTCGCGATTTCGGCTTCCTCGCACGCACGGGGATCGAGTGCGCGGAATTGTGGACCAACCGGGTGGCGGGAACGGATGGGCGTCCGCGCATGGCCGTGTCGTTTGGCGAGACGCCCGGGCGCCTTCCGAGCTGGGATCGTCTGACGCCCAGTTCGCTGGCCTTTGGCTACGGGCTGCGGGTGACGCCGCTCCAATCGGTGATGGCTGCGGCGGCCATCGCCAACGGGGGCGTGCTGATGAAGCCGCGCCTCGTCCAAAAGGTCCTCACCGCCGGCGGTCAACTGGCATGGGACAACCCGACGCAGGCGGTGCGGACGGTGGTCAGTCCGGCCACGGCGGCCCTGATGGTGCGGGCCATGTGCGCCGTGGTGGATTCGGGCACAGGCAAGGCCGCGGCGCTGGAGGATTTCGAAGTGGCGGGCAAGACCGGCACCGCCAAGCTGGCCGTCAACGGACGCTACACGACCACTGACTACTATGCGTCGTTCGTCGGCTTTTTCCCGGCGCATCACCCGGAGGTCGCCATCATCGTCACGGCGGATCGACCGACCACGGCCGGCAAGGCTTATTACGGCAGCAAGGCATGCGCGCCGGCGTTTCGCGCCATTGCGTCCGAAGTCGCCAACATTCTCCAGCTGGCCCCGACCGTCATCCGGTCCAACACCGTCACCGCCGGATGGAGCGGCCGGATGCCTTCCCTGACCGACCCGCCCTGAACGCCCATGAACTCCGACACATGCCGTGACGAGTGGCTGACCCTGGCGCCGGGGATGTTTTCCGGGAGCCGTTGCTTTCGGAAACGAAAACACTTTGTGACGCTGGCGGCCTGCGGATATGGAGGAACGACCTCAGGCCGTATCGCACCGTGGCCGCCAGCGTCCTGTCCCCGAATCCTGGGTGCGCGCGCCGCCCGGGGCGTCCGCCTGCCATGAGCCGAAACGCGCGCAACCGCTGAAGCCGCTGAACCGACCGGATCGAAACGCCGGATTGCACGATGGAACCGAGATCCCTCCAGGAACTGGCGTCCGCCTGTGGCGGGGAGCTGCGCGCGGGTGCGACGCCTCCGCGGGTGCGCCGGATGACCACGGACTCCCGTGATGCGCATCCGGGCGACCTCTTCGTGGCGCTGCCGGGAGAGCATTTTGACGGCCACGACTTCCTCCACGCCGCGGCTGCGGCCGGGGTGGCGGCGGCGCTGGTTTCGCGGGCGCGGGCGAGCGGCGTGCCTCCCGGGCTTCCGGTCATTGTCGTGGAGGATACGCGCCGCGCCTATGCCGCGATCGCCGGGGCCTACCGGAGGGAATTCGATCTGCCGGTGATTTGTGTGGCGGGTTCCAATGGGAAGACGACCACCAAGGAACTGCTCGCCGCCGTTCTCGGGGCGGCGTTTCCCGTGCTGAAGAGTCCGGCGAGCTACAACAATGAAGTGGGCGTTCCCGCCACGTTGCTGCGCCTCGAGGCGCGGCATCGGGCGGCGGTGTTGGAGGCGGGCACGAATCATCCCGGAGAACTGGCGCCCCTGATCCGGCTCATGGCGCCGCGCCTGGGGGTGCTGACCAGCATCGGCCGTGAGCACCTCGAGTATTTCGGCAGCCTCGACGGGGTGGTGGCCGAGGAGGGGTGGCTGGCGGAGCTGCTGCCGCCCGCGGAGGACGGCGGCGTGCTGATCCTGCCGGCGGGGATTTCCTATGCGGCGGACCTGGTGCGCCGCACCCGGGCGCGGGTGGTCCGCGTGGGAAGCGGCGAGGGCAGCGACTGGCAGGCGGGCATTCGCGCCATGGATTGGAGCGGCACCACCTTCTGCGTGCGGACCTCGGACACCGCGTGGAACGGCGAGTACACCATGGTGCTGCCCGGGCGCCATTCGGTCGGCAACGCGCTGCTCGCCTTGGCCGCCGCCCGGGAGCTGGGGTTGGATCCGCTCGCGGCGCGCGAAGGCCTGGCCGCCTTCCATCCGGCGCCGCAGCGGCTGAGTCCGACGGCCGCCGCCGGAGTCCACGTGCTCGACGACACCTATAACGCCAACGCGGATTCCATGGCGGCCGCCCTGCAAACCCTGGCGGACCTGCCCTGCGAGGGGCGCCGCGTGGCGGTGCTGGGCGACATGGCGGAGCTGGGATCGTACACCGAGGAGGCGCATGCGGAGGCGGGGCGGACGGCGGCGCGCCTGGAGATTGATTCGGTGGTGGCCGTGGGCCGGCACGCCGCGGTCACAGCGGCTGCGGCGGGACCGGGCCGCGGGCGCGCCTACGCGACCCTGGGCGAGGCCACGGCCGCGGTGATCCACGCGGTGCGTCCCGGGGACGCCGTGCTGGTCAAGGCGTCGCGGTCCAGCCGACTCGAGCGGGTGGTTTCGGCCATGATGAAGCAACTCGAACTTCGGGAGATGGCGCGCATGCCGGGCGCCGGCTGACCATGCTGTACCATTTGTCCAGTCTTCTCCCGCACGCGCCGTGGACGGTGTTCAAATACGTCACGTTCCGCAGCGCGGGCGCGGCGGTGACCGCGCTGCTGCTCAGCCTGCTGCTGGGACCCCGGGTGATCGCCTGGCTCCGCGACCTGCGGTTCCGCCAGGATTATCGTCCGAAGGACGTGGCGCCGGGAACGGATGCCACCGCCGCGGCCGCGGACCTCGCCAAACGGGGCACGCCCACCATGGGGGGTATCCTGATGGTCGGGGTGCTCGACGTCACGGTGTTGCTCTGGGCCCAGTGGAACGCCCAGGTTCTGCTCACGGCGCTGTCCCTGATCGTGCTGGCCGGACTGGGCTTCTACGACGACTGGCTCAAGGTGACCCGCCAGAACAACGCCGGCAGCAGTTCCCGGATCAAGCTGATGGTGCAGGTCGCCCTGGCGCTGGCCATCGCCCTGTACCTTTGGCGGCTGCCCTCCACCGAATCATTGATTGCCGACGTCCAGGTGCCCTTTTTCAAGAATCCGGTCCTGGTGGGCGTTCCGGCCGTGGGCGTGCTGATCACGGTGCTGACCATCGTCGGGAGCTCCAATGCGGTGAACCTGACCGACGGCATGGACGGCCTGGCCATCGGCTGCACCCTGATCACCGGGGCGGTGCTGGTGGTGATGACCTATGTCGCCGGTAACGCCGTTTTCGCCCGCTACCTGCTGGTGCCGCACGTTCCGGGGGCCAGCGAATTGACGGTGGTGTGCGCCGCGCTGATCGGCGCCAGCCTGGGATTCCTCTGGTTCAACTGCCATCCGGCGGAGGTTTTCATGGGGGATACCGGGTCCCTGGCCCTGGGGGGAGCGCTGGGGATCATGGCGGTGCTGATCCACCAGCCGCTGGTCCTGCCGATGGCCGGCGGGGTGTTCGTGGTGGAGGCGGCGAGCGTCCTGCTCCAGGTCGGCTGGTTCAAGTACACCCGGCGTCGGTTTGGCACGGGACGCCGGCTTTTCCTGATGTCCCCGCTGCACCACCACTTCCGGAAGCGGGGATGGCCGGAATCCAAGATCGTCACCCGCTTCTACATCGTGGCGATCCTGTGCGCGGTCTGCGCCCTGAGCACCTTGAAAATCCGCTGACATGCACACTTTTCGCTTCCCGCGGCCATTCGCCCCTTGCAGCCGCCGCCCGCGCGCCTTTAATCGGCGTTGCGGTGCTCCGGTGACGGTGCACCGCGAGGTGGCGTGCATCGCGGCGCCAGCCGGTGTGAACCCGTTTGATTTCCAGTCCGGGAACTGTGTCCTGCGGGCAACTGCGGCGTGGGTCCCTCCGGCTGTGTCCTCCCCGAGTGGCGGAGACCACATCGCATGTCCGCCGCCTGCGGGCTTTCCTGGTCTTCGGAGTGGATCGAGGGTCCCACTCCGGCGTTCCATTCCACCCCAAACATCATCCCTTCATTGCGCCATGAGCGGCGCACCGAATCCATGAGCACTCCCAATCCGTTGGTTCCACAAGGCTCCCTGCTGGAGCAGCAGGCCAAGAGCAAGTCCACCGTCCAAGTCGCGGCCTTCATCGTCGCGTTGCATGTGGTCATCCTGGGCGGCCTGCTTTTCCTCGGCTGCAAGAAGGAGGAGCGGCCACAGCAACCGAGCCTCACCGACGCGCTGATTTCCCCGCCGCCAGTCACGGGGGACCCAGCCGCCCTGCCGGCCGATCCCTTCGCCACGCCCACCAATGCCCAGACCGGCTCCGCCGACACGGGGCTGGATCCGGTGCCCCCGGTGGTCGCGCCTTCCGTGACCACGATCCCGCCGGTGACCGCCGAGCCCGTCACCCTTCCATTGTTCACTTCGCCGGCGGCGCCCTCTTCCGAGTACGCCATCAAGAAGGGGGACGTCGCGTTCAACTTGGCCAAGGCGCGCGGGGTGTCCCTGAAGCAATTGCAGGAGGCCAATCCGGGTGTGGACCTCGGCAAGCTGCGAATCGGCCAAAAGATCCAGATTCCAGCGCCTTCGCCCGCTGGGGAGCCGTCCAGTTCCTCCGGTCATTCCGCGGAGGGTCTGGCCACCCACACAGTGCGGGGCGGTGAAAATCTCTCCCGCATTGCCAAGCGCTATGGCGTCACGGTGAAGGAGATCCGCGCGGTCAACGGCCTCAAGTCGAACGACATCAAGGTGGGCCAGAAGCTCAAGATCCCCTCCGCGACGGGCGCCTCCCGGAGCGCCATCACTCCGGAGACCCCAGCCTCCATTCCGTCCATCCCCCCGTTGGTGACTCCCGCCCAGCCGGTCAACCCGTAATCCAGCAAGCAACCGCCCGCGTGAATCGAACCATCACTGTCCTGCTCTTCGCCGTGGCCGCTCTGGTCGGACTGGGCCTGGCGATGCTGGCGAGCCTGACGCTGGGCACCCTGGACGGCCAGCGGTTGGGCGGCGATGCGGGCGTGTGGCATCCCTGGATGCTGAAGCAGGTGGCGGCAGCCCTGCTGGGCTTCCTCGGTCTCATCATCGCGGCCTCGCTGGACTATCGGATCCTGGAGCGGTGGGTTTGGCTGGTTTATGGGGGCACCTGCCTCCTGTTGGCGCTTGTCCTGACGCCCGCGGGCACCATCGTGAAGGGCGCGCAGCGCTGGATCTTCGGCGTCCAGCCGTCGGAATTCGCCAAGCTGGCCCTGGTGCTGGCCCTGGCGTGGTTCGCCGACCGGTTCGCCTACCGCCTTCGCACCTTCTCCACGGGAGTTCTTGGCATGGGAGCCGTCGCGCTGCCGCTCCTGGCGTTGATCGTGGTGGAACCGGACAAAGGGACCACCCTGCTGCTGGCGTGCGTGACGGTGTCGGTGATGCTCGTGGCCGGCGTCCGCTGGACGCATGTGCTGGTTCCGGTCGTGGCTGGCGCGGTGGCCTTTGGCCTGCTGATCGCCAACAGCGGCTATGCGCGGGACCGGGTGCTGGCGTTTACCGACCGCACGCACAATCCCGACCTGAACTTTCAGGTCAACAAGTCCCTCGATGCCTTCTCCGTGGGCGGCATGCATGGCACGGGCCTGGGGACCGGCACCCTCAAATGGAGCATTCCGGAAGTGTCCACCGACTTCGTCTTTCCGGCCGTGGGAGAGGAGCTCGGGCTGCCCGTCACCCTGGCGGTGGTCGGAGTGTTCGTCTTGATCCTGGCGTGCGGCGCCCTGATCGCGCACCGGGCTCCGGACCTCTTCGGCATGCTCATCGCCGCCGGGATCACCTTCACCCTGGCCGGACAGGCGCTGGTGAACATGGGCGTGGTGACGGATCTGCTTCCCAACAAGGGCATGGCCCTGCCGTTCCTCAGCCGGGGCGGCACGGGCACGGTGGTGCTGCTGACCCTCGTCGGCCTGCTCGTCAGCGTGGCCCGGCAGGCCGGTCGCGCGCCCGAGCCGGTGATCGGCCGCGTCCGAAGCAATCCGTTTGACGAGGCGGACACGGACTTCCCCCAATGACCTCCCCCTCCACCGTGCGCCGCGTCCTGATCGCCTGCGGGGGCACCGGCGGACATCTCTTTCCGGGCCTGGCCGTGGGACGCGAACTCCGGGCGCGCGGCGTCGAGGTCGGATTGATCGTCTCGCCCAAGGAGGTGGATCAACGGGCCCTGCGCGGATGCGATGCCGGATTCGAAGTGCTGGTCCTGCCCGCCGTGGGATGCTCCCTTCGCCGGTTGCCGCAGTTCCTCGCCGCCACGTTCCGCGGTTATCGGCGGGCGGTTCGTGGCTTCCGCGCGCGGCGGCCGGATGCCCTTCTGGCCATGGGCGGGTTCACCGCTGTGGCGCCGCTTCTGGCCGGACGCCGCCTGGGAATTCGCTCCTTCCTCCATGAATCGAACGTCATTCCGGGGCGGGCAAACCGCTGGCTGGCGCGCCTGGTGGATCAGGGATTCACCGGATTCGAAGCCGCTGTTTCCCGGCTGCCGGCGCGGACGGTGACCACCACCGGCACGCCGGTGCGTCCGGAGTTCCGGCAAACAAACCCGGCTGAGGCCAGGGCCGAGCTGGGGTTCGATGCGAATCGCCCGCTGCTGCTGGTCATGGGGGGCAGCCAGGGCGCCCAGGGGGTGAATCAATGGGTCACCCTCTCGGCGCCGGCGCTCACCGCGAGGCATCCGGATCTCCAGATCTGCCATCTTACCGGCAGGGCGGACCAAGGTTCCGTGCACGCGGCCTATGCGGCCGCGGGCATCGCGGCGCGCGTGTTGACCTTCAGCGATCAGATGCACGTCCTGATGGCCGCCGCCACGGTGGCGGTCAGCCGGAGCGGCGCGTCGTCCCTCGCCGAGATTGCGGCGGTCCGCCTGCCGACGGTCCTAATCCCGTATCCGACGGCGGCGGACGATCATCAGCGGGCCAACGCGCGGGTGTTCGTGGCGGCGGGAGCGGCGCGGATGTTGGATCCGGTGACGGAGCGTCCCGCGGACCTGGTGGAGGCCGTCAGCGGGCTGCTGTCGGATCCCGAGCTCCGCGAAGGCTTTCGGAAGGCGCTGGCCGGATTGGATTACCCGGACGCTGCGGCGCGTCTCGCGGATGGCGTGGCCGGCCGGGCGGCTTCAGTGGCTGGCCCGCTGTCGGGCGGGATCCAGTCCCGGACTCCGGAGACGGACGCCTCCTGGAAGCGTCCGCACGCGGAGGTGGCATGAAGACGGCCCTGCGACTCAGCCGGGAACCTGCGGGCGAGGAGCTGGAGCGCATCGCGCACCACGTCGAGATGATCAGCTCCCTCTTCCGCGACTTTCACGTCGCCCTGCCCAAGGGGACGGTCCTCCTTCGTGATGAAGCGCTGGCGCGCCGAACCACGCTCCGGGTGGGTGGCCCGGCGGATCTTTGGGTCGAGCCGCCCGGCGAGAATGCCCTGGCCTCGGTGCTGGAGCTGTGCGCTCTCCGCGCGGTTCCGACGATGGTGCTGGGGCGCGGCTCCAACCTGCTGGTGCGGGACGGCGGTTTCCGCGGGGTGGTGGTCTCCTTGGGCCATGCGGCGTTTTCGCAGATCGTGCCCGAGGGCGACCGCCTGGCGGTGGGCGCGGGAGCCCGCCTGAAGCAGGTGGCGGTCGAGGCGCGGCGGCTGGGGCTGGCCGGACTGGAATTCCTGGAAGGCATTCCCGGATCCATGGGGGGCGCCCTGCGCATGAATGCCGGGGCGATGGGACGCTGGACTTTCGACGTGGTGGAACGCATGCGCTGCATGGACCTCCACGGCGCGGCGCAAGATCTGGAACGTTCGCAGATTTCCGTGGAGTACCGGAGTTGTCCCCTGCTTCAGACTCATCTGGCCCTCGGCGCGGTGCTCCGGGGAAATCCGGCGCCGGTGGACGAAGTGCGCGCGCGAATGGATACCTACAGCCGCAAGCGTTGGGAATCGCAGCCCAGCCAGCCCAGCGCCGGATGCACCTTCAAGAATCCGTCGGAAGGACTCCCCGCCGGCCGGCTCATTGACGAGCTTGGCCTCAAAGGGACGCGCGTCGGGGACGCCATGGTGAGCGACGTGCACGCCAATTTCTTCGTGAATCTCGGCCGGGCCAGCGCCCGCGACATGCTGGCCTTGATCGAACTGGTGCGAACCCGCGTCCGGGAGGCCAGGGGCATCACGCTGGAGACCGAGGTGGAGATCATCGGGGAGGATCCGGCATGAGCGCCTCTCTGACACTCGCAGTGCTCGCCGGCGGGCCGTCCGCCGAGCGCGAAGTGTCCCTGCGGTCCGGAGCGGCCGTGGCCAGTGCCCTGCGGTCCCTCGGACACCGGGTGACGGAGCTGGATCCGGTGCCGGGCGCCCTGAGCCTGCCGCCGGGAACCGCGGTGGCCTTCCTGGCGTTGCACGGCACCTATGGCGAGGACGGCGGGGTGCAGTCTGAATTGGAGCGTCTCGGGGTGCCCTACACCGGATGCGGCGTCGAGGCCTCGCGGGTGGCTTTTGATAAAGTGAGGACCAAGCGGCGTCTGGTGGACGCCGGGGTGCCCACGGCGCGGTTCGAGGTGTTCGACTCGCCCGAGGCGGACTGGCCCGCGGGATGGGCCCCGCCCGTGGTATTGAAGCCGGTGCGGCAGGGCAGCAGCGTGGGGCTTCACTTCGTCGAGGAGCGCGCGCGTTTCACCCCGGCCCTGCGGGAGGCCCTGGAGCATGACCGGGAAGTGCTGATGGAGGAACGCATCGCCGGAAGGGAGACGACAGTCGGCATTCTCGATGGCGCCGCCCTGCCGGTGGTCGAGGTGCGCCCGCGCCAGGGCGCCTACGACTACGCCAACAAGTACACTTCCGGCCGCACGGAATACTTCTGCCCCGCGGAATTTCCGGCGGCGGTGACGGCCGGAATCCAGCGCGCGGCCCTGGACGCCTTCGCCGCGGTGGGAGGACGGGACTATGCCCGGGTGGACATCATGGTTCGCCCCGACGGTTCCCCGGTCGTCCTCGAAGTGAACACGCTTCCGGGCATGACCGAGACCAGCCTGCTGCCGAAGGCGGCGGCGGCGGTGGGATTGAGCTTCCCGGCATTATGCCAGCGCATGGTGGACCTCGCTCGGGTCCGGGGGGCGCTGAAGAACAATTAATCCGATGAATTTCTCCCCCGGCAACCGATCCCGATCCCGGCGCCGTGACCGGGCGAGCGATCTGGACGTTCTCCTCGAAGCGCGGACCCGGGGGCGGGCGTCCGCTCCGCGATGGTGGGTGCGTCCGGCCCTGTGGCTGGTGGTCCTTGGCGCCCTGTACTTCGGCGGCGGCATGGCCCTGCGCCTGGCGCGGGAGCGATGGCTGTACCGGATCGAGCGGCTGGCGCTGAAACGCATCGAGGTGGTGCGCGACGGGCTGCTGTCGGAGGCGGAAATCCGCGGCCTCTCCGGAATCCAGATCGGGCGGAATGCGCTGACGGTGGATCCCTTCGAGGTGCGCGAACGGCTGCGGCGGCATCCGCGCATCGAGGACGCCCAGATCCGCCTCGATTTTCCCGACACGCTCCACATCACCGTTCGCGAACGCGTGCCCGTGGCCCGCCTGATGCTGCCGCGACTCGGAACGGCGGAAACCTACCTGCTGGTGGATGACCTCGGATTCGTCTTCCTTCCCTTCCAACGCGGCGCGGTGCCGTCCGATGTGATCGAATCCGAGGCGGCCCTTCCAACCCTGGTCGGGGTCAACGCCGCGGGTGTCGTCGCCGGCCGGGCCCTGACGGATTTTCAAGCGCTGGCGGCCTTGCGGTTCCTCGCGGCGTTCGATGACTCGCTGCTGGTGGCGGATGCCGACGTGATCCATGTGGACGTCAGCGTCCCGCCGGTGCTGAGCGTGCTGACCCGCGGCGGCGCGCAGGTGACTTTGGCGGCGGACCGCGAGTTGGGAGATCAGTTGGTGAAATGGTCTTCCGTGCATCAGTTCGGACTCTCCAACGGATTGCTGATCGCCTCGCTGGACCTGAGCATCAGCAATCATCCGCCGCTGCGCTGGGTGGATTCCAGCCAGCCGCAGCCCGCCACGCCGGACTCGCCGCCGCGGCCGGCCCGGCCCAAACGCAAACCGCATCGCCGCCATGTTTGACCCGGATCACATCTTCGTCGGACTGGAGATCGGAACCTCCAAGATCTGTGTCGCCGTCGGCGAGGTCGCCGATTCGGGCGAGGTGACCATCACGGGGTTCGGTCAGTCCCGCTCCCGGGGCGTGGTCAAGGGCGAGGTGGCGGATCCGGAAAAGGCTGGCGAGGACCTCCGCGAGGCGCTGGCACAAGCCGAGGACATGGCAGACGTCGAGATCGAGCGCGTGTACCTCGCCGTGACCGGCAACCATTTCCGTTCCCTGAACGCGCGCGGGGTGCATGCCATTCCGTCGGTGGACCGGGAGATCACCGTGGAGGATGTCCATGAGGCGCTGCACAACGCCAAGAGCGACAACTGTCCGCCGGGATTCGAGATCGTGGACAGCGTGCGCCAGGACTTTCTCGTGGACTACCATTCGGTGTATGAGAATCCGGTCGGCGTGGTCGGCTCGCGGGTGGAAGCCAGCGTGCACGTGATCCAGGCCAACTCCCGCCGCCTGGAGGCTTCGCGGCGGGCCGTCGAGGGTCCGACGCCGGTGCAGATCGAGAAGGCGGTGTTCAGCGGGCTGGCCTCGGCGCTGGCGGTGCTGACCACGGACCAGAAGGACCAGGGGGCGCTGGTGCTGGATGTTGGCGGCGGCACCACCGAGTTTGCGCTGTTTCAGAAAGGGTTGCTCCGGCACTCCGGCGTGCTCGCGGTGGCCGGGGATCACGTCACCAACGATCTGGCCATCGGCCTCGATGTGCCGCTCAGCATGGCCGAGGAATTGAAGGTGACCTTCGGTTCGGCGGATGGGGATCCGGACGAGGGCGAGGCGCATCACGCCGTTCCCGGAACGCAGGGACTGCCCGAACGCCGTATCAACCTGCGGCGCCTGCGCCGCATCGTGGCGCTGCGGTGGGAGGAGACCTTCGAATGGATCGCCCGCGAGTTGGCCGAGACCCAATGGCTGGGGCAGGCGCGCGCCGGGGTTTTTTTGTGCGGCGGGAGTTCCCGCACGCAGGGACTCGACGCCCTGGTCCGGCGGGTCTTCCAACTGCCGGTGTCCCGGGGGCACATCTTGAACGTGTCCGGCCCGACCGACGTGCTGGAGAATCCCGAGTTCGCCACGGCCATCGGGTTGGTCCGGTATGGCGCGATGCGTTCCCGGCGGCAGACCCGCGGATGGAACTTTCCGCTGCTGCGCATGCTGACGCCGCGGCTGCGACGCAAGAATTGATTCCGCCATGAACCCTCCCGCCGCGTCCGCCCCAGTCCCCGTTTCCGCCGCCACCCTCCGCATCCTGGGCCTGGGCGGCGCGGGCGCCCGCCTCGCGCATGAGATGTCCCGGTTGGAGCCGGCGGTGACGGCGGTTGCCGTGGATACCGACGCTGCCGCGTTGCGGCGGTTGGAGGGCGTTCCGGCCCATCTGCTGGGGGCCTCCGTCCAGCGCGGCCTGGGTTGCGGCGGCGATGCGATCCAGGGAGCGAACCTCGCGGAGTCGGATCAGGCGCCACTGCGGGAACTGGTTCCCGACTCCGGATGCCTTCTGCTCCTGGCAGGCATGGGCGGCGGCACGGGGTCCGGCGTGGCACCCGTCGTGGCGCGACTCGCTCGCGACCGTGGGGTGCTGGTGATCGCCCTGGTGGCGATGCCTTTCGATTTCGAGGGCCGCCTGCGGCGCACCAATGCGCTACAGGGGTTGGAGGCGCTGCGCAGCGTCGCGGATCTGGTGATTCCCGTGCCGCACCAAGCCGTGCTCCGCGAGGCCGCCGGGTCCCGGGCGGAGGAGTTGCTCCGGTGCGCCGACGGCTTTGTCCTGGGCATCGCCCGCGGATTGCTCCGCATGCTGTGCGGTCCCTACCTCATCCCGCTGGGCGTCGCCGACCTGGCGCGGGTGCTGCGCGGACGCCGGAGCGAGGGAGGTGCGGCTTCGGCGGAGGCCATGGGAGCCGACCGTGTGCCGGCGGCCTGGACGCAACTGATGAAGCATCCGTTTCTGACTTCCCGGGCGCCCCTCTCCGAGGCGGCGGCTGTGGTGCTCCAAGTGTCCGGCGGACCGGATCTGACTTTGGAGGAATTGGAATCCCTGGAACGCGCCGCTCAACAGGCCGCACCCAAAGCCCAGGTCATCCTGGGGGCCGTGACCCAGGCAGCGCTCGCCGGAAAGTTGTCGGTGCTGATGGTCGTGGCGGCGCTGGAGCCCCCGGCGGTACGGCCGGAATCCGATCCTTCGCCCGCCGGCCCAGGGACCTTGCGGCCTCGCGACGGATTGGTGTTCGAGGATTCCCAGACCCCGGCGGAAACGTCGGGCACCGTGCGTCTGTCCAGGCCCCCGGGATCCGATCCACGCCGTGTCTCCGGGTCGGGGAAGGCGCGTCCGGCGCACCGGTCCCTGCAGCAGCAATTTGACTTCAACCCCAGGCGTCCGGGCCGCTTTGAAGGCGTCGAGCCCACGGTCCGCGGCGGAGAAAACCTGGACGAGCCCACCTACGCGCGGCGGGGCGTGAAGTTCAATTGATCCGGGGCGGGGACTCCGGATCAGGCGGCAGCGTCGGCCGGGGCCAGCGCCTTATAGGTGAGCGCGGCGACGGCGCCGCCGGCAAAGTCGGCCACCAGGTGCACCCATACCTGCGATCCGTTGATGAGGTGCATGATGGTGGCCCCGATGGCCACGGCGGGATTGAAGGCGCCTCCGGACACATTGCCCACGGTATAGGCCATGGCCGTCACCGTGAAGCCGATGGCCAGGCCGTAATTGGAATTTCCGGCCGTGCCCTTGGCAGTGGCCACGTTCAAGACCACCCAGACCAGGGCGAAGGTGCCAAAGAACTCCGCAATCAGGGCCGGACCCACGGCCAGTTCCTTGGCGGCCAGGTTGGGATTCCCCTTCAGATTCAGCGCCAGCACCGCGGCCAGCACGCCGCCCACGATCTGGGCCGCCATGTAGCCGGGGACATCGGATGCCGGGCATTTCCCGCGCAGCCAGACCCCCAGGGTGACCGCCGGATTAAAGTGCCCGCCGGAGATGTGTCCGCCGGCGTAGATCATCACCATCAGCGTCGCGCCGATGGCGACCGGGGCCATGACCCCGGCCCCGGGCTCGATCACCGAGCCGCCGACGGCAAAAATGAGGAAGAAGGTGCCGATGAATTCGACCAGATACTTGTTCATGGATGGCGAAGGATTTATTGGGGGGGGGTGAGCAGACACCCGAGTTTAACCGGGGATGCGTGAAGACTACCCGCACCCAGCCGGCGAGGTAAACCGCGAAAACGTGAAGCGCACGCAAAGGGGCGCATCGGGACACTGCCCCCGAATCCGAAATGGCATCAGAATAGGGATTTACTCCTTCTGAAGTCGGAAATCCTGCCGAGACCGCCTTCCACCGAGTTCTGAACCCCGCCGGCAAATGCCGGCGGTGGGTTGGCCGCCGGGCCGCTCGGCTCATCGCGGGGGGCCGTGTCCAGATGCGCGGCGATGCCGGCCTCAGCCCCGGAGGGGCGGCATCTCTGTAGAACCCGTGCCAGCCCCGTAATCCTGGATCATTGGAATGGAAGGGCGGAATGCACGGAGGTCCTGTCCCTTCCTTCTTTCTCTACGGAAACGAATTGAGAGAGGTCCCTCCAGGTGGACCGGCGCGCCTTTCGGCTGGCAACGCCGCGCAGCCGCGCCAGTGTCGGGCCAATGAGAATTCAGTCCTGGACGGTGTTGGTCCTGCTGGGCCTCGCCCCATCCGGAATAGCGCTGGCAGAGAATCCCTTCTCCTTCGCGGCGACGCCCGGAAAGCTGCCCAAGGACGTCGTCCCGCGCCATTACGCCATCACACTGCGTCCGGACGCGGCGACCTTGACCACCGAAGGCGAGGTCACGATCGAGTTGGAAGTTCTGAAGCCGACGGCCGAGCTGGTGTTCAACGCCAACGAACTGGAGATCCCGTCGGTCACCCTGGATGGCACGGCCGCGCCGGCACCGAAAATCAACGCGGAGGCGCAGATCGTGACCGTCACGCTTCCATCGCCGCTGACGACCGGCAGACACGCATTGCATCTGACCTTTCGCGGCAAAATTCAACAGCAGCCGGTGGGACTGTATGTCGAGAAATACCGCGTCGGCGGGGTGGAGAAACAGATCCTCGGGACGCAGATGGAACCCACGGATGCGCGACGAATGTTTCCCTGCTGGGACGAGCCGGTGTTCCGCGCGAGCTTTCAACTCACCGTGACGGTCCCGCCCGGCCAGACCGCGGTTTCCAATACGCAGATCTCCCGCGAGCGTCCGCTGGCCCATGGAATTCGCGAGGTGTCGTTTGCCGCAACGCCCTCAATGGCCAGCTATCTGATGGTGCTGTGCGTCGGCGAGTTCGAGCAACTCGCGGACGAAGTGGATGGAGTGAAACTCGGTGTCTGGACGACCCAGGGAAAGCGGGAGCAGGGCCGGTACGCGATGGAAGCCACCAAGCAGATCGTGCATTTCTACAATGACTATTTCGGCGTGAGATATCCGCTGTCCAAGCTGGACCAGATCGCCATCCCCGGCGGTTTCGGCGGCGCGATGGAGAACTGGGGCGGCATCACCTACAACGAGTCGGTTCTGCTCTTCGATCCCGCAACGAGCTCGCAAAGCACCAAGGAGACCATTTTTGCCGTTGTGGCCCATGAAATCGCCCACCAATGGTTTGGCAATCTCGTGACCATGGCCTGGTGGGACAATCTCTGGCTCAACGAGGGGTTCGCCTCCTGGATGGGCACCAAGTGCACCGACCGCCTCAACCCGTCCTGGCAGGTGTGGACTCGCGCCAATGGCGAAAAGGAAGCGGCGATGAGCCTGGATGCGCGACGCGGCACGCATCCGATCCAGCAGCCGGTGCTCACTGAAAGCGCCGCGACCGATGCGTTCGACGAGATCACTTACCTGAAAGGACAGGGCTTCATCCGCATGCTGGAGAACTACCTCGGTGAAGCGGATTTCCGCTCGGGCATCCGCGCTTACATGGCGCAACACGCCTACGGCAGCACGACGACCGCGGATCTCTGGGCGGCATTGGAAAAGGCGTCCGGGAAACCGGTGTCCGCACTCGCCGCCGGCTGGACGACCCAGCCGGGCTTTCCCGTGGTCAGCGTCGCCACGCGGGCGGCCGGCGATCGCCTGGAGATCCGCCTGGCCCAGGAGCATTTCACGGTGAATGACCCCGCGCCCGCCGCGTTGACCTGGAAAGTCCCGATTTCAGTGGCGCCTCTGGACCGGTCCGCCTCGCCGCAAACCGCGCTGCTGGAGGCGCCTTCGGACGCCATTTCGCTGCACGTGTCGCCGGGGGCTGCGGTGAAGATCAACGTGGGCAACACCGGATTCTACCGCGCCTCCTACTCGGCCGCGCTTGCGAAGGCGCAGGCGGCGGCCTTCGCCACCCTGCCCGAGGACGACCGGGTCAATCTGATCAGCGACGCCTGGGCCATGGTGGAGTCAGGACGCGGCGACGTCGCCCGCTATCTTGAACTTGTTTCGGCCCTGGGTCCGGAAGAGACCTCGCTCGCCGTGTGGAGCCTGGTGACTGGCAACCTCGGGTTTCTCCTCGATCTGGAGCGCGGTACAGCGGGACAACCCGCGTTCGAGCGTTGGATGATGGAGCGCTTGCGGGTGCCGTTCGCACGCCTCGGTTGGGAGGCGAAACCCGGAGAGCCCACGAATGACGGCGTGCTCCGCGCGTTGCTCCTCACCTTCCTCGGGCTGCTGAACGACCCGGAAGTGGTGGTGGAGGCGCGGGCCCGCTTTGCCCGATTCCTCGACGTGCCCGCCTCCCTCGCGGCGGATCTGCGCACCCCGGTGTGCACGATCGTGGGCCGACATGCCGGGGAGGCGACCTGGGAGAAGCTCCGCGACCTGGCGCGGGCGACGGAAAGCACGGAGGAGAAAGACCGCTACTACCAGGCGTTTCAAGGGGTGACGGATCCGGCGCTGGCGCGGCGCACGCTGGAGTTGGCGCTGGCTGAGGATCGCCCCTTCGCACAATGGTTTTCCATCGTGCCCGCCGTGGCCCAGCAGCACCCGGCCATCGCGTGGGATTTCGCGCGCGCACACGCCGCCGAGTTGATCGCGAAGGTTCCCGAGGGCGGCGCCTTCGCCACCCGCAACACCTACTTCGGCTATATCGCGGCGCCATTTAGTGACGCGGATCGCGCCGACGAACTCGAAGCCTTCGTGGTCAAGCAGGTGGGCTCCCAGGCGGGATCGGAAACGGCCAAAGTGGCGGAGAAGATCCGGTTCAAGGCGGCGTTCAAGGCGAAGCAATTGCCCAAGGTGGATGCTTGGATCGGTGGGTGGAAATGACCCGCGGTTAACGGACGCGGCCAACACGGGATATGGCCTTCCTGTGGATGGATGTCCCGCCTCTTCCGCATCGCTTTCTCCAGGCTTTGCCGCCGTTGCGCCCTGGGCGTGAGGCTCACGCCCAGGGCGCCCAGGACCGCAAAGGGGAAGTGGATGGACAGGGCAATCCGCCCTGGAGAACCAAGGGACAGGTCATTTATTCGCCCACCGGCTCCAGCCGCCGAGGGGCCGGAATCTTTGTAAAACTGCCTATCGCGACAGCCGGTCGAGCACGTTGCGGGTGATGCGCTCGACGACGGGGTCGCGTCCCCGGAGACCGTGGGGCCAGTCCGTGGTGGCGGCGGTGAAGACCGTGCCGCCGCGAGTGTACACGCCCAGCGTGGCGGCGCCGGTGCGGCCTTTCTCCCAGCGTTCATACCATTCGCAGTCGTCCTCCTGCCATCGCACCGGACACGTCGCCAGCACGGTGAAGGTTTCAGGGGTGCCGTCGCGATGGGTGGGATAGGGGAGACCGTCGCGCCACTCCAGTTCGCAACCGTCGGTCTCGTAGCCGACGACGGTGTCGGCGCTGCCGAAGACCGCGCCGCGGGTCAACCCCGTGCCTTCAAAGGCCCAGTGGTCCGGACGATGCACGATGTATTCCGCCGGCTCCCCCATGAATTGTCCGTGGCTGCCCCGATAGCCGCCCCAGAGAAATCCGACGCCGGTGAGCTGGTTTTCGGGGCGCCCGACCAGGTGATGGCTCCAGAGCGTCGAGAGCGTCTTGAACTCGCGGGTCTTGAAGATCGGATCCGATCCCACGTTCTGCTTCCAGGTGGTGAAGGCGCGCCCGCCGTCCTCATTGCGGATCTGCCAGCACACCGCATTGCCGCTGAAGAAGGCGGCGTTGCCCCCGCCGGCGATGAAGGACTCCAAAGCGTCGCGCATCGGTCCGCTCCAATACTCGTCGTGACCGACGCTGAGCACCAGCCGGTAGGGCGCAAGCAATCCGGGCACGAACTCCAGATCATTGTTCACCGCATAGTCGAGCGTGTATCCGTTGCGTTCGGCCCACACGACAAAGTCGTACTCCCAGCGAAAGAAGTCGGCGCTGGGAGGGCGCTCGACGGACACGCGGTGGCCCTGGTTGCCCCCGCGGCCGTTGTAGGCGTACACGCTGAAGCCGCCCCAGTTGTTGTAGGCGTTGTAGGTGTTGGAGGCGAGTTGGAGAAGGACTCGGGACTGGCGTCCGGGCTCCGCCGCCCGGACGACGAACCAGGCCTCGCTTTCCGCCGTGCGGCGTCCGCGATGGGTGAATCCGCCGCCCCGGTCCTCGATGCGGAAGCGCGCCTGATAGTAGCCGCTGCGCCATTGTCGCGGTATGGGCACCCGGAAGGCCTCCGACCAGCGACAGCCCTGGGAGGACGCATCGTCGGGAATCGGATGGATCTGGCCGGGAATGTCGCCGCGACGCCAGACCGTTTCGTTGGTGGCGCCGATGCGGACGATCTCCACGGAGAACGTCCCGGCGCTGCTGGATACGTGGAACGGTACCTCCTCCCCGGGCGCGAGGCTCTGGCGTCCCGCATAGCCTTCGATGAAGCAGGGCGGGCCTTCGGAAGCGGCTGAACGATGGGGGCACAGCAGAGCCCATGCGGAGAACAACAGGAGCCGGGTGAGTCGCATCATTGCAGTCGAGATTGGTATGGGAAGGTACTGCCGGAAAGCCCGAAGCATCGCAGGCTCCCAGCCGGAACCCTGCGGACGGGCGGGTCGTGTTTGCCGGATTTTTCCGGGCAAGCGTGTCGCCGTCCGCGGAGGCGGTGTTGAGACACCGCGCGTCCCGGGCGCTGAGGAGTGAGGGCGCCTACGTGCCGCGTTCGTTCACGATGCGGTTGCCGGCTCCCAGGACGACCACCCGGGGGGTCCAGCGAGCCGCCTCGGATTCCTCGACCTCGGTGAAGGACATGATGGTCACCTGGTCGCCGGGCCGTCCGAGGTGGGCCACGGCGCCATTCAGTTCGATGGCGCCGGAGCCCCGCGGTCCGCGGATGACATAGGTCTCCCAGCGATTCCCATTGGCCATGTTGCTGCAAAGAATCCGCTCAAAGGCCTTCAGACCCGACGCCTCCATGAGGTCCTCGGAAATGGTGAGGCTGCCCTCGTACTCGACGCTGGCGGCGGTGACGGTGGCCTTGTGGATTTTCGATTTGAGCAGGTGGACCAACATGCGGGAACGAACCGTTCGGCCGGAGTCGAATCCGGCGCGGCGGATACCCGGTATTTCGGGACCGCTGCGGCGGGAAGATAGGGGCCGCGCTTCCGCGCACAATCCTTCGTTTGCATCCGGCCGGGTTCAGGGCGCGAGGATTTGCTCCAGCATCCCCTGGGCGTCCAGCAGTCGCAGGAACAGGAAGGAGGCGGCGTCGAAGAATCCGTGGGCCAACACGGCCATCCACAGCGAACGGTGGAAGAGCAGGATGGCGCCCAGGCCGGCGCCGAGGGCCGCGGTGAGTCCAACTCCGGAGCCGCCTTGGGGGAGATGGCCGAGTCCGAAAATCACGGCCGTGACCCCGATGAGGACCAGGCGTCCGCCCAGGCCAGTCCGCCATTGCGGGCGCCACCGGAGCGCGCCGGCAAAGACGACCGCCCGCCACAGCTCTTCCCGCAGCCCGGCCACGACGAAACTGATCCAGGTGACGGACATCAGCAGGTAGGCGGGGTCGCGCAGGGCGCGTGGATCCAGAACATTCTCCACCCGGGGGCGCGCGGCCCTCAGTGAGTCGAGCGAGCCTCCCTTGAGGTACATGGCGGCGCCCGCCACCAGGAGAATGGCCAGGGCCAGTACGGCGACGCCCGCGCGGAGGGCCACGGAATACGCCGCGCCCAGCAGGCAGGTCCGAAGGTTCGGCGGCGGCACGGCGTAAAGCTCCCGCGCGGACGGTCGGCCGGCGACGGCGGCGATGAGGAAGAGCAGGAGGAAGAGGCCGAGGTTTTCCGCGCTGACCAGGAATAGTCCGCGCACCGTGGACGGCAGCGCGGCTTCCTGGGATTCCCCGGGGCCCAGGAAGAATCCAATCCCGCCGACGATCAACGGATACGCCCCCATGAGCACGACCATGGCGGCCGACCGCGCCGGCGACACCGGTGACGCGGCCGGGGTTTGGGGATCCGTCCGGATGACGGGTGGCATCTCCATGTCAGCGACGAGACCTCGGCGCTTCGTCCGCAGCGCGACGGCAGGCGGCGGAGACCAGGTCCAGGTGTTTCAGGAACCGCTCCCGTTCCGACTCGGGCAGCACCGACAGCACCTCGGCTTGGAGGGCGATGGCCATCTCCCGGACGGTTTCGTATTTGACCCGGCCGGCAGGGAGCAGGCGGATGCGGTTGGCCCGGCCGTCGGACTCGTGGGGAGCGCGCGCGATCCAGCCGGCGGCTTCCATCCGTTCGAGCAGGGAAGCGACGGTGTTGGGATCGCTGGACATCGCGGTGCTGAGGTCCCGCTGGGTCATGCCTTGGGAATCCCCCTCCCGCAGCGACCGCATGGCGGTGAATTGGTCCGGCGTCACGCCGGTGTGGGCGATGCGGCGCCGAAACGTCTGGTTGAGCCCGTACCACGCCCGCCGGAGCAGCGGCGGGAGGCGGCGCCGCTCCGGGGAGTCCAGAGGAAGGGGATCCAGCGATTTGCGCGCAGTCACGACGTAGGCGTACTACCGTCGAAACGGCTTGCTTGCCAAGACTTCCCAGGTGCGGGCTGGTCTTCCCGGCGGACTTGGGTTCCATTGGGCGGGCGGCCCACATGAAATCGCGTCTGGATCTTCCGCCCGTACCCCTGCACGAGGATGTCCTGTTCCGCAGGCTGGTGACGGCGGCCTCGGCGGCCGGCATGGGGGGCGTGGTCGGCTCGCTGGCCACGGTGCGGCAGGGGCCGCATGGGTTTGAGTTTCATTGGACCGCACTGGCCATTCCCGGCTTTGTCGCCGGAGCGCTCATCGCGTGCTTGTACTGGGCGATGATCTTCCGGTTTTCCGCCCGCGCGGGTTCCCAAAGGGGACGCCGATGGATTGCGGTGGCCTCGGTCCTCCTGATGGGCCTCGCGGTGGGCGCGTTTCTCTACCCCATCCGGTTCATCCCGGAGCAGAAGCGTGGCGAGGTGATCATTGGTCTGGCCGCGGCAGTGACGGTCCTGGGGGGGATCGGCTATCTGATCCACACGATCGTTGGCTGGCTGGAGCAGGATGACGCCGAGGCGGCGGAGCAGGAGCGATCCGAAGACCCTTCCTCAACGGATGAAGGATGAAAGCCAAGGCGAGAGGCGAGGACCCCAGGGCCCGCCCATGACCAAACCATTGCTCCACGCATAGCACCTCGATAGGCTGAAACCGCGTCTTTTCGGACGCTTGTTCTCATGTCCAATTTTTCCTGTGCGCACTTGGCCGCCCAACTGGGCGGGACCGTCATCGGCAACGGGGACCTGATTCTGACGGGGTTTGCCCCGGCGGATTCGGCGAAGCCCGGCGACCTCACGTTTGCAGAGAATGACGCTTATTTCTCGCGGGCGGATCATAGCGCGGCCTCGGCCATTTTGGTGGCGGGCCAGTACGCCAGCACGACGGGCAAGGTGCTGATCCGCGTGGAGAACGCCCGCACGGCGTTCGCCAGGGTGTTGCCCCTCTTCTTTCCGGAGCCGGTGTTTCCGCCCGGAATCCATCCCTCCGCGGTGGTGGCCTCCACGGCCGCAGTGGATCCGTCGGCGCATGTGGGACCGCACTGTGTGGTGGGCGAGCGCAGCCGTCTCGGGCCGGGCGTGGTGCTGCAGGCCCAGGTGCATGTCGGCGAGGACTGCATGCTTGGGGAGAATTGCCGGCTGTTTCCCAACGTCACCTTGTATCCGCGCAGTGTCCTGGGACGCCGGGTGCGGATCCATTCGGGGTCGGTGGTGGGCGCCGATGGCTTCGGATACGTCTTTGACCAGGGACAGCATCGCAAGGTGCCCCAGGTGGGCCAGGTGATCCTTCACGACGACGTCGAGGTCGGCGCCTGCGTGACGATTGACCGCGCGGCGCTGGGCGCCACGGTGATCGGCCGGGGCACCAAGATTGATAACCTGGTCCAGATTGCCCACAACGTGACCGTCGGCGAGCACTGCATCCTGGTGTCACAGGTGGGCATCGCCGGGAGCACCAAGATCGGCAGTTACGTCACGATTGCAGGACAGGCGGGCATTGCCGGCCATCTCCGCATCGGCGACCGGGTCACCATCGCCGCCAAGGCCGGGGTGATGAATCACATTCCGGAGGGACAAACCTGGCTGGGAGCGCCAGCGCGTCCCGACCGCGAGGGCAAGCGCCAGTTGATCGCCCTGGAGCGCCTCCCGGACCTCATCCGCAGGGTTCAGGAACTGGAGCGGCGGCTGGCCGCGGGTTCGCACGGCGACACTCCGCCGCCGCCGCCGGCATGATGGTGTTCGGAGTCTCGTCTTCAGGCGGGACCTCCGTACGGGAAGGCTTCCCAGGATCTCCGTCGTTCGTGCTGGAACGCGGCGGATCCGAAGCGGGTCGCGGAGGAAGCACGACCGCTCATCCTTCATCCTTCATCCTTCATCCCTTCCCGTGCCATGTTCCTCCCGTGACTGCGTCGGCTCGCAAAGGTCGGGTGCTCGTCGGCATGAGTGGCGGGGTGGATTCCTCGGCCACGGCCGCGCTCCTGCAGTCCGAGGGCTGGGAGGTGGTCGGCGTGACCCTCAAGCTGTGGCCCCAGGACTGTGTCAGCCGCGCCGAGGACAAGTGCTGCGGTCCGCAGGCCGTGATGGACGCCCGGAGCGTCTGCGCCCGGCTCGGGATCCCCTACTACCTGGTGGATGAGTCGGAGCTGTTTCAGAAGAAGGTCATCGGCTATTTCGCCGAGGAGTATCGCGCGGGCCGGACGCCGAATCCGTGCGTGATGTGCAACCAGCACCTGAAGTTCGGCGTGCTGCTGGACCGCGCCCGCCAGCTCGGATGCGACCGCATCGCGACCGGGCATTTTGCGCGGTTGGAGACGGATTCCGCCACCGGACGCACCCTCCTGCTCAAGGGCCTGGATGCCCGCAAGGACCAAAGCTATTTCCTCTTCAGCCTGCGCCAGGATCAACTGTGCCGGGCGCTCTTTCCCCTGGGCGAACGCACGAAATCCGATACCCGGGAGGTGGCCCGCGCCTGCGAGTTGCGCACGGCGGACAAGGAGGAAAGCATGGAGATCTGTTTCGTGCCGGACAACGACTACGGGAAGTTCCTCCAGGATGCGAAGCTCGCGCAGCGCCATCGCGGCGACATCCTCGACATCGAAGGCCGGAAGCTGGGGGAGCATGAGGGTGTGGAATTCTATACGATCGGACAGCGCCGCGGACTGGGCATCTCCACGCCCCAGCCGGTGTATGTCGTGGAACTCGACGCGGCGAACAACCGCGTCGTGGTGGGGCCGGAGTCGGCGCTGGGCTGCTCCTGCTTTGAAGTGGCGAACTGCAATTGGATCCCCTGGGAGACGCCCCCGCTGGAAATTTCGTGCCTGGCGCGCATCCGATACAATCATCCGGGAGTCCCCGCAATCGTGACGCCGCATCCCGGCGGTGTGGCCTCGGTGCGTCTCGCCGAAGCCGCCCGCGCCGTGACCCCGGGTCAGGCTTGTGTGTTCTATGGGGGCGACGACGGATCGAGGGTCCTGGGCGGCGGTTGGATCGTCCGGCCGGCGCCGGGGGGAGGGACCGCATGTTGCGGTCCTTGATCTCATCCGCGCCTCGCGTGGGATCAAGAACCGGAGCGAGGATCGGAGGCAGCGTGGGAGGATCTGCATGGGCTGGGCTCGCGGTGGCCTGGGGGGAGGGTTGGGCGTGGTGGGCGCGGATCCGGGTCCATCTGGAGCTGGCGGCACGCCATCCCTTCCGCGAACGGGAAAGGAATTTGGCGTGGATCTTGCCTGCTTTCCGGCTGAACCTTGGCCTGTAATCCAATGCGTCTGGGTCGTCGGAGATACACCCGAGATCGGGCGGCGTTTACCTTGCTCGAAGTGCTGGTGCTGGCGGCGGTCGTCGTGGTCCTGGCTTTCGTCCTGGTTCCCAAGACGATCCACAGAAGGAAGCCCTCGGTGGGGACTCGTTGCGTCAACAACCTCAAGAACATCGGCTTGGCGTTCCGGATCTTTGGCACCGACAACTCCGGCGCCTTCCCGAGGTCGGTAAGCACCAATGAGGGGGGATCGCTGGAATGGCTCGCCAACGGTGAGATCTGGCGTCAGTGGGCCGTGCTTTCCAATGAATTGAGCACGCCGAAGCTGCTGGCGTGTCCGGAGGATCTGGAGAGACCCGCGGCCTTGAATTGGGCGGCGTTCGATGAGCAACGATTGAGTTATTTTCTGAACGTCGCTGCCCTGTCCGAGCCAGGGGATCTGGTGCTTTCCGGAGATCGCAATCTGGTGCTCGACGGCACGCCAACGGCACGGGGACGTGTGCGGGTATCTGCCACGAACCAGGTTTCCTGGGGTCCGAAGATCCACCACCACTCCGGGAATCTTCTGCTCGCCGACGGGAGTGTGCATCAATCGAGTTCCGCCGGGGTCAATGTGGCGTTTCAGAAATCGGCGGCGGCCGGGACCAACGATCTGTTGATCCCGTGAGAATTGCGTGAAGGCCATGCCCCGGCGCATTCTCGCCATTCGGAATCCGGCGGCGGGCGGGGGTGGAGGTTCCCGTCGGGCGGCCCGGGCCGCGGCACTAGTCCAACATCTGCGCGCGGCCGGGCATGCCGTGGACGAGCGGGTGACGGCAGGTCCTGGGGACGCCATTCGCCTGGCGGCCTCCGCAGACGATGACGTCGAGGTGGTGCTGTCCATCGGCGGGGACGGGACCGCGAATGAAACGGCCAACGGCTTATTGAGGGCGGGGCACCCTGCGGCCCTGGCCGTGGCGGCCTTCGGCACGGGCAACGATGTCGCACAGCTTCTGGGAACTGGAAGCATCCCCGCGCTCCTGCATGCCCTCGACTCCGCCGCGCCATCCCGGATTGATACGCTGGAGATCCGGCATCCCGGAGGCGTGCGCCATGCGCTGTTGTTTGCCGGATGCGGCCTTGCGACCGGCCTATTGGATCGCACCACGCCCCTCGTGAAGCGCTGGTTTGGAGGACGGGGAAGCTATGCCGTCGGATTTCTGCGGGCGCTGTGGACGCATCAGGGACGTCCGATGCGGGTGCGCACTCCCGAAGCATCCTGGGACACTCCCTCCGGCACCGTGCTGGTCGCGGCGAAGGCCCGTCAGGCGGGCGGCGGAAGCCTTCATCTGGCGCCTGGGGCGCGCCTGGATGACGGCACGCTCCACGGCATCTGGCTGGGCCCTGCCGGGCGCATCGCCACCCTCGGCCATTTCCTCCGACTCACCCGGGGAACCCATGCACGGCATCCCGCGCTGCGTTGCTTTCGCGCGTCCTGGATCGAGGTTGCGACCGATCCCCCCATGCCTTTGGCCGTGGACGGCGACCTGCTGGGCTCCACGCCGGCCTGCTTCGAGGTGCGTCCGCGGTGTCTCCAGGTATTGCGCTCGGAGGGGGACCGCTGAAGGAGAAGGAACGCCGCCGGCGCCAGTCTCCCGCAATCCCCGAAGTTCAGCCGCGGGCACGGCAGGGTCGAAGTGGGGCGGTGTGGAGACCCGATCCTGCGATGACGAACGCGAGGGGTCGCGCGTCGCCGTCTGTGAATAGGTCTGTGCCCAGCACAGGGTGGAAAACGGGCGGCCCGGCGCGCTCTATGGCATCAGCGGCCACACACGGCAAAGGGGGCGTGGCTGGCGTTTCCAACCGTCACCGGGGGAGGGGTCGCCGACGGTATAACGGCGTTCCCCGACCGAATCACGCTGCCATTCGTAGAAGGGCAGCATTCCATCCGCAGGCGGGATCGCCCCCTCCTGGGGCGGGCGGACCGCCTCCCAAGTGCCTTCATCGCCCTCGGGCACCTGCTTCCAGGTCCCTCGCAGCACGTCGTTCGTCCAGACACCCTCCATCTCGTACCGGTCGGCAATGTACTCCACCGTGAGTTGGAGCCGGTTCTCACGCCAGGTGGCGCCGGTGAGATAGGCAAAGCGAAAATCGGTGTCTTGGTCGAGCCGTCCAGCGGCCCGTTCGCCCAGGACGCTCCAATCCATGGCCAGCCGATACTGCCGGCCCTCCCCGCTTTGGGAAGACAGGCTCCAACGCCCGGCGAGGCGGGTGGCCTCCGGTTCGTCCTGCGGCGGAAGCGCGAAGAACAGGGGGTCGGAAAAGTTCTCGCGTCCGAGGGGAGGAATGCGGCGCAGCGAGATCCCGCCTTCGGATTCCACTGCAAACACTGGAATCAGTCCGGCCGGCCAGTGGCGGGCAGTGACCACGCGGCCACGGGCCACGAAATCGGCGTCCGCGGGGCCCGGCTTTTGGGAAACACGCCACACACTGCGTCCCGACTCAGTGTCCCCCGACCACAGGATCTCCAGGGGATATGGGGGCGGCGTCGGAGTCTGCGCGACCGACAGGGCGCGGAAGCCCAGCAACAGCGCGGCCGATATCAGGCCAAGCGGTGTGCGAGTGGCGCCGCGGCGGAACATGGCCCGGCACCCCATCCTGGCCGCCCGCGCGTGGCGAGCGGATTTTCTGGCAGGGCGGGCGATGTGCGCCACGGGGCGGATGCCGGGGATTCGGAACGGCACCTACGGGGTTGGCTCGGAAAGGAACCGCCGCACGACGTCGGGGTTCTGGGTCGGGGGTTGGCAGGCGGTGCCGGTGCAGCAGAAGGCGCGGGTGGAGTCCTCGTGGACCGGCAGGCCGCGGGCGAAGGGATCCACCGGACCCCGATGGCCCAGGACCACCTTGCAGGGCTGGAACACGCCATGCGCAGCCTGGAGCAGCGTCGCGGTGCCGCCGCTGGCGGGATCTCCCACCAGGACCAGCCGGCGCGGTTCCTGGAGCGCGAAGTCGAGGGCCAGGAGCAGATGCGGCACGGCGTGCGGGACTTGGTGCAGACGCTGCGCGAAGAGCCGGAGAGTCCGTTCTGCCGCCTGGCGCCAGTCCTTGCGGTCGCAGATGGCTGCCAGCCGCAGGAGGGCCAGTGCGGCCACGCTGTTGCCGCTCGGTTCGGCGCCGTCGTAGTCGTCCTTGGACCGCATCAAAAGGTCCGGCGCGTTGTCGGCGGTTTGCCAGAATCCGCCCGCCTTCGGGTCGTGGAAGCGGCGGATCATCGCGTCCGCCAGCTCCACGGCGAACTGGAGCACGGAGGGATCCAGCGTGGCTTCATACAGGTCCGTCACCCCCGCCAGCAGGTTCGCGTAGGCGTCGAGCAACTGGACGTCGTCGCGATGTCCGTCCCGCCAGCGGCTGTGAAGAGTTCCTGTGGCCGGGTCCCACATCCGGCCTTGCAGGAACGCGAGATTCCTTCGCGCGGCCGCGGTGAAGTCGGGTTCGCCAAGGATCACCCCCGCCCGCGCGAAGGCGCCGAGCATCATGCCATTCCACGAAGTGAGGATCTTGTCGTCGAGGTGCGGACGCACCCGCCGCGCGCGCGCGGCCAGCAGCTTGACGCGGGCCGAGGCCAGCAGGGCCGGCTCGGAGTCCGTCACCTTCGGGTCGGCGATGCTGAGCACATTTTGTCCGGGCAGCGGATGGGGATCGGAATGGTCGAGGAAATTGCCCTTTTCCGTGACGCCAAAGTGGCGCGCCGCCACGGCCAGTTCCTCCGGCGTCAGCAGGTCCTTGAATTCAGCGAGCGTCCAGCAATAGAACTTGCCCTCCTTGCCTTCGCTGTCGGCGTCCTCGGCGGAAAAGAAGCCGCCCTCCGGATGGGTCATGTCCCGGAGCACGTATCGGAGGATACCCCGCGCCGCGGCGTCGTGCGACTCCTGCCCGCCGGCCTGGAATGCCTCGAGATAGAGCGCCGTCAGTTGCGCCTGGTCGTAGAGCATCTTCTCGAAGTGCGGCACCAGCCAGCGTTCGTCCACGGAGTACCGGGCGAAGCCGCCGCCGAGTTGATCATTCATGCCGCCGGCCGCCATGGCATCCGCCGTATGCAGCACCGCCCGGACCGCTTGCGGATCCTGGAAACGGGTTCCGTAGCGCAGCAGGAAGAGCGGTTGGCTGGGGCGGGGAAACTTGGGCGCGGCCCCGAAACCGCCGTGTACCGGATCGTACTCCGTGAGGAAGGTCTGGCCCGCGCCCCGCAATTCCCGTTCTCCGGCAGGAAAGGCGTTGTCCGGATCGTGCGCCGACAGGCCCCGAAGCCGCTCCGTGATGTCGCGCGCGGAATCCACCAGGTCCTGCCGGCGCGTTGCCCAGAGCTCGACGATCCGCTCCAGCAACTGGCGGAAGCTGGGGCGTCCGTACTTGGACTCCGGGGGGAAGTAGGTGCCGCCATAGAAGGGCTGCAGCTCCGGCGTGAGGAAAACGTTCAGCGGCCATCCGCCGCCGCCCGTCGTGGACTGCACGAAGGTCATGTAGATCTTGTCCACGTCGGGACGCTCCTCGCGGTCCAGCTTGATGCTGACAAAGTGCTCGTTGAGGTAACGCCCGACGCTGGCGTCCTCAAACGACTCCCGTTCCATCACATGGCACCAATGGCAGGTGGAGTAGCCGATGCTCAGGAAGATGGGTTTTTGCTCCGCCCGCGCCCGGGCAAAGGCCTCTGGACCCCAGGGGAACCAATCCACTGGATTATGCGCATGCTGGAGCAGATAGGGGGATTTCTCCCGGGCCAGGCGATTGGACGGCCGTTCCGCGCCGGCGGCCGGGGAATTGGTGGCGACGTTCACGAGGGCGCCAGCATAGCGTGGGTCAGGAATTGGGGAAATCTCCGAGACCGAACGCGAGGGTTCGTCCCCGGTGCCTCACGCCAGGGGCGCAAAGGCCGCAACGGGTGGGAAGAAAAGGAGTCCTTTTTCCGGAAGCGGAGTCCTTGAGCAGGCGAGGTGTCTTTGGACAAACCTCGGGTCCCCTCTCTCATTCCTTTGCGGCCACTGCGGCCATTGCGGCCTCTGCGTGAGGCGCTCCGCCGATTCCCCACGCGTAACGGGGGGGGGAAAGTCAGGGACTCGCAACGCTCGTCCCTCCAAGCTCGTCCTTCCCGCGAGGCTCACGGCGCCGCAGGAGGGGCGTCCGGCGCTGCTTCCTGGCTGGCGGCAGGCGCCTTGTTGCCCCACGCGCTGTTGGTCCACCGGTTAATGTAGCCCTTCCGATCGAGCAGCAGATAGACGAGGATCAGCACGAAGGCGATCACGATGAGCTTGGGCCACGGATTCGCCTTTTCCGCATACGGATCGGTGAGATCGCGTTGCGAACCGGGCGGCAGGGCGGCGACGCCGGTGAGCGAGCCGCCGAAGGGCACATTGATTCGCGCGCGCGAATTGATCGCCCATCCATTCGCATCGAGGAGGGGCCCCAGGTTGCGGGTGCGCAGCTTCAGCCAGGCCAGCAGCATGGACGGTCCGGAAATGAGCAGGAGCACGCCGATCACTCCCAGCGGCATCCATTGTCCCAGGCCGAGGAAGCCGCTGACGATGCTGCCGATCATGCCGCCGACGCCCGCAGCACCGACCGCCAAGGCGGTGACCAGACCCGTGTCAATCTTGGGTTTGGGCGGCGGTTCCCCCTTTCCGGTCTCGGCGGCCTTTCCGGTCTCCAGTGCCGCCTTGGTGAGGCGGTCGGTGGCGGCGGTGTCGGCCGCGGCGGCCCGCTTGGTGACCTGCTCCTGGATGAACCGGGCCAGCTTCTTGTATGGCGCCCAGAAGGCCTGCCGGATGCTGATCGGATTCTCGACGATCTTGGTGATGGTGGCGTCCCAATCGCGTCCCTTGCGGTCGTAGAACAGGCCGTTCCGCCCCACCATCAGGTTGTCGGAGTCGCCTCCGGTGAAGGCGGCCACGATGCTCAGCGTTTCACCAGACCCTTTGCGGGAGCAGTCGAGGTACGCCAGATAGGATCCGGCCAAGGCCGCCATGGTGGCGTGTTTTCCCGGGTCCTCGACCGTCAGCACCAAGTCGCAGCTCCGCTGGTCCAGATACAGGCGGCCCGCCTGGAAGATGGCCGGGTCGCCGCGGTCATAGAAGTCCTTGAAGCTGACGAAATTGATGCACAGCAGGTGCAGGTCGCGGTGGAAGCGGACCAATTGATCCACGGCGGCGATCGCATTGACCTTGCCTTCCTCGGCGCGATCCTGGGCGATGAGCGCGGCGATGTCGGCCTGGGCTTTTGAGGCGAGAATCTCCCGCACGCGCGCGAGGCCCAGTCCCTCCACAGCGGTACCCCCCTTGGCGGACTGCCAGTTGGCGTAGGCGGTGAACTTGGCGTTCAACGCCTCCCAGTCGGATTCGGTGAGCTCGGCCTTCTCGCCGAGCACCGGCTTCACGGCGGCGGACACCAAGGTCGCCATCGGAGCGGCCCAGGCGGGGTTGAGTCCGTGTTTCAATGGCAGCGCCTTTCCGGCGGCGACCTGGGCCAGGGGGAAGCTGCTGATTTCGGACGCCGTGATGCTGAGATCCTTGGCTGCCACGGCCAGATACTCCGACTCATTGCGATTGAGCAGGGCGGCGGCGCGGGAATCGAAGGCGGCCAGGCGGCAGCGTCCGAAATAATCGTCCACCTTGGCCTTCACCGCCTTCAATGCCGCATAGGCGGCGCGGGTGCCGTTCCCCAGCGGAAGGACTTCGGCCGCCTGGGATTCCGCCTGGCCCGCCCACGCCTCATACGCCGCAAGTTCACCGAAGAACTGCGCCGCCTTGGCCTGATCAATGCCGAGGCGGCCCGACCGGTCCTGCACCGGCCCCAGGGTCTGAAGGATCTCCCGGATCACCGCCTTGGTGGCGTCGTCGGAAGCCGAGTCCTCGACGATCACGCCGTCGCCGTTGAAGGCGGTCTGCCCGAAGATTCGGGCGGTGTCGGTGGTGTCGGCCACCGAGATGGTGGTGGCGTCCTTTTTGCCCAGGTTGGCGAGGATTTGCTTCGCCGACTCCAGCAGGGCCTTGCCTTCGGGCGTGGCGTCGTTGATGGCGGCGAGGCTCAGCGAGTCGCCGGCCCGGACCAGTTCGTCGGGGTCCTTGAGCAGCCCGCCCGCCCATTTCACCGCGGCGATCAGTTCGGGAGCCCGCACCCGGCCGTCCTTGTCGGTGTCAATGATCGCCAGCGTCCTGCTGTCGAATTCCAGGCCATGGACCGGACACGCCAGTGCGACCCAGAGCTTTTGATCGAGCTGGTCGAGGTGCATGAGGTCGGCGCCGGTTTCGAGTTTGACCTGATCAAAACCGCCGGCGCGGAAGAAGCGCCAGACGTGGGAGGAAGTGGCCATGGTGCGAGAGTCAATGGAGGGATTGAAGGAATCGAATCGTTTTGACGGGCCGATCTTACCGTGATTCCGCGGCACGCCAATCCGAGAAATCGCCGCCCGCGCCCGTGGCAGGGTGCGCCGGCCGTCGAGGAATCTTCCAGGCCGGTGGTTGTCACCCGCCGCGTCGCCCGGCAGGCTGGCCGGAGGCCACCGCACACATGACGCACCCGCCCCTTGTGGAAACGCATCGCGCCGGTCCCCGCACCCGCGAGCGGATCGTGCGCGCGGCGGATTGTCCTGCGCTGAGCGTTCACGGCATCGCGCATGTCGGCCTCGCCGACGCCGCACCGCCGTATGCCATGGTGCGGACCGATCTGGCGGGGACGTATTTTCTGGCCTGCTTCTCCGGCGAGGGGCGCATCTATTTGGACGGACGCTGGCAACGCTGCGGCGCGGGCATGGCCTGCCTGGCGCCGCCGCACGTCCTGCACGCCTTTCACGCCGTGCCCGGCAAGCGCTGGGGATTCGCCTGGGTGCGTTATCAACCGACCGCCGGCCATGGCCCGTTGATCAATTCCGCAGCCCCGGTGCTGGCCCGCTTCCCGGCCGAACCGCTGCGGTTCGCGGTCGAGGGACTCTTTCATGAACAGGCGTCGGCCCCACAGCCGGGTATGCTGCATCACTGGGTGGAACTCATCCACGGATATGTCTTTCGCTTCGCCCAGCCCTGGCATGTGGAGGACCGTCTGGCGCGCCTTTGGGAGGCGGTCGCCGCGGCACCCGGCGAACCCTGGAACCTCACCGAACTCGCGCGGCGAGCGCACTGCTCCGGGGAGCATCTCCGGCGGCTGTGCCGGCGTCAGTTGGGGCGCACCCCCATGCACCAGGTGACCTATCTGCGCATCCGGCATGCCGCGGTGTTGCTGACCGGGACCCAGGACAAGCTGGAGGTCATCGCCGATGCCGTCGGGTACGCCAATCCGTTCGTCTTCTCCAACACCTTCAAGAAGTGGACCGGATGGCGCCCCAGCGAGTACCGGGCGCGGAGGGCCTGACCTTCTGTCTCAAAGCAAAACGCCGTCCGCAGCGGCGGACGGCGCTTTTCGAACCACCGGGCGGAGGGCTACTTCGCGGCCGCGTACAGCGCCGCGACGGCGTCCCAGTCCACCACGTTCCACAGGGCCTTCAGGTAGTCGGCGCGCTTGTTCTGGTACTTGAGGTAGTAGGCGTGTTCCCAGACGTCCACGCCCAGGATCGGCTTGCCCTCGACGTTGGAGATGGCCTTGCCCATCACCGGGGTGTCCTGGTTGGGCGTGGAGACGATCTCCAGCTTGCCGCCGTGGACCACCAGCCAGGCCCAGCCGGATCCGAACCGCCCGAGGCCCGCCGCCTCGAACTTGGCCTTGAAGTCGTCGAAGGAGCCAAACGCGGCGTTGATGGCCGTGGCGAGATCTCCGGACGGCGCGCCGCCCTTGCCGGGGCCCAACAGTTTCCAGAAGAAGCTGTGGTTCCAGTGACCGCCGCCGTTGTTGCGGACCGGTCCGCGAATGTTGTCGGGGACCGAGGCGAGGTCGCCGATCAGCGCTTCCAGGGACTTGGACTCCAGCGGTGTGCCGGCGATGGCCTTGTTGAGGTTGTCCACGTAGGCCTTGTGGTGGCGTCCGTGGTGGATCTCCATCGTCAGCGCGTCAATGTGCGGTTCGAGCGCTTCCTTCGGATAAGGGAGAGGGGGGAGTTCGTATGCCATGGCGATTGATTTCGATTAAAGAATGAGATCGTCCGCGCTGAGCGTAGCCCGGGGGTCCCACCCGGCAACAGCGGATTTCCCGGGGACAAGGGACGGTACAAAGTGCCAGGTCCTTTGAATGCCTGGAGGAACGAGCGTTGCGAGTCCCTGACGTTCCCTGCCGCTCACGGATTTTCGGATGCGGACCCGCTCCTTCCGTTGTCCGCTTTCCTCCCTCGATGGCTGTAAGCAGGGTGAGGACAGGATGCACACCGACGGGGAACTGTTGATTCGCTACGCCGCCCACGGCGACGAGCCGGCGTTTGGCGAGCTCATCGCGCGGCACCTGAACCTGGTTTATTCCGCGGCCCTGCGCCAAACCCGCACCCCGGCCGCTGCGGAAGATGTCGCCCAACAGGTCTTCGCCGATCTGGCCCGAAAGGCCGGCCGCATTCCCCAAACCGTCCCGCTGGCCGCCTGGCTGCACCGTGCCACGCGCTTTGTGGCCTCGCAGCAGCGGCGAACGGAACAACGCCGGGCCGCCCGGGAACAGGAAAGTCATGTCATGCAGCAGCGCGACCACGGCCACCCTGAACCCGCCTGGGAGGAGGTGCGGGAGTTGCTCGACGAATCGTTGGACGATCTTCCGGCCGAAGACCGGAATGCGCTCCTGCTCCGCTATTTCGAGCAGCGCAGCTTTGCCGACGTGGGGGCGGCCATGGGCGCGACCGGCGAGGCGGCCCGGAAGCGCGTGGACCGCGCCCTGGACCGGCTCCGCGACTCACTGGCCCGTCGGGGCATCACCACCACCGCCGCGGCCTTGGGCGGCGCGTTGACCGCGCATGCCGTGCAGATCGCGCCGGCGGGGTTGGCCGCCACCCTGGCCAGCGGCTCCCTGGCGGCCGCCGGCGCCGGCGGGTTGTCGCCACTGACCTTTCTCGCCTCCATGAAGACCAAAACCCTGCTCGTCGGCACCGCGGTATCCGCCGCGCTGATCGCTCCCATCGCTTGGCAGGAAAATGCCCTGGCGAAAGCCCGCGAGGAGCATCACGCCCTGACCCGGGAACTCAACCTTCCGGCTGAATCCGGCTCGGTCTCACCCGACTCCCTCGCGGAACGTGAGCGCAACGAACTGGCGCGGCTCCCCCAGGAGGCGGCGGATCTCCGCCGGCGCCTGGAGGAATTGAATCGCCAGTTCGCCGCCGCGGCAGGACTCGCTGTACTGGCGTCCGAACCGACATCCCCCGCTCAAGACACCATTGACATGGACGTCGCCAGCCTGCGCGACGCGGGCCAGGCCACGCCCGTCGCGCTGCTGGAAACGCATCTCTGGGCCACCCTGCACGGCGACACCAACCGGCTCGCGCAATTGATGGCGATTTCCCCCGAGATGGACCCCCGCCTCATGGAGGACCGATTGACCGATCTCCAAAATGCAGCGGCCGACGGCCCGGAAGCGCTGCTGGCAGCCTCGCCGTTCCAGGGATTGCGCGTCGGACTGCGCGTCCTCGAGGAACAGCCAGCGGAGGGGCCGGCAGACCGCTGGATTGTCAACGAGTTCGTCATCCATCAGGGGGACTTCCGCGGCAGCCGGAAGAACCGGATGTTGGTCCGTCTGACCGGCACCGGCTGGCGGCTGGTCCTCGGCCTGGATGGGAATCCAATCGCTGAGGAAGTTCCCCACCCCTGAACCCTTCCATGTTTCGCAAGTTCACTTGGGCATTTTGGCTGATCGTCCTGCTGGTGGGCGCCGGTTGGCTGCTGTGGCGGAGCCGCGAACTGAACGAGGTCCGCCGAACCCGTGCGGTGTTGCGCCAGCAGATCGAGGAACGTCGAGGCCGGACGGATTTACCGGCGACTCCTCCCTCCCATGCCACACCGCTGACCCGCGAAGAGCGCAAGCAATTGCTGACTCTGCGGGGACAGGTCGGGCAGCTTCGCCGGGAGGTGATGGCGGCCACGGAACGGCTGGCGCGATTGACGCCATCCGCGGGCACCAATCTCCCGGCCCATCGGCCTCCGCCAGCGGGTCTTGTGGATCCCCTCTATGATCCCAGTGAGGACTATGGCCCCGGCCTAACCGCTGCAGCGGGAGAAATCGGACACCGGCTCTACGTGCACGCCGAACGGCATGGCGGGCGTCTGCCGGCTGAACTGACACCGGATCTGGTGTCCGATCTCAGCACGGACGCCGTTGACTTGGCGGGCCGCCTGGAACTTCTGCCCGGCGAACCCCTCACGCCGGAAACCGATTGTTGCATCTTCATCGCCCGGGAACGCGAAGCGCGGCGGACCGCCGATGGCCAGTGGGTGCGGCTCTACTTGGTGGCCAATGGACAGAAAATCTTCGCCGGCCCGACCGGGAATCCCGACTGGGACCGCTGGGAGCGGGAGCGCCTGGGGGTTCTCCGCGAGTCGCTGCGCCGCCGAATGCAGCCGCGTCCGGCAGGGACTTCTTCCCTCTCGGATCCTTGACGGACCACAAGGGACCAGGTCCGTCGGATGCTTCTGCGTGAGCTTCACGCCAAAGGCGCGAAGGCCGCAAAGGATCGAAGATCGTATCCATGGGATGGGAGGGACCGTATGTTGCGGTCCCTGATCGGATCCGGGCCCCGTGCAAGGCGAAACACCCGGGGGGGCGACATCGGAGGCAGCGTGGCAGGGGATCCACAAAGACGGGATTCGCGGTGGCCTCGTGTAATAAGATTCGGCGTGATGGGTGGGGAATTAAATGGGGCAGCATGCGAGCCCTCCCCATTATGAGAAGGACGGAACGAGATCCCTGTCAGACGATGGGTGAACGCGACAACCCGCGCGGATTCAATCGGTCATGAAAACAGGATTTCGCGGTGCGAATCACCGCCTGATCGGTGACGCTCCGTTCGTGGGAGGCTGCTTGAAGCGTATCCTTCGCGGCGGTTGTCACCGCAACTGGGCCACCCACTGCATGGTATCCAAGCGTTACGAAATCGTGGCCGAGACTCGTGACGAGTGTGTGGAGTTCCGTCTGGCGCTGTCCGTCACGCCAAAGTGCGCCTAACCACAATGCGCTCGAGCCAACAGCCGCCGCCCGACTCCGTTTTGCGCTTCCGGCGCTGTTAGTTATTTGGATTTGCTCGCAGAGAGCGAGGAGCTGGGCGGGTGAGAATGCAGTGTTTATGACCAGGCACGACATCAATGTTGATACCATGCTGGCACCGCTCGCCTCGCGAAGGCCTGCGCCGCGGCGGGACAGTCGGACCACAGCGCACAGCACCTCGCCAAGGCGCTTGGACTCGCCAGCAGGGACCACCATCACCCACGCGGCGCCTCTGATAGAGACTGTGGCTCGCCTGGATGAGGGAGCGACGAAATGACGACGTCGTGAATGAAGTTGGCGGTAGTCCAGCCGCTGGTGCGGGTGTCAAATTCCTATAAGCTGGCCAGATTTGATTTGAATGGGAAGCGAAGGGTATCGCGGATTGACGAACTCTCATGCGACCGGCACACTTCGCCAGTCCATGTTGCGACAGGTCACATGAGAGGTGCCGAACAGGTCTGCAAGATGCCAAGCGTGCCATCCGCCGTTCCACAACCGGTTGTCGCCCAGCTCACTCGAGCTGCTATTTTTCTCGTCGTGACTATCAATCCCGGGAAGGAGAGCGAGGCTCCGGTACGGGCCTTGTGTGGCCATCTCGCCGCGCTGCTGCGCGCCGTCGGCTTCCGCGATCTCGACGGGAGGCTGTCCTGCGTCATGTCGTTTGGCTCGGATGCTTGGGATCGGATTTTCGGCGCACCGAAGCCAAAGGAACTGCATTCCTTCCGCGAAATCCGTGGCCGACACCACGCGGTCTCGACGCCAGGGGACATCCTCTTTCATATCCGCTCCATGCGGATGGACCTTTGCTTCGAACTGGCGACTCAGATCATGGCTCGGCTGCGGGGCGCCGTGACCGCGGTGGACGAGGTGCATGGTTTCAAATATTTCGATGACCGTGACCTGATTGGGTTCGTCGATGGGACGGAGAATCCCGTGGGGCCAGCCGCCGGCAAGGCCACCCTCATCGGCGACGAGGATGCTTCCTTTGCGGGGGGAAGCTATGTGATCGTTCAGAAGTACCTGCATAACGTGGACGGATGGAATGCTGTGCCCGTCGAGGAACAAGAGAGAATTATCGGCAGAAAGAAGCTGTCTGATATCGAGCTGGACGATGCCGTCAAGCCATCGTATGCCCACAACGCCTTGACGACGATTGTCGAGAACGGAGAACCATTGGAAATTGTACGCGACAACATGCCGTTCGGCGATGTGGGGAAGGGTGAATTCGGCACGTATTTTATCGGCTACGCCCGGTCTCCGCGCAGGATTGAGCAAATGCTGGAGAATATGTTTATCGGCCGTCCGCCCGGCAACTATGACCGCCTGCTCGATTTCAGCCGCGCTGTGACCGGCACGTTGTTCTTTGTGCCCTCTGTGACTTTTTTTGAAAATGTCGCATTGGAGGCGGCGTCTCCATCGCCAAGTGTCCAGGCCCCGAAGGAGCCTGAGGCGGCGGACACATCTCCAACACGCTCGTCTTCAAGCAATGGGTCGCTGGGTATCGGTTCTCTCAAGAAAGAGGCAGGAAATGAATAATCTCCATCGCGAACTTGCCCCGATTTCGGACAAAGCGTGGGCTCAGATCGAAAGCGAGGCGTCTCGCACCTTCAAGCGTCACCTGGCGGCGCGGCGTGTGGTGGACGTTCCAGAACCCAAGGGACCCGAGGTTGCGGCGGTCGGCACCGGGCATCTGCACGAGATTCAGCCTCCAGGTGACGGGATCTACGCCGCTCAACGAGAGGCGCAAGCGTTCGTCGAACTGCGCGTTCCGTTTGAGCTCTCACGGCAGGCGATTGACGACGTCGAACGCGGCGCGACCGATTCAAACTGGTCTCCGGTCAAGGAAGCAGCGCGTAAAATCGCCTTTGCCGAAGACCGGATTGTCTTCGACGGGTATGCCGCCGCCGGAATCCAAGGCCTTCGTGAAGGCAGCAGCAATCCGGGGGTCGCGCTTCCTTCCAATGTTCGAGGTTATCCAGGCGTCATTGCGCAGGCGGTCAGCCAATTGCGACTTGCCGGCGTCAACGGACCGTACGCGCTGGTGCTTGGCGCGGACGCCTACACGGCCGCGAGTGGTGGAAGCGATGAGGGGTACCCCGTCTTCCGGCACATCGAACATGTAGTGGACGGAGGGGTCATCTGGGCGCCCGCTATTGAAGGCGGGTTCGTGCTCACGACCCGCGGTGGCGATTTCGAATTGGATCTCGGTCAGGATATCTCCATTGGCTACTCGCGGCATACCAGTTCAGTCGTCGAACTGTATTTTTTGGAGACGTTCACCTTCCGGCTGCTGACGACCGAGGCAGCCGTCGTTCTTGCTCGTGGGAAAACCAGCCAGTGAGCGTGGGCGGCTGAGGCTTTTGCCGTGAACGTGCTTGGAGCACGTTCCGTGAGATGGGGAAGGAATGGGGAATCCGTGAGATGGCTAAAAGGTTCAAGATCGGCGACCATGTCAGGTGGAATTCCGAGGCCGGCTGGGTGTCGGGGACGATCCTCGCCATTCACACCAAGGACTTCGACTACAAGGGCTATGTGCATCACGCATCCGAAGACCATCCCCAATACGAGATCAAAAGCGACAAGACCGACCATATCGCAGCCCATAAGGGCGACGCTCTCCACCGTGCATGATTCGTCCGGCGCGTGAAGCGTCCATTCTTCACCATCGGCCGCTCCAAGCAAGCAGCCGGTGCTGCACGGTTATGTACTACGGTATGTTACAGTCACCCGCCAATCCTCGTAATCCACTTTGAACGCCTTCATGACGCTAACCACCTACTCGCGGAACGTCGTTTCGATCAGGAGGGTGCCATGCCCCGGCCAAACCTTGAAATTCACGCGGATCCAATTCCACCCGCTGCCGGGTGCCGTTTCAATCGGGCCAAATTTGGGTTCGGCAAGGATGATCGCTCCAAATTGGCTCCAGAGCCCCCGCGCCGCGTTACCGATGGCTTCGACGCATCCTTCGGGATTCGCGCCTTCAGGGATTTGGATGTCGGCGTAGGCATAAACCCCTCCATGCGGGTAGCGGCTGACGTTGGCGATGGTGCGGTTGGGGATGAACACGATCTGGTCATAAAAATTGCGCAGCACCGTGAAACGCAACCCGATTTCCTCGACTCTCCCAATGACACTGGTCGCTCCGGTGATTTCGACCATGTCCCCTACGTCCATTGCATCGGAAAAATGAGGGTCAGGCCGATCACGACGTCTTGCACGAGGCCTTGTGAGCCGAAGCTCACGGCCAGTGCGATGACTGACGCACTCGCCAGATAGCCTTTGAGGTTCACTCCGATCTCCTGCAACAGTAAGCCAATCCCCAAGAAATATATCGTAAATATCGCTGCGTTGGTGATCAGCTGCAGGAGGGTGATGACCTTGGGACGCTGCATCGCGACATCGAGCGGGTTTTTCGCCGCATGGCTTCTCTCGATGAGCCGTTCGCTCACACGGCGCGTAATCTTCACCGCCACATGAGTGAGGACGGCGAGCAAAACGATGAGTGCCACCCGTGTGCTCGTGGATGAATCCTGGACGGAAAGCAGGCTGTTAAACCGGTCCATCACGGTGGGCGCATTGGTCGAGATCATCAAAAGGCCTGCAAAATAAGGAACTTCCTCATCCGCGCAAGCCGACTCCTGAAAGTCGAGGTCCTCGACCCCGTGAACATGGGCCAGCCCGCACCGGACCAGATTCCTGGTTGCGCCTCGTTGAAGGAACTGGGGCATTCTATCAGTGAGTCAGCGTCCTTTGGACCCCATCTGGCGGCGATCCTGACGGGGCCGTCAGGAGGGGCGACTGGAATCACAGCCGTCCCACAGAGAAACGTTTACAATATGAATCCATCCGAAAATCCGAAGAATTCCGGTTCGACGCTTGAAAATGACTTTAGGGATTACATCGGTCAATTTCAGGATGCTTTCCGTTGTCATAACAAATGCCCGGGACACTTTCTTCACCGCCCTTGTAACGGATCGCGGATTTTGCTGTATCCATGGGGTGCATGCAGATCTTCGCCACCACCCGTTGGTCCTTGGTGCTCGCGGCGCGCGATGCGTCGTCGCCCGAGTCCGCCGCGGCGCTCGAAGCGTTGTGCCGCACGTACTGGTATCCGCTCTACGGCCTGGTGCGCCGGCTCGGCCACGGACCGCACGACGCCGAGGACCTCACGCAGGCCTTCTTTGCGCGGCTGCTGGCCGGGGGCCGCCTCCAGGCCGCGGATCCGGAGCGCGGACGCTTCCGCACCTTTCTGCGCGTGGCCCTGAAGCGTTTCCTCGCCAACGAACGCGCCCGCGCGCAGTCCGTCCGGCGCGGCGGCGGCCAGGTTTTCGTGCCCTTTGACGCGGCGCGGGCGGAAACCCGCCTGCAGGGCGACGCCAGGGACAGTCCCCTGCCACCCGACGCGTTGTTCGAGCGGCATTGGGCGCTGGCACTGCTGGAGGAGGCCCTGGCGCGGCTGCGCGCGGAGCAGGCGGCGGCCGGCAGGGAGGCCGAATTCCTCCGGCTGAAGGAATTCCTCGCAGCCGATCGCGGTGCGATTCCCTACGCCGTGATCGCGGCGGAGCTCGGCCTGAGCGAAGGGGCCGCGCGAGTCGCCGTGCATCGGCTGCGGAAGCGTTTTCGCGAGTTGTTCCGCGCCGCCGTCGCCGACACCGTGGGCGATTCCGGCGAGGTGGATGACGAACTGCGCCACATCGCCTGCCTGCTTGTGAGAGGCTGACGGACATGAATCCTGTAACAAACGCCTCGGGATTTTGAATCAACGGGTGATGAACGAAGCTCTTCCAGCCCCCTGTCCGCGCTGCGGCCAGGTGCCGCCGGCCGGTGCGCCCGAGGGACTGTGTCCCCGCTGTCTCGGCGTGCTGAACCTCGATATCCCGACCGAAATCACCGGCCTGAGCGGAGACGCCGCCCGCGCGTCGCCGCCGGTGCCCGCGCCGGAGGAGATTGCGCGGCATTTTCCGCAGTTGGAGATCCTCCGTTGTCTGGGTCGCGGCGGCATGGGGGTGGTGTACGAAGCACGGCAGAAGTCGCTGGACCGGCGGGTGGCATTGAAGCTCCTCGCGCCCGGCCGGGAAAAGGATGCCGCCTTCACGGAACGCTTTCTCCGCGAGGCCCGCGCGCTGGCCCGGCTCAGCCATCCGAACATCGTCACGGTGCATGATTTCGGCGAGGCGGGCGGGCTGCATTACCTGCTGATGGAATTCGTGGACGGGGTGAACCTGCGGCAGTTGCTGGCGGCGCGGAAGATCACGCCGGCGGCGGCGCTGGCCATCGTGCCGCCGGTCTGCGAGGCGCTCCAATACGCGCACGAGCAGGGCATCGTGCATCGCGACATCAAGCCCGAGAACCTGCTGCTGGACAAACGGGGCCGCGTGAAGATCGCCGACTTCGGCATCGCGCGGCTGCTGGGCTCCGCCGCGCCGGAAGGTTCCGCCACCGGGCAGCAGGCTGTGGGCACGCCGCATTACATGGCCCCGGAGCAACGGGAACGGCCCCAAGCCGTGGATCACCGCGCGGACATCTATTCGCTGGGCGTGGTGTTCTACGAAATGCTTACCGGCGAGCTGCCGGCCGGCCGCTTTCCGCTACCCTCCCGGAAGGTGCCGGTGGACCTGCGACTCGACGAGATCGTGCTGCGCGCCTTGGAGCGCGAACCGGAGCGGCGCTACCAGACCGCGGGGGAGTTCAAGACCCAGGTGGAAACGGTCGTCATGCCGGCACCCACCGGCGATCCGGACGCACCGCGCGGCGATTGGCGCACCCGGGTGCCGTTCCAGCCGCCCGAGGTGAAGGAGATTTACCGGAATCTCACGCCGGCGGAACGGCGGGCCGATCTCCGCCAGCAGGCGCCCACGCTGGGCATCAGCCTGCTTCTGCTCCTGGGGTTCGCCGTGGCCCTGGATGCGCTGCCCGGGGACTGGCGCAGCACGCGGCTGGGATTGCTCCCGGTTTTCCTGGCCGCCCAAGGGGCACTGCTCGTCATCGCGATTGACCGGGCCAAGGACTTCCTGTGCTCGACCGAATGGGCGCGGGCCCGCGGAATCCGACCGGAACAGTTGCGGACCTTCGCATGGCCGCAAAGGCGGCCGTCCCAAAGCCCGCCCAGTCTCCATCAACGTCGCTGGGCGCGACTGGGCTTCGCCCTGCTGCTGGCCGGCACTTTGGGCACCTTGATTCTGATGACGCTGTCGCCGCGGCACGACATGGCGCTGGTCTTTGCCGGAGTATCGCTGTCGTTTGCGCTGATCCTGGGACTCAAAAGCTGGCGGGACCGCCTCGGCAAAACGGTGGCCGTGACGACGCTGACCCTGTTCGCGGCGGCAGGAGCCGGCATCTTGATTCTGACCGGGGCAATTCCCCTGGGTCGGCTGCGGCGCGAGGCCGAACGGCAGGAAGCGGAGTCCCGTGCGAAACTGGAGGCCGCGCGGGTGCAGGCGCTTCACCAGGCCCTGCAGAATTCGGCGCCCACCGGCGGCGACACTCCCGATTGACTGCAGGTGGTTTCCCGGCCGGCAATCGTGGCGGCATGCCTGGTGGCGTCTGTGCGTGTGGTCCTCCTGCGGGTGCTGCGGCTCGAGTGTTGCACTTCGGCCGTTGCGGCCTTGGCGTGAGCCTCACGCCAAGGCCGCAAAGGTCGCCAAGGGGGCAGGATGGGATGGCACTGACTTTCTCTCCTCGGCGTGAATGGGAACGGCGCTTGGGGAGGGATCAGTCCACGAGGGGGACTCGGCGGGGGTGCGTATGCTTCCCATTTAAACTGCTGTGACGCGGCCGCCTGAAGGCGGGACTCCTAACTTCGGCGGACTATTTCGTGATCCCCCGTTCGCTGGTCTTCAGGAACTGAACGAAGTGCGATAGTTCCGGCGAGGCGGGCAGTTCGGATTCGACCCGGGCGATGGCGTTGGGCAGGGACAGGCCATCGCGATACACGATGCGATAGGCCTGTCCAAGGGCACGGGCGGCTTCCGGGTTCACTCCCGCGCGCTCGAGTCCGACCGTGTTGGCCTTCACCGTCACGGCCGGATCACCGGATACCAGCATGAAGGGGGCGACGTCCTGGCGGACGGGCGTGCAGGCGGCCACCATGGCCAGCTTTCCCACCCGGCAGAACTGGTGGATGGCCGACATGCCGGCCAGGATCGCATGATCCTCGACGGTCACGTGCCCGGCCATTTGGGCCAGATTGGACATGATGATGTGGTTTCCCAGCCGGCAATCGTGGGCGACGTGCGTGTAGGCCAGCAGGTGGTTGTGCGATCCGATGACCGTGGCGGCGCCGTCCCCGGTGGCGGCATGCACGGTGACGTACTCGCGGAAGGTGTTGTCGTCCCCGATCTCCACCCGCGTCGTCCCGCCCCGCCACTTGAGATCCTGGCTGCGGGCCCCAAGGCAGGCGAAGGGGTAGATTTCGTTGCGGGCCCCCAGGACGGTATGGCCTTCGATCACCACGTGCGCATGGAGATGACAGCCGGGCCCGAGCCGGGCGTGCTCCCCGAGAACGCAGTAGGGGCCGATCCGGCAGTCGTCTCCGAGCACGGCGCCGGAATGGACGACGGCGGTGGGGTGAAGCGTGGAGGCCATGCTCAGCGATCCACGAGCGCGAAGGTCACCAGGGCTTCGCTCACTGTCTCGCCGTTCACCAGGCACACGCCCTTGGACTTGCAGATCTTCCCGCGCGTCTTGGTCAGCTCGACATCAATCACCAGCGAATCCCCCGGGCGGACGGGCTTGCGCCATTTCACGTCCTCGGCGGACATGAAATAGGCGAGCTTGCCGAGGTTTTCGGCCTGGCGCATCAGCAGGATGCCGGCGACCTGGGCGATGGCCTCCAGTTGCAGCACGCCGGGCATGATCGGATGCCCGGGGAAATGCCCGGCGAAATACGGCTCGCCCATGGTCACCTGCTTGAGCGCGGTGATCTGGTTGCCGGCGATGCGGGTGACACGATCCACCATCAGGAACGGCGGGCGGTGCGGCAGCAACTGCATCACCTGGTCAATTTCGAGGACGGCGCCGTCGCGGACGCTGGTTTCGCTGGTGTCGGTGGTCGTCACGGTGGCTTGGGGAGAGGGACGGGAGTCAGCGCGGGCGGCGCGGGAACGGGGTTCAGGCGGCGGCGGGGCGAAGGACTGGGCGGCCTCCCGCGGCTTGCGGGATTGTGCCAGGATCGCCTTGGCCAGCTCGGTGTTGGCGTGATGGCTGGGACGGATCGCGATGATGTGGGCGTGGAGCGGACGCCCGATCAGCGCCAAATCGCCCACGATGTCGAGCATCTTGTGCCGGACGAATTCCTCCGGATACCGCAACGGCTCGTTGGTAAGCACCGCGTCGTCGCGGACGATGATCGCGTTCTCCAGGCTCGCGCCCCGGATGAGTCCGTTGCGGTACAAATGCTCAATCTCCTCCAGAAATCCGAAGGTGCGCGCATGGCTCAGCTCGCGTTCCCACGATTCCGGAGTGAGTTCCAAAGAGTAGAACTGCGTGAAGCGGCCCCCTTTGTCCACGCTGGTACAGGAGAGCTTCAATCCAGGGTACGGAAAGGCGGCCATCTGGGTGGTTCCCACCTGAACCTCGATGGGCGCGGCGAGTTTCAGCGGCTCCACGGGATCTGGCTGGGGTTGGATTCCCGCCTCACGCAGGAGACGCGCGAACTCCCGGGAACTGCCGTCGCCGATCGGCGGCTCGTTGGCGTCGAGTTCCACCACGGCATTGGTCACGCCGGCTCCCGACAGTGCGGCCAGCACGTGCTCCACCGTATGGATGCGCACCGCGCCTTTGCCCAGCGTGGTGGAACGCTGGGTGTCCACCACCCAGTCGGTCGCCGCCTCCAACTCCGGCTGATCCTCCAGGTCCATCCGGCGGAACCGGATCCCGGTATTGGGAAGCGCCGGCTGAAAGGTCAGCGTGACTCGATTCCCCGAATGCAGCCCGATCCCGGCGAAAGAGACGGGCTTTTGGAGCGTTTGCTGCTGCGGCACGGGAGCGTTGTATCCAATCCCCAACGGCAGTGGCAAGGAACGTGGCACCGGCCCGGAGATGGGAATTTCTTGTTCCAGCTTTCGGACGACGCGATCACCGCGGTCAGGAAATGGGGGACGACACTGCAGCGCTCCTGGATTTGTGTCCGCCACATTCTCGTTTACTCCGGGGGGTCCCTCGTTACCTTTGGGTCACGAAATCGTGCAATCTATGGTGCCTTCGATGGATTCAGCGCAGGATGGGCGGGCCTTGTTGATCAACACGAGCCTTTACAGGGAGTTTCAGGCCGAAAAGGAGGAAATCCTGAAGTACAAGTGGATCGAATCGGAACGGGCCGGGCACGACATCGGCTTTGAGCGGGCCTTGGTGGAATGGATCACCAATCACCGCGCCGGCTGGCGCCGCGCGCGACAGCAGGCCGCCTCCGACCGCGAGGTCAAAATGGACCCATGCCGTTGATGTTCGGCGGCAGCGCGCGCGCCTTGCGTGCTGGCCGAGGCCTCTCCGCCCAGGCGGGGACGTGTGGAAATTCTACAACGTCCGATTGCCGGCGGAGCGGACCTGAGTATTCCCTTTCCCGATTCGCGCCGGCCCTCCGCAGGGGACCGGCGTTTTCCGTGACTCCATGAGCGACGTCCTGCTCGAACCCCGGGTGCTTCACCGGACCATCGCCCGGATGGCTCATGAAATCGCCGAGCGGAATCCCCAGTCGGCGGACTTGGCCCTGGTGGGAATTCAGAAAGGCGGCGTCGCCCTTGCCGGCCGGCTTGCAACCGCCCTGGAACCGATTCTGGGCCATCCGGTTCCCGTCGGTCTCCTCGACGTCGCCATGTACCGCGATGACCTCGGACAACGGGCGGCGCCGGCGCTCATGCCGACGGAAATTTCCTTCCCCCTCGATGGCCGGATCGTGGTCCTGGTGGATGACGTGCTGTTCAGCGGCCGCACCATCCGGGCGGCCCTGGACGCCCTCACCGACCTGGGCCGCCCGCGTCTCGTCCAACTGGCGGTTCTCGTGGATCGCGGACACCGGGAACTGCCGATCCGCGCCGACTTTGTGGGAAAGAATCTGCCCACCTCGCTCCGGCAGCGGGTGGACGTGCGCTGGACGGAAGATGGCGGGGACGACACGGTGCGGATGCTGGAGCGACCCGCATGACCTGGACTCGCCGACATCTGCTGGATCTGCAATCGCTGTCCGCGGAGGAGCTGACGCTGGTCCTCGACACGGCCCGGGAGTTCCGCGCCGTGGGCGAACGGAGCATCAAGAAGGTGCCGGCCCTGCGCGGGAAGACGGTGGTCAATCTGTTTGTCGAGCCCAGCACGCGCACGCGGATCAGCTTCGAGCTGGCGGCCCTGCGCCTGAGCGCCGACGTCATCAATTTCACCGCCGAAGCCAGCTCCTTGAAGAAAGGCGAGACACTCAAGGACACGGTCCGCAATCTGGAGGCCCTCAACGCCGAATTCATCATCCTGCGCCACGGCGCCAGCGGAGCACCGCAATTTCTCTCCCAGTTTGCGCGCTCCCACGTGATCAACGCCGGCGACGGCGCGCATGAGCACCCCACGCAGGGCCTGCTCGACGTCTTCACCATCCGGGAACGCAAGGGCCGCATCGAAGGGCTCAACGTGACCATCCTCGGAGACATCCTCTACAGCCGGGTGGCCCGGTCGAACATCTGGGCGCTGGTGACCCTGGGCGCCCGGGTGACCTTGTGCGGCCCTTCTACCCTCGTGCCCAAGATCTTCGAACAGTTGCATCCGTCCATTCGGGTAACGTGGAATTTGGACGAAGCCCTCCGCGACGCCGACGTGGTCAATCTGCTGCGGATTCAACACGAGCGTCAGCGAATCAACGCCTTTCCCAGCATCGGCGAGTACGCCTCGTTGTTCGGCCTCACCCAGGCGCGGATGGCCCGCCTGCGCGACCACGCGCTGATCATGCATCCGGGTCCGATCAACCGCGGCGTGGAGATCGCCAGCGAAGTCGCTGACGGCGGCCAGTCCGTGATCCTCGAGCAGGTCACCAACGGCCTGGCGGTGCGCATGGCCGTGCTTTTCCTGCTCAACGGCGGACGCCAGTCGGATCTCAGGACCCCCGCGTAGCGGCCGGTGACTTTCCTGCCGGCAACGGCCCCGGCGAAAAGAGGAACGCCCGCCGGACTCCGGCGGGCGGGCGGGCTGGAAAGAGAATGGAGCAGGGGACCGCGATCCACCGGTCCGCACCGATCCGCAAGTGGTCAGCCGGCGATGGCGCCGTCCAGGGCCTTTTTGATCTCCGACTTGGGCCGGAGCCCGACCAACTGGCCGGCCACCGAGCCACCCTTGAACAGCAGCAGGGCGGGAATGCCGGTGATGCCGTATTCGACTGCAAGGGATTGCTCTTGGTCCACATTGACCTTCCCGATGACCGCTTTGCCGGCGTATTCAGCCGCCAGCTCGTCGAGCAGCGGGGCAATCATGCGGCAGGGGCCGCACCATTCCGCCCAAAAGTCGAGCAGCACGGGCACGGGGGACTGGGTGACCTTTTCGGCGAAGTTTGCCTGGGTCACGGTGACGATATGAGGGGAAGCCATGGATCAGTAGGCCGCGGGAACGAGGAACAGAAGCCGGAGAATGATGCCGATGCCAATGGCCACCGTGGCGAAGGCCAGCCCGATTTCCAGCGGACTGACGGCCGCCGATGCGGAAACCGGAGCTGGACGCACCGGCGCGGGAGTCGAGACCGGAGCCGGCTTGGCCGCCACGGGAGCCGCCGAAGCGGGTCTGGGGGCGGCCGCCGGAGCCGCTGAGGGAGCTGCAGCAGGGGCCGCGGCCGCTTGGGCGGCGGCAGGCGCCGGCGCCGCCGGGGCGGGAATCTTGATGGCCGGCCCCGCCGCGGGCTTGGGCGGCAGGCTGATGCGGACCGTCTGTTTCTTCTGCGTCGCATCGGCCGCCTTCGGAGGCTCGGGAGCAGGGGTGGGAGCAGGAGTAGGTGCGCCCGGAGGAGTGGGGTCAGCCATAGAAGATTTATGTGCGCGGAAACGCTAGGAAGCGCGACAGGGTGAGTCAAACCGTTTATGCCCGTTAAGGGAGGGGACATCAGGGACAGGGGACAGGGGACCGGGCGTCAGCCGATGCCCCAAAGCGCCGAGGGAGGTGGAGGCTCAGTCCCCTGTCGCTCGTCCCTTGTCGTCGCGGAATCGGTGCCGCCTGTGCCTTACTGGCATGAGTGGACCTGCCGCCGCCTTGTCTCGCAACGGACCCTCCGAGCAGCAAAACGATGGGAGAAGGGTCCTCCGTTCCTGTTCATGAAGTGCGACCCCCTCCGGCATCGTACTGCCGACGTCACCACTCCCGCGGACGGCGATACGGATGGGAACGTTGCCGGCAGGCCTGACGATGGTTCGAGCCTTGGGCGTGGGACGAAAATGGCGGGTTCCGGCCGTGGGGGCTCGGACACCGGCGTCCCGACTTCACTCCCGGTCCCGACTCCAGCCGCGATCCCCCCGATCCCGGTCGCGGTCCCGATCCCCCCGCCAGCCGCCACCACCGCCACCACCACCGCCACGCGGACGGTCCCCACCCCGAAACCCGCCGCCACCGCCGCCGCCCGTACGCTCCTCGCGGGGCCGCGCGATGTTGACCGTGAGCTGGCGTCCGCCGAGGTCCTTGCCATGAAACATCTCGACGGCCTTCTGGGCTTCCTCAGGGGTGCTGAACTCCACGAAGGCAAATCCGCGTGAGCGTCCCGTTTCCCGATCGAGCATGATGTTGACATTGGTCACCACTCCGGCCGCGCGGAAATGGTCCTCAAGATCGCGGTCCACCACTTGGTATGGAAGGTTGCCCACGAAGAGCCGGCGATTGCTGTCCATAACTACTGAAGCTGCTGCGGCGTCCGGCCTCCGGCAGGCTGCCACTCGCAGCCTGGGCGACGGGACGACGGGCATCCGTCATCCGCACCACCCGGTTTACACCGGCGCGGACCGTGCAACGGCCGTCGCAGTTGTCGCCGAACTCCCGGTCAAGTCAACGCCGGAATCCACGAAGCCACAACGACGTAACCTGGGACGGCAGAAGGCCTCACCCCATCCACGCTTTGTCGGAATGCGAGATGGGAATCGCTTCGTTTCGCATCGGCCCCGCTCCGAATTTTGTCCGGCGCAGGGCATCGGTGAGGCGATCCTTGCGCCGCGGGCGAGCGGGGCGGCATCCTCGGGCGCTCGATGAAACGACTCCTGCTTTGCCTCGGCGCGGCGCTGGCCGGCGGATCGCTGTCTGCCGATCCAGGCGCGCCGCAACGGCTCTGGACCTCGACGCCTCCCGGCGCCATGGGCACCGCGCTCGAGGACGTCCCCACGCTCACGCCGTATCCGGCGCCCGCTGGCGCGGCCTCCGGAGCTGCCATGGTGATCTGTCCCGGCGGCGGCTACGGAGGATTGGCCGGCCACGAAGGCGCGGACTATGCCCTTTTCCTCAACCGCCTCGGTGTGGCCTGCTTCGTGCTGAAGTACCGCCTCGGCTCCCAAGGGTACCGGCATCCGGTGATGTTGCAGGACGCCGCGCGGGCCGTGCGGATGGTCCGGCACCACGCGTCCGAACACGGCGTGGATCCGGGCCGCATCGGCATCATGGGCAGCAGCGCCGGCGGACATCTAGCCTCGACGCTCCTGACGCATTTCGACGGAGGAAATCCCGTGGCGGCCGACCCGGTGGAGCGCGAGAGTTCGCGTCCTGACCTGGGCATCCTGTGCTATCCGGTGATCTCCATGGGGCCCATCGGCCACGCCGGATCGCGCCGCAATCTGCTCGGAACCAATCCGCCGCCCGCCCTGGTGGAACTGCTGTCCAACGAACTTCAGGTGACCTCCAACACCCCGCCGGCCTTTATCTGGCATACCGCCGACGATCCGGTCGTCCCGGTGGAGAATGCTCTCGAGTTCGGCGCGGCGCTGCGCCGGCATCGGGTGCCCTTTGACCTGCACGTGTACGAATCCGGCCCGCATGGCATCGGCATCGGCGCCAAGCCGCCGGATTTCTCCGGCGCGCATCCATGGACTCAAGACCTCATCCACTGGTTGCGCGTCCGAAAATTCATCCGGTAATCCCGCCGAATTCGGTCCGGCCATTGCGCCCCGGCACTGTCTGCCGTACCACTTCCCGGCTTATGGCCGCGCCCATTGTCGTCATTCGCGACCTCAGCAAGGTGTATCGGCAAGGAGACATCAACGTCACCGCGCTGAACCGGATTTCCCTCGACATCGGCGCGGGGGAATTCGCCGTGCTGATGGGCCCGTCCGGCTCGGGCAAGTCCACGTTGCTGCACATCATCGCCGGCATTGACCGGGCGACATCGGGCGAGGTCCGGGTCCAGGGCATCAACGTCGCCAACCTCAACGAATCGGAGCTGGCGGACTGGCGCAACCAGAACGTCGGGTTCGTGTTTCAAAGCTTCAACCTCATCCCGGTGCTCACGGCGCACGAGAACGTGGAACTGCCGCTGCTGCTGACCGCCCTCGGACGCCGCCAGCGGCGCGAACAGGTGGAGGTGGCGCTGGCATTGGTGGGCCTGGCGGACCGCGGGCATCACCGTCCGGATCAGATGTCCGGCGGACAGCAGCAGCGTGTGGCCATCGCCCGGGCGCTGGTGACCGATCCGGCGCTGATCGTGGCCGACGAACCGACGGGCAATCTCGACGCGCGGTCGGCCCATGACGTGCTGGGCATTCTGCAAAGCCTCAGCCGGGACGCCGGCAAGACGGTGATCATGGTCACGCACGATCCCAAGGCCGCGGTGTTCGGCACGCGGGAATTGCATCTCGAAAAGGGCGAGCTGGCCCGCGATTCCGTGCCGGCATGAGCGGCATGGATCCAGGGGGAGGCGGGATCCTCGGACGCTCCTTCCACGGCCTGTTCCGCCTGGCGGGCTTCGCCCTCTCCCTGCTCAACCCGGTCACCTGGCTGGGGGAATTGGCGCGCGCCTGGGTGCGCTGGTTCGGACTGGGCCCGTTCTCCTTCGTGCTCGTCAACGCCATGCGCAACCGGCGCCGCGCCACCCTCACGGTGCTCAGCGTGGCCAGCAGTTGCGGCCTGCTGGTGACCCTGCTGACGCTTCAGCGGGAGCTGACCGTGCCTCCGGAATCCGAGGGAGCCTCCCTCCGCATCATCGCCCGCAACAAGGTCTCCCTGGCCCAGCCGCTGCCGGCGAAGCAGTTGTCGGCGGTGGAGAAGATCCCCGGGGTGGTTGCCGTGTCGCCGTTCACCTTCTTCGGCGGCAATTTCCGCGACGAGCAGATGACCAGTTTCGCCCAATTCGCCGTGGAGCCGGCCCGGTTCCGGGAGCTGCTGGTGGAAGGCCGGGTTTCCGACGGGTCCTATGAGGAATTCATCAAGGACCGGAACTCCTGCTTCGTCGGCGCCGATACCATGAAGCGGTACGACCTGAAGATCGGCGACAAGATGCGGTTCACCGGCACCTTTTATCCGGTGGACCTGGACCTGAAGATCGCGGCGGTGTTCAAGGGCACGGTGGACGATCGCGGGGTGTTCTTCCATCACAAGCTCCTCGACGAATTGACGGGAGACCCCGGCACGGTGGGCACCTGGTACATTCGCGTCGCCTCGGCCGAGGTCGCCAACGATGTGATCGCGCGGATTAACAAGGCCTTTGAGAATTCGTCGGCGGAGGTCCGCGCTGAAACCGAGCGCGCCTTCCAGATGGGCTTCATCAGCATGCTCGGCAACGTGAAGGTGCTCACGCTGTCCATCAGCGCGGTGGTGGTCTTCACTCTCATGCTGGTCACCGTGAGCACCATGAGCATGGCGATCCGCGAGCGGTTCCGGGAGCTGGCGATCCTCAAGGCCCTGGGATTTCAGCGGCGGGAATTGTTCGCCTTCATCCTGGCGGAGAGCTTCGGCTTGTCCGCTCTGGGAGCGTTCCTGGGCATCGGCGGCGCATGGCTGCTCTGGACGTATGCGGACCTCCAGAAATGGACCGGCGGCATGATCTTGTACTTCGAGGTCACGCCGCGGATCGTCGCCACCGGCTCGGTGGTGGCCGCCATCCTCGGCATCGTCGCCGCCATCGGCCCCTCGGTCGCCGTTGCCCGGACCAGTGTGGTGAACGGACTGCGCACTCTGGACTGATCCTTTCCTTATGGCCCTCCCGCTCCGCTACAATTTCCGCAACGTGATCGTACGCTGGCGCACCACCGTGTTCACCGTGCTCGGCGTCGCGGCGGTGGTCGGTGTGTTCGTGCTCCTGCGGGCGCTCGCGCGCGGGATCGAATCCACCAGCGGCAACACCGGCGACCCGCGCAACATCCTCGTGGTGCGCAAGGGCTCCCAGGCGGAATCCGGAAGCCTGGTGACGCGCGAGCAGTACCGGACGCTGCAGTACTTCGACGAGATCGCGCGCAACGAGCGCGGGGAGGCGGTGGTGTCGGCGGAGTTGGTGATGATCGTCAGCGCGCCGCGCCGCGCCGGCGCTGGCGAGGCCAACACCCTCATCCGCGGCATCACCCCGCGCGGCATGGAATTGCGTCCGCAGGTCGCGCTGGTCGAGGGCCGCTGGTTTCATCCCGGCCGGCGCGAGGTGGTGGTCTCGCGGCGGCTGTCGAACCGGTTTGAGGGCTTCGAACCCGGCGGCACGATCAAGGCCGGCCCGGCCCGCCTCACCGTGGTCGGCGTTTTCGACGGGCAGGGAAGCGCCTTCGACTCCGAGGCATGGATGGACGCCGATGAGGCGCGGGCCCTCTTTGACCGGGAGCAGTATTCCAGCCTGCTCCTGCGTCCGAAGGATCCCGACGCCGCCCAGGCCATCATGGCGCGGCTGGAGCAGGACAAGCGCCTGGCGCTGCGGGCCGAGCCGGAGACCGAATACTACTCCAAGCAAACCATGACCGCGATGCCCTTCAAGGTCCTGGGCGGCATCCTCGGGGTGGCGATGTCCGTTGGGGCAGTCTTCGCCGCCATGAACACCATGTACGCCAGCGTCGCCGCCCGCACCCGCGAGGTGGGCACGCTCCGCGTGCTGGGCTATTCCCGCGGTGCGGTGGTGCTGAGCTTCATGATCGAGGGTACGCTGGTGGCCGTCATGGGCGGGGTGCTCGGATGCGGCCTCGCGCTGCTGCTCAATCTCTACGTGCAGGTGCGGGGGGTCTATTTTGGCACCATGGACTTCCAGTCGTTCGCCGAGACGGTGTTTCAGTTCCGGGTCACCCCCGACCTGGTGGGGCTCGGACTCCTCTTTTCGGCGATCATCGGCGTGGTGGGCAGCTTCCTGCCGGCCCTCCGCGCGGCCCGGCTTCCGGTGATCGCGGCCCTGAAATCCGTATGAACAACGACCAACTCGAACGCCTCCGCATCGCCTCGGAGAAGAAGCGCCGTCCGCGCGGCCCCGTGTGGCTGATCTTCGGAAGCGTCGCGATCCTCACCGCGGTGGTCGCCTGGTTCGCAGTGCCGCGCGCCGGCGATTCGATCCGCACTGGCCTGATGTCGAATAAGGAGGAGGCCGAGGCCCGCGCGAAGGCCGAGTTGAAGACCCGGGCCGCCCGCCTGGATGAAGAACGCAAGGGAAGCGGCGCGGCCTCCGCCGGGACCAACACTTCCTCCCACGCCACGCCCTCCGGACGGGTGGAGGGATCCGTGCTCACCGTCAGCGGCTACATCGTCAACCGGGAGCGCATTGAGGTCAGCCCGCGGTTCATGGGACAGGTCAAGTGGATCGGGGTGAAGAAGGGGGATACCGTGACCAACGGACAGGTGGTGGTGCTGCTGGACGATGCCGAATACGCCGCCCGGCGCGCCGAGGTGAACGGACAGATCGCCGCCGCCGAGGTGGCCATCGAGCGCGCCAAGCTCGATCTGGGACGCGCCGAGGAACTGGTCCGACAGCAGGTGGAGATGGGCAAGGTGCTCGACGATGCCCGCCTGCAGCTCCGGGCCAGCGAGGCGCAACTGCAGCAACTCCTCGGATCCCGGCAACTGATCGAGACCTATCTGGACTGGTGCGTCATCCGGTCGCCGGTCAACGGCGTGGTGCTGGAGAAGATGGTGGATCCCGGCGAACTCGTCACCCCCCAGACCTTCGGCGGCACGCGCGGCCCCAGCACGTCGTTGCTGGCCGTGGCCGATCCGCAGGACTTGCAAGTCGAAATTGACCTCAACGAATCCGACCTGCCCAAGGTGTTTCTCGGGCAACCCTGCGCGGTGAGCCCCGAAGCCTATCCCGACCGCGCCTACGAAGGCGTGGTCGCCGAGATGGCGCCCGAAGCCAGCCGCCAGAAGGGCACCCTGCAAATCAAGGTGCAGATCCGGAATCCCGACCACTACCTCACCCCCGAGCTCAGCGCCAAAGTGGATTTCCTCGGAAAGCCGCAACGCTGAGCCCGCCGAAGGGCGCGGCATGAACGGGAGGGCAGGTGTGCCGCCGGCCTCCTTTGGTTTTGGAGCCACCCCCCACCGAGTCTTCCCACCGGGCTCCCCAGGACTTCGCCTTTGTGGATCCTCCCCCTGAAACAAAGTGCCAGGTCCTTTGGCACTACCAAGCTGGGTGGGGACGGACTCCCGCACATCCGTAATTTTCCACGCCAGGCGTGTGGAGTTGCCTTGGGGAACGCAGGAAGCTTCTGGCGTCAGGGGCTGCCCGCGATCCCCGAAGTTCGTCCACCAGCGCAGCGGATCTGAAGTGGATCGCGGATGGAACCCTACCTGATTATTCGCAGAATCCGGCCGGAGGCTGCCGACCCCGGATTGACCGTCCTATGGCTCTGTGCATGGTCTGTGCATGGCGATAAAGATCATTTCGGTAATCGCCGGTTGTTGAGCCTCTTCCAAAGCCGGCCTGTGTCTTCAATGATTCCTCGTGACTCAGTGCATTTTCCTGCGGCCGGACACGCCGGAGTATCCCGAAGGACCTTTTTGAAATCGGTAGCCGCGGGATCGGTGGCCGTCTCGGCGGGATGTGTGAGCCGCCCCGCCCCCCGGGCTGGAGAAGCGCCGCTCTTGTTCTTCACCTCGATGGGCCGGACCTGCGTGATCCGGACGGACGGCACCGGGTTCCGAGTGCTGGATCTCCAGGTTCCGGGTCAGGCGACCTGGCAGCCGGCCGGCTTTCTCCCGGACGGCCGGGTGTTGATGCTCAGCATGGAGCCGCGGCGGGACGGTCCCGGACGTCCCTTCGATCAATACTACCACCAGACGCCGACGCATGTGTGGGCTTACGATCTGGATCGGGGGAACTTGACCGAACTGGCCACCCGGGACCGGCAGGCGTCCTTTTACGCGCCGCAACTGGTCCTTCAGAACGGCCGCATTCTGATGCAAGTCATCCGCACCCAGCCCGGACAGATCCTGAACATGAATCTGGATGGCTCCGACGCCCGGGAGTTCACCGGCACCGATGAGGGGTTGCCCTATGGCCTGAGCCTCAGTCCCGACGGCGGACGGGTGGCCTTTCACCTGGCCAGTCCCCGGGGGTACGAGATTTGGACCAGCGACACCTTGGGCGGAAACCGCGTCTTCATCGCGGGCAGGAGCGGACACCTTTATTTCGGTCCGACCTGGTCTCCGGACGGCCAATGGCTGGCGTATCAAGACTGCCTGGCCGAGACCGATCCTGGGCACGACTGGTCGGATGTCTGGGCGGGGCATCCGGACGGCACTGGGCAGCGGCGTCTGACCGACGGCCAGGCGATGTGGTTCGGCGCGACCTATGGAGCGCCCGAATCCCGGGGCGGGGGATCCAACGTGCCGGCATGGACCCGCGACGGACGGATTCTCTTTCCGCGGCGCCTGCCCGGCTCGAAGGTGGCCTGGGAATATCAGGCAGGGCGTCCCGACACCGACCATTTCAACCGCGACTACCATCCGGAGTCGGCCCGGGGCGGCACCGAGATTTGCACGGTATCGCCGATGGGTGGTGGCGTGGAGCTGTTGACGACGCGGCGCGATCCGCCGGTCTGGGATTTTCGTTGCTGCGAATCTCCCGACGGCTCTCAGATCGCTTTTTGCCGGTGCGTCACCGGGGAGCCGCCCGCTCTTTGGGTGATGAATCGTGACGGCAGTGGGGCGCGAATGCTCACCCGCGGACTGGAAGACCGCGGCGCCGATCACCCCCGTTGGATGCCGGAGACCCGGGAACTCCTCGCGGCCCGCTGACGGAGGGGGGGCTAAAAGTCAGGAACTTGCAAAGCTCGCCTCTCCTGGAGCGGGATGGACCGCTGGAGGTCGTTTGGCGGACTGGACGCGAGCGGCATTCCGGTCCAAAACCGGCGGGCGCCCTCAAAGATTCCTCATCCATTCCCAACCCCCCGCCTCATGAAACGACGCCGCTTCCTTCAATCCGCCCTGGCCGCGACCGGGGCGGCGTCCGTGTTGAGCGGAGCGGAGAGCGATGGCGCCCGGCGGGATCGCCGCATCCCGATCGGATTCCTGGGCGCCACCTATTCGCACGGACCGGACAAGATCCGGCTGACCCTCGGGTCTCCGGACTGGGATTTCGTCGGGGTCTGCGACGATTCGGATGCCGGCCGCGCCGTGTGCGAACGCCTCGGTGTGAAACGGATTTCCCGGGACGAGCTTTTCCGCCAGGCCGAAGTCGTCGCCGTGGAATCCGACATTCGCGATCATGCCGCGCATGGATTGCTGGCCCTTCGGGCGGGCAAACATGTTCATCTGGAGAAGCCGCCGGCGGCGACCCAGGCCGAGATGAAGGCCCTGGTGGCGGCGGCCCGGGAAAAGAGCCGGCTGTTGCAGACCGGATTCATGTGGCGTTTCAACCCGGGATTTCGGGCGATTTTTGAAGCGGTCCGCAACGGATGGTTGGGAGACGTGCTGCTGGTGCGCGCCTTTATGGGCAATCGGTTGTCGCCAGAGCTGCGTCCGGAGTGGGCGGAGTTCCACGGGGGTTCGATGTTCGAACAGGGATCGCATCTGGTGGACGCCGTCGTGCGCCTCCTCGGCCGGCCCCGGGCCGTGACGCCTTTCCTGCGTCATCAAGGCGACTTCAATGATTCGCTCAACAACACCAACGTGGCGGTGCTCGAGTTTGACCGGGCCACCGCCGTGATCACCAACACCGCGCTCCAGGCGGCGTCGCATCCGCAGCGATCCTTCGAGGTCACCGGCACCCAGGGCACCGCGGTGTTGCAGCCCATCGAGCCGCCGACGCTCACCGTGGATCTGGCGCGCGCGGCGGGTCCCTACGCAAAGGGGCCGCAGTCGGTTTCGCTGCCGCCGTACACGCGGTATGAGGAAGACTTCCGGGAACTGGCCGCGGCGGTGCGGGATGGAGGCGCGCTTTCCGTTTCCCTCGACGAGGAATCGCTGGTGGGTGAGACGATCCTGCGCGTCTGCCGCATGTCCTGACCATGACCGACTCCGCGGCACCGAAGGCTCGGGAACGGCTGCGCATCGCCGCCGTCCAGATGATCTTCGCGGATTCCCTGGAGCGCAATCTGGCGAAGATCGAGCGGGCGGCGATCCAGGCGGCGGAAGCGGGCGCCGAAGCGGTGTTGTTTCCAGAATGCGCCACCACGGGTTATGCCTGCGACTTTGGCGCCTTGGATCGGTCCAGGATCCAGGCGGCGTTGCACCGGGTGGCCGCGCTGGCCGCCCGACTGCGCCTCCACGTGCTGGCCGGCAGCCCGGTGTTTGCCGGACGCCGCCTGTACAATGCGATGCTCGTGTTCGACCGCACCGGACGGTTGATCCATGCCTACGCCAAGTGCCAGCTCGTCGAGTCGGACCGGCGCTGGTTCACCCCGGGTGACGGGCTCTCGCTCTTCGACCTCGATGGAATCTCCGCCACCGCGATCATCTGCCACGAACGGCGCTATCCCGAACTGGTGCGCCTGCCGGTCATGGCGGGCGCGCGGATCGTGATGCATCCCAACGCGGGCATGGACACCCTGGCCGTGTCCCGCACGAAGCGTTCCGGACGCGATGGCATGGCGGTGCGGGCCTTTGAGAACGCCGTGTTTTATGTTTTCGCCAACTCCGTGGGCCCGCAGGGCGGAGGCCGCTGGTCCGCGGGAGATTCCAAGATCGTCGCGCCGGACGGCTCGGTGCTGGCCCTGGCGGACAACCGTTCGGAGGCCGTTCTGGTGGCCGACCTGGATCTGGCCCTCGCGACGAGGACCTATGCATTGGACAGTCTCCGGCATCCCCATTTCCTGGCTCGTCACTGGAAACGCCTCTTGCCGGAGCTGCGCCAGCGGGTCCGGGCGACCGATCTTAGGTTTCAGAGAGCGATGGGCCGTACGCAGCGGGATTGGTAGGGACGTGTTCCACCCGCGTCCCTCCCCTTGAGGAATGGGAGGGACGGCGTGTCGCCGTCCCTGATCAAGTCCGCGCCCCACGCGGGGCGGAGAATCGGGGCAGGTCTTGGAGGCCGCGCGAAGAAAGAAGGCGCAGTCCCGGAAAAAAGAGGAACCCGCAGAACGGCACTCCTTCACGGGTGGCCAGCAGCCGCGATTTCGGCTCCGCCAGGCGCCGGGAAGCAGTTCGTCTCGCAGCGCGGCCAGCTCCGTCTCGCGCCGCCGCCACCAGTCCTCGACATCCGGACGCCGCCGCTTGCCCCACCGGGCGCGGCTGGCCGCCAGGTAGAGATTCTCCCAGGACGCCACGGCTTCGAGCGTGCAGACCTGTTGAAGCTGGCGCGGTGACCACCCCTCCAGCGATTCCTTGGTCCGCATGAAACCCGACATCGAGCCTCCTCTCTACACCGCGGTCACGGATCTGACCGCGTGGACCCTGCTGCGCACCGCGGACCTTCCCAAGAGCCACCGGTTCACCATCGGCCAGCGCCTCGACAACCTGACCCTGGACGCGTTGCTGCTGGTCACCCAGCAGCAGCATTGTGTTTGTGATCGGGCGCATTGATGAAATCGGCCGGATGACCGGCGGATGGCTGCGGCAGTTGGAGCGGAAGTCGTAGCCGCCGAGGGAACGAGGCGCACTCTACTTCGCCACGCCCTTTCGTCCCAGCGGGTCACGGGGTCTCCTCACGCGCCTCTTTGGTCAGCGCCTCCTCCCGTCGGCGGCCACGGTTTGACGACAACAGGTTGTCGGGATCGTTGTTGTTCCATGACCTGCCTCGCCGAAGCCGTGCGAAGGCCGGACCGCCCCGCAACACGCGCGTCGGCCCCGTCTTCCGCTTCCGGTCGAGGACCAGCCTCGCCGAAATCTTCAAGGGAAATGATAATCAAATTTCTCATGTAAACTGTATGGTCAATTCCTACTCAAATCCACTAGTCAGTAAATCCAGTGTGTCGCCATCGTTATCGGAATTTTTCTCTCTATACCATTTCTTCTTGCGTAAGATCGAGGCCCATTTATTATAAACTTCGAAAGATAGATATTTTTTTGGCAACTTAATAAATGAACGCCTGTTATTGTAATTACCCAAGCCGGGATTGAAAGCGTAATTCCAAGACAGATCGCCTCTCTTACCTTTGGGATTATTTTGTGAAGGGCGGTCTGAAAGTGCGGCGGGTGGCGGTCCAAAAGTGCGGCACCCTTGGGGGATGAGTGCTTGAAGGGGTGAGCGTGGTCAAGGGCGGGCGGAGGGGAGGACGGGAGCCGGGAAGG
>Ga0268299_1000764_pt1 | contig 81802 bp, 84 predicted proteins | sample NOBtaG_FD_193484 | JGI IMG/M metagenome (GOLD analysis project Ga0268299, IMG submission 193484) | Activated sludge microbial communities from bioreactor in Nijmegen, Gelderland, Netherland - NOB reactor | ecosystem: Engineered > Bioreactor > Aerobic > Activated sludge | place: Netherlands... | reverse complement strand
TGAGCTGCTGCCGGTTTCGTGGACACGAAGATAAGATCGTGACCCAGGAACTGGAGAGTGGATATGACAAGACGAAAGTTCAGCCGCGAGTTCAAGATCGAGGCCGTGCGGCTGGTGACGGACCGGGGCGTTGCGGTGGCGCAGGCTGCCCGTGACCTTGATATTGCCGAGAGTGTGCTGCGTCGCTGGATGAGGGAGCTGGCCGCGACACCGGCGACGGCCTTTCCCGGGAACGGGCAGATGCGGGCCGATCTGGCTGAGATTGCAGCGTTGAAGAAAGAGGTCGCCCGGCTCCGGGCGGAGCGTGACATCCTAAAGAAGGCGGCAGCTTTTTTCGCGCGAGAGGCGACATGAGGTTCGCCTTCATCGCCAAGCATCGCCACATCTGGCCCGTCAGTTGGCTGTGCGATGTGCTGGAGGTCTCGCGTTCCGGCTTCCACGCCTGGCTCACCCGCCCGACCAGCACCCGCGAGATCCAGGACGCCAAGCTCGTCACGGCGATCGAGACAAGCTTCAAGGCCAGCGACCGGACCTATGGTGCCCGCCGCGTGTGGCGTGATGTTCTGCAAGAAGGGTTTGTCTGCGGGTTGCATCGGATCGAAAGGCTTATGCGGATCAACGCGTTGCGCGCCCGGCCCAAGCGCCGTGGAAAGCCGAAGGACGACGGCGAACGGTCGGTGATTGCTGACAACATCCTGGACCGGAACTTTCAGGCAGACCGGCCGAACCAGAAGTGGCTGGCCGACTTCACCTACATCTGGACCGCAGAAGGCTGGCTGTATGTTGCGGTCGTGCTGGACCTGTTCTCGCGCCGCGTCGTCGGTTGGTCCATGAAAGCCGAACGGGATGCATCTCTGGTCATGGACGCGCTGATGATGGCCGTGTGGCGACGCGGAAAGGCTGACGCGCTGCTTCATCATTCGGACCAGGGATCGCAATACACAAGCGAACAGTTTCAACGGCTTCTGGCCGACAACGGGATCACCTGCTCGATGAGCCGGGCAGGCAACGTGTGGGACAACTCAGCGATGGAGAGCTTTTTCTCGTCGCTGAAGACCGAGCGTACTGCCCGCAAAGTCTACCGCACCCGCGACGAAGCCCGTGCCGACGTCTTCGACTACATCGAGCGCTTCTACAACCCGCGCAGACGGCATTCGAAACTCGGCTACCTCAGCCCCATGGAGTTCGAGGCCCGCGCTATGCTAGCTTAACCTGCTGTCCACGAAACCGGCAGCAGCTCATAGCGACTGTCATAGCGATCCTCACTTTTGCTGCAAAGACCGTATCCACCCACGGATGATCCGGCACGGCAAAGTTGAGCGAGATCGGATTTCTAGGGTCCAAGACATGGGCCTGAATCACTCGAACGTTGAATGTCTGCTTAGCTGCACGCGTTGTAATTAGGCCAAATCGCCTGCATCCTCTGTTCTTCTCCGCATCCCAAGCCTTTGCTGCCATGGCAGCCTTGTGCCACCAATACATCACGAAGTCGGCACTGTCCGGCACTTGATCGTAGACCTTTCTCAGTGCTTCAACGTAACCGTCGCCCAGATCTTCGCGAAACTTCAGTTTTCCGATAAAAGGCGGATTTCCAACGATAAAATCTGCTTTCGGCCAAGGCGCTTGGCTTGGCTTTATGTAATCATAAACTTGTTCTCGAGCATCAGGGTCTGGAACCTCCTCCCCAGTCACTGGATGCGTAATCGTTGTTGATCCATCCCAGCGGGTCACGGGCTTGCCCTGATCGTCCAGCCGGGGTTTGCGGCTGGACCAGTCCAGCACGGCATCGCGGTTTTCAATGTTCTTGAAGTCGCGCAGCACGGGTTCGGCGGGGCTGGCCTTGCCATGGGTGCGGAAGTGCCATTGCAGGTAGCCGATCCACAAGACCAGTTCGGCCACGGCGGCGGCCCAGGGGTTCAGCTCGATCCCCAGAAACTGGTGCGGGTCCACCGTGTAGCCTGCCAGCGACAGGGCGGCCTGATCCTCGCCCAGGTCATGCAGAAGGGCGGTCACCTCGCCCTCAAGCCGTTTCATCAGTTCAAGGGCGACGTAGAGGAAGTTGCCCGATCCGCAGGCCGGGTCCAGCACGCGGATTTCGCAGAGCTTGCGGTGGAAGGCGCGCACGGTTTCGCGGGCCTCATCTTCCTTGCCTTGGGCGGCAAGGCCCAGCGCCGCGCCCTGCACGGCCAGCCAATCGGCGCGCAGGGGTTCCATGATCGTCGGGTTCACCAGCCGCTCCACATAGGCGCGGGGGGTGTAGTGCGCGCCCAGCTTGTGCCGGTCCTTGACCGACAGCGCGCGTTCCAGAAGGGTGCCGAAAATCGCCGGTTCCACCTCGCGCCAATCGCGGGTGGCGGCTTCGATCAGCAGGGAAAGCTGGATTTCGTTCAGGGCAAGTGCGTCGGCATCGCGGAAAAGCCCGCCGTTGAAGCGCAAGAGGTCGGTCAGAAGGACGGCAGAGAAGCCGCCCGAGTTCATGGTTTCCCAGAGGGATTTCAGGGCGGGGGCCGCGCGTTCCGGGTGCCCGCGCAGCTTTTGCAGAAGGTCGGAAAAGCTCTTGGCCGGGATCAGGTCTACATCCTCGGCAAACATGGTGAAAAGGCAGCGCATGAGGAAGCGCGCCACATCCTCGGGCTTGTGGCCCTGACCTTCGAAGGACCTGCCCAGCGCGGCCAGCCGGTCGGCCACTTCGCGGGTGACCTGGGCGCTTACCTTGGCGGGGTTCAGGGAATGCGGGTCGGTCCAGATCAGGCGCAGCCGATCCCGCACCTTGTCGTCGCGCAGATCGTCCATGCGGATTCGATAGCGGTTGCCATCGGGAAATTGGGTGTAGCCTTGGCCCTGGCCCGAGAAATCGGCGTAGACTTCGACAACGTGCCCCACGTCCACGATAAGCAGGAAGGGGGGCCAGCCATCATCGCGGGACACCGCGCGGGCGTAGCTGTCCGCCTGATTTCGGGCGCGCAGCATGGTGTCATCCCAGCGCCGGGTGCCCCGCACGCCATGCCCCTTACTGATCTTGGCCGGAAGGTCGGGTAACAGTTCTGGTTGGGCCAGGTCGGGTTGCGCGCCTTCGGTGCCCTGCTTGGCTTCCATCACGAAATGCCCGGCCCGATACAGGTCAATCCTGCCGTGCGACTTGCTGCCCGTGTGAATGAAGGTCACGGGATGCTCAAAGCGGTAGGAATCGCGGGTTAGGTCACCCGTGGCCGGATCGGGACGGGGCACGCCCAGAAGGTCAGTCAGATCATGGGCGAAGGACTGGAAGTTGGCGCTTTCGCTGCCCCCGGATGGCTTCCACCGTTCAAGAAACGCTTCAACGTCCAACTGTCTGCCGCTCCTGTGCGCTGGGCGAAGTAAGGACGGAAATTTTCGCGAAGGCTAGGGGTTTCGTGCGCCATGATCTGGCACCTTGCCCCGCATGGGGGGGTGGTCAAATCTTTGGACGTGAGGGATTCGGGACCGGTATTCGGTCAAAGATCCTCGCAACCACAAAATGACAGTCAAAGGCGTTTCGCCCGCCACCGCGCCCATCGCTTTCGCTGCGCCTCGGCAATACGCGCACGCCCCTCGGGCGTCTTGGGGCCGGTCGACCTGCCGCCGTGAAACTTGCATCGCCTTTTGCCCGGTTCACTCTTGTTCCGGCAGGGGGTGCCCCTCCGAGTTGTCTTGGCGCCGCAGGTCACGCGAAGGCGGGCGCGGCGCTGGGCCTCCTTTTCTTGCATTCGGGAAAGCTCTTGGGAAATAGCCGCTTCTAGCAGAGCGTCCAATGGTCTGGGGGTGTAAGAGCCATTGCGCGCGCGCGCGTTTGACCGGGAATAAACCGGCAGAATGCGTTTCAGGATATGACCCATCCCGCGCCCGCGCGTATTGGTGTCCCAGGCTTGTAAAAGCGCCTTGATCTTAGGTTCTGCCACAGCCATGCGCTGCACCGCCCAGCCCCTGGGATCGACTGTCGCACGGCATTCCCAATAGCTGACGGCATGTCGGCTTATCCCGGCCTTCGCGCCCAGCGCGGCTTGCGATAGTCCACCAGCCTTGCGGGCGGCCCGCATTTCTGCCCCTGACGGCCCAGGTCTCTGACGATACCGCTTCATGCTATCGCCTGCGATTTGCGCCTCCGCCTTTGAGCCTTCTTCCGGCAACCTTCTCGGCAAAAGACGGCATCCGCCCGGCGGGTGAAGGGCACCGGGTCGCCGCATTCCCGGCAGGACCATTCCCCTGGGCGTGCGTTGCGCAGAATGCGCACGGCACGCGCCTTGCGGTGCCGCTTGTTCCCGCAAGGCCATTGATAGACCAGGACGCCGCGCGGCCAGTTCTCGCTTTCCTCTATGCCGTGCGGATCGGGCGCGGGCATCCTCAGCCTTCCTTTGATTTCCGTTTGGTCTATTTCGGGGGCCACAGGCGGGTCAGGTGTTTGACGGACCGTCCTGCATGGGCACTGATTGGCCCAGCGTCAGCCATGCGCGCGCGCCCTTTCAAAAGAGCTGCGCCGCGCCAGGGGTATAAGGGGGGATTGGCGGCTAGGGGGATGAAGGGGGGATGAAAGGGGTACAAAAGCTTCAAATCCCCAGGGATGAAGGGGGGATGAAACGCATAAATTGGGGGGATGAAGGGGGGGTGAAGGTTCATTGATCAACCCTTGGAACAAGAAACGTCACGCGCCGCGATGGTGGGCCGTCTTGCTCTACGGCTGCTTTTCTCTCACTCAGAGCCCTTTCCATCGCAGCGGCAAATGCCCGCTTACTTATCCCTTCCGAGTGCGGGTGAGCCGCAAAAACCTTGGGTGCATAGTTTTGGCCTCCGGATGGGTTCACCCGCCGCCCGTTTTCGTCGCATTCCCGCAGAAGCTTTAGGAATACCCGATCCGCCTTCGCGGTTGCAGCCAAGCGGTCAAGCGCACCTTCCGACTGATAGTCGGGCAGGAAAAAACCGGCTTGCCACCGCAAGGGGATAACGATGCCATTCCTGCCGTAATTCGCCTTCATGACTTCCAGTTCCCGGGCGTCGGGGTCGGGTTCGTCCCGATCCGCAGTCATGATCCGCCGCAGATAGAGGCGCGACCGGACAGAGTTGTTCCACCCCGTTGATCCGCTGGACCCCGTTCCGGTTGCGATGCCCGACAGGGACGGGTGCGCCAATAGCAAGACGGTTGTGCCGTGGCGCAGCGCCAGCCCGCGCAATAGACCGATAAATTGCCGGGCATGCGCGCGGTTGATTTCGTTGCCGCCAAACAGATCGGCCAGCGTGTCTAGAACGACAAGGACAGGCTTATGCCGCGCCGTCCAGGCGTCTAGGCGACGAAACAGTGGCGTTGCCCCTAAAACCTCGGGCCGCCCGGCCTCGGGGGTAGCCAATAGCGCGTCCTGCCCGGCCAGACTTCTAAGGGTAAGGCCCTTTAGTGCGCCCAGGCCGACCCCTTCGGCTTCGGCAATATCCCCAAGGCGACGGTGCAATTCATCACGGTCATCCTCTGCCGAAAGGAAAAGCGCGCTGCCTTGCGTGACAGGCTGGCCCAGCCAAGGGCGGCCCATGACGGTTGCAGCGCCAAGCTGCAAGGCGGCTAGGCTCTTGCCCGTGCCCCCGTCCCCGTTCAACGTGGTGACGGTATGGGCCGGGATGAATTCAGGGACGTGCCAAAGCCTTGGGGGCACAGGAAGCCCAGCCAAATCGGCGGCAGTGAAGAATTCGGCCTCATCCTCTGGGGTGTGGGCCACCATCGCTGGCGCGTTCATGCGGCCCCCCGTGATTGCAGCACATCGTTCCAGTCCTGCCCCTCTGGCGCGGGCCACAGGTACACTTCCCAGCCCTGATAATAGGCGCGGTCGCCCAGCGCCTTCGCAGCCTCGATCCCGGGCGCGTCCCCATCGGCGGCCACGATCAACCGCCGAGGCTGGGTCGGCAGGGAAAGCGCGCGAATACCAGAGGTGGACAGGGCCGCCCAGACTTCCGCAGGCTCGCCCAGAAGGCCGCTCAGAAGGCTAAGGCCGGTCTCTATGCCCTCGCATACCACAAGCGGCCCCTGCGCCTCTGACAGGGCCACAGCGCCGCCAGCGCAAGGTCCCTGCATCATCTTGGCATGCTGGGCTAGGCGGGTGCCCGACTTTTCAAAGAAGGTCCTATGCACACCCCCAGTCGAAACATCCGCAACCATGCAGGAATGCCAGCGGGCGCTTGGCCCGTGGTAGGCATCGGCAACCCAGCGCAGCGAAGGCGGCAGGGTGCAGGTGATACCCCGGCCCCTCAGATAGGCCTCGCCTTTCGTCCCGATGATCGGCCTGCCGACTTCCCACAGCTTTCGGGCCTTTTCGCGCTGTTCCGCTTCATGGGCCGCGCGCCGGGTGTTTGCGTCCCTTGCGGCTTGCAGGTCTATTGCCCCCGTCGCCGCAGGAAGGCCCGCCGCTTCCATCACGGATCGGAAATCACACCCCGATTTGTGGCAGAAGGTCAGAAGCCGCCCAGCTTCCTCGCGAATCGAAAGGGCGCGCTGGTCGCGTCGCCGCTCGGGCTGGCAAAGCGGGCAAGGCGCGCTGCCATGGTTTCCACGCCAGTCGCCGGAAAGCGCAAGGGTAAGGGCGCGGGCTTCGCTCATGCGGCTTGCGCGGCCTCCCAGGCCTGCACATCCGCCCAGCGCCAGCGGGTGATTTGCGGCGAGAGCTTCACAGGGGAAGGAAATTCCCGCTCATTCGTCCAGCGCCAGATCGTCGCCCGGCTTACCCGGAAGTGCGCTGCAAGGTCAGTGTCTGCCGCATAAGCGTTGCGGGTCGGGTCAGGTGATACGGGTTTGGCCATAGTGCTGCATCCCTTGCAATTCGTTGCACGCGTCGGCTGGCATAGCGATGCTTGCCTTTGCGCTGGGATGAACATGGGCGACGTGTCGTAAGTCGTCGTGGATCAAATCTGTCTTAGGTTTTGAACCATGAGCACGCCTATCGGGAAACAACCCCACCGAAAAGGTAGCTCGGCAAATCTGGTGCTGCATCCTTTCGGGAAGTCCAAATGCGCTTTACTGAAGCGTAACTGTCAGGTTGAAGGCGAAGCAATCTAAGCGCCTCAGCAACCGCATGGCAGGCACTCGCTCCGCTTTCCTCATCTGCGGAAGTTGGGGGGATACCAACCAGAGCTGAGGTCACTCGCACCAGTTCCCTAATCGCAGCATTTCGCCTCATTAGTGCGACTGGGTTTTTTCCCTTTGCACGCGGTCGGCTAATTTCACCGCTTAGTAGTTGCGCAGCCCAGTGCTTCAAGCTTTCAGGCATTTCGTGGCCCGCCCGAAGGCAGTCGGAAGCCCACTGACGGGCGATATCGAATGCAAATGGGTCAGACTGTGCCGCCTCAAGCAGACAATCGGCAGCCTTTCCTTGATCGCTATTCGGAAAAAACATCCCATAGTCGAGTGTCGCTTCCAAGTTTCCCAAGATGGCTGAAAAGTATCTGGCAAGAGAATTATGAGGGCTATCGGCCAAAAGAAAGTCATCAATCGGTGAGTCGTAATCGTTCCACTCATCGGCCCGTTCTATGCAAGTTTCGCAGAACGGCCCATCTTTGGCGCGGCATTTGCAATTCGGGTCGCCTCCAAAACGGGCAAGTACAAAGTCAACCGCACAGCGAAAGCAGCCTTCACCTAGCGGCCCCCAGCGCAGCATATGCCCTTCAACATCTTGCCTGCTTTTCGGACAGGGTTCGTATCTCAAACTCCCATCCTCACCACATTGCCGCCCAGCGCCCGGCTTGACAGGAAGTCAGCCCAATCCGCCATCATCCGCCGCCGCTTTTCGATCATGTCCCCGCGCCGGTAGGCCGCTTCCACCGCGTTGCTGATCCGGTGGGCAAGTGCAACCTCGGCCATTTCGCCGGGGAAGGTTGTCCGCTCTGCCACCCAATCGCGGAAGGTGCTGCGCAGCCCATGCGGCACGGCAGGGCGCTTGCTCACCCGGTCCAGATAGCCGGGGCCACCCGCCGCGACTGCCGCCGCATGCTGGCGCTTCATCAGCATGGAAAGGGCCATGTCGGAAAGCTGGCCACCCCGCGCGCCGGGAAACACCAGCGGGTTTCCGTCCAGCCGGGGCAGGGCCTTCAACAGGGCCACCGCTTCCGCCGTCAGGGGCACCCGATGCTCACGCTGCATTTTCATGCGCTGGGCCGGTATAATCCACAGAGCCTTGTCCAGGTCGATTTCGTCCCAGGCCGCCCCGCGCACTTCCCCCGACCGGGCTGCGGTCAAGGCCAGAAACTCCAAGGCCCGCGCCGGGAAGCCCTCACGCTGGCGCAGATCGGCCAGCCATGCCGGGGCATCGTCCAGTTGCAGGGCCGGGTGATTGCTTTCCTTGGCCACCTTGCTTGCGGCTGGCAGAAGTTCCTTGAGGTTCCCGGCCCAGCGCGCGGGGTTGTCCCCGGATCGGTGCCCTGCAACCGTGGCCCAGCTTAGAACGGCCTCGATCCGCCCGCGCAATCGGGTCGCGGTTTCAGTCTTTGTCGCCCAGATCGGTTGAAGGCAGCGCAACACGGCGGCAGTGTCGATCTGCCCGACCGGAAACGCGCCGATTTCCGGCATTGCGTAGCGGTCAAGGGTGCTGCGCCATTGCGCGCGGTGCTTTTCGTTGCGAAAGGCGTCCAGCTTGGCGGCAAGAGCCTTGTCCACCGCCTCACTAAACAGCATGCCCTTCCGCCGGGCTTCGATCAGCTTTGCCTTGGCGGTCTTCCGTTCCTCTACCGGATCAATCCCGCATTCCACCTTGTCGCGCAACTCTCGGGCCTTGTCGCGGGCCTGGGCAAGGGTCACGGTTGGGAAGCCCCCTAGCCCGATATCCCGGCGGCGGCCCCCGACCTGCATGCGCAGTATCCAGGTCCTGCCCCCCTTGGGGGTGAGTTGCAGGTAAAGCCCCGCCACCCCGCCCACCGGCATCATTGCGTTGCCCTTGCCCCCAGGGTGGGAAAGCCGTTTCACGTCCAGCGGGCCAAGTTCTGCGGCGACCTTCGGCATGCCCTTAATCCTACCCATCATTAAAACAATGACAGGATAGCGTGCCTTGCGATGGGATCAAACAGAGTCCGACAGGAAATCCCATATTTATAAGGCGTTCTAGGCCGCGCTCTGCCACGGGATGCAACGGGAAGTAAGGGTAAAATGGCGCCCTCCGGGTCCGCCATCTAATTCAAAGGGCTCAGGCAGAAATGCCTGAGCCCTTTCGTTTTGCCGATGGCGGGGCGCAGGTCCGGACCCGATCTAGAACTGGGCGGACCTCAGGGCGCGCAGCCTGTCGAAGGCGACGGCCAGGATGATGAAAAATCCCACGAAAGCGCCCTGCCAGAACGTCGAGATGCCCAAGAGGATCAGGCTGTTGCGGATGATCTCGATCAGTGCCGCCCCCACGATGGCACCCAGAACGGTGCCAGAGCCGCCCAGCAGGTTGGCACCGCCGATGACCGCTGCCGCGATGACGGCCAGTTCCATCGACTGGCCCAGATTGGTCGTGACGCCCCCCAGCCAGCCTGCCTCCAGAACGCCGGTGACGCCGGCCATCAGCGAGGAAAAGACGTAGACACTGATCTTGACCCACGGAACCGCGATGCCGGTCAGGACGGCGGCACGTTCATTGGCGCCGATGGCAAAGACATGGGTGCCCCATTGCGACCAGCGCAACAGAAAAGCGGTCGCCACGCCCAGAAGGGCCAGCGCGATCACCGGATGGGCGATGCCGAAGGTCGCCCCGCCGCCCAGCGTAAACAAGAGCGCCTGATCGGGGCCGAATTCGTAGATCATGCGGTTGTCGGACAGAACCATGGCAAGGCTGCGGGCGATGGACAGCATCCCAAGCGTGACGACAAACGACGGGATGCGCAGCCAGGCAATCAGCGCGCCGTTGACCAGCCCGACAAGCGCTGCCGCCGCAAGGGCCAGCACGGCCGCAGGGAAGAAGCCGTAGCCCGCGTTCATCACGATGGCCTGCACCATGGCCGACAGGCAGACCACCGACCCCACCGACAGGTCGATGCCCCCCGAGATGATGACGACCGTCATCCCCAGCGCCACAAGTCCCACGAAGGCAAAGTTGCGCGTGACATTGAACAGGTTCTGCGAGGTGGCGAAGGTGTCGGTCGCAAAGCCCAGCACCAGCGCGGACAGAAGCGCTGCAAGAAAAACCCAGGTTGCCTGTTCGGCGAAAAGGGCTGTCAGACGGGTGTTGGTCTGCCGGTTGATGGCCTGTGACAGATCGGCATGGTTGGGGGCGGAGTCCGGCTTATGCATGTTCGATGGCCCCCGTGATCAGGCCCGTCACCTCTTGGGGTGAGGTGGCGGCGACCGGCTTGTCGGCCACGATTGAACCGCGCCGCAGCACGACGACCCGGTCCGCCAGACCGAAGACATCCGGCATCCGGTGGCTGATCAGCACCACCGCCACCCCCTGATCGCGCAGGCGGCGGATCAGGTTCAGCACCTCGACCACCTGCCGGACCGAGATGGCAGCGGTGGGTTCGTCCATCAGCACGATATCGGCGTTGGACAGCCGGGTGCGGGCAATGGCCACTGCCTGCCGCTGGCCGCCGGACATCTGGCGCACCAGATCGCGCGGACGGGTTTCGGACTTCAGTTCCTGAAAAAGCTCCGCCGCGCGGCGGTTCATCGCGGCGTAATCGTTGATCCGCACGGGGCCAAGACGCCAGGTCAGCTCACGCCCCAGAAAGACGTTGGCAGCCGCGGTCAGGTTGTCGCACAGCGCAAGGTCCTGATAGACGATCTCGATTCCATGGCGGCGGGCGTCCAGCGGGCTGTGGAAGGCGACCTCGCGGTTCTGCATGAACATCCGGCCTGCCGAGGCGCGGAAGTTGCCCGCGATGATCTTGACCAAGGTGGATTTGCCCGCGCCGTTGTCGCCCATCAGGCCGATGACTTCCCCCTTTTCGATCTGCAGGGAGACGCCCCTCAGGGCCTCGATCGCCCCGAAATTCTTGGCCACGTTTTCAAGTTTCAGGACTGCCATCTTTGCCCTCTTGCTTCCGTCTGGCGGTCTTATGGCCGCAACGGCGGCTCTGCGTCAATACAAGTATCAATCTGTTTCATCCTATTTGTCAGATAATATGTTGACCACTGGCGCCGATGCCGTTTATCACCTCGGCAGATGCAGGAGGTGCCATGCAGATTCTGGTGACAGGCGCGACGGGGAAGGTGGGGCAGGCGCTGTTGGCGGCGCTGGCAGACCGCTGGCCCGGTGCCCGGGTGCGCGCCCTGTTGCACAACCGCGACCTGCCTGCCCGGCCGGGCCTGGAAACCCTGAAGGGCTCGCTTGCCGACCGTTCCGTGGCCGAGGCGGCGGTTCAGGGCTGCACCCACGTCGTTCATCTGGCCACCTGCAAGGAAACGCCCGATGACGTGATGGATGTCACGGTCAAAGGCCTGTTCTGGCTGCTGGAGGCTTGGCGGACGAACCCGGCCGCACAGCGCTTCTTGCTGATCGGCGGCGACGCCGCGGTGGGCCATTTCTTCTACGATCACGGCGGCCCGGTGACCGAGGCCACCCCGCATCGCGCCTATCCGGGCTGCTATGCGCTGTCGAAAGTGCTGGAAGAAACCATGCTGACGCAGTTCGGCATTCAGTACGGCATCGACTGGTGCTGCCTGCGCGCACCCTGGATCATGGAGAAGGACGATTTCCGCTGCAGCCTGTCCTTTGGCGCGGACCGGTTCGGCGGCCCCGACTGGGCCGAACTTGCCGGGCCGGCGGTTGCCGCCGAAGCCCGCCGCACCGGTGCCATTCCGCTGTTTCAGGACGGCGCCGGCACGGCCATCAGGCGCAATTTCGTCCATGTCAGCGATCTTGTCAGCGCCATCTGCGCGGCCCTGACGGCACCCGCGGCGCGGCAGCGGCTGTACAACATCGCGATGGATGAACCCGTCGATTACGGCGAGGTGGCGCGGATACTGGCGGAAACGCGGGGTCTGCCGGCCATCCCCATCCGTTCCGGTTACCACTCGACCTGGCTGTCGAACCACCGCGCCCGGGCCGAGCTTGGCTGGCGCCCCCACTATGACACCCGCCGTCTTGTCACCGAATCCTGGGCCTATGCCCGCGCGCCGGATGATCCGCGCCGGGTCTGGTATCCGGGCTGACCCTGGCCCCTGCGGCCGCAACAACAACGAACCCTCGGGAGGACTGGAATGCAACGCAGAACACTGATGGCCAGCACACTGGCCGCGCTTTTCGTCTCGGGCGCCGCCTGGGCCGAAGACAAGGTTCTGGCCATCGTGGTCAAGGGCCTGGACAACCCGTTCTTTGAGCAGATCAACAAGGGCTGTCAGAAGTGGAACGGCGAGAATGCCGGGTCGGGCTATACCTGCTTCTACACCGGCCCCGCCTCGTCGGCCGATGAGGTGGGCGAAGTGCAGATCGTGCAGGATCTGCTGCAGCGCCCGGATGTGGCGGCAATTGCCATCTCGCCCTCGAACGCGCCGCTGATGGCCAAGATGCTGCGCGAACAGGCGCCGAAGATCCCGATCATGACGATCGACGCCGATTTTCTGGCCGAAGATGCCGACCTGCGCGCCACCTATCTGGGCACCGACAACTACCTGATGGGCGTCAAGTTCGCCGAGCATCTGAAGGTGCTGAAGCCCGACGGCGGCACCGTCTGCCTGCAGTTGGGCAACGTCGCGGCGGCGAACATCAACGCCCGTGCCGCCGGCACGCGCGACACGCTGTCGGGCACCCCCGGGGTCGAGCGGCTGGAAGGTCAGGGCGGCTGGACCGAGATTGCCGGTTGCCCGGTCTTTACCAATGACCAGGCGGACCTTGCGAACCAGCAGATGGCCGATACCTTCACCGCCAATCCCGATCTGACCGCTTTCATGCTGATCGGCGGCTGGGCCCAGTTCGCGCCGCAGGCCTATGCGCAGGTGACCGATCAGGTCATGGCGAAACTGAACGACAAATCGATGGTCATCGTTGCAGGTGATACCCTGCCGCCGCAGATGGATGCGCTCAAGGCCGGGCGCAGCCATGTGCAGGTTGGCCAGCGCCCCTTCGAGATGGGCTACCGCGCGCCGACGGTGATGATCGACCTTCTGAACGGCGTGGCGGTTGAGCCGGTGATCTACACCGGGCTTGACGAATGCACGCAGGAGAACGCCGACAGCTGCATCGGCGGCTGACGGCCCTTCCGGGCGGGGATCTCCCTGGCCCCCGCCCGGTTCAACCCTTGCAAATGGAGACTGCCATGAAAGCCCGGATTTCCGCGCTTGCCCTTGCTGTTGCCCTGACGGCGACTGCCGGTGTCGCGCAAGAGAAGAAGACCCTTGCCTTCGTCGTCAACGGCGCTTCCGATTTCTGGAAGCTGGCCGAAGCCGGTGTGAAGAAGGCGCAAGAGGAACTGCCGAACTACGACCTTCAGTTCAAGTATCCCGAACAGGCCGCCGCCGCGATCCAGCAGCGGCTGATGGATGACCTTGTCGCTGCCGGCGTGTCGGCGATCATGGTTTCGGCTGTTGACCCCAAATCCTCGACCGACGCGCTGAACCGGATCGGCGGGCAGGTGCCGCTGTTCACCACCGACAGCGACGCGCCCGACACCAACCGCGTGGCCTATATCGGGTCATCGAACACCGATGCCGGCATGCAGGCGGGCGAGATTGCCAAGAAGGCGATGCCCGACGGCGGCAAGTGCATCGGGTTCGTGGGCCTTCTGGGCGCAGACAACGCGCGCGAACGCATCGACGGGATGAAGTCGGCGCTGGAAGGTTCGAACGTCGAACTGATCGACGTGCGCGGCGATGACATCGACATGACCCGCGCCAAGCGCAATGTCGAAGATGCCCTGGCCGCAAATCCCGACATCGACTGCATGGTCGGCTTCTACAGCTACAACCCGCCGCGCATCTATGAGGTGCTGAAAGAGGCGGGCAAACTGGGAGAGGTGACAGTCGTCGCCTTCGACGAAGACCCGATCACGCTGGGCGGCGTCAAGGAAGGCACCATCGCGGGCACCGTCGTTCAGCAGCCCTACGAATGGGGCTATCAGGGGATGAAGCTGATGGCCGCCTATCTGGAAGGCGACATGTCGATGATCCCTGAAAACAAGTTGGTCATCGTGCCCACCGCCATCATCGACAAGGACAATGTCGATGCCTTCGAGGCTGAGCTGAATGCGCGCATCGGCGGCTGAGGCTTGGGCCAGATGCAGGCCGGACTCTGCGTTTTCTCCCTCCGGCCTGCATCCCCTTCCGGAAATCACCCATGACCCCCTTCCTGCGCCTGACCGGTATTCACAAGCGTTTCGGCACCGTCGCGGCGCTGTCGGGCGTCGATCTTGCGGTCTATCCCGGCGAAGTCCTTGGCCTGGTGGGCGAAAACGGCGCCGGAAAATCGACGCTGATGCGGATTATCGGCGGTGTTCACGCCCCGACCGAAGGCCGGATCGAACTGGACGGCGAAAGCCTTGACCGTCTGACGGTTCCCCGATCCATCGCCGCCGGGATCGCCTTTGTGCATCAGGAATTGTCGAACTTCGACAATCTGACCGTCGCTGAAAACATCTTCATGGGCAGGATGCCGGCGCGCGGCGGGCCGCTGCGGCTGGTCGATACCCGCCGGCTGAACCGCGACGCTGATGAACTGCTGGAACGGCTGGGCGCCACCTTTTCGGGGACAACACCGCTGGCCCGGCTGTCGCTTGCGCAGATGCAGCTGGCCGAGATTGCCAAGGCGCTGTCGCTGAACGCGCGCCTTGTGATCATGGACGAGCCGACATCCTCGCTGACCGCGACCGAAACCGACCGCCTGCTGGGTGTGGCCGAGGGGCTGCGTGCCAGCGGCGTGTCGATGATCTTCATCACCCATCGGCTGGGTGAGATTGAGCGTCTGGCCGACCGCGCCACGGTGCTGCGCGACGGCAGGCATGTCGCCGACCTGCCGCGGGCCGAGATACGCGCGGCCATGATGATCCGCCACATGATCGGGCGCGACCTGAAGTCGGTCTATGCGCCCCCCGCGGCACCCGCCGGCACCCCGGTGCTGACGGTCAGCAATCTGCAGACGCCGCGCTATCCGGGCCGGCCGGTCAGCCTGACCTTGCGCCGGGGCGAGATTCTGGGGCTGGCGGGGCTGATCGGGGCGGGCCGCACCGAACTGGCCGAGACGATCTTTGGCCTGACCCCGGCGCTTGGGGGCAGCGTGGCGCTTGACGGGCAGGAGGTTGCCTTGCGCTCGCCCCGGCAGGCGATTGCGCGGGGGGTGTTTCTTGTGCCCGAAGACCGCAAGCTGCATGGCCTCATTCTTGATTTTCCGATCGCTCAGAACATCTCGCTGCCCAGCCTGCGCGCGCTGTCCCGCCGCTGGATCGTCAACCGCAGCGCCGAGACGGCCCTTGCCGAGCGGCAGAAGCAGGCGCTTGACCTGCGGGCCGCCAATCTTTCGCTGCCGGCCTCGGCCCTGTCGGGCGGCAATCAGCAGAAGGTGGTTCTGGCCCGATGGCTGTCGCTTTCGCCGCGCGTGATCCTGTTCGACGAACCGACCCGCGGTGTCGATGTGGGCGCCAAGGCGGAAATCTACCGCCTGATGCGCGCCCTGTCCGACAACGGCGTGGGTGTCCTGATGATCTCATCCGACATGGAAGAGGTGATCGGCGTATCGGACCGCGTCCTTGTCATGCATGAAGGCCGGATCGCGGGCAGCCTGACCCGCGATCAGCTTTCGGAACACGCCATCCTTTCGCTGGCCGTTGGCCAGACCGACGCCGCAGGACATGCCCCATGATCGACCGCAAGAACCTTGGCCTTCTGATCCTGATCCTTGTCGTTTCGGCGGTCGTCGCCTTTCTCAACCCGCGCTTCCTGTCGCCGGTCAATCTGTCGAACACCGCCAACCTGATCGGCCTGTTCGGCATTTTCGCCATCGCGCAGGCCTTCGTGATCATCTCGGGCGGGATCGAACTTTCCTCGGGTTCGGTGATTGCGCTGCTGGGGGTGATCTTTGTCGATCTGGTGGGCAACAGCGTGCTGTCCCCTGCGCTGGCGGCCCTGCTGGTTCTGGGCCTTGGCGGGCTGATCGGGGTGTTGCACGGGGTGCTGATCGCGCGGCTGGGGCTGCAGCCCTTTGTTGTTACCCTGTGCGGTCTGCTGATCTATCGCGGCATCGCCCGCTATTACACCGAAGACGCGACGGCCGGCTTCGCCTTTGGCGCCAGCTTTCCGGGGCTGGAGTGGCTGACCACGGGGCGCGTTCTGGGCGTGCCGAACAGCCTGACGGCGATGGTCGTGATTGCCATTGTCACTGGCGTCTTGCTGCACCGCTCGGTCTTCGGGCGGATGCTGCTGGCCACCGGCCGCAACCCCGAAGGCGCGCGCTATTCCGGCATCAACACGCAACTGGTGCTGATCAGCGCCTATGCGCTTTGCGCGGTTCTGACGGCGGTCGCGGCGATCTACATCGCGATGTACACGCGATCCATCTCGCCCGCCTCGCACGGGAATTTCTATGAACTTTATGCCATCGCCGCGGCTGTTCTGGGTGGTTGCAGCCTGCGGGGCGGCGAGGGGTCGATCCTGGGGGTGCTGCTCGGCACGGTCTTGCTGCAGGTGCTGCAGAATCTGGTCAACCTGCTGGGCATCCCCTCATCGCTGAACTTCGCCGTGATGGGATCGGTGATCATCCTGGGTGTTCTGGCCGACAACTGGTTTCTGCGGCGCAAGGCAGCGTCGCGACAACACGGCTAGCCTCTGGCTGGGAGGCGCGCGCAACAAGGCAGTCATTGTCAGAAACGCTATCTCACGCTAGGGGTTGAACGAAAGGAAACGGCAGGTGGTTGGGTGACGGTCCGGCAGGGAAAGGCCAAGTCAGGGCAATCGGTTGCAACCGCCCCCGAAAAGGCGCCGTCCGGTTCCGGGCTGCCGCGTCAGGCGGGGTCGTTCGCGCATTATTCGGTCGCGCAAGAGATCGGCCGCCGCATCGTTTCGGGCGATTATCCGCCGGGTTCGATCCTGCCGAACGAGGCGGAATGGTCGGCCATGTTCGGCACCAGCCGCTCGGTCGTGCGCGAAGCGATCAAGATGCTGATGTCGAAGAACCTTCTGGTCTCGCGCACCAAGATCGGCAGCCGGGTGGAACCGCGTGAGAACTGGAACCACCTTGACCGCGATGTGCTGGCCTGGGTGGCACAATCGCCGCGCCGCGACGCGCTGATGCGTTCGGTCCAGCAGCTGCGCCATATTGTCGAGCCCGAGGCCGCCGCACTGGCCGCCGAAATCCGCAGCGATGAGGAAATGGCGCAGATCAGCGCCGCCTGCCATGAGATGGGCACAGCCACGACGCTGTCGCAGCGCACCCGCGCCGACCGGCGGTTCCATCAGTCGATCCTGAATGCCACCCGGAACGAGTTGTTGATGCCCTTGGGCGCGATGATCGACTCGTCGCTCGACTACCTTTTCACCTTCGTCACGCGAGAGGCGAATGACCTGCGTTACGCGCAAGACCTGCATGAGGCGATCGAACGCGCGATCCGCCTGCAAAGGCCCGATGCCGCGCGCAAGGCGGTGAAGGCGCTTTTGCGCAACACCGACCAGATGCTGATCGTTAAGGGATCTGCAGGCTAGGCCTGTGGTTCTGTCGTCCGCGGCGCCTCCTGCACGCCGGCCATCGGCATCAGCGCGCCGCGATGCAGGATTACCCTTGCCGCAAGTTTCTGGCCGGCCAGAACCGCTTCTGTCGCGCAGGCCCCGCCCAGCCGCGCGGCCAGCCAGCCTGCGTTGAAGCTGTCGCCCGCGGCCGTGGTATCCAGAGGGGAGACGACCTTGCGCACCGGCAGCCGGCTCTGCCGCCCCGCACTGTGCAAAAGCGCAGGCGCCGGGCCGTTCTTGACCACGATCTCATAGGGGCCAAGCGCGGCGATCCGGTGGGCGCATGCCTCGGGCGAGGCATCGCCGAAAAGGGCAGCATCATCTTCAAAGGTCGGCAGCGCGATGTCGGCGCTGGCATAACCGGCGCTGATGCCCGAACGCATCGTTGCCGCGTCCGGCCACAGGGCCGGCCGGATGTTCGGGTCAAAGGCCACCAGTCCCCCGCCGGCCCGGAACGCCGCCAGCGCCTGCAGCAGATGGCCGCGCGCGGCCGGCGGCAGGTCGCGCAGGTACCAGGCCGTGTTGAAGGTGTCGCCGGCAAAGCCTTGCCGCAGCAGCGCATCGTCGTTTCCGCCGGCCGGCGAAAGCTCGACCATGCATTCCCCGATTGCTGCGATGGCGCCCGGTTGCATCATCGGTCAGTCCGCCAGCGTCAGCAGGGCGGGCAGGTCTGCCCCGGCGTCCAACGCCCGCCAAAGCGCCGCAATCCGCGCGGCCAGCGCTCGGCAAAAGGCGGGGCTGTCCAGCCGCGCGCCCCAAAGCCGGTCATCGGCCAGCACGGCCGAGGCCAGCACCACAGGATCGGCGGCAGAGGGTAGCGAGGCAAAATGCGCAACGGTTTCCGCGCTGTCGCGCGGGGGCAGGGCCGGCGCATTCGGGAATTCGCCTCGGTAGAACAGCACCCAGGCCGCCAGCGACAGCGTCAGGCAGGGCGGGGCGGTGCCATGCCGGGCCAGATAGGCCGTCATCCGGTCCTGATTGCGCGCCCGGATCTTCGCCACGGCGTTCAGGCTGAAGTCATGCCAGAGGTGATGCACATGCGGATCGGCAAAGCGCCGCAGCACCTCATCGGCAAAGCTGCGGGTCTGGTCGGGCGGCAGATCAAGGGCCGGGATCACCTCATCCTGCAGAAGCCGCGTCAGAAAGGCGCGGGCAGCGGGCATTTCCATGGCAGCGCCGACCGTGGGCACACCGGCCTGCAGGGCCAGCGGGCAAAGCGCTGTATGCGCGCCGTTCAGGATCGCCAGCTTGCGCAGCTTCAGCGGCCCGACATCGGGCACGATCACCGTGCCCGGGTCATGGGCAGCCAGCGGCAGCAGTGGGGCGGGCTGGCCCGGGCGCTGTTCGATGGCGAGAAAGTTGTAAAGTTCGGTCGTGGTCAGGCAGGGGTCGTGGTAGCCGAGGGTTGCTTCGATCGCCTCGCGGTCGGCCCGAGGCGCGCCGGTGACGATGCGGTCAACCAGCGTGTTGTGGAAGGACACATTGCGATCCAGCCAGCCAAGGAAGGCCTGGGGCAGGTTCCATGCGCGGGCGTGGTCCCGCACCATGGCCGCCAGCACGTCGCCGGCGCGGTCGGTCAGCTCACACGGGATCACCTGCCAGCCGGGGGCTTCGTTGCCAAGCCGCCGCCAGCGGTGGGCCAGAAGCGCGGCCAGCTTGGCGGGAAAGCCGGCTGGCGGGGCGTCATCGAGGCGGGCGGCAATCCACACCCCCACCATGTCGGATGCGCTGCCCTACACCGCCGACGACATTGCAGCGCAAGCCGTGGCCGCCGCCGAAGCGGGTGCCTCGATCCTGCATCTGCACGCCCGCCGCCCCGACGATGGCGGCGTGACGATCGACCCCGAGGCCTTTGCCGCCTTCCTGCCGCGCATCCGGCAGGCGAGTGATGCGGTGATCAACATCTCGACCGGCGGCAGCCTGAAAAACAGCATCGAGGAACGCATCGCCCCCGCCCTGCGCTTTTCACCCGAGATGTGCAGCCTGAACATGGGGTCGATGAACTTCAGCTTCCATCCGCTGGCCAAACGTTACGAAAGCTGGAAGTTCGACTGGGAGAAGGACTACGTCGAGAACTCCGACACCTACATCTTCCGCAACACGTTCCGCGATATTCAGACGGTGGCCGAAACGCTGGCCCCGCACGGCATCAAGTTCGAGCATGAGTGCTATGATGTGGGCCACCTCTACAACCTGCGCTTCTGCATGGATATCGGGCTGTTCAAGGCGCCGGTCTTCATCCAGTTCATCTTCGGCATCCTGGGCGGCATCGGGCCCGAGGTGGACAACCTGATCTTCATGAAGCGCACCGCCGACCGGCTTTTCGGCGATGATTATCGCTGGTCGGTTCTGGGGGCCGGTGGCGCGCAGATGGGCCTTGCGACAACCGCCAGCCAGATGGGCGGGAATGTGCGGGTGGGGGTTGAGGACAGCCTGTTCATCAGCCGGGAAAAGCTGGCCGAAAGCAACGCCCAGCAGGTCGCCAAGATCCGCCGCATCGTCGAGGATTTGGGCTGCGAGATCGCCACCCCGGATGAGGCGCGCGAGATTCTGGGCCTGAAGGGCGCCGAACGCACGGCCTTCTGAACGGCCGCCTTTCCGATCACAAAGACCGCCGCCCCGCACGGAGCGGCGGATGGACATAATGCAGCAACCAGCCACAGCCGGGCCGGTTCAGCATGCCATTCTTTCAGGGAAATTCGCGGTGTCGCCTGACATCCGCAGAAGTGGTGAGCCCGACAGGATTCGAACCTGTGACCCACTGATTAAAAGTCAGTTGCTCTACCAACTGAGCTACGGGCCCACAGGCGGGGCAGATACGGAAGGTGCCCGCCATCGTCAACCCCCGAATTGCGGAAGCCGCGGCGGGGCGCGACATTTCCGGCGGTGTCATCGGGAGGACGGATGGTGAGCCGTGAAGGATTCGAACCTTCGACAAGCTGATTAAGAGTCAGCTGCTCTACCAACTGAGCTAACGGCCCATCCGTGCTGCGGGCCGATATACCTCTCGTCCGGCGGGTGCAAGGGCAAACTGCATCGGCACTGGCATGCCGGGGCCGACAGGCCTATATGTGCGGCCATGACCGGAAACTGGCCCCCTGAAGGCCTGCGCTTCATGAAGATGCACGGCGCGGGCAACGATTTTGTCGTCATCGACTCGCGCGGGCGGGCCGGGGCTGTTGTCACGCCGGCTCTGGCGCGGGCGCTGGGCGACCGCAATCGTGGCGTCGGTTTCGATCAGCTGGCCGAAATCCGCGATGCGGCCGGCGCTGATTTTGAGCTGGACTTCTGGAACAATGACGGCACCCGGGCGGGCGCCTGCGGCAATGCCACGCGCTGCGTTTCATCCTATGTGATGGCCGGGCTGGGGCGCGATGCCGTTTCGCTGGTGACCGCGCGCGGCGGGCTGGCGGCGGTGCGGCTGCCCGACGGGCGGGTTTCGGTGAACATGGGGCATCCCCAGACGGCCTGGGACGAGGTGCCGCTGTCGCATGAGGTCGATACCCTGCATCTGCCCCTGCCGGGCGATCCGGTGGCGCTGGGCATGGGCAATCCGCATTGCGTGTTCTTCGTCGAGGACGCCGAAGAGGTGAACCTGCCGGTGCTTGGCCCGCGCTACGAACATGACCCGCTGTTCCCGCAGCGCACCAATGTCGAGTTTGTCAGCCTGACAGGCTCCGACCGCCTGCGCATGCGCGTGTGGGAGCGGGGGGCGGGCATCACGCTGGCCTGCGGGTCGGGCGCCTGCGCGGCGGCGGTGGCGGCGCATCTGCGCGGGCTGACCGGGCGGCATGTGGTGCTGGACCTGGACGGCGGTGTTCTGGAAATCGACTGGCGCGAGGATGGCGTCTGGATGACGGGGCCGGTGGCCCATGTCTTCGACGGCTGGCTTTCGCCGGACTATCTGGCCGCCAACGCATGACTGCGCCGGTCTTTTCCACCCTTGGCTGCCGCCTGAACGCCTATGAGACCGAGGCGATGAAGGAACTGGCCGCCGCTGCCGGCGTGGAAGGCGCGGTGGTGGTGAACACCTGTGCCGTCACCGCCGAAGCCGTGCGCAAGGCCAAGCAGGAAATCCGCCGCCTTGCCCGCGAAAATCCCGGCGCCCCGGTGATCGTCACCGGCTGCGCCGCCCAGACCGAACCCGAAACCTTCGCGGCCATGCCCGAGGTGACGCGCGTCGTCGGCAACCACGAAAAGATGCAGGCCGAAACCTGGGCCAGCCTGCGCGTCCCCGACCTGATCGGCCAGACCGAGAAGGTTCAGGTCAATGACATCATGTCGGTGAAGGAAACCGCAGGCCACCTGATCGACGGGTTCGGCCGGGTGCGCGCCTATGTTCAGGTGCAGAACGGCTGCGATCACCGCTGCACCTTCTGCATCATCCCCTTCGGCCGTGGCAATTCCCGATCCGTCCCCGCCGGGGTGGTGGTGGAGCAGATCAAGCGGCTGGTAGACAAGGGCTTTCAGGAGGTGGTGCTGACGGGGGTCGACCTGACCTCATGGGGTGCCGACCTGCCTGCCGAGCCGCGGCTGGGCGATCTGGTGATGCGCATCCTCCGGCTGGTGCCCGACCTGCCGCGCCTGCGGATCAGTTCGATCGACAGCATCGAGGCGGACGACATGCTGATGCAGGCCATCGCCACCGAACCGCGCCTGATGCCGCATCTGCACCTGTCGCTGCAGGCGGGCGACGACATGATCCTGAAACGGATGAAGCGCCGCCACCTGCGCGACGATGCCATCCGCTTCTGCGAAGAGGCGCGCCGGCTGCGGCCCGACATGATCTTTGGTGCCGACATCATCGCAGGCTTCCCGACCGAGACCGAGGCGATGTTCGAAAACTCGCTGAAACTGGTGCAGGACTGTGACCTGACCTTCCTGCATGTCTTCCCGTTCAGCCCCCGCAAGGGCACGCCTGCTGCCCGCATGCCGCAGCTGAAGGGGCCTGAGATTCGCGACCGGGCAGCGCGTCTGCGCGCGGCGGGCGATGCGGCACTTGCCCGCCATCTGGCCGCGCAGGCCGGCACCCGCCACCGCATCCTGACCGAAACCCCCCGCATGGGGCGGACCGAGCAGTTCACCGAAGTGGCCTTCACCACCGACCAGCCCGAGGGCGTGATCCTTGAGGCGGTGGTGACCGGCCAGTCCGCCGGGCGCCTGACGGCCTAAGCAGCCCGGGTTTCTTCGAAGATGCCTGCGAATTTCTTCCGGTGAATTTGCGCGCCCGGCCCGCGCCGTTGCATTCCTGCCCCCCTGCCGCTATCTGATCGGGGCTGACCTGATGCGAGGACCGATCCGATGAACTGGATTTCCAACTATGTCCGGCCCAAGATCAACTCGCTCTTCTCACGCCGGGAAGTGCCCGAGAACCTTTGGACGAAGTGCCCCGAATGCGGCACCATGCTGTTCCACCGGGAACTTGCGGCGAACCTGAACGTCTGCACCTCGTGCGATCACCATATGGCGATCACCCCGCGCGACCGCTTTACGGCGCTGTTCGACGGCGGCGTCTTCACCGAAGTGAAGGTGCCCGAGCCGCTGGTGGACCCGCTGCAGTTCCGCGACCAGAAGAAATATCCAGAGCGTTTGAAGACGGCGCAGAAAGCCACGGGCGCGCGTGAGGCGATGCTGGTGGCCGAGGGTGAGATGGGCCGCACCCCGATCGTGGCGGCCGGGCAGGACTTCAGCTTCATGGCCGGGTCCATGGGCATGTATGTGGGCAACGCCATCATCGCCGCGGCCGAACGCGCGGTGCATCTGAAGCGGCCGCTGGTGCTGTTTGCTGCCGCGGGGGGCGCACGGATGCAGGAAGGCATCCTCAGCCTGATGCAGATGCCGCGCACCACCGTTGCCGTGCAGATGCTGCGCGAGGCGCGCCTGCCCTATGTCGTCGTGCTGACCCATCCGACCACCGGCGGCGTGACCGCAAGCTATGCCATGCTGGGCGACGTGCAGATTGCCGAGCCGAACGCCCTGATCTGCTTTGCCGGCCCCCGCGTGATCGAACAGACCATCCGCGAAAAGCTGCCCGAAGGCTTCCAGCGCGCCGAGTACCTGCTGGATCACGGCATGCTGGACCGGGTGACCCACCGCAAGGCCATGCGTGAGGAACTGGTGACCATCCTGCGCATGCTGATGGGCCAGCCGCCCGCCGTGAAGGGCGATCTGCCGCCCCCCGGTGAGCCGGGTCAGGGCGCCGACGCCAAGTGACCACCTCGGACCTGATCCTTGAACGGATGATGACCCTGCACCCCAAGGTCATCGACCTGACACTGGACCGCGTGCATCGCCTGCTCGCGGCGCTGGACCACCCCGAGCGGCACCTGCCGCCGGTGATCCACATTGCCGGCACCAACGGCAAGGGCAGCACGCAGGCGATGATCCGCGCGGGGTTAGAGGCCGGCGGAGACAAGGTTCACGCCTATACCTCGCCCCATCTGGCCCGGTTTCATGAGCGTATCCGGCTGGCGGGCGAACTGATCTCGGAACCGGCGCTGACGGCGCTTCTGGACGAATGCGTGCAGAAGAACGGCCCGGATGGGATTACATTCTTCGAAATCACCACCTGCGCCGCCTTTCTTGCCTTTGCCCGCACGCCGGCCGACTGGACGCTGCTGGAAGTCGGTCTTGGCGGACGGCTGGACGCGACGAACGTGGTCGAGGCGCCGCGGCTTTGCATCATCACCCCGGTCTCGATGGACCATGAAAGCTACCTCGGTGACACGGTGGCGAAGATTGCCGGCGAAAAGGCCGGGATCATCAAGCGCGGCGTGCCGGTGATCGTCGGACCTCAGACCGAAGAGGGGCTTATGGTCATCGAAGACCGCGCCGCCCGTCTGGGCGCTCCGGTTCTGGCCTTCGGTCAGCACTGGAATGTGTGGGAGGAGCGCGGCCGGCTGATCTATCAGGATGAGAACGGTCTTCTGGACCTGCCGTTGCCCAATCTGCCCGGCCCGCATCAGGTGCAGAATGCCGGTGCCGCCATTACCGCCCTGCGCGCCCTTGGCCGTGACGGTGCGGCCTGCGAGGCCGCCGTGACCCGCGCCTTCTGGCCCGCCCGCATGCAGCGCCTGCGCCACGGCCCGCTGGTTGATCTGGCCCCCGGGGTCGAGTTGTGGCTGGACGGTGGGCACAACCCCGCCGGGGGGGAGGCGGTGGCGGCTACGCTTTCCCGCATGCCCGCCCGCCCGACACACCTGATTTGCGGCATGCTGAACACCAAGGATGTCGCGGGCTACATGCGCCCGCTCGCCGGGCAGGTGGCCCGGCTGCACGCCGTCTCGATCCCCGGTGAAAAGAACACGCTTCCCGCAGAGGCCACGCGCGATGCCGCCTTCTTGGTGGGCATTCCCGCCGAAGCGGCGCCTTCGGTGGCCGGGGCGCTGGCCGCCATCGCCGCGGCTGACCCCGCGGCGCGGGTGCTGATCTGCGGGTCGCTTTATCTGGCCGGTTCGATCCTGCGCGAGAACGGATAGGCCCGAAAACCGCCGCAATAATCGGGAAACTGGCCGCAGCATAACCAGTTGCGGCTTGCCATGACCGATCTTTCGCCTGCCCCCCTGCTTGTTCCGGCCCTGTCGCGCCAGCGCGTCGCCCTGCTGATCGACGGCGACAACCTTTCACCCACCCATGCCGGCAAGGTGCTGTCCCTGGCCGCGAAAGAGGGGGAGGTGACGATCCGCAGGGTCTACGGCGGGCCGGGCGCCGTTCTATCATGGGAAAAGACCACCGGCTTTCGCCGCATTGATGCCGGGGCAGGCAAGAACGCGGCCGATCTGCTGCTGTGCATCGAGGCGATGGACCTGATGTTGGGCGGCAGGGCGGAAGTGCTGGTCATCGCGTCATCCGACCGCGACTTCTCACATCTGGCCACCCACCTGCGCGAATCCGGCCGCCGCGTGGTGGGCATCGGCGAGGCCAAGGCCCCGGCGCATTTCCTGCACTGCTGCTCGGCGCATCATGTGCTGAAGGATGCGGGTGACACGCCCGCCCCGACACCGGCAGCGATCCCGGCCAAGGCTGCCGCGTCGCCGCTCGATCAGAAGATCATTGCCTTGATCAAGTCCGAAGGTCAGGCGGACCGGATGCAGATAGGCCTTCTGGCCGGCCGGATGCATGCGCTTCACAAGGTGCGGATATCGACCTATCCGCAGCGGACCTGGCGGGCCTATCTCCTCAGCCGCCCCAACCTTTTCGAATGCGAACCCAAAGGCCCCGCCGCGCGGGTGCGCCTGCGCTAAGGGCGGTTAGTTCCGGGCGTAGATGTCTTCGTAGCGCAGGATGTCGTCTTCACCCAGATAACTGCCAGTCTGCACCTCGATCAGCACCATCGGCAGCTTGCCGGGGTTTTCCAGCCGGTGAACGGCGCCCAGCGGGATGTAGACCGACTCGTTCTCGGTCACCAGCCGCACCGCGTCATCCACCGTCACGCGCGCGGTGCCCTCAACCACGATCCAGTGTTCCGACCGGTGGTGATGCGACTGCAGCGACAGCGCGGCGCCCGGTTTGACCACGATGCGCTTGACCTGAAAGCGGTTGCCAAGCGCCAGGCTTTCATACCAGCCCCAGGGCCGGAAATCGCGGTTGAAGGCGGTGGCCTGCCGCGCGCCCGCCGATTTCAGCGCTGCGACCGCCTCTTTCACCCGCTGCGCATCGCCCTTGCGGGCCACCAGCACCGCATCGGGCATCGCCACCGCGATCATGTCTTCCAGCCCGATTCCCACCAGTTGCAGCCCCTCGGCTTCGGACCGCAGAAGGGTGTCGCGGCAATCGATGGCCATGGCTGCACCGGACAGCACGTTGCCCGATGCATCCGGCCCGGCCTCTTGCCAGATCGCCTCCCACCCGCCCAGATCGGACCAGTGGCCGGTAAAGGGCATCACCGACAGGTTCGCGGCCTTCTCCATGATCGCATAGTCGATTGAAATATCAGGCAGCGCCTGCCACGGCGCTTCGGCCAGCCGGGTGAAGGCCAGATCGCGGGCGGCCCCCTCGACAGCGGCGCGCGCGCCCTGCAGCAGCGCCGGCGCATGTTCGGCGAAGGCCGCAATCATCGCCCGGGCCGAGAACAGGAAGATCCCGGCGTTCCACAAATGGCGACCATCCTGCACCATAGCTGCAGCGCGCGTGGCATCGGGCTTTTCGACGAAGGCCGCCAAGGGCTGCGGCCCGTCCCCTGCCGCTTCGCTGAGTTCCAGATAGCCATAGCCAGTCTCGGCCCGGTCGGGGTGGATGCCGAAGGTCACCAGATCGCCCGCCACCGCGCGGGGCAGGGCGGCGGTCACGGCGGCGCGGAAGGCCGCAGCGTCGGGGATCACATGATCCGACGGCAGCACCAGCAGAACCGCATCCGGGTCGCGGGCCGCCAGCCACAGCGCCGCCGCCGCAATCGCGGGCGCGGTTGACCGGGCGGCAGGTTCAATCAGCACGTCCTGCGGCGCCATCTGCACGGCCGCAAGCTGTTCCAGCACGATGAAGCGGAAGGGATCGCCCGTCACGACCAGCGGCGGCGCAAAGCCATCCCCGGCGCAGCGCCGGGCCGAGGTCTGGAACAGGCTTTCGTCGCCCGTCAGCCGGGCGAACTGCTTGGGGTAGCTTTGGCGCGACAGCGGCCAAAGCCGGGTTCCGGAACCACCGCACAGGATGACGGGATGGATCATTCGGGTCTCCAGGGCGAAAACTCAGAGGCAAACCCTTGCCGGGGCTGGCTTTCCTGAAGCCATAGCAAAACGGCAGCAGCATGTCAGCGCCGGGGCGTCACTCGGTCAGGAAGATTTCGCGGTCGGGGTCGGGGTTCAGGAATTCAGCCTGCAGAACCTGCTCCAGCCCCGCGCGCAGATCATGGGGCGGCACAAAGCCGGGCAGGGGATTGGCACTGGCAAAGCTGGTCGTGGCGCAGAATTTCCGCACCCGGATGGCGCTGACCGGCAGGCGGCGGCCGGTCACGCGCGCCACCAGATCGGCCAGATGCCCCATCGCCAACCCCAGCCAGTAGGGCAGGCGCGGGCCGGTGCCGGCCTTGCCATGCAGCCTTTCGCGCACCAGCCCCACCAACTGATCCATCCGCAGGTCGGGTCCGTCAGTGTAGATATGCACCGAATGGCCTTGCCCGGTCGTCAGCGCGTGCAAGAGGAAGGCCGCGACGTTGTCAACGTAGGCCACGGACTTGGTGTTCTGCCCCCGGCCCACCATCACGAAGCGCCCCGAGGCGATCTGCGACAGCAGGTTGAAGACATTGCCGCGATTGCCGGGCCCGAAGACCACGGTCGGCCGGACCACAATCGCCGCGCGGTCCGGCGCGGCGGCCTGCCAGCGGGCGATCACCGCCTCGGCCTCGGCCTTGGTGCGGCCGTAGTCGTTGAAGGGGGCGATCGGCCCCGTCTCATCGGTGCCGGGCGCCGCAAAGCCATGGACCGCGACGGTTGATGTAAAGACGATCCGCCGGATGCCCCGCGCCGCCGCCAGATCGCAGATGTTGGCGGTGCCCTGCACATTGGTCTGCCGGTAGGCATCAGGGTCGCGCACATCGTCGCGGTGAACCGCCGCCAGATGCACGATGACATCGCCCCGCACCGCCGCCGCCAGCGCCGCCGGATCGCGGATATCGGCGATGATGCTGCGTTCCGGGAAACTGCGCGAGGGCTTCAGGTCGACGATCTCAAACCCGATCTGCCGTTCGGCCAGAAGTCGGCACAGGCTGCTGCCGATAAAGCCCGAACCACCGATGACGCTGACCTTGACCATGGCACTGCCTAGCATGGCCTCGCCGACGGGCCAACCGCCCCGGTTTCCCTTTGGCGCCCAAGCCGCTAGAACCGGACGAACGGTTGAAGGAGCGGGCATGAAAGCGGCAGTCTCAGGTGCCTGGACAGGGTGGCGCGCGCCCGTGGCTGCGATGCTGGTGATGCTGGCTCTGGCGCTGCCGGGGTTCTTTACCCTGCCGCCGGTGGACCGGGACGAGGCCCGCTTTGCCCGCGCCTCGGCCCAGATGATCGAGACGGGCGACCTGATCGACATCCGGCTGGGCGATGAGCCGCGCTACAAGAAGCCGGTCGGCATCTACTGGCTGCAGGCCGCCGTCGCGGGGCTGACCGCGCCCGACCGGATCTGGGCCTATCGGCTGGTGTCGCTTGCCGGGGCCATGGCGGCCGTGGGGCTGACGGTGCTTGTCGCGCGGCGCGCGATGGGCGGCGGGGCGGCTCTGATGGCGGGGGTGATCATGGCCTCGTCCTTCCTGCTGGGGGGGGAGGCGCGGCTGGCCAAGACCGACGCGGTGCAACTGGCCTGCATCCTGGCCGCGCAACTGGTGCTGGCCCATGCCTTCCTGCCCGGCGGCCGTACGCAGCAACCGGCGCTGAGCCCGGTCGCGGCCATGGGTTTCTGGGCGGCGGTCGGCGCGGGGATACTGGTCAAGGGGCCCATCACGCCGCTTGTCGCCTTCTCGACCCTGACCGTGATCTGCCTTTACCGCCGCGATCTGGCGATCCTGCGCGCCCTGCGTCCGCTGCCGGGCGTCGCGCTGATGCTGGCCATCGTCGCCCCCTGGCTGATCGCCATCACCGTGAAAAGCGGGGGCGCCTTCTGGCAGGCATCGGTGGGCGAAGACCTTCTGGCCAAGGTGGGTGAAGGGCAGGAGAATCACGGTGCCCCGCCCGGCAGCTATCTGCTGGCCGTCTGGGGAACTTTGTGGCCGGGGGCGGCGCTGCTGGCGGCGGCGCTGCCCGGGATATGGCGGATGCGCCGGGCGCCTTTGGCCGTCTTTGCGCTGGGTTGGGCGGTGCCGGTCTGGCTTTTGTTCGAGCTGACGGCGACAAAGCTGATCCACTATACGCTGCCCGCCTATCCGGCGCTGGCGATCCTGACGGCGGGGGCGCTGGCGGCGGCGCCCCCCGGACGGCTGGCCCGGGCGGCGGGCAGTCTGCTGGCTGTGGCGGTTCCGGTGCTGATGCTGGTGGCGATGTGGCTGGGCGCGCGCGATCTGGGGGCCGTGCCGGGCTGGACCTACTTCGCGGGGGCGGCGCTGCTGGTGCCGGGGGTTGCCCTGCTGATCGCCGGGCTGTGGCGGAACCACCGGGCGGCGATGACGGGCGGGCTTGCGGCATCGGGCCTTGCGCTGTCGGTGGCGCTCTTCCCGACGCTGGCGCGGATACCGGTGCTTTGGCCTTCGGTCGCACTGTCGCAGGCGGCCGCGGCACATCCCGGCTGCCGGTTCGTGACGCTGGGCTATGGAGAGCCGTCGCTGCTGTTCCTGACGCAAGGCGCTGTGCGCTTCACCGATGCGGCGGGGCTTGCTGCGGCGCTGGCCGAACCGGGCTGCGTTCTGTTGGCGGTGGAATTGCGTGAGGCGGTGGACAGCGCCGGCTGGCAGTCCGCCGGTTCGGTGCAGGGCGTGAACCTTGGCAACGGCCGGAGCCTGGACTTCGCGCTTTACCTGCGGCCGTAGCGGGCCATGAACATTGTAACCGCGCCGTCGATGACCCGTTTGATCATCTCGGGACCGCAGCAGGCCTGATCATCCAGCCCCAGAAGCAACCGGTCATGCAGGCCGGCCTTGCACAACTGGGCGAACTGTTCTGCCGCAAGGTCGATATCGTCGATCTGCAACTCTTCGCGCGCCACGGCCTTTTGCAGGTAATGCGCGATGCGTTCATGCACCAGACCAGGGCCCGACAGATAGAATTCCTGCGCGAGTGCGGGGAAATTCTCGGCCTCGGCCACGACCACGCGGAAGATGCGCCGCCCGAAATCCGACAGCAGGAAGTCGGTCAGCTTTTCGGCCGCGACCCGCAGCGCCAGTTCGACCGGAGCGGTGCCGCCGATCAACGCCTCGGCCTCATCGGCCTGACGGCGGCATTCGGTCTTGGCGACCTCCATGAACAACAGCCGCTTGTCGGGGAAATAGGCGTAAAGCGTGGCTTTCGATACACCCGCTTCACGCGCGATATCATCGACCGAGGCGCGTTCAAACCCGTCGCGCAGAAAGACCGTGCGGGCGCCGTCCAGCACCTGGTCGAACTTGCGACCTCTGACGATCAGTTGCGGCTTGGCGTCCATCGGTCCCCCGGTTCCATGGCCAATCTAGCCCGGGGCCGGGCCGGGGGGCAAGCGCGGCTCAGTTGCCGGGCTGGCAGGCGGTGGTCAGGGTGGCGGGCTGGATGCAGCCTTGTGTCGCAGGGGCCGGATTCGCGTCGGGGAAGCTCAGCGTGGGGAAGCCCACGATGTCGGCAAGGGCAAGGCCGGGCAGCAGCGACAGGCCGATGGCAAGGGTGATGGCGGACAGGTGTTTCATTTCAGACCTCTTTTTCTGAACTGTTCGGTTCGGATTGGAATATGAACTGAGTCGTTCAGCTTTTCAAGATGATTCTGAACTGACCGGTTCAAAATGTCGCGGCTTGCCTTCGCTGCTGCGGCTGCTAGTTTGGAATCATTCCAGAATGGAGATTCCCATGATCCCCGGCTTCGGCAGCCGCCGCCGCTTTTCCGACCTGACCGAACAGGAGGTGCTGGCGCTGGCCATCTCGTCCGAAGAGGACGATGCGCGCATCTACCGCAGCTTTGCCGAGCGGTTGCGCGGGGAATATGCTGCGACGGCCGCGGTATTTGACGGCATGGCCGCCGAAGAAGACACCCATCGCCGCCGCCTGATCGACCTGCATACAGAACGCTTCGGCCCGGTCATTCCCCTGATCCGGCGCGAGCATGTGGCGGGCTATTACGCGCGCCGCCCGGTCTGGCTGGCCGCGAACCTCAGCCTTGAGACGATCCGTGCCGAGGCCGCCGCGATGGAGCGGGGCGCGCGGGATTTCTATGAACGCGCGGCGGCGCGGACCGCAGATGCCGCCACCCGCAAGCTTCTGGGCGATCTTGCCGCCGCCGAAGCCGGACACGAGGGCCACGCCCGGTCGCTGGAAGCTGAACATCTGGGCGACGGCGCGCGGGATGAAGAAGACAGCACCGCCCGCCGCCAGTTCATCCTGACCTGGGTGCAGCCGGGCCTTGCCGGGCTGATGGACGGATCGGTTTCGACCCTTGCGCCGATCTTTGCCACGGCCTTCGCCACGCAGGACACCTGGACGACCTTTCTGGTCGGTGCCGCCGCCTCGGTCGGTGCCGGTATCTCGATGGGCTTCACCGAAGCCGCGCATGACGACGGCGTGCTGTCTGGCCGCGGCAGCCCGTGGAAGCGGGGTCTGGCCAGTGGCGTGATGACGGCTATCGGCGGGTTGGGCCACGCGCTGCCGTATCTGATCCCCGATTTCTGGACCGCGACTGCCATCGCCTTTGCCGTGGTCTTTGTCGAGTTGTGGGCGATTGCCTGGATCCAGAACCGCTTCATGGAAACGCCCTTCCTGCGCGCCGTTCTGCAGGTGGTGGTGGGCGGGGCGCTGGTCTTTGCGGCAGGGGCGCTGATCGGCGGCGGCTGAACCGCGCCGCGGCCGCTTCAAGGGTTGTGCCGCCCCGCGCGGCATGACACCAAAGGCCATGCTGGCGATCTTCCTGAAAACCCTGCCGTTCTTTGCCGTGATCGGGCTTGGCTACATGGCCGGGCGCACCCGGTTCTTCTCGGCCGAGGCGACGGCCTACCTGACGAAATTCGTCTTCTACTTCGCGCTGTCGGCCATGCTTTTCGGCTTTGCCGCGCGGCTGTCATTGGCCGAGATTTTCGATGCACGCTTTGTGGCGGCCTATCTGGCGGCTTCATTCCTGATCTACGGGCTGGTGCTGGCCGTGGGCCGCGCCCGCCGCCTGCCCTGGACCGAAGCGGCGATGGAGGCGCATGCCGGCGTTTCGGGCAACACCGGGTTTCTGGGCGTGCCGATGCTGGTCAAGCTGATCGGCCCGGCGGCCGCGGCCCCGGTGATGATGGTTCTGACGGTGGACATGGTAGTGTTTTCCAGCCTGATCACCCTGATCGTCACCGGCGCGCGTGAGGGGCGGCTTGGCCTTGGCACCTTCCGGGCCCTTGCGCGGGGACTGCTGGCGAACCCGATGATCGTGTCGATCATCCTGGGCTTTGTCTGGTCGGGGCTGGGCTGGAAGGTCGAAGGCCCGCTGGATGAGTTTCTGACGCTGCTTGGTGCAGCCGCCACGCCCTGCGCGCTGTTTGCAATTGGCGCCTCGCTGGCCGGCCGGCGGGCGGACCGGCCACAGGTTGCCGGCTGGATCGCCTTCGTCAAGCTGGTGCTGCATCCGGCGGCGGTGGCGGTGGCGGCGCTGATGCTGTTCGCTGTCGATCCCTTCGCGGCCGGCGTGATGATTGCGGCGGCCTCCTTGCCCGTGGCGGGTAATGCCTTCATCCTTGCGCAGCATTACGGCGTCGCCCCGCAACGGGTTTCGACGGCGATCCTGATTTCCACGGCCGTTTCGGTTCTGTCCGTCTCGGCCGTCATCGCTCTGGTGGAGAGGCTATGAAGACGATTTCCGAGAACCGCTGTTTCGGGGGCGTGCAGGGGGTTTACACCCATGCGTCGGGGGTGACGGGCTGTGAGATGACCTTCGGGCTGTTCCTGCCCGAACAGGCCGAAACCGGCGCGGTGCCGGTGCTGTGGTATCTGTCGGGGCTGACCTGCACGCATGAAAACGCCATGGTCAAGGCGGGTGCGCAACGCTGGGCGGCAGAAGCGGGCATCGCGCTGATCTTCCCCGACACCAGCCCGCGCGGCGAAGGTGTGGCCAATGATGCGGCCTATGATCTGGGGCAGGGCGCCGGGTTCTACGTCAACGCCACGCAGGCGCCTTGGGCGAAGCATTTCCAGATGTGGGACTATATCACCGATGAACTGCCGAACGCGCTGTTCAGCGCCTTTCCGATTGCCGAAGAGGCGCAGGCGATCACCGGCCACTCGATGGGCGGCCACGGCGCCCTGACCATCGCGATGAGCTTTCCGGGCCGCTTCCGCAGCGTTTCGGCCTTTGCGCCGATCTGCAACCCCACCGCCAGCGACTGGGGCCGCAAGCAATTTACGGCCTATCTGGGCAAGGACGAATCCGCCTGGGCGCCGCATGACGCGACGCTTCTGATGAAGAAGCGCGGTTTTGACGGGCCGATGCTGATCGATCAGGGCACGGCCGACCAGTTCATCGACCTTCTGCGCCCCGAAGCCCTTGCCGGTGCCATTGCCGAAGGGCGTCAGGGCGGCGCCTTCCGGATGCAGAAAGGCTACGATCACAGTTATTTCTTCGTCTCGACCTTCATGGAAGAACACGTCGCCTTCCATGCCGGCGCCCTTCATGCCTAGAATTGCGGCCAATCCCGCCACCTGATCCGGCGGGCGAAGATGTGGGGACGCCGCCGGGGGCGGTCAGGCAGGAGACTGATATGAAGGGAATGCGCGCGCTGGTCACGGCCCTTGCCGTGGCGATGGCGGTAACTCCGGCGGTTGCCGTCGCCCAGGAGGCCGAGGTCTTGCAACTGATCAACCAGGAGCGCGCCAAGAAAGGCTGCGCGCCCTTGACCATGAACAGCCAGCTTTCGGCGGCCGCCAAGGGCCATGCCACGGCGATGGCCAAGCAGAACTTCTTCAGCCACAAGGGCAAGAGCGGATCGACCCTGCGCAGCCGTGCCACGAAGGCAGGCTACAAGGGCCGCAAGCTGGGTGAAAATATCGCCGCCGGCTGGCCCACCCCGGCCAAGGCCGTTTCGCAGTGGATGAACAGCCCGGGTCACCGCAAGAACATCCTGACCTGTTCCTTCAAGGAAACCGGCATCGCGATGGTCTATGATCCGAACGACGCGCCGCTGCCGGGCAACAGCTATGCGATGAAGTACTACTGGGTTCAGGTTTTCGGCACGCGCTGACCTTGAAAACGCTTTTCGTCGATGCCGATGCCTGCCCGGTGAAGGCCGAGGCCGAGCGGGTGGCCAGCCGCCACGCCTGGCGCATGCTGCTGGTGTCGAACGGCGGCATCCGGCCTTCGGCCAATCCGCTGGTGGAAAGCGTGTTCGTCGCCGAAGGCCCGGATGAGGCCGATAAGTGGATCGCGGCCCATGCCGGCGCGGGCGATCTGGTGATCACATCGGACATCCCGCTGGCGGCGCGCTGCGTCGCGGCCGGCGCCCGCGTGGTGAAACCCGACGGTGAGGTGCTGCACGGCGGCAATGTCGGCAACGCGTTGGCCATGCGCGACCTGATGACAGACCTGCGCAGCGCCGACCCGTTCCGACAGGGCGGCGGCCGCAGCTTTTCAAAAGCCGACCGCTCACGCTTTCTGGACGTGCTGGAGCGTGAGATCAGGTCGTCAGGCCGCGACCTGCCGGCGTAAGCCCCCAAAGCGCCTGCCCGTCCCGCCGGCGGAGCATGACCACAAGCCCGCCGGCGACCATCCCCCGCAAGGCGGCCTCGGTCTCGGCCGGGCTCTTTCCGGTCCGCCGCGACAACGCCCCCAGCGTGCGAAAGGCCCAGGGGCCCTCCGCCATGGCCTCAGCCAGACTGGGGTGCTGCCCGGTCTTGGCATCAAGGGTGGTACGGAACAGCGAGATCTCATGCTCGGGGCCGGTCGTCGCGGCAATGATCTTTTCGTTGTCTTCTTCCAGCCGCGCCACCCTTTCGCGCAGCTCAACCTCAAAGTCCCCGAGCTTCAGCTTCGAGACATGCGGCAGGTAAAGCAGCGCCACCGCCGCCCCCAGAAGGATCAGTGCCGTTCCGTCCAGCGGTAGCCTGCCCGCGACATGGAACGCAAAGAACCCCAGCGCAAGGATCGACAGGGCAATCCCCGCCCAAGGCGGCAGCGGGTCAACGGGCGGCTTGTCGGGCTTGGTCTCGGCCATGGCGCTCTCCTCCGGGTTGCGGGGTCAGCATTGCGCGGGACCTGAGTCGTCACAAGTCTGCCGACATGGCAAACCCGCCATCCGATGTCGCGCCGGGGACAGAACCGGCGCGGCGGCCGGGCTTCAGTGGCCTCATGACGCGCGTGTTCACAGGCCCTTCGGCCGGAATGTTTCTGGCCCTTGGCGGCGGTATTACCCTTTCGCTCAACGATCTGGCGATCAAGGCGCTGTCGGGCGCCTATGCGCTGCATCAGATCATCCTGATCCGCGCACTGGTCGGCATGGCGCTGGTGCTGCTGATCATCCATTTCTCGCGCACGGGCTTTGCCCAGCTGCGCACCCGCCGCCGGGGCGCGCATCTGCTGCGCGTCTCCATCGTGATGGTGTCGAACGTCACCTATTTCGTCGGCCTGTCGCTGATGCCCCTGGCCGATGCCGTGGCGACGGCCTTTGTCGCGCCGCTGTTCGTCACGCTGATGTCGGCGGTGGTGCTGGGCGAACATGTCGGCCCCCGCCGCTGGGCGGCCGTGGCGGTCGGGATGGCGGGCGTCGTCATCATGACCCGCCCGGGCGAGGGCGTGATCCAGCCGGCCGCGATCCTCGTCCTGATATCGGCCTTGTGCTATGCCTCCAGCCACATGATGACCCGGCGGATGCGCGACACCGAAAGCGCGATGACGCTGAACTTCTACGTCCAGTGTGGTTTCATCGTGGTCAGCTGTTCGATGGGGCTGGCCTTCGGGGACGGCCGCTTTGCCCAGGCGCCGGGCAGCACATGGGAGTTTCTGTTCCGCCCCTGGGTCGTGCCGCCGCTGGGCGACTGGTGGGCCTTCATCGCTTCGGGCATGGCCGTGGGCCTTGGCGGTCTGATGATGAGCCAGGCCTACCGCACGACCGAGGCCGCGCTGGTTGCCCCCTTCGAATATGTCGGCATGCCGATGGCCATTCTCTGGGGGCTGGTGTTCTTTCACAGCTGGCCCGACATGACGGCCTGGGCGGGCATTGCGCTGATCTGCGGGGCGGGGTTGTATACGCTCTGGCGGGAGACGGTGCGCAGGAAGGTAGAGGATGTCGCAGCCCCAAGCGGTGATCTTTGATATCGGCAATGTGCTGACGCGCTGGCAGCCCGAAGCCTTCTATGACCGGGTGATCGGCGAAACCCGCCGCCGCGCGCTGTTTGCGGAGGTCGATCTGCACGGCATGAACGATATCGTCGATGCGGGCGGTCTGTTCCGCGAAACGATCTATGACTGGGCCGACCGCTATCCGCATTGGCGGGCCGAAATCCGCATGTGGTATGACCGCTGGATCGAACTGGCCAGCCCGCGCATCGAAGGCGCAATCGCGCTGCAGCGCGCCCTGCGGGCCAAGGGCATTCCGGTTTTCGCCCTGACCAACTTCGGTCGCTACAGCTTTGAAGAGGCGCTGCCGAAGATGGATTTCCTGACGGACTTCGACCGGCTTTATGTCTCGGGCCGGATGGGCGTCATCAAGCCCGATCCTGCGATTTACCTGATGGTCGAGGAGGATTGCGGCCTGCCGCCCGAAAGCCTGCTGTTCACCGATGACCGGGCCGACAACATCACCGCCGCCGCGCGCCGCGGCTGGCGCACCCATCAGTTCGAAAGCTGGCAGGGCTGGGCGGCCCGGCTGGTGGCCGAAGGACTGCTGACCCAGAAGGAGGCCGGGCTGTGACCCTGACAATCGTTCCGAAAGAGGCAGAGGCGCATCTGACCTGGACCGGTCTTCTGGCCGCGTTCGAGGCCGGGCATCGCCTGCCCAAGCCCGATATCAAGGACCTGTTCTGCTATCGCGGGCCAGACACCATTCTTGACCGCGCGACTTGGATCGACGGGCTGGGCGCGCTGGTCAAGGTGGCGACCGTGGTTCCGGGCAATGCCGAGCGGGGGCGGCCCACCGTCAACGGTTCGGTCACGCTTTATGACGACATCACCGGCGAACTGGCGGCGCTGGTCGATTTCCACCTTGTCACCAAATGGAAAACCGCCGGCGACAGCCTTTTGTCGGCCAGCCGGCTGGCGCGGAAGGATGCGCGGAACTTCCTGCTGGTGGGGGCGGGCACCGTTGCCCGATCCATGGTGGATGCTTATTCCAGCCTCTGGCCCGACGCCCGCTTCACCGTCTGGAGCCGCAGCCGCGCCACGGCCGAGGCGATGGGCCTGCCCGTCGCCGATGATCTTGAAGCGGCGGTGAAGGCGGCTGATGTGATCTGCACCGCGACCATGGCCACCGCGCCGCTGATCCGCGGTGACTGGCTGCAGCCGGGTCAGCACCTTGACCTGATCGGCGCCTACAAGCCCGACATGCGCGAGGTGGATGATGCCGCCATGGCCCGCGCGCGCCTGTTCGTCGATGCCCGCGCCACAACGCTGCACCACATCGGCGAGCTTATGGCGCCGCTGAAATCCGGCGCGATCACCGAGGCTTCGGTTCTGGCCGATTTCTACGATGACCCGGCCAGCTTCACCCGGACCTCGGATGATGACATCACCATCGCCAAGAACGGCGGCGGCGCGCATCTGGACCTGATGACAGCCGACTACATCGCACGGATGTGGCGCGGCCGCTGACATCTTTGGGAAAATCGGGAAATTGGTCGGAGCGAGAGGATTCGAACCTCCGACCCCCTGCTCCCGAAGCAGGTGCGCTACCAGACTGCGCTACGCTCCGACCGTGAGGCGGGGGTTACTCTGCCCCGCGGGGTTTTGCAAGGGGGCCGCGCAGATTCATTCCGGCGCGCGGCGCTTGTCGAAAAGCCGCATCCACAGGCTGATCCGCGGCAGCACCCCTTCAAAGCGCGAGCGGGTTTCCAGAACCGGGCGGTTTTCCGAAACCCGGGGCGTGCCTTCGCGCAACACGATGTAGATGCCCGAGGCGATGATCACCGCGGCCCCGATTCCCGTCCACAGATCGACGCTTTCGTTGAAGAACAAAAGGCCGAAGACCGCCGCCCACAGGATCTGCGAATACTGCATGGGCGCCACCACCACGGCAGGCGCAATCCGGTAGGCCGCGATGATCAGCAGCCCCGCCACCAGCCCAAGCGCCGCCATCACCGCCAGAAGGCCCAGATGTTCGACCGGCATCGGCTGATACACGAACGGCAGGGCCAGCCCCATCACCACGAAGTTGCCCACCATCGGGTGCAGCATCAGCACGACCGCCCGTTCGGCATGGCCGATCTTGCGCACGATGACCGAGTTTACTGCCCCTATGCTCGCCGCCGTCAGCGCCGCAAGATGGCCCATGCCCAGGTCAACCTCACCCGGGCGCAGCACGATGCCCACGCCCACAAGGCCGACGATCACCGCAACCCCCCGGCGCAGCCCGATCTTTTCGCCCAGGACCGGAATCGCCAGAAGCGTGATCAAAAGCGGCATGGCGAAAAGAATGGCATAGCATTGCGCCAGCGGCAGGATGGAAAAGGCATAGAACCCCGTCAGCGCGTTCAGCACCGCCGTCACCGTGCGCAGCGCCGACCACCACGGATGCCGGGGCACCAGCGTGCCGCCGGTGCGGTCGGTCAGCAGCAGAATGCTGACCAGCGGAAAGCTCAGCAGCACGGCAAAGAAGATGGTCTGGAACGGGCTGTAGCTGCCGCCCAGATACTTCACCACCACGTCATGGCTGGCATAGATGCCAAAAGCGGCAAGCGAAAGGGCGGCACCCTTCACGGTCTGACTGGCCATCTGGTCCGGATCCCTTGCGGCGGCCTGGGGCCTGCCGTTTGCGCTAACACGATCTTGCCAGAAACCCGCGCAAGGCTCAACCGGCGGAACGACGGGGCGCCGCAGGGGCGCCCCGGAACTGTTCAGAGGCTCGCGTCCAGCGCGGCGATGATGGCGTCGCCCATGGCCGAGGTGCCGATGGGGCTGCCGCCTTCGGGGCCCAGAAGGTCGGCGGTGCGCAGACCGTCGGCCAGCACCTTTTCCACCGCCTTTTCGATCCGCTCAGCCTCGGTTCCCATGTCAAAGCTGTAGCGCAGCGCCATGGCGAACGACAGGATGCAGGCGATGGGGTTGGCCTTGCCCTGACCGGCAATATCGGGGGCCGAGCCGTGGACGGGCTCATACAGCGCCTTCGGCCGGCCGTTGGCCATAGGCGCGCCAAGGCTGGCCGAGGGCAGCATGCCAAGCGAACCGGTCAGCATCGCGGCGGCGTCCGACAGCAGGTCGCCGAACAGGTTGTCGGTCACGATCACGTCGAACTGCTTGGGCCAGCGGCACAGCTGCATCGCGCCGGCGTCGGCATACATATGCGACAGTTCCACATCCGGGTAGTCGCGGTCATGCACTTCCTGCACAACCTCGCGCCACAGGATGCCCGATTCCATGACATTGGCCTTCTCCATCGAGCAGACCTTGTTGTTGCGCCGCCGTGCCAGTTCGAAGGCCGATTTCGCCACGCGGGCAATCTCGGATTCGGTGTAGCGCTGGGTGTTGATGCCCACCCGTTCGTTGCCTTCCTTGAAGATGCCGCGCGGCTCTCCGAAATAGACGCCCGAGGTCAGTTCGCGGACGATCACAATATCCAGACCGGCGACGACTTCCTTCTTCAGCGACGAGAAATCGGCCAGCGCGTCAAAGCACTGGGCCGGGCGCAGGTTGGAAAACAGATCCATCTCCTTGCGCAGGCGCAGCAGGCCGCGTTCGGGCTTCACGCTGAAGTCCAGCTTGTCGTACTTCGGGCCGCCCACGGCGCCCAGCAGCACTGCGTCCACCTCTTGCGCGTGCGCCATGGTTTCATCGGTCAGCGGCGTGCCGTGCGCGTCATAGGAGCAGCCGCCCACCAGCCCTTCCGAGACATCGAAGGTCACGCCGCGCTTGTCGCCCATCCAGGCGATGATCTTTTTCACCTCGGCCATCACTTCCGGGCCGATGCCGTCGCCGGCAAGGATAAGCAAAGAGGGATTGGCCATGGCCGGGGCTCCTGAAAAACAAGGTCGCCGCCGGCCTAGCCAATGCCCGCCGCAGGGTCAAGCGGCAGGCTGATCCGGCAGGGCCAGCACGCGCGGCAATTCCGTCGCCAGATGGTCCCAGACCCGGCGGACCCGGGGGGTCTGGCGCAGGGGTTCGGGGGCGGTCAGCCACAGCGGCAAGGGGGGCAGCGCAATGAAGGGCGCTACCCGCTCCACCCCCGGGTCGGCATCGCCCACCGCGCGCAGGATGCCGCCCAGCCCCAGCCCGGCCCGGACAAGGTTCCAATAGACCAACTGGTCATCGCAGCGCAGCGGAAAATCCTCACGCCGCCGGGGGGCGCCAAGCCCGGCCATCAGCCGCAGGATCAGGTCATCGCGGTCGAAGCCGATGAAATCCATCGCCAGCAGCGCCTCCAGCGTTTCGGGCCGGCCGTGGCGATCCAGAAACGCCCGCGCGCCGTAAAGCGCTGTCGGCAGGTCGGCCAGATGCCGGGCGAAGGTGCCCTCCTGCACCGGGCGGAACATCCGCAGGGCGATGTCGGCTTCGCGGTAAAGCAGGTTCTCGGCGGTGTCCGAGGGCACAAGCTCTATCTCGATCCCCGGCTCGGCCGCCCGCAGCCCCGCCAGAACTCCCGGCAGGATATGATGCGAGACGACGCGGCTTGCCGTAAGCCGCACCGTGCCGGTCAGCGCCGCATCGCGCCCCGCCGCCGCCAGATCCAGCCGCGCCGCCGCTTCGGACATCGAGCGCGCATGAGGCAAAAGCGCCAGCGCCGCCTCGGTCGGGGCAAGCCCGCGCGGCTGGCGGGCGAACAGGGTCAGCCCGGTCGCGGCCTCGGCTTCGGCGATGTGGCGGCCAAGCGTCGGCTGCGACAGGCCCAGACGCCGCGCTGCCGCCGAAAGCGACCCGCTTTCGGCCACCGCAAGAACCGATCTGATCAGCGTCCAGTCCAGCGATTCCATTCAATCATGAATACATGACCTGCAATCATGGGCAATGCCCATAAGAATACGGCGGGATTATCTTGCTGACATCACGCAAGGGAGTCACGGAATGAAACGGGAAGTACTGGTTCTTGGCGCCTCGGGCAATTTCGGAAGCCGCGCCGCCGAAGCCTTTGAAACCGCTGGCTGGGTGGTGCGGCGCTATCGCCGGGGCACCGACATGGCCGCAGCCGCACGGGGGGCGGGTCTGATCGTCAACGGGCTGAACCCGCCGAACTACCACGCCTGGGACCGGCTGATTCCCGAAATCACCGCGCAGGTGCTGACGGCGGCCCGGACTTCGGGGGCGACGGTTCTGGTGCCGGGCAGCGTCTATGCCTACGGCGACCAGTCGGGCCCTTGGGGGCCGGAGGTGCCGCACCGCCCGGTCAGCCGCAAGGGCTGGATCCGGTCGCGGATGGAGGCCGATTATCGCGCGGCGACGGAGGCCGGTCAGCGGGTGATCATGCTGCGCGGCGGCGATTATGTCGATCCGGTCCTGCCTTCGACCATCTGGCGGATCGTCATGCTGAAGGGCATCGCCCGTGGCCGGCTGACGGCGATGGGCGACCCCGGCGTGCAGCGCGCCTATGCCTGGCTGCCCGACATGGCGCGCGCCGCTGTCGCCCTGGCCGAGCGGGCCGAGGCCCTGCCGGCCTATGCCGACATTCCCTTTGCCGGTCACACGCTCAGCATGAACCAGATTGCCGAGCGGCTTTCGGTGCTGGGCGGCCGGCGGATGCAGGTGGGGCAGTTTCCCTGGTGGGCGCTGCGGCTGGTGTCGCCGTTCTGGGAACTGGGCCGCGAGCTGCTGGAAATGCGGTATCTTTACCAGACCAGCCACCATCTTGACCCCGCGCCGATGGCGGCAATCCTTCCGGATTTCCGCGGGGTGACGCTGGATGAGTTGCTGGCCGCCCATCTGCCCCCGTTGCCGTCCGGCTCGGCCGACCTAGCGGCCCGCAGCATGCGCGCGGTGCAGAACGCGTGGTAGGCCGGCCGCCAGCTATGGCAGGGCGATATCCACCCAAAGCGGCCGGTGGCGTGAGGCTAGTGCCAGCGTCCCGGCCAGCGGATCATCCTCGGGCGGCCAAAGCACGCCGCTGCCCGTCACCTTCAGCCCGGCCGAGGGCAGGATGACCTCAACCCGCAGGCCCCCCAATCCGTCATAAAGGGCGGTATCCAGAGCCGCATCGCCCGTCTGGCCCGGATCGCTGCGCGGCGCGGTGCCGCGCGGACGCGGGTCCTGCAGGGCGGGATGCAACAGAAGCGCGGAAATTGCCTCGCGCCGGCCCTCACCGTCGGCGGGGTCAAGATTGGTCTGGCCCAGCAGGACCAGCGGCGCGGGCGGCGGCCGGAAAGGCAGGTCGCCGGCCAGAAGCCGCAGCCAGAAGGCGGTTTCATCATGGTTCCTCCTGCCGTTCCGGTCCTCTGGCCCGTCGAAAACCGGCGGCGTGGCGTAATAGGCCAGAAGCGTCAGCCGCCCGCCCTCCGGCAAGATGAGGGGCACCGCCCAATGCCCGCCAGTCGAAAGGCGCTGCACCGCCCGCACTTCGGACGGAGTATCGGGCGGGATCAGCGCCCCCGGCAGATCGGCCCAGAGAAAGGCCGAATAATCCTGCACCCCTGCAAGGTCGATCGGCAGGCGCGACAGCACCGCCATCCCCCCTTCACCGGCGAAACGGCCGTAGCCTTGCGCATCGCGCGGCTCGCCCGTCGTGCCGTTGCCATCAAGGTCCAGCCCGGTGGCAATGCCGGTATTCGGCCGTAGCGCCAGACGGTAGGGGTAAGCGTGGTCGGCGGCCGACAGAGCCTCGGCAAGGGCCGTCAGCGCCTCTGCCCGCAGATCGAAGTCGATCCCGGTCAGCAGGATCACATCGGCATGCACCGCCGCCAGCACCTGAACCACCGCCATCGGCTGTTCCGCACCCTTGCGCAGGTCCAACAGCAGCAGCCCCGGGCCCGAGCGTGACAGATCGGCGTTGTAGGTGGCGATGCGGAGGGTTTCCGCCAGCGCGGGCAGTCCCCAGACCCACAGCAGAAGCGCGATCAGACCGGCGCGTATCGCGCCTTGGCTTCGACGCTGCGCTTGTGGCGGCGCGTCTCGCGGATCATGTCCGCCACCCGGCCCATCGCGATGCCGCGCATGAAGAGAGAGGCGGGAAGGAAGGCCCATGCCGTCATCGTCCAGATCAGGGTCTGCGGCGACGACAGCGTCATCGGCTCAAACCCCGAGGACGACACCTTCACCACTGCTGGCGACAAGAATGGCAGCAGGAAGCCTAACGCCACGTTAACGCGGGCGTCGCGGGTCAGCCGGCGCACCACATCCGGCCCGGCGGTCGGGTCAAACGTGGGAAGGTTGATCCAGACGTTGAAGGCCGAATCCCGCTTGGGCCAGCGGCCCGCGCGGATCAGCACCACAAAAACTGCCAAAGAAATCAATGAGATCAGATAGGCCATCCCGGCAGCCGTCCGCACCGCATCGACCTGCGCGGGTGACGCTTCGTCCGAAAGCATCAGCGTGGCCAGCCGCACCGGGCTGTAGGGAAAATCCATCGACTGGCCGATCAGCGTGCCCACCGCATCGAAGAATTCGGTCATCGTGGTGGCGGCGGTGCGGCCGCGTTCGATCACCGACAGCGAGAAGACGGTGAAGAACAGCATCAGGAAACGCACGCGGTTGAAGGGCGGCGCGTCGCGGAATTCGACAAGGCTGGGATAGGTGGCGTTGTATTCGGCGAAGGTCAGGATGCCGGCGAACAGCGCGACAAGGGCGACCATCTGCTTGGTGTCGGCCGTCATCCCCGGCAAAAGCGCCGAGGGCGTGGCGACAAGCACCATCACCAGAATTGCGCGCACAAGCGCACTGGTCAGCCGCGAAACCACTGCCCGTCCACCCTCGATCCGGCTGAACCCGGTGCTTCGCCGGGCCGTTGTGCCGATGATGTCCCGCACTTTGTGGCGGATTGCCTCAATCTTGCCCAATTTGTGCCTTCTTTCGACAAGTCCCGCAATGCCGGACTCAAAAGAACTCAATCACTTGGGCGATTTCAGGGTGAGGTGTCGCCGGATTGCATCAAAATCGGGGCAAGAATAAGGCCGCCCGGTTGGGGCGGCCCAGATGTTGTGGTGGCAGGGGTGTTCAGGCCCAAGGGTGTTGCGTAGAGTATTTCGCCTCGAAGCTGTCGATGGCCGAGGCCTTTTCCAGCGTCAGTCCGATGTCATCCAGCCCGTTCAGCAGGCAGTGCTTGCGGAAGGCATCGACCTGGAAGGGGAAGCTTTGCCCGTCCGAGGTGGTGACGGTCTGCGCCTCAAGGTCCACGGTCATGCGGGCGTTGGCACCTTTTCTGGCGTCGGCCATCAGCACCTCCACAACATCCTGCGGCATCACGATGGGCAGGATGCCGTTCTTGAAGCAGTTGTTGAAGAAGATGTCGGCGAACGAGGTCGAGATCACGCAGCGGATGCCGAAGTCCAAAAGCGCCCAGGGCGCATGTTCGCGGGACGAGCCGCAGCCGAAGTTGTCGCCGGCCACGATGATCTGCGCGTCGCGATAGGCCGGCTGGTTCAGCACGAAATCCGGGATCTCGGCGCCGTCTTGCGTGTAACGCATTTCATCGAAAAGGTTTTTCCCAAGTCCCGACCGCTGGATGGTCTTCAGGAACTGCTTGGGAATGATCATGTCGGTGTCGATGTTGACCAGCGGCATGGGCGCTGCGATGCCGGTCAGGGTGGTGAATTTGTCCATCAGGGTTTCCAATCCGTAAGCACAAGGCGCGTTGCGTGGGGGGCGTCTTCCTTCCGTCTTCCTTCCGTCTTCCTTTGGTAGAGACGGAAGGGGTGGCGCGGGGCTGCGCAGCCACGACGAGGAAGAGATACGTTATCCTATCTTGTCAGAAGATCGTCCGTCTCCTTGATCGGCTATCAGTGTGCACTTGTTCATAGTCACTGCGTCAGATGCCCATGGCCACTGGCCGCAAGCGCCTCGTTGAACCAACTTGTCGAGTAGCTCTGCTCAAAGCAGGCGCGGATCACTTCGTGAAGCAGACCGGCATCCTTGAGTGTTTGAGCGAAGTCATGGTGTGCTTTAACTTTCGTCACCGTCAGATTTTCGCGCTCTGGCAGCATGTCGGTGTGTTTTCCGTCAAGCCCGCCGACAGACGAGAAGACGTAATAGCGCGTTTCTGGAAGCCACATCTCGTCAAGGCTTGGATACCGCCAAACCTCGATGGCTTGCCGATAATTCCTCCAGCGCGTTTCCCACGGCACGATTTCAGGTTTCACGCTGAACTGAGGGGCAAACGCGACGACCGTCCGAAACTGTAGAAACCGCGCAGCGAGTACTGCCAGAAAGCCGCCCATGCTGTTTCCCAACGCGTCGAAGCCGTCTTTGCCTTTGAACGGCTCGAGAACTTCGTTGAGAAACGCGAAATCGATGCGATTGCCCCATGATCGTGAGACATCAGTAACGAAAACCATGTTGCCGTAGCCGTCACCAGCCTTGAAGAACTCTGGTTTCTGAACGTCGATGCCGCCCATTCCATGCCCCACCCCCGTGAAGGATACCAAAGTTCGGCCATTCGACCGCTCGTTGGATTGCGCGAGCATGATCCTTAGGTTCTTGTCTTCAAAGATAGTTTCGGGCTCACGCATAAGCTACACCGTTTCCCCCATCATCTCGCGCACGTCGGTCAGGTGGCCGGTGATCGCTGCCGCTGCCGCCATCGCGGGGGACAAGAGGTGCGTGCGGCCGCCGCGGCCCTGACGGCCTTCGAAGTTGCGGTTACTGGTCGCGGCGCAGCGTTCGCCGGGCGACAGCTGGTCGGGGTTCATGGCCAGACACATCGAGCAGCCCGCCAGACGCCATTCGAAACCGGCGTCGATGAAGATCTGGGCCAGACCTTCCTCTTCCGCCTGCGCCCGCACAAGGCCCGAGCCGGGAACGACCATGGCGCGCATGCCGTCCTTGATCTTCTTGCCCTTCAGGATCGCCGCCGCGGCGCGGAGGTCTTCGATCCGGCCGTTGGTGCAGGAGCCGATGAAGACGGTGTCGATCTTGATGTCGGTCAGCTTCATGCCCGGGGTCAGGCCCATGTAGTCCAGGCTGCGCTGGGCGGCTTCCACCTTGCCGCCGGTGAAATCAGAGGCGCTGGGCACGGTGCCGGTGATCGGCAGCACGTCTTCGGGGCTGGTGCCCCAGGTGACCACGGGGGCGATGTCTTCGCCCCTGATGGTCACGACCTTGTCGAAATGCGCGCCGTCATCGGTGAAGAGGGTTTTCCAGTAGGCCAGCGCGGCCTCCCACTTGGCGCCCTTGGGCGCATGGGGGCGGCCCATGACATAGGCGAAGGTCTTCTCATCCGGAGCGATCAGGCCGGCGCGGGCGCCGCCTTCGATCGCCATGTTGCAGACGGTCATCCGGCCTTCCATCGACAGCTCGCGGATCGCCTGACCGCAGTATTCGATGACATAGCCGGTGCCGCCCGCCGTGCCGGTGGCGCCGATGACGGACAAGGTGATGTCCTTGGCGGTGACACCGGGGCGCAGACTGCCGGTGATTTCCACCTTCATGTTCTTCGACTTCTTCTGGATCAGCGTCTGGGTGGCCAGAACATGTTCCACTTCCGAGGTGCCGATGCCATGGGCCAGCGCCCCGAAGGCGCCGTGGGTGGCGGTGTGGCTGTCACCGCAGACCACGGTCATGCCCGGCAGGGTCCAGCCCTGTTCCGGCCCGACGATATGGACGATGCCCTGACGGATGTCGGACACCGGATAGTAGTTGATGCCGAAATCGCGGGCGTTCTTGTCCAGCGCCTCGACCTGGATGCGCGATTCCTCATTGTCGATATGGGTGTCGCGGCCGGCGGTGGTCGGCACGTTGTGATCGGGCACAGCGATGGTCTTTTCCGGCGCGCGCACCTTGCGGCCGGTCATGCGCAGCCCTTCGAAGGCCTGCGGGCTGGTGACTTCATGCACCAGGTGGCGGTCGATATACAGCAGGCAGGTGCCGTCATCGGCCTGATGGACGACGTGGTCGTCCCAGATCTTGTCGTAGAGAGTCCGAGCGGTCATGGCTCATCCCTTGGAATTGGCTGTGGGGGTGGATCGGGCGGGGTGCCCGGGGGCTGAACGGCGGGTTCAGCGAAGTCGCGCAAGGACCGACCGGTTCAGCGCGGTAAAGCGCCAAGGCAGGCGCGCGTGGTCAGCCATGTCGAAAAAGCGGATCATGGGTGCCTCTTACGCCCGAATCCCGCCGCGATCAATCAGAATGCGGCGCAATGCTTGCCAAGGGCGGCGATCCCGGCTATCCGCGCGCCCTTGTCGTTGAGTTGGCCCCCCTGCGGTGCTACCATCAGGCATCGCCCGGTGCCGGGGCCTGTCGGCACGCTGCATGGAGGACCCAGGTCCTGTCACATTCCGATCCCGCAACCGGGCTTCCGGTTGCCCCGCGCGATGGCCGCCCTGCGAGCCTTGGCGACTACAGCCCCGAACAGGTTCTGGAAGCGGTCCTGAAGTCGGTCGATGACGACAAGGCCGAAGATATCGTGCAGATCGACCTGCGCGGGCGCTCGGACGTGGCCGATTACATGGTGATCTGCTCGGGCCGGTCGTCGCGTCAGGTGGCGGCGATTTCTGAAAAGCTGGCCGACCGGCTGAAGCAGGAGTTCCGCATCAGCGCCAAGATGGAAGGCAAGGAAACCGGCGACTGGGTGCTGATCGACACCGGCGACGTGATCGTTCATGTCTTCCGCCCCGAAGTGCGCGATTTCTACCAGCTTGAAAAGATGTGGCTTCCGGCGGGCAGCCTGCCGCGTTCGGCCGCCTCCGGGGCCTGATGCGCGTCCATCTTTGCGCCGTGGGCCGGCTGCGGGCCGGGCCTGAGCGCGATCTGGTGAACGACTATCTGCAACGCTTCGACCGCACGGGCCGCGCGCTGGCGCTGGGGCCTGCGGCCGAGCATGAGGTGGAAGACCGCAAGAACGCCGGCATGGCCGCCGAGGCCGAGCTTCTGGCGCGGGCGGTGCCGGCGGGCGCGGTTCTGGTGGTGCTGGACGAACGCGGCAGGCTGATGTCCTCACCCGATTTCGCGGCACAGCTGGGACGCTGGCGGGACGACGGGCGGCAGGATGCGGCCTTCGTCATCGGCGGGGCGGACGGGATTGATCCGGCGCTGCGGGCAAGGGCCGATCTGGCGATCAGCTTTGGCGCGATGGTCTGGCCGCATATGCTGGTGCGGGTGATGCTGGCCGAGCAGCTGTACCGGGCCGCCGCTATACTGGCCGGAACGCCCTATCACCGCGCCTGACCGATGCCCTTCGCTTTTCCCGCCATCCGCGCTAGATGGGGGGCCAGAGGTGCCCCATGATCCACGATCCGCTGTTCATCCTGGCCGCCGTGGCCTGTCTTGCCGTTGTCGTCATCCTGATGATCGGCATCGGCGGCTTTGCCAAGGGTGGTGAGTTCAGCCGCAAGCATTCCAACCGCCTGATGCGCTACCGCATTGCGGCGCAGGCCGTGGCGGTGCTGCTGATCGTGGGATTTGCCTGGCTGCGCGCCCGGGGAGGCAACTGATGGTCGTTCTGTCAAAGATCTACACCCGCACCGGTGACAAGGGCGAAACCGCCCTGGGCAACGGCGCGCGGGTGCCGAAATTCGCCTCGCGGGTCTCGGCCTATGGCACGGTGGATGAAACCAACGCGACGGTGGGCCTGGCCCGCCAGCACGCGACGGGCGACATGGATGCGGCGCTGGCCCGCATCTCGAACGACCTTTTCGATCTGGGGGCCGATCTTTGCACCCCCGACATGGAGAAGGATGCCGAACTGCCCTACACCCCCCTGCGCATGATCGCGGGTCAGGTGGACCGGCTGGAGCGTGAGATCGACGTGATGAACGCCCGGCTGGAACCGCTGCGCAGTTTCATCCTGCCGGGGGGCAGCGCACTTGCGGCGCAATTGCACCTGTGCCGCACCGTCTGCCGCCGGGCTGAGCGTCTGGTGGTGGAACTTGCGGCGCAGGAATCGGTCAACCCCGAGGCGGTCAAATACCTCAACCGTCTGTCGGACTGGTTCTTCGTCGCGGGGCGGATTGCCAATGACGATGGCCGCGCAGACGTGCTTTGGGTGCCCGGACTGACGCGCGAGCCGTGAAAACGCGACGTCCCGGCGCATATTGCCGTCGCATTTGATCTGTTGCCGCGCGGCGTGACGGGCTAGGAAGGCGCGGGAGCTTGAGCGGCCTTCGGGCCAGGATAAGGAGATTTGCGCCGATGAAGGTCTTGGTGCCTGTGAAGCGTGTGATCGACTACAACGTGAAGGTTCGCGTGAAGGCGGACGGAAGCGGTGTCGATCTGGCGAACGTCAAGATGTCGATGAACCCTTTTGATGAGATCGCGGTCGAAGAAGCGATCCGTCTGAAAGAGAAGGGCGTGGCGACCGAGGTCGTCGTGGTCTCGGTGGGGGTGAAGCAGGCGCAAGAGACGCTGCGGACCGCGCTGGCGATGGGGGCGGACCGCGCCATCCTGATCGAGGCGGCGGCGGATGTTCATACCGACATCGAGCCTTTGGCCGTGGCCAAGCTGCTGGCGGGCGTGGTCAGGGAAGAGGCCCCGGGCCTTGTTCTGGCCGGCAAGCAGGCGATCGACAACGACATGAACGCGACGGGCCAGATGCTTTCGGCGCTTCTGGGCTGGAGCCAGGCCACTTTCGCCAGCGAACTGGCGGTGGAAGGTGACAGCGCCACGGTGACGCGCGAAGTGGACGGCGGTCTGCAGACCATCAAGGTGAAGCTGCCGGCCATCGTGACGGTGGACCTGCGCCTGAACGAGCCGCGCTATGCGAGCCTGCCGAACATCATGAAGGCCAAGGCCAAGCCTTTGGCCGCCAAGACCCCCGCCGATTACGGCGTGGACGTGGCGCCCCGGCTGACCGTGGTGAAGACCACCGAGCCTGCGGGCCGCAAGGCGGGCGTCAAGGTGGCTTCGGTGGACGAGCTGATCGCGAAACTGAAAGACGAAGCGGGGGTGCTCTGATGGCCGTTCTCCTGATTGCCGATGTGAACGAGGGTCAGCTTGCAACCGATTCGGTTGCCAAAGCCCTGACGGCGGTGGCGGGCCTTGGCGCGGTGGACCTGCTGGTGGCGGGCCCCGCCTCGGCGGCGTCAGTGGCGGCGGGCCTGTCGGGCGTGGCGAAGGTGCTGCATGCCGAGGACGCGGGCCACGGCCTGGCTGAACCGATGGCGGCGCTGGTGGTGTCGCTGGCGGGGGACTACAGCCATATCTGCGGCGCGGCGACGGCCTTCAACAAGAACATCCTGCCGCGCGTCGCGGCGCTGCTGGATGTGATGGTGCTGTCGGACGTGACGGCGGTGATCGACGCCGACACGTTCGAGCGTCCGATCTACGCCGGCAACGCGATCCAGACCGTGACATCGGCCGATGCGAAGAAGGTCTTCACCGTGCGGACCGCGGCCTTTGCGGCGGCGGCGGGCGGCGGTTCGGCGGCGGTTTCGGCCGTGGCGGCGCCGGCCGATGCGGGCCTGTCGGCCTGGGTTGAAGACAAGGTCGCGGCCTCGGACCGGCCGGAACTGACCAGCGCGAAGATCGTGGTCTCGGGCGGGCGCGGCGTGGGGTCGAAGGACTCGTTCGCCCTTATCGAGGCGCTGGCCGACAAGCTGGGCGCCGCCGTGGGCGCAAGCCGCGCCGCGGTGGACAGTGGCTATGCGCCGAACGACTGGCAGGTTGGCCAGACCGGCAAGGTGGTGGCGCCGCAGCTTTATGTGGCGGTCGGCATCTCGGGCGCGATCCAGCACCTTGCGGGGATGAAGGATTCGAAGGTCATCGTCGCCATCAACAAGGACGAAGAAGCCCCGATCTTCCAGGTCGCCGACTACGGACTGGTGGGCGACCTGTTCGCAATCGTGCCGGAACTGACCGACAAGTGCAGCCGATGACAGGCCAAGAGGCACTGATGCCCTCGATACTGAACGAAGCTTTGGTGTCCGCCCGGCGGAATTCCGGTCCGAAGGCGACCTGATCCGCGGCCTCTTCTGTACGCCGGTGGTGTCGATTATGCTCGACCAGGGATTGCCGTGGCTCACGGCTATTCTGCGGTCAATGAGCAGTTCTTGGAGGGGTAATCCTCCCCGTTTTGACGGGGGGCGACCGTAGAACTCACGCGGCCATTTTCAGCTTCATGGCGGTTTTGACGCCGCCGATGCCCATGTTGGGGCGTTCGTTGTTATAGGTCCATAGCTGCACGAATGCGTAGATGGAACGTCGCTGTCGTTCCAGACCGAGATCATCGGCCATGACGCAAACCGGCTGCATTTCTATCAGTATGCTGTCGATACCGATCGCGATATCGTGCTTGCGACTGGCGAGCATATGCTGCTGCATGTGGATACCCATCTGCGTAAAGCTGTACAGATGGGCCTTACATGCGGGGTTGTCTGGAGAAGGCCACCGCAAGTTGGTCACCCCTGCAGCGTCCCAAGGGTCTCTACAGCGCGATCTGACCGACGCAACCGCCCTGATCCCGGGGGGGCTGGCCGGGTCAGAAGCTTGGCGGTGTGTTGACCCACAGAAGCACGGTCGTTGTTTGGCCGGGGTTCTGCCATGAATGGCGAAGGTTACTGCGGAAGTAGATGCTTTCCCCCTGGGTCAGTAGGATCGGCTCTTTTCCTTCAATGATAATCGAGAAGCGGCCCATCAGGACATAAATGAACTCTTCGCCCTCGTGGTCGTAGGCTCCATGGCTGCCAATGCCGGGCTCGATGAACCAGCGCTGGCAGTCCATCATGTCGCGGCCCGTCGCCAGTTGCTCGATCCTCAGGCCACTGCCCAGCGTCGGCTGCAGGGTGCCGCCACTTACGGTGGTAACCACATCGTTTGCGGCCTGTCCCGGATCCGGCGCCATCAGTGCAGTCAGCGTCGTGCCAAAATACTTGGCCAGCACCTTCGCTTCCGGGATGCCAAAGCCCAAAGACGTCCGCTCGATCGAGGCCAGAACCGAAGGCGCAAGCTCTGTGGCACGTGACACCTCCCGCAAGGTCAGCCGGGCATTCAATCTCATTTGCCGCAACCTCTGCCCGACGGTATTTTCTGTTCCGCTCGGCGTTTGGGGAGACGTCTGGCCCAGTGGCGTGCTTGCCGAAAGGGTGGAGCGAACGGCGGCGATGCTCAGCCCCTGCACTTTGCGCAGGCGCTGGATGGTTTGCGCTCGGGTCACATGGCCCTCGTCGAAAAGCCGGTGCCCTGAGGCTGTAACGTAGGGCGACAACAGCCTCTCGTCGCACCAGAACCGCAGGGTCGATACCGGAACGCCAGTCAGGCGGCTAAGGTCGGAGATCCGCAACGTGTAGAGGGTCGTACTCGCTTTGCCGTCTGTCGCCGTCATGCTGCATGTGCCTGTCTAGGTTGCCACTTTTCCCATATGCCGCTCTCCGCGTCATCCAAAAAATATTCTGCAACACAACTTTACATATTAGCGGAGTTTCTATACTGACAGGCCAGACACAACAACCCGGCCACAGGCCGATGCCTAGCAAGGATGGCTTGGAATAACCCCTGAAGCGCAAGACATGGGCGGTTGGATCCGCCCCCCCCGTGCGCGGTGAAGGGGGAATGTCGGCCCAAAAAATCTACAATAGAGGAGAGATTTCTGCGGTGTCTTCCGGTCCAAATCACCTCGCTGGCTTCATCCAGACTGCCGATCCGCGCTTGCGGTGCGGAAGCGATTTTTCAATGTCTGATATGGCCCGCCGGTTCGGCGCCAATGCGGCCCTGGTCAGGCAGCGACTGGCCAATCGAAAACCCCGGGCCTTGCACAACTTGCATTTGCCCGCTTCCAGCAGGAGCAAGCCATGAACTTTCCCGACAAAGCAGATGTGGTAATCGTCGGCGGCGGGATAGCCGGCTGTTCCATCGCCTATCACCTGGCCAAGCTCGGCGTCACCGAAGTGGTGCTGTGTGAACGTAAGCAGCTGACCAGCGGCACCACCTGGCATGCGGCGGGTCTTGTCACCCAGTTGCGCGCCACCCGTCAGATGACCGAGCTGGCGCAGTACACGGGCGAGCTGTTCGGGCGGCTTGAGGCCGAGACTGGCCTGGCGACGGGCTTTCGCCGCAACGGCTCGTTGCGGGTGGCCACCAATGCGGCACGCTATGAAGAACTGGCGCGCGGGGCCTCGATGGGGCGGAACTTCGGCCTGCCGGTGCAGGCGGTCAGCCCCGGTGAAATCAAGGAACGCTGGTCGCCCGTCAACCCCGACGGCATCGTCGGCGGCTTCTGGTTCCCCGATGACGGGCAAGTCAATCCGGCCGACGTGACCATGGCCTATGCCAAGGGTGCACGGATGGGCGGCGCCAAGATTCTGGAGAACACCGCTGTCACCAGGATTTTGGTCGAGAACGGTCGGGCCACCGGGGTGATGACCGCAAACGGGCCGATCCACGCCAAACAGGTGGTGATCTGTGGTGGCATGTGGTCACGTGATCTGGCGTCCGAAGTGGGCGTCACGCTGCCTTTGCACGCGGCTGAGCATTTCTATGTGGTGACCGAGGCCATCCCGGACCTGCCGCGCAACTTGCCGGTGCTGTTCCTTGGCGACGAATGGACCTACTACAAGGAGGACGCGGGCAAGCTTCTGGTGGGCTTCTTCGAACCGCGGGCGAAACCCTGGGGCCAGCAGGGGATTTCCGAAAGCTTCTGTTTTGACAGCCTGCCCGAAGATATCGACCACATCGCTCCTCATCTGGAGGACGCTACCCGCCGCGTCCCCGTGCTGGAGCGGACCGGGATGCAGCTGTTCTTCAACGGTCCCGAAAGCTTCACGGCGGACAATCGCTATCTGTTGGGTGAAACGCCCGAGGTCGAAGGCCTGTTCTGCGCCACTGGCTTCAACTCGATCGGCATCCTGTCTTCGGGCGGGGTGGGCAAGTCGCTTGCCTCCTGGCTCTGTGACGGGCGCCCACCGGTCGAACTGATCGACGTTGACGTGCGCCGCACCCAGCCTTTCCAGCGCAACCGCAAGTATCTGGCCGACCGGACGGTGGAAAGCCTGGGTCTCAACTTCGATATGCACTGGCCGATGCGCCAGTTCGTGACCGCCCGGGGCATCCGCCGTTCGCCCTATTACGACCGCATGAAAGCTCAGGGCGCTTTCATGACCGAAACGATGGGTTGGGAGCGTCCGGGCTTTTATGGGACGCCCGAGGAAGTGGCGAATATCCAATACTCCTACGACCGGCCCAGCTGGTTCGAGAACGTCAAGCGCGAGTGCCGTAACACCGCCGAGAATGTCTCGATCTTCGACCATTCCTCCTTCGTGAAATACCGGGTCGAAGGATCGGACGCGCTACAGTTCCTCAATCGTCTGTCAGCGGGGCAGATCGACGTGCCGGTTGGTCGCGTTGTCTATACGCAGTGGCTGAACAAGGTCGGCGGGATCGAGGCGGACGTGACCATCACGCGCCTGTCGGAAAACGCTTTCATGGTCGTCACCATTGCCGTGTCGCAGCGGCGCGACATATCGTGGATGAAGCGTCACCTGGAACCGCAGGAACGGGTGTCGATCCAGGACCTGACGTCAGGTCTTTCGATGCTGGCCGTGATGGGCCCCAAATCGCGTGAGCTGATGATGCGGGTGTCGCCCGACGATTTCGGGAATGAGGCGTTCCCCTTCGGCACCAGCCGCGAAATAGACCTAGGCTATGCCCGCGTGCGGGCCAGCCGCCTGACCTATGTGGGCGAGCTGGGCTATGAACTCTATGTGGAAAGCGAGTTCGCAGCCCATGTCTATGAGGCGTTGACCGAAGCGGGCGAAGATCTGGGCGCGAAGCCGGCCGGGTTCTTTGCGTTGAACTCGCTGCGGATGGAAAAAGGCTATCGCCACTGGGGGCACGACATCGGGGAAGAGGATACGCCTTATCAGGCAGGCCTAGGCTTTGCTGTGGCGCTATCCAAACCCGGCGGGTTCATTGGACAAGATGCGCTGCTGCGGCAGAAAGAAAAGGGGCCGATTGCGCGCCGCATGGTGCAGGTGCGCCTGAAAGACACCGCCCACCCACCGCTGATGTTCCATCACGAGCCGATCCTGCGCGACGGCCAGATCGTCGGCTCCATCTCGTCGGGGGCCTATGGTCACCGCGTCGATGCCTCGCTTGGTCTTGGCTATGTGACCTTCGAGGGCGGGGTAACGGCGGATTGGCTGAGATCCGGCAGCTTCGAGGTCGAGATCGCCATGAAGCGCTTTGCGGCCGAATTGCAGTTCGGCCCATGGTATGACCCTAAGGGCGACAGGATCCGGTCCTGAGCCAAGGGTCCCGGCCCACCCGGCAAGCTCCCGGTCGGGTGGGCCTTGAAATACTGGCTGAAGGGTATGTTGCCACCAACTGGAACAGCAATGCCCGGTGCGCTGCCAGTCCTGCTTCGCCGCAACCTAGGCTCGTGGACTGTTGTTCGTTGCAAGCTGTCCAAGAGGTGAAGACAACAATAAAGTATGATTGCGGCCACCGCCGTCAGAACATAGGCGGGGTGCAGGCGCAGGCGACCACTGCAACTGTCTTGCCAATGTTACGCAGCGTATAGGGTTGCCGCCCGATCAGCTGATAGCCGCCGCCGCGGCGTAGAATCCGGGCCGTCTCACCGACAGTAACTTCCACAGTACCCGTCAGGATCACCGCCGCGGTCTCGCCATCGTGCGATATGGGTTGATCCCCGGTACCCGCGCCGGGCTGATACCGCTCGATGAACATCTGCAGCGTCTTGTCCCGGCGCTCGGCCGCAAGAACCCGCAAGTCGGCTTCCCCGCGGGCCAGAACCGACAGATCATCGCTGTCGTAGAACAGAACGTTCTGCTGTGAGGTGGGCAGGGCGAAAAAATCGGCGATCGAAATCGGAACTGCTGAAAGGATGCGGTGTAAAGAGGCCAACGAGGGCGCGTGGGCTTCTTGTTCGATCAGCGAGATGGTCGAGTTCGTCACCCCGGCGCGTTTGGCAAGGTCACGCTGGCTTAACCCTGCCCGCTCGCGCACTGTGCGAAGTCGGGCGCCGATGTAAAGCTCCGCCGCCTCCTTGCTGGAGCGCGCAGGTTCTTTTGCCCGCCCATGGCTCGGCTCTTGCTGGTTCATTGTACCTACTCTGTGATGCTCAAGGGCGCAGCCGGGGAACCCGCTCAACCGAGCTCAGTGTCGCCAAGTCACCTGTATAACCTCAAGTGAGCGCAGACAAAAGAAGCATTGCAATGTAAATTTTTTCATGTCTAATTGTTGAAAGTTTCTTTACGCGCGGCATGAAGAGCTTTCCACCCCGAGGTGGTGCCTACCCGCCGCATAAGGCGCCTTCACGAGAGAACAGCTCTCAAAACTGGCCAAAAACTGGTGCCGAGAGCCTAGTTTCACTGAATCTTGGCAGGTCAGAGACCGAGAACATGACGGCAGGACGGTGAGGAAAGGGTTGCATCAGGGCTGGAGCAACTTGAGGACCAACATATCAACAGTCCAACTGGAGGAAAAATATGGCAGACCACAAGTTGCACCCTGAGCTTGAGCGCCGCCTCAAGCTCTTGGCCGATCCCGCCAACCAAGGGCAAGATTTCGACTCCCGGGCTTGGGCGGTCCTGATAGGGCTGGGCGTCGCCTTGCCGATCCTCGCCCTGCTGATCGGGAGGTAGGCGATGAGCGAAGCCAACGAAGCCGCCCTGATCGAGGCTGACAAAAGTGCCTGGCCCCTGCTGCCCGGCGAAAGGACCTGGGGCCCCTGGCAACTGGGCATTTCGCTTGCAACAGCCGCTGCGGCAACCTGGTGCTACATCATCGGCGAATATGTCGGCTATTACCTAGGCTTCGGCCAAGGGTTCTACACGCTCCTTGCCGGCAGCATGATTGGAATGCTGCTCGTGGCACTGGCTGCAGTTCCGGTGTCGATCCGGTTCGGCGTCGATTCGATTGCCTCATCGAAGCCGCAGTTCGGCTCGCGGGGCTGGGTGATCCCGGCGGCAATGCAGTTTGTCTCAATCGTCGGCTGGAACTCACTGCTGCTGATCTTCTTCGCCAAATCCACCCGGCAACTGATGCTTGCGCTCGGGTGGATTGATGAGAATAGCCACGGCTACCTGGTGCAGGCCACAGTGCTCCTGGCGGCAGCTCTGGTGTTCCTGCTTCTGCTGAAGGGGTCGTCGGGGGTGGACCGGGTTGCCAAGATCCTCGTGGCCCATGTCTTCGTCGGCTTCTGGATGCTCTACATACTTCTCACCCAACGCTGGGACGACCTCCAGGCCGCCGTCCCCGCCTATGCATCGACAGACCCGGGCTGGAACTACACCACCGGGGTCGAGATCGGCATAGTCTCTCTTCTCTCCTGGTGGCCCTATATTGGCGCCATGGTACGCATGGCCCCAAACGGCCGCAGCGCCGCGGCTCCTGTCATGCTGGGCATGGGGCTGCCTGTGCCGCTCCTGTCAGCGATCGGCGTCGCCGGAATTCTCGTCCTGCAGGTATCGGATCCAGCCGAATGGATGCGCACTGTCGGTGGGCCATTCTACGGGGTGATCGCATTGCTATTCGTGGCGGCGGCGAACCTGGGGACTGCCGTGGCCGGGGTCTATTCCTCGTCGATTGGCCTGCGCCATTTCCCGGCGCTTCAAAACCTGCACTGGCCGACACTGCTCCTGCTGTCCATCGCACCTGTGGGCGTGGTCGGGCTGTTCATCCCGGAACTGTTTTTCGCCAATTTCGGAACCTTCCTTGCCTTCATCGGCCTCGGTTTCGCGCCGCTTTGCGGGATTCAGATCGTGGACTACTATCTGCTGCGCCGTCGCCGCATCAATCCGACGGGCCTGTTCGACGGTTCCGAAAGCAGTGCCTATCGCTTCTGGGGCGGGTTCAATCCGGCAAGCATCTCGGGCATGGCGGCGGGAGTCGCGACTTATCTCTACCTATTGAATCCGATCACTTACGCCAGCAGCTGGCCCTATGAGGTGCTGACCGCCTCTCTGCCGGCAGCAGCAGCCGCTGCGCTGGCACATGCGCTGGTGACATTGGTCGTGGTCAAGCCAGCCGGAAAAGGCGACTACCGCTAAGCCAACCGCCGTCGCCGCCCCTGCGTGGCGACGGTCCTTCGAGCCGAAATGCCCTGTTAAGGTTGCGCTGACCTTGCCAGACGGCCAATTTACCGCCAGGCGTAAAATATTTTTATACGACTGTGCATTTTTTTATTTGAATCGTTCAGATTTTCCCCCATGCTGTTACCAGGCGCTGTAGGGTAAGCAGCGTCAAAACCACACAAGCCTGCTTCAATAGACGACGTCAGACCTCTTGTTGGCCCGGGGCGAGCAAGAGTGATCTGCGGCGCGGGAGTTGGCTTGTCCAGATCAACAGGGAAGCCATCCAGTGGGATATGTAAAAACACCTGCAGAAATCGCCGCTATCGAGGAGTTGCTCTCAAAGGGGCAATTCACCATCGAAAACCTGGCAATCGAATTTGAGACGACGCGCGAGTTCGCGCGCCACGTCCTCGCGCCCTGCTTCGAGCTTGCCGATCAACCCACCGGATTCGTCAGCGTCAACCGTTGGCAGAGCGCGCTCTGCGGCGAGTTCCAGGGCGGCATTGTCGGCCTGAACTGCAAGTACAAGGGGCAGGATGGCTATACGATGCTGACCCTGTTCATCGACAATGACATGCCGGTGTCGATCGGTCGCGAAATGTGGGGCGAAGGCAAGAAGCGCGGCTTCTCGGAGTTGTATGTCGATGGCGCAAACGCCTATGGCTACACCGAACGCAATGGCACCCGCCTGATCCAGATCGAGGCCGAATTCGGCCCGGAAATGGGACCGCAGAAGGTCCAGAACCGCGACTTCGAACTGAAGGCCCAACCGCATACCACCGGGCGCGGCCTGCAGAACAACGTCGTTTTGTCGAACTTCCTGACCGACGAACAATACAGCAGCTACCGTGAAGGTACCGGCACGCTGAAGCTGCAGGGTACACCGTGGGACCCGTTGGACACCGTTCCGGTCGTTTCGGTCGGCAAGGCGTATCTGATGTCGGGACAGGCCAACTGGGTCGTTGACAGCTGGGACGAGCTGCCCGACCCGGCCGCCTATGTGCCCTACATCTACGGCCAGAAATACGACGACTTCACCTTGTTCCCGCAGCCGAAGCGCTTCCGGGCCAAGAAGTAATGCTGTCGGGGCCGACCGTCGCGTTGGCCCCACATCCCTCCCCCGGTGCCGCCAGGCAGGGAAGTTCCGACATGCGCCATGCCTCAGATAACCCGCAAAGTGACCTACGCAGAATGACCTACGCGCTGCTATTTCTCGCGATCGTTTTTGAAGTGGCCGCGACAAGCAGCCTGAAGGAGTCGCAGGGTTTCACCCGCTTGCTGCCCTCGGTCATCACTGTGATCGGCTATGCCGCGTCGTTCTATCTGCTTTCCCTGACCCTTCGCACCCTGCCCGTCGGCGTCGTTTATGCGGTCTGGTCGGGTACCGGCACTGCGCTTGTGGCCTTGATCGGGTGGACGTTCTTCAAGCAGCAGCTCGACTTCGCCTCGATGCTTGGAATTGCCCTGATCATTGCAGGCGTTCTGACGATCAACCTCCTCTCCGGTTCAACCGCATGAATAGGCCACAACGCCCTCAATCGGTGGCACGCAGATGAGCACCCTTGACCTTTTCCGACTTGACGGACGCGTGGCGTTGGTGACGGGCGCGGCCGGCGGCATCGGGTATCAGATCGCGACCGCGATGGCCGAGGCCGGTGCCGATGTGGCGATTGCAGATATCAATGAGGAGGGTGCAAGGGCCTCCGCCGCCACCTTGGCCGCCGAAACAGGCCGTAGGGTTATCGCCATCGCAGCTGATGTGGCCAATCCGGCCTCTGCCGTCGCGATGGTGGACGCGACCGTTGCACGACTCGGGCGGCTGGATATCTGCTTTGCCAATGCGGGGATTGCCGAGCCGAACCTGCCAATCCGCACGCCCGACGAGTACACGAACGAATTGTGGGACCGTCTCATCAGCGTCAACCTGAGCGGGGTCTATCACACCGACATGGCTGCCGCACGCCACATGGCCCGGAATGGCGGCGGATCGATCGTCAACACTGCCTCTATCGTGGGCCTTACGGCCGAAGCGTTCTGGGGTTGTGATGGCTACGCAGCGGCCAAAGGCGGCGTCGTGAACCTGACACGGCAGCTCGGCGCGCGTTATGCCACTGCTGGCATTCGTGTGAACGCGATCGCGCCTGGCTATGTCTTTACCGGCCTGAGCGAAGCCGAGTCCGAAACCGACGATCCGGAGATTAGGGCTCTGCAGGAGGCGACCATGGCGAGGACGCCGATGCGGCGCTACGCCCGCCCCGACGAAATGCGTGGCATTGCTGTTTTTTTGGCCTCCGACGCCTCTTCCTACTGCACCGGATTCACCTACCCCGTCGATGGGGGATGGTTGAGCGCCTGATTTATCGACGACCGAACAGCCCGGCGACCCAGCAAACAGCCGAAACGGAAACCAATAGAGCAAAGCTCAGCAAAGAGAGAGTTCCATGCTTGACAGCAAACAGTCCCCTGAACTGACCCATGCCTCGAACAAAAACTTCATCGATGGCAAGCTGGTGCCCTGCAGCGGAACCAAGAAGTTCGATGTGATCAACCCGGCCACCGAAGAACTGCTTGGCAGCTTTCTTGAAACCACCGATGCGGAAATCGACGCTGCGATAGCGGCTTGCAATGCAGCGCAAAAGGACTGGTGGAAAGGGCTTTCGGCCGCCGAGCGCGCCCATGCGCTGCATCATGTCGCCGAGCGCATCGAAAAGATGAAGCCGATGCTGGCCGAGGTGATGACCCTGGAGATGGGAAAACCCTACAAGGAGTCGCTCGACGAAGTTGACTGGTGCGTCCACACGATCCGCTACTCGGCCGAGGTTGGCCGGTCGGATATGGGGCGTGTGATGCAGCCCGCCGTCAAGGGGCACATGAACTACACGATCAAGGTCCCGTTGGGCACTATCGCGCTGATCATGCCGTTCAACTATCCGATGGTATTGCTTGCCTGGGAGGCCGCAGCAGCACTGGCCGGTGGAAACGCGGTCATTGTCAAGCCGTCCGAATACACGACGCTGACCACGCTCGTCTTTGCCGAGGCGTTCTCGGACCTGCCGAAGGGACTGTTCCAGGTCGTCACTGGCGGGGCCGCGGTGGGCAGCCACATGGTCGAACATCCCCATACCCACGGCTTGGCCTTCACCGGCTCGGTCCCCGTTGGCCAGAAGGTCGCCGCCAAGGCCGCCGAGTTGATGAAGCCAGCGCTGATCGAAACTTCAGGCAACGACCCCTTCATCGTCATGCCTTCGGCACCGCTTGACGTGGTCGCCCGGGGCGCGGTCTTTGCCGCCTTCATGAACTGCGGCCAGATCTGCGTATCGGGCGAACGGTTCTACGTCCACGAGGCTGTTTACGATGCCTTTGTTGCAAAGGTCACCGAACTGACCAAGAGGCTGCGGGTGGGCAACGGGCTGGACAAGGTTGATATGGGCCCGCTTGTTTCCGAGAAGGAGCGCACCCGTTACGAAGCCGTCCTGAAAAAGGCCGTCGCCGAGGGTGCCAAGGTGCATTACGGGGGCGGTCGCCCGGCAGGGCTGGGCAAGGGCTGGTTCGTCGACCCGACCATCCTGACCAACTGCACCCCCGAGATGAGCATATTCCACAACGAAAGCTTCGGGCCGGTCATGCCGATCTGCAAGGTCTCGTCGCTTGCCGAGGCCATAGCGCTGGCCAATGACAGCAAATACGGACTGGGCGCCACCATCTACACCGCCGACCTGCGTGAAGCCATTCGCGCCAGCGAAGAAATCGAATCCGGCATGGTGTGGGTCAACGCGCCGCTTCTGGACAATGACGCCGGCCCGTTCGGCGGCGCAAAGCTGTCTGGTCTTGGCCGTCAGCTTGGTCCCGAAGGGATCGACACCTTCCGTGAAACCAAGCTGATCATGATCGACCCCGACTGCAGCGAAACCCAGGACGGCTGGTGGTTCCCCTACAAGGACGAACAGATGTTCTCCTCACGCTGAAGCACGGCAACCTTAACATCCCCGGCCAGTCAAGGCCGGGGACTTACTTTCAGCGAGGCTGACGCCATGTCATATGTCTGGGATGATGAGAAAATCCGCCGGTATCGTAGCTACTACGACGCTATTCGTACGCACCATACCTACACCTATGCACGTTATGAGACGACCAGGGATTTCGTTCGCTCGGTGCTGCCGCCCTGCCTAGAGGTGCCAAGCGCCCCGGCGGTGACGATCGGGTTCATGTCCTTCATGGAATGGGTCAAGGGCGTCCCGAACCGCGAGGGGCGCGACCGCGCGGCCATCATCGGGGTCAACGCGCTCTATGGTGGCATCGAAGGCAGCTACTATCTGACGGTCCTCGAGACCGAAGAAGTCAACATAGTCACTGGGCGAGAGTTCTGGGGCATGCCCAAGAAGCTGGGCTACGTCGATTTCTTCGAGGACGGCGAGAGCTTCCACGGCTTTGCCGGCCGGAAGGACCATCGCCTGATCGAGATGCACTGCACGCTGGGCGACAACCAGCCCGTGTCGCCCGGGGACGAGATCGAATACTACTTCGATCTCCGCGGATATGCGGGGGTAAATGCTTCCGGTTTTTCGCAACCCCAGCTTGTGGTGTTCAAGAACTCCTCGGCCACCAAGCGTCTTCAGACCGTGACCGGGGCGCAGATTTCACTTGCAGGCTCGCCCTGCGATCCGGGTGTCGGAACCGTGCCGCTGGGCGACTTCCTCGACGGCGGCCATCTTGGTGGCGAAACCTCGTATGTCATCTCGGAGGTCGTGGACCTGGCACGCGATGGAAACGACTACACACCATATCTAATGGGCCGCCTCTATGATGACTGGCCCGATGTGCAGCGCAACCGCTAGCCCAGATCGACCCGGCTGGTCCTCGCCATGACGTCGGCGCGGGCCGCCCCAAGAACCGATCAGCCAGAAACAAGAACGCCCCAACACCAACAACGGGAGAACAGCATGAAAAAGGGACCAATGTTCACACTGCTCACCACCGCGTCGCTCTATGCCGCGGCGACGGGTGCGGTGGCGGAGACCATCGTCATTTCCCAATGGACAAACTACATGGACCCCGAACTTGTCGCCAAGTTCACCAAGGAAACCGGCATTGATGTCGAATTCCAGGTCCATGCTGCGAATGACGAAATCGTCGGCAAACTGGCTGCCAGCCAGGGCGAGGGCTACGATGTTGTCTTTGTCTCTCAGATGTATGTCGAAGTCCTGCGGCAGATGGGTTTTCTGGCCGAGCTGAACCACGACCAGATTCCGAACCTGAATCTTCTGTATCCGGAGGCCTTTGAGTTGTCCTACGATCCCGGCCTGCAGTATTCAGTCCCCTTCACCTGGGGCGTGACCGGAATCTGCTATCGGTCAGACCAGGTCCCCAAGCCCGAAAGCTGGATGGACATTCTCAAGCCCGCGGATGACGCAAAAGGGCGCTTCACCCTTCTGGGCGAGGATCGCTGGCTCATGGCGGCCGGTCTCAAGGCGCTTGGCTATTCGCTCAACGAAACCGACCCGGCCAAGCTGGAAGAGGCAAAGGAACTGCTGATTTCTGCCAAAAAGGAAATGGTCGCTTACGACAACCAGACCATGCACACACGGCTTATCTCCGGAGAGGTCGTTATGGCCCATTCTTGGGACGGCTGGTGCAACTACGCGACGGCCGAGAACCCAGACATCAAGTTCTCTGTCCCCAATGAAGGTACTGACACCTGGACCGACACAATGGTCATCCTGAAGAATTCGGAACACCAGGAGGCGGCGCACAAGTTCGTTGACTTCGTTCTGCGCAGCGACAACCTGAAATGGACGGCCGAGAACATCCTGTTCCAGGTGGCAAACCGCGAAGTGATGGACGGAATCCCCGAACTTCAAGAAACGTTCGAAACTCTTCGCCCACAGCCCGAGACCTATGCCAAGAACGAAATGATGCACGACCTTGGCGAAAATCAAAAGCTGATAGCCCGCATTGCCACGGAAATAAAGGCGGCCCAATAGGCTTGAGCCGGACCATCGGTTCCTATGGTCCGGTATCCGTTCGAAACCGAAAGATGAAAGAAAGCGCCTTCCATGACCCCCGTCCGCTGGCTGTTTATGTTACCCGGAATGGTCTGGCTCGGGATCTTCCTAGTCCTGCCCGCCGTGCTGATCCTCATCATGTCCTTTTACGAGCGCGGCCTCTACGGCGGCGTTGACTGGAATTTCACACTGGAGAACTTCAGCCGCGCCGCCGCGCCGGTTTTTCTTCAGATCTTGGCCACGTCAGTTGAGATTGCCGGCGTCACCACCCTGCTCTGTGTTCTGATCGGATATCCCGTCGCTCTGGCCGTTGCGCTCGCACCACCGCGGCAGCAGGCGGTATTTCTTGTGCTGATCATCTTGCCGTTCCTGTCGAACTACTTGATCCGCACCTATGCCTGGATGGTCATTCTGCAGGCTGACGGCATCGTCAATTCGGTGTTGACGACGATCGGGCTGGTCGATGCGCCACTTAAGCTATTGTACAACAAGTGGGCCGTCGTACTGGGCTTCGTCTATGCCTCTTTGCCTTTTATGATTCTGTCGATCTATTCGGCGCTGAGCCGCATCGACCCGTCGCTGTTCGAAGCCTCGACCGACCTTGGCGCCTCGCCGTTCAATACTTTCCGCAGGGTGACGCTGCCGCTGTCCCTGGCCGGCGCAGCCGCCGGCTCGGTCTTTGTCTTTGTCCTGTCGATCGGCAACTTCATCACGCCGCAACTGTTGGGCGGCGGTAAAATTCTGATGATCGGCAATGCAATCTCGGATCAGTTCCTGACTGCACGCGATTGGCCCTTTGGCAGCGCGCTAAGCCTTTATCTTCTGGCCATGATGCTGGTGTTGCTGATTGGTCAGGCCTACCTTTCACGTCGCGGCAGCGGGGGAATCTGAAATGGGCAAGAAAGCCGGAATTTTTTCGCGCACGATGCTGTGGCTGACGCTGGCCTTCCTTTATCTGCCGATGGCAGTCGTCATGGTGCTGAGTTTCAACGAAAGCGGAAAGGCAACCCATTGGAGCGGCTTTTCACTGAAATGGTACGGGGTGCTGGCGCATACGGATGAGTTGATCTCCTCGGTGGCAGTGTCCCTGGTCGTGGCGATCTCGGCAACGGTGATAGCCACGATCCTTGGCACGCTTCTGGCCATCGGTGTCGAAAGCAGCAAGAGCAGCATCGTCACCGACACGCTGCTGTTTGCACCCATGGTTATCCCGGACATCGTTCTGGCAATCGCGCTCTTGTCGCTGTTTTCGCTGCTGAATGTCGCGCTTGGCCTTCAGACGATCATCCTCAGCCATTCCGTCTTCAACGTGGCTTTCGTCGCAGCGGTAGTACGCGCAAGGATGAAGGACTTCGACTGGTCTGTCATCGAGGCCTCAATCGATCTTGGCGCCAGCAGGCTGACCACGCTTTTCCGGATTCTGCTGCCGATGATCTGGCCCGGTATTCTATCGGCCGCCATGATAGCCTTCACGCTGTCCTTTGACGAATTCATCATTGCCTTTTTCAACGCTGGCGCCAGCACCTCTTCTACCACGCTGCCGATGCGTATCTACGCAATGGTACGGTTCGGTGTGAACCCGACGGTGAATGCTATCGCCACCATCATGCTGTGCGGAAGCGCTCTGATCCTGTTCGTCGCCAAACGGAACATGACAAAACGGAACGACAAATGACTGATGAGAATGTGCTGCTGAGCGTTCGGAATGTTACAAAATACTATGGATCCTTCAAGGCGCTGGCCGACATTTCCTTCGACATCCACGAGAACGAGTTCTTTGCTCTGCTTGGCCCCTCGGGCGGCGGAAAATCGAGCTTGCTGCGCGTCTTGGCGGGCTTTGAAGATGTCCAAGAGGGGACTCTTCTGCTGGATGGGGCTGACATCACCAAGGTGAAACCCAACCGTCGCCCGTTGAACCTGATGTTTCAGTCCTATGCGCTGTTCCCGCATCTTTCGGTAGAAAAGAACATTGCCTATGGGCTCGAGATGGAGAAGCTTTCGAAGTCGGAAATCACCACACAGGTCGGTGCGGTGATAGAGATGGCCCAGCTTGGCGCCATCCGCGCCCGCAAGCCGCACCAACTATCAGGCGGCCAGCGGCAGCGCGTGGCGCTGGCCCGAGCGTTGGTAAAAAGGCCGCGCATGCTGCTATTGGACGAGCCCCTTGGGGCACTTGACAAGAAGCTGCGCGAGCAAATGCAGTTGGAGCTGAAGCGCATTCAGCATGAGATCGGGATCACTTTCGTCATCGTGACTCACGATCAGGAAGAGGCTCTGGTGATGGCCGACCGCGTCGCCATCCTGAACCAGGGAAAGATCGTCCAGATTGGCACGCCAAAGGAGGTTTACGAGACTCCTGCCAATCTGTTTGCTGCAAATTTCATCGGGAACACCAATGTCCTGAAAGGTAAAATGCGAGGTGGAGAGATTGTTGTTCCCGGCATCGGGTCGCTGCAAGGCCATGTAGTCTCCGAACTGGCCGAGGACGATGATATCGGCATGGTAATCCGGCCCGAGCGAGTTGAACTTTCGCACATCGGACCAATTGCCGGAAAACCAAATGTCAAGGGGCGGATCGTGTCTCGTGCCTATCATGGGCTTGACGAGAACCTCCATATCCAACTTGTCGGGACAGAGGACCGCATGATCGTTCGCCTTGCGGCTGGAGATCCAGCGCTTGATTTGGCAATCACGGGCGCTGAGGTCTGGTGTGCGTGGGCACCCGAAAGTGCCCGCGTGTACGCACTGGACTGAGTGATCGTCAGGCGCGCGCGTTTCAAGAAGGAGGAGCGCCTCTGATGATACTCTCGACCTTTATTCAGCGTGAGCGAGGCTCCAAGATTTAGTTTCGCCTGTTTGGGGCCTTGTTTCGCAAAGGCGGAGAACCATTCATCTTGTGGATCCAGCGTGGTAGCTGGTGTTCATGACGGGACCAAAGCCTCCGGCCAATCGCACCACGAAATGGCCGACCATAGCAAGGCGCTGGCGAGGCAGCTGGTCGTTGTCGATCTGGTTCGATCCTGAGACGCAATGGCTGGCCGCGCCGACCGGCAAGCGTGGGCCGCAAGCATTCATGCACATGTCGCCAATGCAATCGCTTGCGGACAACGATGCGACCGGCTTCATCCGCACCATGGACCAGGAGCACTTTGTTCGCGAGATCGAGGCCAATCGTGGTAACCTCTTCCATGGACGCCTCCTAACGTGGACTACAGAAAACCCACCATGGCACACCAGGGCCGTCGGGGGGCGCCTACATCATCAGAACCAGCCTAAAGCCGTCCCAAGCTCAGGGCGTGATCGACCCCAGCCTTGATATGTTCCCGAAGGAGTTCGATCGCCGTAACGGTATCGCGGGCCAGCGCCGCCTCCAGAAGTGCGCGATGTTCGCGCCGCGAGGCCGACGGACGGAAGGCCAGAGCAATCATCTGGTAGCGCAGATACTTGTCGAAGACCTCCGCGTGGGTCTGGATCAGGACCCGGGAACCGCAGGCAGAGATCAGGGACTGGTGAAAGGCCCAGTCAGCCTCTCTCCATTCGGTCATCTGGCCGGTGTCACCGGCTTCCAGCCGGATTTCATGCGCGTCGAGTTTGTGGTGAGAGGCGATCACGGCAGCTTCCCAGTCCAGCGTGCCGTTGGCAAAGGACCGGGCCAACGCGTGTTCCTCGACCAGCAGACGTAGTCCCGCCACCTCGTTCAAGCCGGAGGCAGAGATCGGCATGACTTCGAAACCGCGCTGGCCCTCGGCCAGGACGAAACGGTCCGCGGCCAACCGGGAAAGTGCCTCGCGCAGGGTACCCGTGCCGGCAGCGTATGCTTCCTTCATTGCATCAAGCCGCAGTTTCTGCCCGGGCTTCAGCCGCCCCATGATGATGTCGCCCCGCAGCCGCCGATAGACGGTTTCCCCAAAAGGCAAGACAAGGTTGGTCATGCGTCGTCCTCGGCCAGCAGGCCATGCTGCACGGTGTATTCGATGCAGGCGCTGATGTGCCGGGTCAACAGCGCCCGCACCGCTTGGGCATCGCGGTCCAGTGCAGCGGTCAGCAGATCGTGGTGCTCCTGCGCTGCAACCTCGCCGCGGAACATGACCAGAAGCATCTGGTAGCGCAGAAAGCGGTCAAAGATGCCGTCATAGGTGGCCAGCAGTTCGGTCGATCCGCAGGCCGAGATCAGCGCCGTGTGAAAGGCCCGGTCATACCGCTTCCAGTCGGCGATCACGCTGCGGTCGCCTACCAGCATCCGCGCCTCCATCCGCGAAAGGCGGTGATGCGCGGCGACCAGATCTGCCTCCCAATCGAGATTGCCCATCGCCAGCGAAGCCTCGGCGGCATGGCACTCGAGGAGGATCCGCATATCCGAGATTTCGGACAGGTCGCGTGCAGATACCGGAGAAACCTCAAACCCCTTCTGCGTCTCGAACTGAATCAGTCCTTCAGACGCAAGCCGCGGCAACACCTCGCGCAGGGTCGCAACAGAAACATCGTAATCGGCGCGCAGCCGCTCGAGCCGCAGCTTGCGGCCCGGCGCCAGACGACCGAACACGATGTCGTCCCGCAGACGCCGACAGGTTTGGTCGCTGACAGTGTCGAACAGGCGGACTTCGCTGCCCATGGCCTACTCCTAAGTTATGATGATCATAGGAATCTCATATGAAATCGAAATCAAGTGTTGATTTGACTCACGACTGATGGAAGTCTGCCAGTCGAAGTGGAGGCGCGGAGGAGAGCCGCCTGCCACTCACAGGGAGAAAATGACATGACCAGAATGACCCGGCGCAGCATGCTTGCGCTTGGCACGGCCAGCCTGGCCCTGCCGCTCATGAGCCATGGCGCGATGGCGCAGGACCCGATCAAGCTGCGGTTTTCGGCCGTTTTCTCGGAACAGGACATCCGCGCCGAGATGATGAAGCGATTTGTGGAGGGGATCGGGCCCGGCTTCTCCTTCGAAGGCTTTTATGGCGGCACGCTATTCAAGCAGGGGACCGAACTGGTCGCTTTGCAGCGCGGAAACCTCGAGATGGGCAATATCGCCCCACAGGACGTCTCAAATCAGGTGCCGGCCTGGTCGGTCCTGACCTCGGGCTATCTGTTCCGTGACGCGGCGCACCTGAACGCCTTCTTCGCCTCGGACGTCGGTACGGAAATGAAGGCGATGGCCGAGGATCAGCTGGGCATCAAGATCCTTGGTCCCACATTCTTCGGCACGCGGCAGGTCGGCCTGCGCGGTGACAAAGAGATCAAGACCCCGGCCGACATGGCGGGGATCAAGCTGCGGATGCCGGGCGGCGAGGCCTGGCAGTTCCTGGGGACCGCGCTTGGCGCAAACCCCACGCCCATGGCCTACGCCGAGGTCTATACCGGCCTGCAGACCGGCGCGATCGACGGGCAGGACAACCCGCTGCCAAACGTCGAGAACATGAAGTTCTATGAGGTGATGGACCAGATCGTGCTGACCTCGCACCTGGTCGCTTTCGACCTTCTGGTCATGGCCAAGGGCACCTGGGACAGCCTGACGCCCGACCAGCAGGCCACCGTGCAGGCGGCAGCCGATGCAGCCATCGCCTTCAGCACCGAGACGCACCTGCAGCGCGAAGCCGAGTTGGCTGCCTCCTTTGCCGAGCGCGGGCTGAAGATCTACAAGCCCGATGTCGAGGCGTTCCGCGCCCATGTGCAGAAGGCCTATCTCGAGTCCGATCTGGCCAAGGACTGGCCCGCGGGCATCGTTGACCGCATCGCCGCACTTTAAGCGCGCCGCCGGCCCCTTTCCATGGGGCCGGCCGTTTCCTGCGGAGAGCCGTTATGAGAACCAGCTATCTGCTTGCCTGGCTGCGCCGCCGGGCAGAGGACATTTCCGTCGCCATGCTGCTGGCGATGTTCGTCGTCTTCCTGCTCCAGATTGTCTCGCGCTACTTCCTGAACCTGCCGATGGGCTGGACGCATGAGGTGAGCGTGCTTCTTTGGCTTTGGCTGGTCCTGTTCGGCGCCGCCTTCGTGCTGCGTGATGACGAAGAGATGCGGTTCGACCTGTTCTATGCCGCAGCCCGACCACGCGTGCGGCGGGTGATGGCGTTGATCACATCTGCAACGGCAGTGGTTCTGTTCGCCTGGTCCATGCCTGCAACGTGGGACTATGTGACTTTCATGAAGGTGCAAAGCACAGCCTACCTTGGCATCCGGTTCGACTGGCTGTTCGGCATCTATGTCGTCTTTGCCGTCATGGTCATCGTCCGGCAACTGCTGATCGGGTGGCGGGCTGTCTTCGGTCGTGGACCGGCGGCCTATGATCCCACCAAGGCGAGTTCTGGGGTATGACGTTGACCAGTCCCTTTTCGCTTTCGCTGGTGCTGCTTACGGCACTGGCCATGCTGGGCCTGCCCATCGGCCTGTCGATGATCTGCGGCACGATCCTTTATCTTTCGCTGTCCGGCATGGACATGGGAACGGCGGCCGAGCAGTTCCTGAACGGGATGTATTCCAACTACATCATTCTAGCCGTTCCCCTGTTCATCTTTGCCGCCGAGATCATGAACTCGGGCCAGATGACGGAACGGCTCCTGCGGTTCTGCAACGTGATCGTCGGCCATTTCCGGGGCGGATTGGCGCAGATCAACGTGCTGCAAAGCCTGATCTTTGCGGGCATGTCGGGATCGGCAATCGCCGATGCCGCCGGGTCGGGCAGGATGATGCAGGCGATGATGACGAAAGATGGCCGCTATACGCCGTCCTATGCAGCGGCCCTGACCGCCGTGACTTCGGTGATCGGGCCGATCCTGCCACCCTCGATTCCGATGGTCCTGTACGCGCTCGTCTCGGATGCCTCGATCGGCTACCTGTTCCTGGCAGGCGTCGTCCCGGGTCTTATGATGACGGCGGTGCAGATGGTGCAGGTCGGCTGGGACGCGCGCCGTCACAACTTTCCGGTGGAACCCCGCGTGCCGCTGCGCGAGATTCCACGGGTGACCTGGGATGCTTTTCCGACCCTGCTCATGCCGGTCATCCTGTTGGGTTGCATCTACTCGGGCATCACCACACCCACCGAAGCCGCCGCTCTGGCCGCCGCCTATTCGGTCGTCGTCTCGGTCGTCCTCTATCGCAGTCTTTCGTGGAAAGATGGCTACAGGGCCTGCCTGACCAGCGCGCGCACCTCTGCCTCGATCGGCATGATGATCGGCGGGGCGCTGGCCTTCAACTATGTGGTCACGATCGAGAACATCCCGCAAAGCCTGTCGGCGCTGCTGCAAGGCTGGGAACTGACACCGCTGCAATTCCTGCTGCTGGTGAACGTGCTCCTGCTGCTGCTGGGCTGCGTGCTGGAGGGGACGGCGATCCTGCTGATCATCGTTCCAGTCCTGGTGCCCACGGCACAGATGCTGGGCATCGACCTTGTGCATTTCGGGATCGTCGTTGTGGTGAACATCATGCTGGGGCTGGTTACACCACCTTACGGCCTGCTGCTGTTCATAATGACGGCAATTTCGGGCGCGCCTCTCAAGGACATCATTCGCGACAGCCTGCCGTTCCTTGGCTGGATGGTGCTGTCGCTTGCCGTATTCACCCTATTTCCTGACCTTGTGCTGTGGCTGCCGCGACTGGCCGGCTATGGCACCTGATCCGATGAGGCCCCGATGATCCATGTCCTGAACGGACCGAACCTGAACCGTCTGGGTAAGCGCGAGCCGGATATCTATGGCCGCACCACCCTGGCAGAGATCGAAGCGTGGTGCCACGAGGCCGCGGGCAAGATGCCGATCTCATTCCGCCAGTCCAATGCCGAGCATCAGATCATCGACTGGATTCATCAGGCGATCGACGAAGAGGCGCAGGGCATCATCATCAATCCGGCAGGACTGTCCTTCATCTCGGTCCCGGTGATGGATGCACTGAAGATGGTCTCGGCACCAGTGATCGAACTGCACATCTCGAACATTCACCGGCGCGAGGCGATCTACCAGAAGTCGTTGATGTCCCCGGTAGTCACGGCGGTGATCGCCGGTCTGGGGCCACGCGGCTATGTCCACGCGATGCGTGCGCTGCTGGATCTCATTCAAGGCCGGGAATGACAGGGAGGATTTCGCAATGACCATCCGGCTGGGTCTGATCGGCGACAACATCGCCCGGTCGCAATCACCCCGGCTGCACCGGCTGGCAGGACATCAGAACGGGGTGCGCGTCACCTATGACAGCCTGGTCCCGGTGGATCTGGGTCAGGACTTCGAGCAGGTCTTCGCCCGGGTCGCCGCCTCGGGCTATCGCGGGATCAACGTCACCTATCCCTACAAGGAGCGCGCCGCCGACAAGGTCGTCATCGACGACCCTCTGGTGCGCGCCATCGGAGCAGTGAATACCGTCGTGTTCGATGAGGGCGGGCCGCATGGCCACAACACCGACCACTCCGGCTTTGTCGCGGCCTACCGCCGCGTCAGGGGCGATGCACCGCCCGGCCCGGTGCTGACGATCGGCGCGGGCGGCGTCGGCAAGGCAGCAGCATTCGGTCTGCTGGCACTTGGCGCGACCGAGATCGCGATCGCCGACCGCGACCTTGCGAAGGCAGAGGCGCTGGCTGCAGCATTGACTGCTGCCCGACCCGACCTTGAGACGACCACCGGCGCCAGGGCCGAGACGCTGGCCCCGGGGTCCAAGGGCATCATCAACTGCACCCCTGTCGGCATGGTCGGCTATCCCGGCACGCCCGTGCAACGTGCAGCCCTGGCCGGGGCGGAGTGGGCGTTCGATGCGGTCTATACCCCTGTGGACACACAGTTTCTGACCGATGCAGCGGCCGAAGGCCTGCAGATCATCTCCGGGTATGAGCTGTTCTTCGGGCAAGGGGTGGACGCCTGGTCGATTTTCACCGGACTTCCGCTGGACGAAGACCGCCTGCGCCGCGATCTGGCCGAAGGAAGGGACGCGCCATGAAGACCTCCATCGCCACGGTTTCGGTCCCCGGCAGCTTTGCCCAAAAGCTGGAGGCGATCGCGGCGGCGGGCTTTAACGGGATCGAGATTTTCGAGCAGGACTTCATCGCCTCGGACTTCACACCCGAAGAGGTCGGTCGCATGGTCCGGGACGCGGGGCTTGCCATCACCCTTTTCCAGCCCTTCCGCGACTTCGAGGGCCTGCCAGAGCCGTACCGCAGCCGCGCTTTCGCCCGCGCCGCCCGGAAATTCGCGCTGATGAACCAGCTTGGCACCGACCTGGTGCTGGTCTGCTCGACCGTCCATCCCGCCGCGATGGGCGGCATGGACCGCATGGCCGAGGACTTTCACGCACTGGGCGACCTTGCCGCGCAGCACGGGGTCCGCGTGGGGTTCGAGGCGCTGTGCTGGGGGCGCCACGTCAACGACCACCGCGACGCCTGGGAGGTGGTGCGCCGTGCGGATCACCCGAATGTCGGCCTGATCCTGGACAGCTTTCACACGCTGGCCCAGCGCATCGATCCAGATACCATCCGACGCATCCCCGGCAACCGCATTTTCTTTGTCCAACTCGCCGATGCGCCCGCGATTGACATGGACCTGTTGTATTGGTCGCGGCACTTCCGCAACATGCCGGGCGAAGGCGATCTTGACGTGACCGGCTTCATGCGCGCGGTCACCGCCACGGGCTACGGCGGTCCGCTCAGCCTTGAAATCTTCAATGACCAGTTCCGCGCCGGCCTGCCCCGCCTTGTGGCGCAGGACGGCCACCGCAGCCTGATCGCACTGATGGACCGGGTTCGCCGGGCCGAGCCTGCGCTTGCCGTCAGCCTGCCCGCCTTCCCCGCCGCCGCCCCGGTCGAACGTGTGGAGTTCATCGAATTCGCGACCTCTGCGGATGACGCGGCCGGGATCGGCGACCTTCTGTCCGCGACCGGCTTTTCCCCCGCCGGTCGGCATGTGTCCAAGCCGGTCACGCTTTGGCGTCAGGGCGGGGTGAATATCCTGGTGAACACCGACAGCCAGGGCTTTGCCCGGTCCTCCTGGGTCACGCACGGCACCGCCGTCTCCGAGATCGCCCTGACCGTGCCCGATGCGCAGGCGGCCTTCACCCGTGCCACCGCGCTTGGCGCATCGGTCCATGTGCAGGAGGCTTCTTCGGCAGAACTGGCGATCCCGGCCATTCGCGGTATGGGCGGCAGCGTGCTGCGCTTCCTTGACCAGCAGTCAGAACTTGGCCGGATCTGGCAGGTGGACTTCAAGGCCGAACCAGGAACAACAGGCGCAGGGATCACCGGCATCGACCATCTGGCGCAGACCATGGCCTACGAAGAAATGCTGAGTTGGGCCTTGTTCTACACCTCACTTTTCGGCGCAGCCAAGACGCCGATGGTCGATGTGGCAGACCCGGACGGGCTCGTCCGGTCGCAGGCGGTGCAGTCCGGCGGGTTGCGTGTCACCCTGAACGGGGCGGATGCCAGACGAACCCTCGCCGGTCGCTTTGTCGAGGAAACGTTCGGCGCCTCCGTCCAGCACATCGCCTTTGCCACCCCCGACATCTTCGCCTCGGCTGCCATTCTGGCGACCAGGGGTTTCCCCGTGCTGCGGATCGGCGACAACTATTATGACGATGTCGAGGCCCGCTTCGGCCTTGACCCGGCGCTGGTCGCCCGGATGCGCGCCGCCAACATCCTGTATGACGAGGACGCGGGTGGCCAGTTCTTCCAGCTTTATTCCGAACCGCGCGCGGATGGGTTCTTTGTCGAACTGGTCCAGCGGCAGGGCAACTATCAGGGCTACGGCGCGCCGAATGCCCCGTTCCGCATCGCCGCGCAGAAACGCACCAACCGACCCGCCGCGGTGCCTCGGCAGTAGGAGCCAAAGATGCAGTCAGTTGCAAGATCTTACGGCGCTCTGCATGTGCAGGTGGATGGGTCCGCCGACGCGCCCGCCGTGGTCTTTTCTAATTCGCTTGGAACCGACCTTCGCCTGTGGGACGCCGTGCTGCCGCGCCTCGGGCCGTTCCGGTTCATCCGCTACGACAAGCGCGGACATGGGCTGTCGGCCCAGGGCGGCGGCCAGACCCTGGCGGATCATGTGGACGATGCGATTGCGGTCATCGAACAGGTGGCTCGCGGGCCGGTGGTGTTCGTCGGGCTGTCCATCGGCGGGCTGATCGCGCAAGGCGTCGCCGAACGGCGGCCGGACCTGGTGCGCGCCCTGGTCCTGTCCAACTCGGCGGCGATACTGGGGACGGCCGAAAGCTGGCAGGCCCGGATTGCCGCCGTTCAGGCGGGCGGGCTGGAGGCGATTGCCGACGCCGTCCTCGACCGCTGGTTTGCCCCCCCGTTTCGCACCAGTGCCGAAGCCGGTCTGTGGCGCGCGATGCTGGTCCGTACGCCGGCTGACGGCTACATCGCCGCCTGTGTCGCCCTTGCCAGCGCCGATCAGCGCAGAGCCACCGCTCGGCTGCGCTTGCCCGTGCTGGCCATCGCCGGCGCCGAAGATGCGGCCACCCCCCCGGCCCAAGTACGCGAAACCGCAGCGCTGATCCCCGGCGCGTCTTGCCATGACATTTCTGGCGCGGGCCACCTGCCACCGGTTGACGCCCCCGGGGCCTGGGCCGATCTGGTGGCCCCCTTCCTCAAGGATCATGCCCATGTCTGACTTGCGGAAAAAGGGCCAGTCAACCCGCCGACGGGTGCTGGGGGATGCCCATGTCGATCGCGCCGAAGCCGCACAGACGGATTTCGACGCCCCCTTCCAGGCCCTGATCACGGATGCCGCCTGGGGCCATGTCTGGAGCCGCGACACCATCACCCCCCGCGACCGCAGCCTGCTGACCATTGCCCTGCTCGCGGGACTTGGTAACGACCAGGAACTCGCCCTGCACATCCGTGCCACGCGCAACACCGGCACCAGCGCCCAGGACGTGATTGAGGCGCTGCTGCATGTGGCAATCTATGCGGGCATCCCCCGCGCGAACCATGCCTTTCGCATCGCGAAGGACACCTTCGCCGCCATGGCCGCAGAAACCGGAGAAAATCCATGAAACCGGCCGAGTTCTTCCAGCGCGACCGCACCTGGCATCCGCCAGCCTGCCACCCGGACTACAAGACTTCGGTCACGCGCAGCCCGCAACGGGCCCTTCTGTCGATCGAGGGCTCGGCTTCCGAACTTACCGGACCGACCTTCGGTCACACCGACATCGACCCGGGCGACAACGATCTCTTGCGCAACTTTGCCGGAACCGGCGACCCGATCGGCGAACGCATCCTCGTGCATGGCCGGGTGCTGGACGAAAACGGCAGGCCGGTGCCGCACACTCTGGTCGAGATCTGGCAGGCCAATGCCTCGGGCCGCTACCGGCATAAGAAGGACGGGTATCTGGGCGCACTGGACCCCAACTTTGGCGGCTGCGGGCGCACGCTGACCGACGAGAACGGCTATTACGTCTTTCGCACGGTCAAGCCGGGGGCCTACCCGTGGCGCAACTGGGTGAACAACTGGCGGCCCGCGCATATCCACTTTTCCGTCTTCGGCTCCGCCTTCTGCCAGCGCCTGATCACCCAGATGTATTTCGAGGGCGACCCGCTGATACGCCAGTGTCCCATCGTCAACTCCATCCCTGACCCCCGCGCCATCGAACAGCTTGTCGCTCCACTGGACATGAACGCGGCGGTCCCGCTGGACTGCCTGGCCTACAAGTTCGACATCGTGCTGCGCGGCCGCCGCTCGACCCTGTTCGAGAACCGGCCAGAGGGAAACTGACCATGCCACAGCGCCTTGACTATCTGAAGGAATCCCCGTCACAAACCGCCGGGCCTTACGTCCACATCGGCCTTGCCCCCGAAGCGGCGGGCTTTTCCATCTACCGGCAGGACCTTGGTCAGGACATCGCCGGACCTGATGCCCCGGGTGAGCGGATCCGGGTCGAGGGCATCGTTTACGACGGCACCGGCGTCGCGGTCAGGGATGTGCTGATCGAGGCCTGGCAGGCCGACGCCAACGGCATCCATCCCCACCCGGACGATCCGCGCGCGGCGCAGGTCGCCTCTGGTTTTCGCGGCTGGGGCCGGGCGATTTCCGACTTTGACAGCGGCATCTGGGCCTTTGAAACCGTTAAGCCCGGTGTCGTGCCGGAACGGGCGGGCCGTCCCCAGGCGCCGCACATCAGCCTGTGGATCGTCGCGCGCGGCATCAACACCGGCCTGCAGACCCGGCTGTATTTCGACGACGAGAACAACAGCGCCGACCCCGTCCTGACCCTCATCGAGCAACCCCAACGCCGCGAAACCCTGATCGCGCGCAAGACCGGGCCAGGCCTCTACCGCTTTGACATCCACCTGCAGGGGGACGCCGAAACCGTCTTTCTCGACGTGTAGCCGATGACGACGCCCTGCATCATCTGCGTCGCCATCACCGGATCGCTTCCGACAAAGGCCGACAATCCCGCCGTGCCGATCAGTATCGCCGAACAGATCGAATCGACGCACGAAGCGTTCGAGGCCGGTGCGGCCATTGCGCATTGCCACGTCCGCGACGACGACGGCCGCCCGACCAGCGACCCCGACCGCTTTGCCCGCCTGCAAGAAGGTCTCCGGACCCATTGCCCCGGCATGATCGTCCAGCTTTCCACTGGCGGGCGGTCAGGGGCTGGCCAGGCGCGGGGCGGGATGCTGCCGCTTAAACCAGACATGGCCAGCCTGTCGGTCGGGTCGAACAATTTTCCGACCCGGGTTTACGAGAACCCGCCCGATCTGGTGGACTGGCTGGCGGCCGAGATGAAGACCCGCGGCATCCGGCCCGAAATCGAGGCTTTTGACCTCTCGCATCTCTTCAAGGCGCATCAGATGTGGCAATCCGGCGCGCTTGCGGACCGGCCCTATGTGCAATTCGTGATGGGGGTGAAGAACGCGATGCCAGCCGACCGCGAGGTCTTTGACTTCTACATCAGGACCGCTCAACGGCTGTTCGGCGCGGATGTGCCGTGGTGCGCTGCGGGGATAGGGGCCAATCAGATCGTGCTGAACGACTGGTCGGTCGCCAGCGGCGGCCATGCGCGGACCGGGCTGGAGGACAACGTCCGTCTGGATCGCAACCGGCTCGCCCCGTCGAATGCAGCACTGGTCAGGCGCGTGGCGGATCTTTGCGCAAAGTATCATCGCCCGGTCGCGGACTGGCGCACGGCGCGCGCTATACTTGGCCTATCTCTTCAAGTCTGAGGTTCCCATGCCCGCCAGCCTTGCCGATTCCGCCCTGCACCGCGACCTGTTCGGCGACCCCGAGGTTTCCGCACTCTTCTCCGATGCCGCCGTCCTCCGCGCCATGTTGCTGGTCGAAGGTACGCTTGCCCGGGTTCAGGGCGAGCTTGGCCTGATCCCGGCCGAAGCCGCGGCCCTGATCGATCGCGCCTCGCGTGAAGTGCTGATTGACCCCGCCGCGCTGGCAGCGGACACGGCGCGCAACGGGGTGCCGGTTCCCGCCCTGCTCGCGGCATTCCGCAAAGCCGGTGGCCCCGCCGAACAGATGCAATACCTGCATTGGGGTGCCACAAGCCAGGACATCATGGACACTGCACTTGCCTTGCGCCTGCGCCGGGTGCTGCTCATTTGGGACCAGCGGATCGCCAGCCTGCTGGAAAAGCTGGCCGGACTGGCCGCGGCCCATGCCGACCTGCCAATGGTCGCGCGGACCTATGGCCAGGCGGCGATACCCACCTCCTTTGGGGCCGTCGTCGCTGGCTGGGGTTGGCCGCTTCTCGACTGGCGAAAGGACCTTTCCGACCTGCGGCAGTCGCTGCCCATGGTCTCGCTTTCCGGCGCGGCGGGAACGCTATCTGCCATGGGCGACCACGGACCGGAGGTGCGGGCCCGACTGGCGCAAGCGCTTGACCTGAAAGACCCGGGCCGCTCTTGGCACAGTGACCGCTCGTCTGTAGCGCGGCTTGCCGGCCTCGCGACCGGGCTTGCTGGGACCTTGGGGAAGATGGCCGAAGACCTGCTTCTGCTGTCCCAGTCCGGCCTTGCCGAGCTGTCGCTTGGTGGCGGTGGCGGCTCGTCCACGATGCCGCAAAAGGAAAATCCCGTCGCGCCCTCCGCGCTTTTGGCGCTTGCGCGGATGGTCCTGGCCTTCGCCAGCCCATTGCAGGCGTCATCCTTGCATCGTCAGCAACGCGACGGGGCCGCCTGGTTCACCGAATGGCTCGCCCTGCCCCAGCTTTGCATCTTTACCAGCCGCGCCCTGTCGCTGTCCGGCGACATCGCCACCCGGCTTGCTCCGGTGCCTGAAGCGATGCGCCGCAATCTGGACGCAGACAAAGGCCTGATCTACGCCGAGGCTCTGACCTTTGCCTTGGCGGATCGGATGCAAAGGCCCGAGGCTGAAGCAACGGTAAAGGCTCTTTGCCGCGAGGCCATGCAGACCGGCGCGGCTTTGGCCGCCCTGGCCAACCGCGATTTCCTCGGAACGGACTGGTACGCGCTTTTGGGGGAAAGCAGCCTTGGCCAGGCGGTCAATGAGGCAAAGAGATTCTCGGTTGAGGCTGCGGGTGCGACCTGGTCGGGAGGGGGTCAAGCCAAGCTCTCCACATGACCCCCGGGGTTCAAAGCCCCGCCGCCCAGACGCGGAACCTCCCCCGTCTGGTAACCTCTCGGATCAGTCCGCATGCCTGCAGCAGCTCAAAGCTGCGCTGCACGGCGGCGCGGCTGGCGCCGGTCCGTAAGCGGGCACCAACAGTTGACCGGATGGTGTTCGAGACCAGACCCCTGTCGGTCTGGTTCTTTCATGCCCTCCGTGCCGAGGGCTTGCCCGCGGTCTGCATCGATGCGGGCACGCCAAATCGGCCCTCGACATGGGGCTCTGTTGCACACCTCCCGTGAGGGATTCATCTCGTGAAACCAGCGTGATAGCTGGGATGCATGAGCAGACCGACACCCCCAACCTACAAGACCATGAACTGGCCGGGCTACAATGAAGCGCTCAGGCGCCGCGGCTCGCTGACGATCTGGCTCGATCCCGCCATGACCTAGAAAGCCGCACCCACCGGCAAGCGCGGGCGGCAGCCCGCCTATGGTGATGCCGCCATCCAGACCTGCCTGACGATGAAGGTGCTGTTCGGCATGGCGCTTCGACAGACAACCGGGTTTGTCGAGAGCCTCGTGCGCCTGATCGGCCTGGACTGGGCCGTGCCCGACTTCAGCACGCTGTCGCGCCGCCAGAAGACGTTGAAGGTGAACATTCCCTACCGGGGTTCCAACGGCCCGTTGCACCTGCTGGTGGACAGCACCGGGATCAAGGTCGAGGGTGAAGGGGAGTGGAACGCCCGCAAGCATGGAGGCACCAAACGTCGGGTCTGGCGCAAGATCCACATCGGGATCGATGAGAAAACCCTGGAGATCCGGGCGACCGAGTTCACCACCAGCGACGTGGGCGACGCGCCCATGCTGTCCGAACTGCTGGGCCAGATCCCGCCCGAGCAGAAGACCGCCGCTGTCACCGCCGACGGCGCCTTCGACACCCGCAAGTGCCATGACGCCATCGCGGCCCGTGGCGCGGCGGCGATCATACCGCCCCGCAAGAACGCCAAACCTTGGAAGCCAGACACCCCCGGTGCTGGCGCGCGCAACGAAATCCTGCGCAGCTCGAAGCGCGTCGGGCGGACCATCTGGCGACGATGGAGCGGCTATCACCGCCGAAGCCGCGCAGAAACCAAGATGCACTGTGTGAAACCGCTGGGCAGCGCCTATCAGCGCGGGACTTCGACCGTCAGGTCGCGGAGTTCCAGGTCAGGGTCGCCGTGCTCAACGGCTTCACCGCGCTCGGCATCCCCGTCACAGAGGTCGCGGGATAGGTCTGCCGGGGAAAGGGGAAGGCCGGTCAGCAGCCGATTTGTGCAACAGAGCCCCACGAAAGCCAGAATGAATGGTGACTGATGCGTAGCCTCTAGTCCTTCCGTAACCTAGCGCTCTATCTCGTCATCACGGTTCTTGCCGAAAGTCCTGTCGCCCTTTGCGGGCTCTGCTTTGCTTCGCGGGGATAACAAACGCTCGCTGAAGCTCTTCGGTCGTTCAACGGTTGCTTCGCTGGGTCCAATCCGGCTTGAGAATGACTTTGGCTTGCTTTGGCTGGCTTCAAGATCACGCGGAGCAGCATTAATACTAGGCGCGGTGGCATCCGTGTTTCTTGGTGTCGGCTTTCCCTGTCGCTCCTTGAGAGCAGCTAGATGGTGGTCCCGCTCGGCATCTTTCCGACGCCTGCGCAATTCCGAAAGGCCCTCAGCCAATGCTCCCGCCGCGCCCTGAATTGCCTGTTCAGTTTCCCCGCTTTCCCTTTCGGTTCATGACTTGACGTGGGAGGGTTTCTCTAGGCTCCAGACCCATTGATTTCAGGCATTTGGCGTGATTCAGGCTCCGCAAGGAGACCTGATCAATGAGCAATCTTTACTGGCTGACGGACGCACAAATGGAGCGCCTCAAGCCG
>Ga0268299_1000763_pt1 | contig 81837 bp, 79 predicted proteins | sample NOBtaG_FD_193484 | JGI IMG/M metagenome (GOLD analysis project Ga0268299, IMG submission 193484) | Activated sludge microbial communities from bioreactor in Nijmegen, Gelderland, Netherland - NOB reactor | ecosystem: Engineered > Bioreactor > Aerobic > Activated sludge | place: Netherlands... | reverse complement strand
CATCGATCTGCGCGTGGTGGTCGACCTCATCTCCGGCGCCTCGGCCGGCGGCATCAACGGCGTCATGCTCGCGCGGGCCCTGGCGCATGACTTGCCGCTCGAGCCGCATCGCGATTTGTGGCTGAAGAACGCCGACGTCACCAGCCTGTCGGCGCCGGGCAGCCTGCTGGGCCGGGTCGGCAAGGCGGCGGTGGCGCCGCTGATCGACACCATGCTGACCCGCCGCTTCGGCCAGCAGGTGGCCGATCCGGAGACCCGCGCCAAGATGCGCCAGTTCGTCCAGGCGCAGTGGTTCACGCCGCCCTTTTCCGGCGAGCGTTTCTGCACCTGGATGCTGGACGCCTGCGAGGCGATGGAAGCGGGCGCCGCGCCGAATGGCTGCCTGCTGCCGCCCGGTCATCGCCTCGACCTGTTCGTCACCCTGACGGATTATCGCGGCCATGCCCATCGCATCCTGCTGCACGATCCGCCGAGTGTCGACGAGACCGAGCACCGCCGCATCGTCTCCTTCACCTGCCGCCGCGCGCTGTCGGGCGAAATCCTGAGCGAGTTCACCGCCGGCGACGTGCCGTCGCTGGTCTTCGCCGCGCGGGCGACGGCGTCCTTCCCCGGCGCCTTCCCGCCCGCCACCATCGCCGAGATGGACCGGGTGCTGGCGGAGCGCGGCGGGTCCTGGCCGTCGCGCCAGAGCTTCATCAACGACAAGCTGCGCGTCCTCGATCCGAAACAGGCGGCCGTCTCCGGCGGTTACTTCATCGACGGCAGCGTGGTGATGAACAAGCCGTTCTCGCCGGTGATCCACGCCTTGGGCAACCGGCCGGCCAGCCGCGAGGTGGTGCGGCGCATCATCTATGTCGACCCCAACCCGCACCGCGACGCCGCCAATCGCGGCGACCAGGGCTCGCCGGGCTTCTTCCGCACCATCCTGACCGCGCTGGCGCTGATTCCGCGCAACGAGCCGATTGCCGACGACCTGCTGGCGATCCAGGAGTGGAACGAACGGGCCCGCCGCATGGCCGAGATCCTGGCCGCTGCCGACCCGCAGGTCGAGACGCTGGTCGACGAGATCGTCGACGCGCATCCCGAGAATCCGCCGACCATGGCCGAGGTCGAGCGCTACCGCGCCACCGCCAACGAGCAGGCCCATACCGCCGCCGGCTATGCCTATCTCAGCTACCAGACGCTGAAGCTGCGCCGCCTCGCCGAGCGCCTCGCCGCGCTGATCACCGGGATTGCCTCCGCGCGCGGCGCGCCCGCGGATGCGGTGCAGATCGAGAAGCTGCTCGATCGCTGGATCGCCCAGCAGGACGGCGCCGGCGCCACGCGCGTGGTGCCCTTCCTGCGCGGCTTCGACGTGGATTTCCGCCTGCGCCGCGTGCGCTTCGTCATCCGGCGGCTCAACGAGCTGTACCGCGCCGCGAGTGACACCGGCGTGGCGCTGCAATCGAAGGCGATCGACGATCTGAAGGCGGCACTCTACGAAGTGGTCGACCGGCTCGCGCAGGTGTGGGATGCCGAGTCCTACCAGGCGGGGGAGCGGGCGGCTGCCGGCGCCGCCGCCGTCGAGATCGCCCGCGCCGCGGCGGCGGGCGAGGTGCCGGCCGGCGCCATCTTCGCGCCGCTGGAGCGGGCCATGGGCCTGGTCCAGGTCGACCGCGACCTCGACGAGATCATCTCGCTCATGGGCCTCGCCTATCTGGCGCCGGGGCCGCGCCGTGCGGTGGCCATGGCCTATGTCGGCTTCGCCTTCTACGACCTCATCACCTTCCCGATCCTGCAATGGACCGACATGGACGAGATCAACGAGGTGCTGGTCGACCGCATCTCGCCGGCCGACGCGCATGGCATCGGCGCCGGCAAGGTGGTGCTGAAGGGCACCTCGCTGATGAGCTTCGGCGCCTTCTTCAACCGCGCCTGGCGTGAACATGATTATCTGTGGGGCCGGCTCAACGCCGCCGATCGCTGCATCGATGTGCTGGTCTCGGCGATCGGCGCGCGGCTGCCCGAGGGAATCGACCCGGACCGCCTGCGCGGCCGGCTGTTCCGGGCGATCCTGGACGCCGAGGCGCCGCACCTGCTGGCCGATGCGGGGCTGATCCCCGGGCTGCACCGGGAGCTCGATTCCGGCGGCGCGCGGTGATCGGCCGCTCGGTTGCGCGCCATGTGCGGACGTGATCGGGCCATGCGCGGGCGGCCATCGCTGGACGCGCGCCACGGGGCACGTCAGGATGGCGTTCGCATTGCTGCGCCGTCGACATGAGAAGCCGCACCGACTTCATCGAGATTGCCGAGGCCACCTCCGCCCCCCTGCGCGAGTTCGCGGCGTATTGGCGGAGCAAAACGTCCAGTGCGCGCTTGCCGCGACCAGCCGCCATCGACCCGATGGAGATTCCCCACCTGCTGCCTTGCGTGGTCATCGCCCAGATCGAGCCCGCGCCCTTTCGCGTACGCTATCGGCTGGTCGGAACGCGGCTGGTCGAGGCGCATGGCGGCGACTATACCGGCCGCTATCTGGATGAATGCGGATTCCTGATCGAAAAAGAACTGACCGCATGCTATCGGCGCGTGGTCGCGGAGCGCCGGCCGCTGTTTTTTTACTATTCGTGGGAGCGCGAGGGCGCGCTGCGCGCGACCGGCCGCATCGGCGCCAGCGAGACCGGATTCTTCCCGCTCAGCAGCGATGGCGAAACGATCGACCGCGTGATCAGCTTCGCCGATCCGAACGTCGCGCCGCGTTCCGGCGGAAGTCAACGCCCTTCCGTCCGGTGATCTCAACGTCTAGCATTCGGGTCGAGATCTATGCAACGCGGGATTGCCGCATGCAGCTCGACTTCGATGAGGAGTCTCTGCACTGGATCGACGGGCACGAGGATCGCCGCTGGTCCATGCTGCTCGGCTATTGGCGCGGCCTGACCGAGCGGCTTGGCCGCCTGCCGCGGCGGGCCGAGATTGACCCGGTCGAGCTGCCGACCTTGCTGCCCAACCTGTTCCTGGCCGACGTGGTGCGCGTCGCCGACGCCGCGCCCCGCTTCCGCTTCCGCCTGCTGGGAGGGGCCATCACTGCCCGCGAATCGGTGCGGCCCGGAGAGTTCCTCGATGAATACCAGGGCATGCGCGATTCCGCGTCCATCACGGGTCATTATCGCGACACGCTGGCGCGCCAGATCCGTATCCGCAGCGCCAGCCTGGCCTGGGATCATCCGACCAAGGAATTCATCACCTACCATGCCCTGCTGCTGCCGCTGTCCGACGATGGCGAGACGGTGGATGCCATCCTGGGGCTTGCGATCTACGAGGCTTAGAACCTGCCCGCGGGGCTTTGCCCGCTGGCCGTCTTAAGGCGTTGTTAAGCATAATATGTGTGGATGGAACGTCGGCGATCGGGCCGATGCGATCTCCTGCGCCGAGCCGATGAACCCCATTCCACCACAGCTCGACTCGAACCCGGCCCCGGATTCCACTCCGGGAGACGGCCATCTCGCCGCCCCGGACGATGCGGCGTCGGAGGCGGCAGCCGAGCCCGCGGCCGAGGGCGGCTTTTCCGGCGCGGCGCTCACCAGCGGCCGCTGGACCGAGCTGGTCGTGGCGGCGCCGGCCGCCGCGCTGCCCGCGCGCAATCCGAGTCTGCCGACCTTCGCCGCGCTGATGACGCTCATTCTCACCTTCTTCATCGTGCTGACCAGCATCTCGATCAACGACCGCAAGAAGGCCGATGCGGCGATGGCGAGCCTGCAGGAGACCTTCTGGGGCAGCGCCATGCTGGTGCCGCGCCAGCACCTCGATGTCGAGGCGGCGCGGCGCGACTTCCTGCGGGGATTGACCGGGCGCATCCAGGCGCTGGTGCCGCTGATGGGCGGCGAGAAATCCGGGCTGGCGGAGGACCAGGTGCTGTGGCTGCCGGTGTCGCTCGCCTTCGCCGGCGACGCTACCGAATTGCTGCCGAGCTTCGAGCCGGTGCTGCAGGAATTGCTGACCGCGAGCAGCCGGATCCCGGCGCGCTACGACTACAAGCTCGAAATCAGGCTTTGCGCCGGCGAAGCGGGGCAGCTGGTGCGGCTGCGCGCCACCTCGCTGGTCGCGGCGCTGGCGCGGCTGCAGGCGCCGCCCGCGCGTTTCGCCATCGGCACGCAGGCCTGCCAGGCCGACCGGCTCGCCTTCGCCGTGGCGCTGGCCCCCGTGGCGGAGGCCAATCCATGACTGCGCCACAGCGCCGCCCGGCCACATTCGAGCCGCCGCCGCACCAGGAGGCGCGGCAGCCCTGGCTGCTGAGCTATGCCGATTTCATCAGCTGCCTGCTGGCGTGCTTCGTCCTGCTGTTCTCCATGGTCACGCTCGACCGCGAAACCTTCCTGCGCATCCTCGGCAACGTGCCGGGCCGGCAATACACGGAACAGGATGCGCCGCAGCCGGTCGATCGCGGCATGACTCCGGATGCCACGACCGGCGCCCGCGAAGCGACCTACCTGCTGGCGCTGCTGCAGGATTCCTTCGCCAAGGAGCAGCAGCTCGCGCCCCTCAGCCTGACCGGCGAGGGCGAGAAGGTGCGCATCGCCCTGCCCACCGCGGCGCTGCTGGATGAATTGCGCTCGGGCACCGCGGCGAAGCCGGGCGGGCTCCTCTATACCCTAGCTGGCACGCTGCGCAGCTTCCCCAACGAGATCCTCGTCGAAGGCAAGGGCGTCGCCGCCGCCGAGCCGGAGCGCTGGGGCAACCTGCTGCAGCTGGCACAGATGACGGCGCTGGCCCTGGAGCAGGGCGGCATCAGCGGATCGGTGCCGGCGCGCACCGACCTGGCGGGCGGCGGCGCGCTGCGCGTCGAGGTGGTGATCACCGAACGCAACGCGGCGGAAACCGCGCGCTAGACGCGCCTAGACCCAGCCGCCGTCGACGGTGAATTCCTGTGCGCTGCACATGCGCGAATCATCCGCCGCGAGAAACAGCACCATGCGCGCGAGATCGACCGGCTGCACGCGGCCGGGCAGGCATTGCGCGCGGTCGATCACCTGTTCCGCCGCCGCGTCCACCCACAGCTTCAGCTGCCGCTCTGTCATCACCCAGCCGGGCAGCACGGTGTTGACGCGGATGCCGTCGGGCCCGAGGTCGCGCGCCATGCCGCGGGTCAGGCCATGCACCGCCGCCTTCGCGGTGACATAGGCCGGCATGCCGCCGCCCGCCATCTTCCAGCTGATCGAGCCGAAATTGACGATCGATCCGCCGCCCCGACGCTTCATCTGCGGCGCCGCCGCCTGGATGGCGAAGAACATCGGCCGCAGGTTGACCGCCATGCGCTCGTCCCAGTATTCCGGGGTGACGTCCGTCCAGTCATGGCGCATGTCGTTGGCGGCGTTGTTGACCAGCACGGCGATGTCGCCGAGCTCTCGCCCGGTCCGCGCAACGGCTTCGCGCAGCGCGGCGATATCGGTGATGTCGCAGGGCATGAAGAGCGGCGCGCCGCCATAGCGCACCTGCAGATCGTCGCAGAGCTTGCGGCTGGCCTGCTCGGCGATGTCGACGAACGCCACCCTGGCGCCCTGGTCGACGAAGCTCTCGACGATGGCGGCGCCGATGCCGGAACCGCCGCCGGTGACGAAGACCACCCGGTCGCGCAGGCTCGGATATCTTGCCAACCCCGACAGGTCCATGGCCATTCCCCCGGCGCGGAGCGCCTAGCGCTTGCGTCCGGCGGCCCGGCGCGCGGCAGGCTTGCGCGAGCGGCCGATCACGGAATTGGTGTCGGCGAGCAGGATGCGCGACGCGCGCCGCGCCGCCTGCGGGTTGCGCCGGCGGATCGCATTGAGGATCGCCTCGTGCAGCGGCAGGGCCTTGCGCATGTCGGTATTGTGCGTCGCGGTAAAGGCGAACATGTTGCTCAGCGCCGATTCGATGAGAAAGCCGAGCGGCACCAGCAATTCGTTCCCCGCGGCGCCCAGGATGGCCAGATGGAACTTCACGTCGCTGACGTTCCAGTCGGCGATCGTCGGCGCCTCCACCATGCCGCGATAGGCCGCATCGATCTCGGCCAGTTGCGGGGCCGTGTGATTGAGGGCGGCGAGCGCCGCCGCTTCCGGTTCGAGGATCTCGCGCATCTCCTGCACATTGGCTAGGAATCGATGCTGGTCGGAGGTCGCCCAGTACCAGGCGAGCACGTCGCGGTCCAGCAGGTTCCAGGAATCGCGCGGCTGCACCCGCGAGCCGATCTTGGGGCGCGACACGATCAAGCCCTTGGCGGCCAACATCTTGATCGCCTCGCGCACGGCGGTGCGGCTGACGCCATAGGCGTCGCACCATTCCGCCTCGTTGGGCAGCAGCGCGCCGGGCGCGAACTCGCCCTTTAGGATTCGGGCCCCGATATCCTGCGCCAGGCTGTGGTGCAGGCGCTCCCCGCGCGCTTTCGCGGCTTTTTTTAGTTTCCTCATCATCGGATTGGCGTGTATGACATGGAGGGCGGAGCCTAGCACAGCTTATTGCCTTTTTATAATACAAATGAATCGGGCCGCCCCGGTTTGTATGATAAAAAGGTCGCACCCGCCGCCCGCGGGCGCGGCGCCCGCCCGCCTCGATTCTCCACGCGGGTGCCACGCCGGCTCCTGGCCGCTTCCGGCGCCCCGCTCCCCCATTCCCGATTCCTCCATCTTCTCGGAATCCGCTCGGAGCGTCGCCGGCTCGCGCCGGCCCAACCGCCACATTTTATAATACAAAACCGCGTTGCCGATTTGCGATGGAATGTGATAATGCCGGTCGCCTGCGCGCGCCCTGCTGCGCACGCATCGGGTCCGGAGGATGTGGGGAGGCGGCGAGCGCATGCGCATCATTCAATTCAAGACCGAGGAGGGCGGCCGCGGCGTCGCGCGCATCGAAGGCGCGGCGGCGGTCTCGGTGCCCGGCGCCGTCAGCGTCATCGGACTGGCCACGGACGCCATCGTCGCCGGAGCGAGCCTGGAGCAGATCGTCGCCACCAAGGGCGAGGGCGTGCGCCTGGACTATGCCGGCCTGCTGGCGGAGGGCCGCGTGCTGCCACCGGTCGACCATCCCGACCCGGCGCATTGCTACGTCACCGGCACCGGCCTCACCCATCTCGGCAGCGCCGATGCGCGCGACCGGATGCACAAGAAGCTGGAGGGCGCGGAGGATGCGCTCACCGATTCCATGAAGATGTTCCGCTGGGGCCTGGAAGGCGGCAAGCCGAAGGGCAATGGCGCCGGGGTGCAGCCGGAATGGTTCTACAAGGGCGACGGCAGCATCATCGCGGCACCGGGCGGCGACCTGCCGCTGCCGGATTTCGCGCTTGATGGCGGCGAGGAGCCGGAGATCGCCGGGCTCTACCTGGTCGGTCCGGACGGCCGCCCGCGGCGTCTCGGCTTCGCCTTGGGCAACGAGTATTCGGACCACGTGACCGAACGGCAGAACTATCTCTATCTCGCCCATTCCAAGCTGCGCGGCTGCGCGATCGGGCCGGAGCTGCGCACCGGTCCGCTGCCGGCTGCGCTCGCGGGCGAGAGCCGCATCCTGCGCGACGGCAGCGTCGTCTGGCGCAAGCCGTTCCTGAGCGGCGAGGGCAACATGTCCCACACCATCGCCAATCTAGAATACCACCATTTCAAATACGCGCTGTTCCGCCGGCCGGGCGATCTGCACGTGCATTTCTTCGGCACCGCGACGCTCAGCTTCGCCGACGGCATCCGCGCCGAGCCGGGCGACGTCTTCGAGATCGAGATGGCGGAGTTCGGCGCGCCCTTGCGCAACCGCCTGGCGCCCATTGCCTCCGGCTTCGCCTATGGCGGCGTCGCCAGCCTCTGACGCCTGCGACCGCGCCCATGGCCCAGCCCGCCTTTGCCTGCATCGCCGTCGATTGGGGCTCCAGCAACCGGCGCGCCTGGGCGCTGGGGCAGGGCGGCGAGATCCTGCAGCAGCGCGCCGACGGCAAGGGCCTGCTGGCGCATGCCGATCGCAATTTCGCGCCGTCGCTGGCGATCTTCCTCGCCGATTGGCTGGCGGCGGCGCCGGGCATTCCCGTCATCATGGCCGGCATGGTCGGCAGCCGCATGGGCTGGGTCGAGGTGCCGTATCTGCCGGCACCCCTGGCCCTCACCAACCTCGCCCGGCACCTGCGCCGGGCGGGCGAGATCGGCGGCAGCGCCTGCTGGATCGTTCCGGGCGTCAGCCTCGACGATGCGGTGCAGCCGGAAGTCATGCGCGGCGAGGAATGCCAGATGCTGGGCGCGATCCTGGCGGGAGATATGCGCAGCCGGTTGTTCGTGCTGCCCGGCACCCACAGCAAGTGGGCGCGCGTCGAGGATGGCAGGCTGCTGTCGTTCCGCACCTACCTGACCGGTGAGCTGTTCGACCTGCTCAGCCGTTCCGGCACGCTGGCGCAGCTAATGGCGGGCGATGGCGAGGACGCGGCCGCCTTTGCCCGCGGCGTCGCCGCGTCGCAGGACGCGCAATTGCTGAACCGGCTGTTCAGCGTGCGCTCGCTGGCCTTGTTCAACCGGCTTTCCGGCGCGGCACCGCGCAGCTACCTGTCCGGCCTGCTGGTCGGCACGGAAATGCGCGATGCCCTGGCGGCCTGGCCGGTGGGCCTGGAGACCGGGGCCGTCTGCATCGGCTCGGCCGCCATGATCGGCCGCTATGGTGCCGCCGCCGCCCAAGTCGGCCTGGCGCTGCGGGGTTTCGACAACGAATCGATCCTGCCCAGGGCCCTGCACTGGATCGGCTGCGAGGCGGGCTTGATAGGACGTTAGGCTTATCAGCGGGCGTTTCCTAACCAAGCCTTAACCCGTTCGGCGTAGCTCTTGGAGCGATACCAACAGGGGCTGTCGGGGGCCGCCAACATGATCGACACCTGGGATCTTTCCCTGCTGATCGACCATTCGACCAGAATTCACGACGCGCGCGGCATGAGCGCCCAGCATTTCGGCGTCGCGCTGCGCGACCTTGCCGAGCGGGCCTTCATCGATTTCGTGGTGCCCGAGCAGCGCGCCGCCTTCCGCCGCTGCATGGCGCGGATTTCCGGCGGCCGCGAGATGGGCCTAACCGCGGTCAGGCTGCTGACCTGCGAGCCGGAGCCGCGCCAGTTCTACATGATCGCCAAACGCTCGCATGAGCCGGAACGCTGGTGGCTGCTGATCGCCGCCGACAACGCGAACACCGCGGCCAGTGCCGAGCAGATGGCGCTGGCGCCGATCCTCACCGACAATGTGGAATTCATCGCCATGGTCGAGGGCGCGGCGGACCAGATGGACGGCCGCGTCGACATGATGCGGGTCGCCTCTTCGCTGCTGGCTGGCAAGAAGAGATCATCGCGCACGTCGCCGGAGACCCGGGAAAAGCTGGAAACGAAATTCACCAGGATCGTGCTCGACAACGCCTTCGACGGCATCGCGACGCGGCCCGGCCCCGGCGAATATCTGATGCTGAAGGACCGCGAGAAGCCGGAGGGCGCAATCGTCCGGCAGCTCGAGGCGGCGGCGGAAGAGCTTGCGGTGTCGCGCGCCGATCTCGGCCTGGAGACGGCGACCATCGGACTGGCGAAGTTCGGCCGCGACATCGGCGCGGCCAAGATCGCGCGGGTTATGGGCGAGTTGGTCGCCGACGGCCGCGACCGCAAGGACGACTGGGGCGAGAAGCTGCCGCCGCGCAAGCCCTGGCTGAAACCGGCCTTGGCCGCCGGAATCTGTGCCATCGCGCTGCTCGGCGTCGTGTTGCTGCTGGGCTAGAAAAGATCCGCCTGGTCCTTGAGCCGCGGCCAGGCCCGATCGCGCGGCGACAGCGTGACCGCAGCGAGCCTGGGCCACGCCTTGCCCCAGGCGATCCCCAGATCGGGATCGTCCCAGGCGATGCCGCGCTCGGAGGCGGGATCGTAGCCGGCGGTCACCTTGTAGCTGACCAGGCAATCCGCTTCCAAGGTGAGGAAGCCGTGGGCGAAGCCGGCGGGCACGAAGACCTGCAGGCCGTCTTCCGCCGCCATTTCCACCGCGACGTGGCGGCCGAAATCCGGCGAGCCGCGCCGCAGGTCCACGGCGACGTCGAGGATGCGGCCGGCGAGGACCTGCACCAGCTTGGCCTGCGCGAAGGGCGGCAGCTGGTAATGCAGCCCGCGCAGGGTTCCGGCCTCCCTGGAGCGCGACTGGTTGTCCTGGACGAAACGCGCCGCGCCCAGCAGCGGCCGCCAATCCGCTTCGCGATAGGTCTCGACGAAAGCGCCGCGCTGGTCGCGATGCACGGCCAGCTGGATCAGCTTCACGTCGGGTAGGGCAAGGTCGGTGACTTTCACGCTGGCAATCCGCGCGGTTGGCGAGGGACCTGATTAATCGAGGCCGCCGCCGGGGACAAGCCGGAAACGCCCGCATCCCGCGACGAACCGGCTCTTGGCGCAATCCCTCCCGCGCGCTATTGAGGGATGGAGGCGGCGGCGGGCGATGTTGCGCCGATGCCGGCCGCATGGGGGGCTGCATGGGCTTGGGCCGAATCCGCACGCTGTTCCGGCGCGAGCCGACCCGCCGGGAGCTCTATCTGCAGCTGCAGCGCGGCCTCAACATCGAGCGCGACTACCGGCATTGGATCGAGCAATGGGAGCGCTACGGCCCGGCCGAAAGCGGACCCGCCCCGGCTCTGTCGCTCTCCGTGGTCGTGGCCGGGGTCGCGACGCCGGCCGACGACGGCTATTGGCGCGACCTCGGCAAGAAGCTCCCGTCCATCGACGTAGTCCGGCCTGGCGACGCAGATCTGATACGGGACATTCTCCCGGCGGCCCTGCGGGCGGCGAAGGGCGAGCGCGTGATCTTCCTGCGCGCCGCGGACCGCCTCGCCGAGATCGCGCCCTTCCGGCTGCATGCCGCGATCGGCGCCCATCCGGATGTCGAGCTGATCTTCGGCGACGAGGACCAGATCGATACCAAGGGCGGGCGCTTCGCGCCGTGGTTCAAGCCCGATTTCGGCGACGACCTGTTCCTGTGCCAGAACGTCTTCGGGCGCGCCGTGGTGTTCCGCAAGAGCGCGCTGGCGCGGTTGACGCCGCCCGAAGCCGCGGATTTCGATACCGCCATCTACATGCTGGCGCTGCGCCTGATTCCGGGGGCGCGGCAGGACCCGTTGCATTGCCCGGGCATCCTGGTGCATGTCGGCGGCGATCCGGCGGCGACGCCGAAGGCGCGGGTGTTCTACCTTGCCGGCGAGCCGCGCCGGGCGGCGGTCGAGGATTTCATCGCGCGCCGTCCGTCGCTCGCGGGCGCACGCGTCGAGGCGCCGGACGCGGCAGGATTCCTGCGGCTGCGTCACCCGCTGCCGGAGGCGCGGCCGCTGGTCTCCATCGTCATCCCGACCCGCGACCGCAAGGACCTGCTGGAGGCCTGCGTGAAGGGCCTCGACGAAAAGACCGCCTATCGCAATCTCGAAATCATCATCGTCGACAACGACAGCCGCGAGCGGGAGACGAAGGATTATCTCGAGGCTCTCGGCAGGCGCAGCAATGTGCGCATCGTGCCCGGCCCGGGACCGTTCAACTATCCGCGCCTGATCAATCTCGGCGCGGCCCAGGCGCGCGGCGAATTGCTGATGACGCTCAACAACGACATCGAGGCGCTCGAACCCGGCTGGCTCGACGAGTTGGTGAGCCAGGCGCTACGCCCGGATGTCGGCCTGGTCGGGTGCCTGCTGCTCTATCCCGACCGCAGCGTGCAGCATGCCGGCGTCATCATCGGCCTGAGCGGCGTCGCCGGCCACATGTACGGCGAAGCGGCGGCCGACGATCCGGGCTATGCCGGCCGCATCCTGGCGACGCAGGATCTGAGTGCGGTGACCGGTGCCTGCCAGATCATGCGCCGCGACCTGTTCGCGCGGCTGGGCGGCCTCGATGAGGCGCACCTGGCCGTCGCCTACAACGACATCGATTTCTGCCTGCGGATCCGCGCCGCCGGGCTGCGGGTCATCTACACGCCGCACGCCAGGCTGTTGCACCGCCACTCCGCGAGCCGCGGCTCCGACGTGCGGCCGGAGCGGCTGGCCGGCTTCAACTGGGAGCGCGAGTTCATGCGCACGCGCTGGGCGCACATGGTCCAGGACGACCCGTTCTTCAATCCCAATTTGTCGCTGTCCGGCAAGCGCGGGCGGCTGGCCACCGCGCCGCGGCCGCGGCTCTACAGCAGCAGCCCGCGCAGGTACTGACCGTAGGTCGAGGTGGCGAGCTCGGCCGCCAGGCGATCCAGCTGGGCGGCGTCGATATAGCCGTTGCGATAGGCGACCTCTTCCGGGCAGCCGATCATCAGGCCCTGGCGGTGGAAGATGGTCTGCACGTAGTGGCAGGCCTCCAGCCAGGAATCGGTGGTGCCGGTGTCGAGCCAGACATTGCCCGGGCCGAGCTTCTCGATCTGCAGCTGGCCCTGGTCGAGATAGCGCTGGTTGAGGTCGGTGATCTCGAGCTCGCCGCGCGCCGAGGGGCGCAGTTCCTTGGCCAGATCGGCGGCGCGGCCGTCATAGACATAGAGCCCGATGATCGCCCAGTTCGATTTCGGATGCGCAGGCTTCTCCACCAGCCGCGCGGGCTTGCCCGCCGCGTCGAACTCGACGATGCCGTAGCGCTCCGGGTCGGAGACGCGATAGGCGAAATTGATCGCCCCGCTGCTGAGGGTCCTGGCGCGCGCCAGGCTCTGGAACAGGCCGTCACCGTGGATGAAGTTGTCGCCGAGGACGAGGGCCGTCGGGCTGCCGCCGATGAAATCGCGGCCGAGCAGCAGGGCCTGGGCGATGCCTTCCGGTTTGGGCTGGGCGCGATAGGAGATGGCGATGCCCCACTGCCCGCCGTCGCCCAGCAGGTGACGGTAGCGCTCGGCGTCTTCCGGCGTGGTCACCACCAGGATGTCGCGGATGCCCATCTGCATCAGCGTGGCCAGGGGATAGTAGACCATCGGCTTGTCGTAGAGCGGGATCAGCTGCTTCGACACCGCCTTGGTCGCCGGATAGAGCCGCGTGCCGCGGCCACCCGACAGGACGATCCCCTTCATCGCGGCGCCGCCTCGGCGAGCTTCGGGGGCGACTTGAGGAGGCCGAGCCGTTCGCCGCCATAGCGGCCGGATCCCAGGATCTCCTCCCACCAGTCCCTGTGCTCCAGGTACCAGCGCACCGTTTCCTCCAGCCCGCCCTGCAATTGCCGGAGCGGCCGCCAGCCGATCTCCGCCGTCACGCGCGTGGCGTCGATGGCGTAGCGGTGGTCATGTCCGGGCCGGTCGGCGACATGCGTGATCAGCGACCGGCTGCTCAGGTTGCGCGGCACCGCGCGGTCGACCAGGTCGCAGATCATCTCCGCCAGGTCCAGGTTGCGGCGCGGCTCGGTGGCGCCGATCAGGTATTTCTCCCCGATAGCGCCGAGGGCGACGACGCCGAGCAGGGCCCGCGCGTGGTCCTCGACATGAATCCAGTCGCGCACATTGGTGCCGCCGCCATAGATCGGCAGGCTCTGGCCCTTGAGCGCCCGGATGATCAGCGTCGGGATGAACTTCTCGGGAAACTGGAACGGCCCGTAATTGTTGCCGCAATTGGTGATGATGGTCGGCACGCCGAAAGTGTGGCGCCAGGCCGAGGCCAGATGATCCGACGCCGCCTTGCTGGCCGAGTAGGGCGAGCGCGGGTCGTAGCGGCTCTGCTCGTCGAACAGGCCGTCGTCGCCGAGCGAGCCGTAGACCTCGTCGGTCGAGACGTGCAGCAGCCGGAACGCGTCGCGCTCGGCCTGGCTGCGTTCCTGCAGATGCGCGCGGCAGGCCTCCAGGAGGTTGAAGGTGCCGACAATGTTGCTCATGATGAAGGCCTGCGGCCCCTCGATCGAGCGGTCGACATGCGATTCGGCCGCGAGGTGCAGCACGGCATCCGGCCGGTGCCGCTGCAGGATGGCGCCGAGCGCGTCGCGGTCGCAGATGTCGGCGCGCTCGAAGGCGTAGCGGGGGTCGCCGGCGAGGGGGCGCAGGGCCTCCAGGCTGGAGGCATAGCCGAGCTTGTCCAGATTGACGATCCGGCAGGCAGTCAGGGTCTGCAGCTGCCGGCAGACTGCCGATCCAATGAAGCCGGCGCCGCCGGTGACCAGGATCGTCTTGCGGCCCAGCGCGGATCGCAGGACGTGATCGGTCAGTGCGGCTTTCGGTTGCATCGGTGCTGTCGCTTCGTGAACCCCGGGGGGCGAATGCGCATGGTTCTACAGAGCAAAAGACGGCCCGTCTACCTACCGGAACGTTCCCCGGGAGCGGCCGCTCGCGTGCCGCGGCCGCGCCATAAATCCACCCCGTCAGGTTGTGATGCGGCAGGTTATCTCCTTGAACTGACTGGATGGATTGGGTAGTACAGTTCGGGTGCCGGCGGGGCCGGTGCGGCTGGGCGTCCACCGCAATCCAGGCGGCGGATCGCGGTGGCTGCGGCGGGATAACAGATTGATAAACAATAATAGTTTTGACGTCGTGACGGCAGGGGCGGCGGCTCCGTCAGAGGCTCGCGGCCGGGCGCGGCAGCTTGCCGGCGCTGGACGCGTCTTAGTTTCAGACGGCGCTGATGCAGGCGTCCAGGATGCACACGGTGACCGTCGATGAAACTGGCCTGGATCGCCGCCACCGCCGACCCGAATGTCGCCAGCTTTCGCTATCGCTGCCTTGTTCCGGCCTGGGCGCTGCGCGAAGCCGGGCATGAGAGCACCATCTTCGTCGACGATCTGCCGGAGGCCAGGCACTTCGACGCGCTGATCGCGGTGAAGAGCGCCGGCGACCAGCTTGACGAGGTGGCGCGCCGATTCCGCGCCCAAGGCAAGCCGGTCTTTCTCGACCTCTGCGACAACATCTTCATCCCCGGCTATGCGCAGCGGCGCGGGCCGGAGCTTTCCGCCGATGCCGTGCGCGGGTTGGCGGAGCATGCCGACGGCCTGGTCACGCCCACCACCGCGCTGGAGCGGGTGGCATCCCAGCATATCGGCCAGAACGCGCGCAGCTGGGTGGTGCCTGACGCGGCGCTGACGCCGGACGCCTATCAGGCGATGAGCGCCTGGTTGCCCGCGCGGATCGCGAACGCCGCGCGCCGCGGCGGCATGGAGCGCCTGCTCTCCGGGTCGCGGCGCAGTTCCGCCGGGGGCGAGCGGGATTCGGCCGCGCCGTTCAACGGCTCGGGCGCCGGCAACGACAAGCACGACGGCGATACGTTCGGCGCGGATACCGACTGGCAAGTCGACCATCTGCCGGAGGACACCGCCCGGGTCATCTGGTTTGGCCGGCACGGCAGCTTCCATTCCGAATTCGGCATGGGCCTGCTGCGGCCGGTCCTGGCCGAACTCGAGCGGGCGCATCGCGACCGGCCGATCGAACTGGTGGTGATCAGCAACAACCGGATGCGGTTCGACGCGCTGACCCACGACGTCCGCATCTTCACCCGCTACGAGGAATGGTCGAACGAACGCGTGTTCTTCGAATTGTCGCGCGCCGATCTGTTCGTAATGCCGAGCGGGGCCGATCCCTTCTCGCTCTGCAAGTCGGCCAACCGCGCGGTGCTGGCGCTCGCCAACGGCGTGCCTGTCGTCGCCTCCTATCTCGAAGCGCTCGAGCCGCTGCGCGATGCCATGGTGCTGGACGACTGGCGCGCCGGCATCTCCGGCTATCTGCTCGATCCCGGCCTGGCGAGCGCGCACCTGGCTTTGGCCCGCCCGGTCCTGGCGGCGGAATACAGCATCGAGGCGATCGCCCGGAAATGGAACGACGCCCTGGTCCATGCCGCCGGCGCGCAGGCGGAACGTCCCGCCGCCGCGGCGGTGGCGCAGCTGGCATAAGCCCCGGCGGCGATGTCAGGCATCCCCCGTCAGGTGCGGTGAGGGCGTGATGGCCAAGGCCGAATCCAAGGCGATGAGCTTCTGGCGCGGCATGTGGTCCGCGTTCTCCGCGGTGCCGCCGCTGCAGCGCGCGATCGTGGTGTTCGGCCTCACCATCGCCGGTATTTTCGAGCTGTTCGGCCTGGCCACGATCGTGCCGCTCATCCTGGCCATCGATCCGACCGGCGGGGTCGAGGTCCACGGCAGCAAAGGCATGATTCGCGACGCGGTGGCGCATGCTTTCGCCGTCGTCGGCCTGCCGATGACGTTCGTCACCCTGCTGCTGGTCATCCTGCTGTTCCTGATCGTCAAGGCAGCGGTCGGCATCCTGGTGATGAGCTACGTCTCCGACGTGATGGCGAAGATCAACAACGACGCCCGGCTGAAGGTGATCCGCACCCTGATGCAGGCACGCTGGGGCTTCTATACCCGCCAGCGGCTGAGCCGGCTGGTCGCCGCGGCGGGCGAGAGCTCGAACGCGGTGGGCGAGGCGTTCCAGATCAGCGCCGACCTGCTCACCTCGCTGCTGCGCATCCTGGTCTATCTCCTGGTCTGCTACGTGGTGGCGCCCGCCATGGTGCTGGTCGCCGCCGCGGCCGGCGTGATCATGGCGCTGTCCTATGGCCAGCTGGTGCGCCGTTCCAAGCGCGCGGCCAAGGCGCAGAACAAGGCGATGAACCAGATGAAGGCGGACCTCACCGACATCTTCATCGGCATCAAGTCGATCCGCGCCATGGGACGGCAGGCGCAGATGGCGACCCTGCTGTCGACCGACAGCGAGGAGCTCGACGAGCGGATGAAGTCGCGCGTGCTGTCGGCCGAATACGCGGAGGAACTGCAGGCGCCGCTCATCGCCGGCTGCCTCGTGCTGGGGCTGGCCGGCGGCAGCGCGATTCTGCATCTCGGCGGCCACGAATTGCTGCTGGTGGCCATCCTGCTGGTGCGGCTGGTCAACACCTTCGGCTTCGTGCAGCGCTCGAGCCACCGGCTGGCGACGGCGCATGTCTGGCTCAACTCGGCGAAGCGCCTGATGAACGAGGCGGAAGCCAGCCAGGAGGAGTTCACCGGCACGAAGCTGCCCGACCCGCGCGCCGGCGTGCGCTTCGCCGACGTCTCGTTCCGCCACGCCGACGGCCGCGCGCTGTTGGCCGGGGCCGATCTCAACATCGAGGCCGGCCGCATCACCGCGCTGGTCGGGCCCTCGGGCATCGGCAAGACGACAATGCTGGACCTGATCCTCGGCCTGCTGCCGCCGAAGGGCGGCAACCTGTTTCTCGGCGGCGTCGACAGCCAGGAGGTCGACCTGTTGAAATGGCGCCAGATGCTGGGCTACGTGCCGCAGGAGGTGACCCTGTTCCACGACACCATCCGCAACAACATCGCGCTGGGCGAGCCCACCTATACCGATGACGAAGTCTGGCGCGCCCTGCGCGCGGCCGGCGCGGACGAGTTCGTCGAGGCATTGCCGCGCGGCCTCAATCACGTGGTGGGCGAGCGCGGCCAGATGATCTCCGGCGGCCAGCGCCAGCGCATCGCGCTGGCCCGCGCCCTGCTGCACCGGCCGGCGATCCTGGTGCTGGACGAGGCCACCGCCGGGCTCGACCGCGAGACCGAGGCCGGCATCTGCGGCCGCATTCGCGAGATGGTCGACAAGGACGGGCTGACCGTCATCTCGGTCAGCCATGGCGAGGCCTGGCGCGCCATCGCCGACCGGGTCTACAAGCTCGCCGACGGCAAGCTGCTGCCGCTCGAGCCCGGCGCCGGCGCGGAGGTGGTGCCGCTCGCCAAGCCGGGCCCCGCCGCGGGTCCCGCGCTCAGCGCGTAGCCGGCTTTTCATGACCAGCATCCTGATCCTCGGCGAAGCCGGGCAGCTTGCCTGCGCGCTGCGCGCACTGCCCTGGCCGGGCAGCGCCCAGGTCACCAGCCTCGGCCGGCGCAGCCTGGGGGTGGCAACCGGGGCTGGCGCCGCTGCTGCTGCGGCGATCGCTCAGGCACGGCCCCACCTGGTGCTGAACGCCGCCGCTTACACCGCGGTCGACCGGGCCGAGGCCGAGCCGGCGCTGGCCCATGCGCTGAACGCGGCACTGCCGCAGGCGGCGGCGCTGGCCTGCGCTGGGCTGCGCATTCCCTTCGTCCATGTCTCGACCGACTACGTCTTCGACGGCGAGAAGCCGGACGCCTATGTCGAGACCGACGCGCCGAATCCGCTCAGCGTCTACGGCGCCAGCAAGCTGGCCGGCGACCGGGCGGTCGCGGCCGTGGCGGCCGAACGCGGCGGCCTGGAGAGCTGGGCGATCCTGCGCACCTCCTGGGTGTTCAGCGGAACCGGCGACAGCTTCCCGCACAAGCTGCTGCGTCGCGCCCGCGGCGGCGAAGCCTTGCGCGTGGTCGACGACCAGGTGGGCTGCCCGACCACGGCCGCCGCGCTGGCCGGAGCGATGCGCGCGATCGGGCTGCGGCTGCTCGATCGCGAGCCGACCGCTACCGGCCTCTTCAACTATTGCGGCGCCGCGGCGATGAGCTGGCACGGCTTCGCCCGCCTGCTGCTGGATGCAGCCGGCCGCGCCGGCCTGGCCCCGCCGCCCCTGCAGCCGATCTCCAGCGTGGAGTTCCCGACGCCGGCGCGGCGGCCGCGCCGCTCGGTGCTGGATTGCGGCAAGATCGGCCGGCAATGCGGCCTGCCGGCGCCGGCGATCGACGGCGAGCTGGACGGGGTCGTGCGGGCGATCCTCGCCGGCTGAGCAATCCGCTCAGCCCTTGCCCGCCCCATCCCTGTCTGCAGCATTCTTGCCCGCCCCATCCCCGCCTGGGCTGTGGTGAAAGATCTCCCAGCGCACCTTGGCCCAGCGATAGGCGTCCATCAGCGCGATGGCATGGATGAAGAAGCCGCCGGCATAGCGCCCGACGAAGCTGGCCTCGGGCGGCGCCAGCCTGGACGTGACATAGCCGAGCGCCACGGTGGTGAAGGCGAACAGCAATCCTCGGGTCGGCTGGTTGTTGAGCAATTGCCCGACGCCGGGCAGGAACGCCGCCACCAGCAGCACCAGGCGGGGATGGAAGGGCGGCTTGATCGGCTTTGTCGGCTGCTCGCTCACGGCTTTGCTCCCGCGCTGGTCAGGTCCGCATGAATGGCAAGGGTGCGGTCCATCATGGCCCGCAATGCCTCCGGGCTCACCTGCGGGCTTTCGAACTCGGCCTGGCGCAGCACCAGGTATTCGGCGCGGCGCGCCTGGTCCAGCAGGCGGACGATGCGCACCCCCTTGGCGGTGATCAGCAGTTCCTTGGTCTGCGGCTCCCGGAAGATGTCGATGTGGCGGTCGAGGACGGCAAGGTCGGGCAGGGTGCCGGCTTCGTCGGCGCGGATCATGGCGTCCGCCGGCCAGCCGGGCCGCGGCTCCAGGCGATGGGGCAGGCTGGCCGAGGGCGAGTAGAACTCCACGTTCTGCGAGCGGACCAGGATGTCGAGCGTGGCGGTCCCCGGCAGCGGCGCCAGCAGCGACACGCGCAGCCACAGCACCGGCAGCTTGCGGAAGGTCAGTGTGTCGATGACCGCGTCGATGTGGAAGTCGCGGCCGCGATAGCGCCCGGTCAACTCGGGGAAGGCGATGCCGGCCTGGGTGACGCGATAGGTGTCGAACAGGTCATAGGCCGGCGCGAAGATGGCGCCGCGCAGCGTTGCCAGAGTCCGCCGGTTGCGCCGGTACATCCGCGCCAGGACGAGGATCGCCGCCGCCGACATCAGGACGACGAGGATCCAGGTGGTCTCAGGCGACAGCTGCATGCGGCCTCGTGGTGCTGCGAAGTGGTCCCGCGAAAGCGAAAGCGGCCGGCGGTCGCCCGCCGGCCGCTTCGGTTCTGCGGGTGGCCGACTTCAATAGCCGTTCGGCCGCGGCCACGCCATGGTGAACTGGTCGCCGCGCCGCACATATTTGTAGCGGAAGAAGACGAACCAGACGGAGGCGACGATGTAGAACAGCATCATCGCCAGCAGCTGCGTGCCGAAGCCGAGATAGACGGCGACGTAGGTCGCCGTGCAGAGGATGATCAGCACGATCGCCGGCAGCGGATGGAAGGGGTGCACATAGCCCCGCTTGATGCTGCCCAGCGGCCATTTCGACCGGAACCGGAACATGTTGATCGGCATGAAGGTGTAGCCGAGCAGTCCCGACAGGATCGAGAAGGTGATGACCGGCGCCAGCAGCCCGAGGAACCCGAACGCCGCGGCGATCGGGATCAGGAAGATGATCGACCGGTAGGGCGTGCGGTATTTCGGATGCACCGCCGCGAAGAACTCCGGCAGGTAGCGGTCGCGGCCCATGGAGAACCAGGCGCGCGCCGCGTCGTTGATGCAGCCGTTGGCGGAGGCCAGCGCCGAGAATACGGTGCCGACCCAGAGCAGCACGATCAGGAACTGGCTGCCCGACATCAGCGCCGTGTCGTAGAGCGGCGCCAGGGCGGTGCCCAGGTATTCCCAGGGCAGCATGCCGGAGGCCACATACCAGGTGAGCGCCGCGGCGATGAGCAGCGTGATCATGCCGGTCATGGTGCCGAGCGGCAGCGAACGGCCGCAGGAGCGCACCTCTTCCGCCGCCTGGCAGGTGCCCTCGATGCCGAGGTAGTACCAGATGGCGAACTGGAAGGCCGCCAGCACGCCCATCCAGCCATAGGGCAGCGTGCCCATGCCGAGTTCGCCGTGCTGCAGCGGTTCGCCGGTGCCGATCCCGAACTGGTAGGCGAAGAACAGGATGACGATCGAGGCGAAGGCGACGGCGGTGATCAGGAAGTTCACCGACAGCGCCATGAACACGCCGCGATAGTTCAGGAAGGCGAGCACCGAGACCGCCAGCAGAACGAAGGGCCGGGCGTCGACCGTGCCCTCGGCGGCTCCGGTCGCCTCGGCGGCGATGCGGATGAGGTCGCCGAAGACGAAGATGTCGGCCGCCTCCAGCATGGTGTAGGCGAGCACCAGGTAGAGGCCCACGTTGAAGGCCATCAGCGGGCCCGTCGTGTGCTTGGCCTGGGTGTATTGCCCGCCGGCCGCGGCGACCGTCGAGGTCACCTCGGAATCGAGCATGGCGACGCAGGTGTAGAGCAAGCCGATGATCCAGCAGGCGATGAGCGAGCCCAGCGCGCCGCCCTTCTCGACCGAGTAGTTCCAGCCCATGAACTCGCCGACCAGCACGATGCCGACGCCGAGCGCCCAGACGTGCACCGGACCAAGCACCTTGACGAGGTTGATCTTGGTCGGCTGCCCGCCGCTTACTGTCGTGTCAGCCATGGATCAGCTCCGCCCGTTGTCTTGTTGCATGGCGAGCTCGTCGACACCCTCTTCGGAGGAGGTCAGCACGTCTTCGCTGAATTGCTGGCTGACGCGGACGGCGTCCCACACCATCCAGCCCAGCAGCGCGATGGAAACCAGCCACGCGGCGGCCTGGATCAGATCCCAGGGGCCGCGGAATTGCAGAAAGTCCCACATGTGTCCTCTCCCCTGTTCAGCGCTTGTCGCCGAATTTCTCGGCGATCACCTGGCGGTATTCGCCGTCCGATTGGCGGATCAGAAACCAGAAATAGCCGCCGATCGCCGCCAGCGTGGCCAGCAGGCCAAGCCAGTCGAACGAGTAGTCGTAGCGCAGCGTGATCGCGCCGGCCGCCCCTTCGAGGTCGTAGCCGAGCTTGCCCCATTGCTCCTGCATCACCGGGTTCTGCTCGAGCGCTTCCCAGGTCAGGTTCTCGAAGGTGACGGTGCCGTCACCGGCCACCCGCTTCACCAGGCCGCTGTCGCTGGTCAGCACGGTCGAGCCGTCCTCGGCCTGCGAGACGGTGACATTGCCCGGCAGCCAGTCGCCCTTCGAGGCGCCGGCGAGCTCCAGTTCCAGCGGAATCCAGAGCGCCAGGAACACCAGGACCAGAATCACGATTGCGTCGAAGAATTGGCCGCCGAGCGATTGCTTCGGCGGCGTGTATTTCTGCGCCATGCCATCCTCCCCTATGACGATCGCCGCCGGTTTCCGGTCAGCGGTGGGCGTCGAGATGCTTGATGTCGAGTTCGTAGATGAAGTTCTTGTCGTGCGCGTAGTGGCTGATCATCGCGGCGATGGAAGCGGTGTTGAACACCCCCACCAGAAAGGCGGCGACGGCCGCGACGATCTTCGCGGTCGGATCAACGATGATGCCGCTGACCGCGAAATAGACGAATGCCAGCACGATCCAGAGCACGACCACGAACGCCCAGGCCCACAAACGGTCCTTGGCGAACATCTGGTCGACTCGCGACTGCAAGTCCTGCGCCATTTTTGTCTCTCCCCTGATCACAGCCCGCGTGGCGCCTTTGCGGCGTCTTGCTCGAGCGGGCTCCTTACGCGGGGCATAGTGACACAGGTTAACTAATTCCACTAGCAGGAAATGTTTTTGACTAGGCCGAAATCCGGCGCGGCGATGTCGAATCATCGCTGAAGCCCAGGAGCATGGTCCTGGCACGAAAAAAAGCGCCGGCCACAGGCCGGCGCTTCCGAGTCGTTCGACGGCGACCGCCGCTACATGTCGCGCAGCACCTTTTCGCCTTTCATCGCCCGATCCATCTTGTCCGGGTTCTTCAGCACTTCCATGTCGTCGTCGTAGTTCGACTGCTCCATGCGGTGCTGGAGCAGGTGCCAGACGATCCAGAACGCCAGGCCGATGATGACCAGCACCACTTCCGAGCCGACGAAGGGGTAGAGCGGCCCGATGTCGGTCACGGTGCCCTTCCAGGTTTCAAAGCTTCCGGTGGACATGATCTTGCTCCTCTTGCTTCGGTCTAGCGCAGGATGCCGACGCGCCGGGCTTCCTCGATCTCGGCTTTGACGATATCCGCCTCTTCATCGTAGCGCGCCGCGTATTCCGAGAGGTCGAGCCCGACGAGCTCGATTTCCTTCGGGATGCGCAGCAGGTTGAACTTCTTGAGGATGGCCGCCAGGATGAAGCAAGGCACAAATCCCAGGGCGAACATGATGCACGCGCCGATGAAGTTGCCCCACGGCGTCACCACCGAATCGTAGGTGGGCGAGGCCGGGTAGCCCCACAGCATGAACCCGGCGATCACGACGCCGAGGAACCCGCCATAGCCGTGCACGGCAACCGCGCCGACCGCGTCATCGATCTTGAACTTCCGCTCCACCCAGTAATGCAGCTTGTAGCAGATCACCGGAACGATCGCGCCGATGATCATGGCCTGGATCGGATGATACAGGTCGTTGCCCGCGGAAGCCCCGATGACCCCGCACAAGCCTGCGGAATAGGTCCAGAAGGCATCGCCGCGCGAGACGATGTAGCCCGCCATCAAGCCGCCCGACAGCGACATCAGGAAATTGAAGGTGATGGCGGAGAGCGTCGTCGGCGCCAGGTAGATGTTGGTGGCGGAATAGTAGACGCCGTCGCCGCTCTGCACGTCGAAGATCGGGATATTGCAGGCGACATAGAAGCCCCAGAAGCCGGTATAGATCAGGAACAACCCGACGGTGATGAGCCACGGGTTATGCGGCACGATGTTGCGCGGCGTGCCGTCGGGCCGGAACTTGCCGATGCGGGGGCCGAGATGGATCAGCATCGCGAGCGCGCCGCCACCGGCGATGGCGTGGATGACGCCGGAGGCGTAGGCGTCATGATAGCCGAGCACCTGCACCATCCAGCCGTCCGGATGCCAGCCCCAGGCCGCGTCGATGATCCAAGCGAAGGAACCGACCAGAACCGCGGCCAGCCAGAAGGCGCTGGAGCGCACCCGTTCGATGAGGGCGCCGGAGATGATGGAGGCAGCGGTCCAGGAGAACAGCAGGAACGCGGCCCAGAACACGCCGTTGATGCGCGCCCAATAGGCCGTATCGGCGTCGGTGATGTCGGTGCCTGCGGGCTTGCCGCCCATATGCGCGCCCATCAACTCGTTCCACGGCTCCGCCCACGGCGCCGATTTGAGCCCGCCGATGATGCCGGGCCCGTTCGGGAAGGCGAAGTAGATCCACCAGCCGAAGAAGAAGAAGGTGACGGTGACCAGCGGGATCACCATCGTGTTCTTCATCAAGGTGTGCATGTGGTTCTTGCGCCTGGATGCGCCGACCTCGTACATGCAGAAGCCGACATGGATCAGGAACATGAAGACCACGGTCACCCAGTAGTAGAACTCGGTGAAAATGATCGTGAGTGCGCCGATGTCGCTATCCATAGCTCCCCCTCTACCGATGCGTGTCCCTCAAGGCTTGAGGGACTCCCAAAGCGCTCCGAGGCCGGTCCGGCCTTGAAGCAACGCAGCGCCGCCGATTGATCGTGCGGACGTTTCCCCAGTACGGTGTTGAGCGCTATTTTGTCGCAGTATGGCAGAAGCGGCGTTTTTTCACTAGCGGGAAGAAAAGTTTCTTGTAAAGGGCGGTCGCGACTCGGCGGAAATGGCGGATTTCAACGTAAAATCGGCCGGATCACCGCAGCGCGGCAACCCGGCCGATCAATGGCGACTCGGATAAGGCGCGGTTCAGCAGTCGAGGGTGTTTTGCCGCTCCCATTCGGTCAGATGGCGGGTATAGGAATTCCATTCTGTCAGCTTCATCGTGCAATAGGAGTCGACGAAGCTGTCGCCCAGGTATTCGCGCAGCACCTTGCTCTTCTGGGTGAGGCGGATGGCGTCGAGCAGGTTGAGCGGCAGCTTCTTGCCGCCCTTCACCTTGTGACCCTCGGTATACATGTTGATGTCGAGCCGCGGGCCCGGGTCGCGCTTGTTGTCGACGCCGTCAAGGCCGGCGGCCAGGATGCCCGCCTGCAGCAGGTAGGGGTTGGTGGCGCCGTCGGCGAGCCGCAGCTCGAAGCGGCCGGCATCGGGGATGCGCACCATGTGGGTGCGGTTGTTGCCGGTATAGGTGATGGTGTTCGGCGACCAGGTGGCGCCCGAGGTGGTGCGCGGCGCGTTGATGCGCTTGTAGGAATTCACCGTCGGATTGAAGATCGAACAGAGATCCTCGGCGCTGTGCATGATGCCGCCGAGGAACTGGTAGGCCAGTTTGGAAAGGCCGAGCTCGCCCTTCGGGTCGCTGAACAAATTGGTCTTGCCGGTCTTGTCCCAGATCGAGACATGGGCGTGGCAGCCATTGCCGGTCAGGTTGACGAAGGGCTTCGGCATGAAGGTCGCCCGCATGCCGTGCTTCTCGGCGATCGACCGGGTCATGTATTTGAAGAACACATGCCGGTCGGCGGTGAGCAGCGCGTCGTCGAAATGCCAGTTCATCTCGAACTGGCCGTTGGCGTCCTCGTGGTCGTTCTGGTACGGCTTCCAGCCCAGGGCCAGCATGGAATCGCAGATCTCGGTGATGACGTCGTAGCGCCGCATCAGCGCCTGCTGGTCGTAGCAGGGCTTGTCCTGGGTATCGGCCGGGTCGGACAGGCTCTTGCCGTCAGGCGTGATCAGGAAATACTCGCATTCCACGCCGCTCTTCATGCGCCAGCCCTTCTTGGCGGCGAGCGCATTCATCTTCTTCAACTGGGCGCGCGGGGAATCGGCGACTTCCTTGCCGTCCATCCACAGGTCGCTGGCGAGCCAGCCGACTTCCGGCTTCCACGGCAACTGGATCAGGCTCTCCGGGTCCGGCCGGGCGAACAGGTCCGGATGCGCCGGCGTCATGTCGAGCCAGGTGGCGAAGCCGGCGAAGCCCGCCCCGTTCTGCTGCATGTCGGCGATCGCCGCGGCCGGCGCCAGCTTGGCGCGCAGCACGCCGAAGAGATCGGTGTAGCTGATCAAGAAATACTTGATCTTGCGTTCTTTCGCGACCTTCGCGAGATCCGTAGCCACGTCAAAGCCTCCCCTTGATTCAGTCCCTGTTCTGATTCCCCCAGGCTTGCGCGAGATTACATCCCGTTGCGGCCCGGTATCCAGTTGGTGCCCGCCAGCGGCACGCCGGCCATCGCTGCGGCCTCGACCGTCAGCGCCACGAGGTCGTCCGGCTCCAGATTGTGCACGTGGCTCTTGCCGCAGGCGCGCGCGATGATCTGCGTCTCCATGGTCAGCACCGCCAGGTAGTTGGCCAGGCGGTGACCGGCCTTCACCGGGTCGAGACGCTTTGACAGTTCCGGATCCTGGGTGGTGATGCCGGCCGGGTCGCGGCCCTCGTGCCAGTCGTCGTAGCAGCCGGCGGTGGTGCCGAGCTTCTTGTATTCCTCTTCCCAATGCGGGTCGTTGTCGCCCAGCGCAACCAGCGCTGCGGTGCCGATGGCGACCGCGTCGGCGCCCATGGCCAGCGCCTTCGCCACGTCGGCGCCGTTGCGGATGCCGCCGGAGACGATGAGTTGAACCTTGCGGTGCATGTCGAGGTCCTGCAGCGCCTGTACCGCCGGGCGGATCGCCGCCAGGATCGGGATGCCGACATGCTCGATGAACACGTCCTGGGTCGCCGCGGTGCCGCCCTGCATGCCGTCCAGCACGACGACGTCGGCGCCGGCCTTCACCGCCAGCGCCACGTCGTAATAGGGGCGGGTGGCGCCGACCTTCACATAGATCGGCTTCTCCCAATCGGTGATCTCGCGCAGTTCCTGGATCTTGATGGTGAGGTCGTCCGGCCCGGTCCAGTCCGGATGGCGGCAGGCGGAACGCTGGTCGATGCCGACGGGCAGGGTGCGCATCTTGGCCACGCGCTCGGTGATCTTCATGCCGAGCAGCATGCCGCCGCCGCCGGGCTTGGCGCCCTGGCCCACGACAACCTCAATGGCGTCGGCCTTCCGGAGATCGTCCGGGTTCATGCCGTAGCGCGAGGGCAGCAGCTGGTAGACCAGCGTCTTGGAGCTCTTGCGCTCCTCCTGGGTCATGCCGCCGTCGCCGGTGGTGGTCGAGGTGCCCATCTGGGTGGCGCCGCGGCCGAGCGCGTCCTTGGCGTTGCCCGACAGCGAGCCGAAGCTCATGCCGGCGATGGTGACGGGGATCTTCAGATGGATCGGCTTCTTGGCGAAACGGGTGCCCAGCACCACGTCGGTGCCGCATTTCTCGCGATAGCCTTCCAGCGGATAGCGCGAGACCGAGGCGCCGAGGAACAGCAGGTCGTCGAAGTGGGGCACCTTGCGCTTGGCGCCGCCGCCGCGGATGTCATAGATGCCGGTCTGCGCGGCGCGATGAATCTCGGCGATGGAATGCGCGTCGAAGGTCGCGGACCAGCGGGGCGGCGTATAGAAGGGGGTCGAGCTCATGGAGACCTGCTTCAGTAAGCGTCGACATTGTCGACGTGATTAGTAAGCGTCGACATTGTCGACATGGAAATTGTACAGCTTGCGGGCCGAGCCGTAGCGCTTGAAGTCCTTCGGATCGGCATCCATGCCGGCGCGCTTCAGCAGGCGGCCGAGCTTCGCCACATGGTGCGGAGTCATCTGCTTCGGCACGCAATCGGCGCCCAGGCTTTCGACCTTGCCGCGCACATAGAGGCGGGCCTCGTAGAGCGAATCGCCGAGATTGGCCCCGGCATCGCCGAGCACCACGAGGGACCCGGCCTGGCCCATGAAGGCGCTCATGGCGCCGACCGACCCGCCGACCACGATGTCGATACCCTTCATGGAAATGCCGCAGCGCGTGCCGGCATCGCCCTCGATCACCAGCAAGCCGCCCTGACCGGTGGCACCGGCGGCGGAGGAGGCGGTGCCCTTCACCCGCACCTCGCCGGACATCATGTTCTCGGCCACGCCGACGCCGCATTGGCCGTGGATGACGACGGTCGCCTCCTTGTTCATGCCGGCGCAGTAATAGCCGATATGGCCGTGGATATGGACCTCGATGGGCTGGGTCAGGCCGACGGCGCAGGCATGCTCGCCATGCACGTTGATCAGCTTCCAGAGCCGCTCGTTGGTGTCCTTGGGCAGGTTGTGCAGCCGCGTGTGGAGCTCGCGCAGCGGCGTTTGCGACAGATCGACGACATTCATCTCAGTGCAGGCTCCAGGTGTAGACGGTCGCCGGCGCCGGCTCCCAGATCTTGGCCTTGTCGACGTTGGGCAGATAGGCGAGCGAGCGGAACTCGGAGGCCATCGCCACCCAATCGTCGTTCTCCGCCAGCACTGCCGGCTTGCAGGCGATGGCGTCGCGCACTACGGCGAAGCCGTCCTTGGTGCCCATGGTGAAGGTGAAGAAGCCGTCGAGATCGGTGAGGCCGGCTTCCAGCGCCTCCTTCAGCGTCGCGCCCTCGCTGAGCCGATAGGCGAAATAGCGCGCCGCCACTTCCGAATCATTGTCGGTGTCGAAGCTCTGGCCCTGCTTCTTCAGCCACTTGCGCAGGTTGTTGTGGTTGGAGAGCGACCCGTTATGCACCAGGCACATGTCAGGCGCCGGGGTGAAGGGATGCGAATGCTCGGTGGTGACGGCGCTCTCCGTCGCCATGCGGGTGTGGCCGATCGCGTGGGTGCCGGACATGCCGGCAAGCCCGTATTTCTTCGCCACGTCGCCCGGCAGGCCCATGTCCTTGTAGACCTCCATCAGCGAGCCATAGCCCATGATGCGCACCTCCGGATGCTCGGCATGGACCCAGTCGATCACCTTGGCTTCCGTGGTCTCGGCAACCAGCAGGGCATGGTTGCCCTTCTGGCTGACATCGGTCTCGACGTTGAGCGCGGCGGCGAGATCGCCGGCCAGCTTGCGCCAGGGATAGGCCTCATCGGCGTTGAACAGGGTCAACTTGGAGCGGCCCTTGGCGACCGGGCTGTGATAGACGGCGATGCCGGCGCTGTCCGGGCCGCGCTCGGTCATGCCGATCAGCATGGTCTCCAGGTGGCTGCCGAGCGAGGATTGCAGAGCGGGGTTCTTCAGGAACAGACCGACGATGCCGCACATGGTTCGACCTCTTCGTTCGCGGGATATCCCCGGGCACAGACGAACGCCCGGCACAGGCGGAAACCTTAATCCGGTTGCCGGTCCAGGGCAAGGGGAAGGAAACTTTTTTTACTATAGGGAAAGAAGCGCAAAGGGCTAGTCGTTGCCGCGCGGGTAGCAGATGACCGACAGGTAGCGGGCCGGCAGCTTGCGCAGTTCCTCCGGCCCATGCGGCACGTCGGCGTCGAAATAGAGGCTGTCGCCCGGCTGCAGCAGGTAGGTCTTGTCGCCGTGGCGGTAGCCGACCTCGCCCTCCAGCATGAACAGGAACTCCACCCCCTCGTGCTGGAAGATCGGGAACACGTCGGAGTTCTTGCTGAGGGTGATCAGATAGGGCTCGACCGCCAGCAGCCGGCTGAAGGAATGGCCGAGCAACTGATACTGGTGGCCGGCGCGGGTGCCGCGCCGCTCGATCGGCAGGCCCTGGCCGGCCTTCACATAGGTCGCGCTGCGCTCCTCCTCGAAGCGGCGGAAGAAAGCCGTGACCGGCACCTGCAGCGCGCGCGACAGTTCGGTCAGCGTGGCGAGCGAGGGCGAGGTCTGGCCGTTCTCGATCTTCGACAGCATGCCGGCCGACATGTTGGCGGCCTGCGCCAGCTGCGTCACGGTCATGTTCAGCTGATGGCGGAAGGTGCGCACCTCGCGGCCGATCGCCGCCTCCAGCCGCGCCTCGCGTGAGGCGACGTGATGCGGGTCCTGGAATTGGGCCTCGCCATTGGCGGCCTTGGCTTTGGGCTTGGTCGCAGGCTTGCGCCCCTGGCGGGCGGCCGACTTGCCATCCGCTGCCGATCTGCCGCCGCGCTGCGTTTCCTTCATGTGGCCCCACCTGACCGGTCTGCCGATATCGCAACGCAGCATAGCGCGGCACTGCCCGGTCGTCATGGTGATTCCGCCGCCGCGCGGCCCCGTGGCGCCCGGATCTCAGAGGTCGAGCTGCACCGGCGCGTTGGGGTCGAGCACGTCCTTGAAGGCGAAGAAGACGATGATCTTGTTCACGTGCTCGCCGTCGTCGGACAGCGGCAGGAAGATGGTTTCCTCGGTCGCATAGCGGCCGTTGGTGGCGAGGAACGGCTCAGTATCGAGCAGCGGCGCCCTGGTCTCGACCACGGTGTCGTAGCAGCCGAGCGCGTTCTCCACATCCGGGCCGAAGAAGCCTTCGATCACCGATCTTCCAGTTGGATCATGCCCGCGCACCTGGACGTCGGCCGTGCCGACCAAACGATAGACATAGCGCCGCGCGTCATCGACCACGTCGACGATCGACAGGCAAGGCAGCAGGCGCGCGGGAATCTCCGCCGGATCGATATCGGCGCGCCGCGGCATCCTGCGCTTGCCGCATTTGCTCCGCCAGTAATTGTAGAGCAACACTGTTTCCGGCAGGCAGGTCGGCGGAAACTCCAGAGGCGGTTCGTCGGCGGGCATGCGCAATTATTCCTGAACGGGAGTCGCGCAGCATAGCGTGATCGCCGCGGTTTGCTAAGCCGTGCCGAAAAGCTCAGGCCGAAAAATTCAGGGTGTGCCCGCCGCTCCCTGCAGCGGGCCTGCGTCCCGCTCGTTCTCGCGCCCCGCTTCCGGCGGGACCGGCGGAAGATGCGCGAGGATCCTGGCCAGATGCTCGATGCCGCTCTGCTGCGCCGCGCCTTCCGCCTGGCCGAGGCCGTCCAGCAGCGTCTCGAAGGCTGCCTCAAGGCGCATGACTTCGGTGCGGGTCGGCGCTACCGAGAGGTATTCGAGATAGCCTGACGCGGCGCAATCCTCCCCCGTGAGGATGATGCCGCGGCCGGTCTTGTCGTTGAAGCCCAGGCCGCAGGCAGCGAGCAGCTCGGTGACTCGATCGAAATCCGCGCCCGCGTCACGGCTGTGCGAAGCGACGACGAGCCGGTCGCCGTAGCCCGCGCCGGCAATCACGCGCAGGATGTGATGGATGTGCGAACACCCGCCGATGCGGCCATTGAACTCGTTGATGACGACCCGCCCGTCCGCGGTCACGATGCCGTCGATGTTGATCAGGCCCTCGTAGCCCAGGTCACAGGTGAGGCGCGCAAGCTCCGTCGCCGCCGCGATGAAGGCCGCGGCGAGATAGGGCGACAGCGACCACGGCATGATCAGGCCGCTCAGGATCGGCGCCTGGCGCACCTCGCCGCAATTGAGGAAGGTCACGGCATTGGCGGCGGGATCGACGGCGAATTCGGCGGTCGTCACCGCGGTGACGGCGTAATAGGCCTCCACCACCAGCGGCACGCGCGCGAGATAGGCGAGCTTGCGCCACACCGCCTGCGCGGCATCGCCGATCGCGGTCTCGTTGTCGACCTTGATCACCTCGCGCGCGCCGAGACCGGCGGTGTCGCCGACGCGGCTGACGAGCAGGTTGCCGAGGCCGCCGCTGTGGCGGTCCTGCTTGACGATGACGGCGCCGGTCCGGTCGATCAGGCTGTGGATCGCGGCGTGCAGGCTGGCCGGGTCCTCGCAGACCGTGCCCTCGGCGATGGCGATGCCGCGTCCGGCGGCGAGGCTCCGGAAGACGCGCTTGTCGTTCAGCAGCTCAGCGCCGCCCTGGCGCAGGAACGGCCGGATGCTGCCGGGGCCGTCGATCTGCAGCGCTTCGGCCAGCAGCTGGGCGCCGCGCTCGTGGCAATAGGGCAGCAGCGACCAGTCGCGCCGCCCGCGCATCAGCCGCCGCAGCCGTTCGGGTAGGCCGAGGCGCAGCAATTCGTGGGAGCCGAGCGGCCGGAACGGCGCGTCGTCCCAATCCGGCGTGACGTAGCTGACCGCGCCGGGCGCGTAGCCGCGAGCCTGCGCGATATAGTCCTTGAAACGCGGATTGAGATCGCGCGGCAGCACCACGATGTCGCCGGGCTCCGCGAACCAGGCCATGCGGCCGGCGGTGATCGAGCTTGAGCGGCAGAATTCGGGGGTGAAAGCCCGCTCATCCGCCAGCATGTTCTCGTTGTCGATATTCGCGACCAGAATTCGCGCCATTTCCCCCGCCGGATTCCGGAACGGCAACGCCGGGCGATCTTGGCACAGTTTCCGGAAACCGCAAACCGGGCGGGATCACCCCGCCTTGCGGTCCTCGCGCGGCGAGCAGCCGAAATGGCGGCGATAGACCTTGGCGAAATGGGAAAGCGAGACGAAGCCGCAGGCGATCGCGACTTCCGCGACGGACAGGTCCGTCTGCCTTAGCATGCGACGGGCGCGCTCGAGACGCAGCTGGACGTAATACTGCGCCGGCGTGGCGCCGAGGTAGCGCTTGCACAGCCGCTCGAGCTGGCGCTGCGAGACGCCGGTCTTGCGGGTGAGGTCGCCAAGGGCGAGCGGCTCCTCGATCGCCGCTTCCATCAGCGAGACGGCCTTCTGCACCACGGAGTTGGTGACGCCCATGCCGAGCAGCATGCGGCGCTGGTCGTCGGCGGCGGCGCGGATGCCGCCATGCAGGAACTGGCCGGAGATCTGCCGGGCCAGCTCCTGGCCGTAATGCGCGCCGATGAGTTGTAACATCATGTCCAGAGCTGCGGTCGCACCGGCGCAGGTGAGGATGGAGCCGTCGACGACGAAGAGGTCGTTGCACAGCTGGATGTCGGGGAAGGCCTCGGCGAAGCTGTCGGCATAGTCCCAGTGCACGGTGCAGCGCCGGTCGGCCAGCAGCCCGGCGCGGGCCAGCACGAAGCTGCCGGTGCTGACCGCGGCCAGCGCCACATTGCGGCGGGCGAGACGGCGCAGGAGGTCCTCGACATTGCGATAGCGGCGCTGCTCGGCATGGCTGGCGGCGCAGACCACGACGATGTCGAAACCGTCCTGGTCGAGCTCGGCCACCGGCGCGGCGGCGACGGTGATGCCGCTGTTGGACTCCACCATGCCGCCTTCCGGCGCGAAGAGCTGCCAGCGATAGAGGTCGCGGCGGCTCAGCCGGTTGGCGCCGCGGATCGGCTCGATCACCGAGGCGAAGGACATCAGCGCGAAGCCGGGCACCAGAATGACGGCGACCCGGAAGGGCGTGGCGTGGCCGGTGCGCGGCTTCAGGAAGTCGGGCAGCACGGCACTGCGCTCCGACGCCGCGCGCTCCGGCGCCTGGGTCATCGGCTTGCCGGGCGCCGCGAAGTTCATGCCTGCAGCGCCCGCAAGGCGGCGAGGCCGACGATGCGGCCGTCATATTCGGCGATCGCATCCTCGACGCAGGTCCACAAATAGTCGGCCGAGGCGATGTCGGCGAGCAGGTGATAGGCGATGGTCTGGCCGAGATCGGTGCGGATGACGATGGCGCTCATCTTGGCGACCGAGGTCTGGGCGATGGTGCCCACCGGGCAATGCGCCGGCCGCAGATCGACGCCGCAGATCTTCGAGAACATCTCCGGCGCGTACTGGCCCGTGACCATGAACCAGGCATGGCTGTCCTGGCGCGGCGTCGGATAGCCCTGCTGCGGCCGCGGCGCGCTCGCCGCCCATTGCCAGGCGCCATTCAGCCGGTTGATCAGCGTGCCGCTGCCGGCGAGGGAATCCAGCAGGAAGATCTCGGTCGGCGCGAGGCGCGCCGCCAGCTCGTCGCCCGCCTGTTTGTACGCCTTATTGCTGTCGGCGCCGATGGTGAGGCCCTGCGCGGTCAGCCACTCCACGGTGCCGCGGCCCTTGAACCCGCCATGCGGCAGGACCGAGAGGTCGGCCAGCGCCATGCGCCGCGCGGAATCGGTCTCGCTTTCGCCGCGCGCGGGATAGCGCATGGCGATTGCGCCGCCATTGATCTCGGCAAACTCGGCGCCGGCGGCCGCCAGCTTGCGATAGACGAAGCTGCGGCGCTTCAGCGTGGCGGGATCGAGACCGGTCATGCTGGCCATGTCACATCTCCTGCCGCTTGTTGTCGGGGTCGTAGAAGGGATACTTGGTCACCACGCCCTTGATGCGCCGGCCGCCGCCGATCTTGATGTCGAACTGCCGGCCCGGCTCGCCGTCCTCGGGATGGACATAGGCGAGGCCGACCACCTTGTTCAGCGAGGGCGAGCGCACTGCCGAGGTGACGCGGCCGACGATCTCCTCGCCCTTCAAGACAAGGTGGCATTCCTCCGGGCAGGGGTCGCTGTCCTGCGCCAGCGTGAAGCCGACCAGCTTGCGGGACAGCGGCTTCTTGGCCATGATCTCCGCAGAGCGGGCGCCGATGAAGAACGGCTTGGTCTTGGCCACCGCCCAGGCCATGTCGGCCTCCCACACGCTGGTCAGGCCGTCGGTGTCCTGGCTGACAATGATATGACCCTTCTCCAGGCGCAGCACGCGCTGCGCCTCGACGCCGAAGGGGCGTATGCCCGCCGTGCCGCCCGCCGCCATCAGCGCGTCCCACAGGGCTTCGCCCTGGCTCGCCGGCACATGCACCTCATAGCCCAGCTCGCCGACGAAGCCGACGCGCATGATGCGGGCCGGGATGCCGGCGACCGGCGCCAGCTTCGCGCCCATATAAGGGAAGTCGGCGGCGCTCAGATCGGCGTCGCAGACCTTGGCCAGCACCTCGCGCGATTGCGGCCCGGCGATGTTCACGCCGGCATAGGCGGCGGTGACGTTGGCGACGTCGACATCGAGCCGCCATTGCGCGTTCCAGAACAGCATCTGGCGATAGACCGCGTCGACGCCGCTGGTCGTGGCGGTGACGTAGAAATGTTCGTCGTGGAACCTGACCGCGACGCCGTCATCGGTGATGACGCCGGCATTGTCGGTCATCAGCACGTAGCGGCAGCGGCCGACCTGCTGCTTGGCATAGGCGAAGGTGTACATGCGGTTCAGGAACTCGGCCGCATCCGGCCCGCGCACGTCGAGGCCGCCCAAGGTCGAGACGTCGATCAGGCCGACGCCGTTGCGCACCGCATTCACTTCCTCGCGGATGGCTCTGTCGCGCTCTGTCTTGGGCCCGTAATAGCCCGGGCGCCACCACAAGCCCGCCGGCATCATCTGCGCGCCGGCCTCCAGATGGCGGTGGTGCATCGCGGTGCGGCGCTCGGGGTCGAACACCCGTCCGGCGAGGTGCCCGAATTTCTCCGGCGTATAGGGCGGGCGCTGGGTGGTGACGCTCATCCGCTCGAGCTTCTCGCCGGTCTCGCGCGCGACGATGCGCACGGCGGCGACGGCGGAATGCTTGCCCTGGCTGGGGCCCATGCCGACGGTCGAATAGCGCTTCAGCAATTCGACATTGTCGAAGCCGTCGGCGATGCCGTTGATCAGGTCCTTGTATTTCAGGTCCTCGTCGAAATCGACGAAATCGGCGCCCTTGTCATGGGGGAAGATCGGCCAGGGATGGGTGATGTCCTCGGCGCCCGTCTCCGGCACGGCGGCAGGCTCGCCCACAACGTTGAGGCCGGCATCCCGCGCCGCCAGCTTCCCCGCGCGGGCGCCGTCGGCGATGACCGCGGCCAGGGCATGGACCTGGTTCACGCTGCCGGCGGCGAACACATGCGGCGGCAGCATCTCCGGCCGGTACATGTGCGTGCGATGGTCATAGGCGAATTTGGTGCCGGCATGGTGCAGCAGATGCGCGGCCGGCGAGCAGCCGACCGACATCAGCAGCAGATCGCAATCGAAGTTGCGCGCGGCCGCGCCGAGCGCGCCTTCGCCGATGACCGGCGCAGCGACCACGCCGGTGATGCCCGTCTTGCCGGGTCCAGCGACGGCCTCCTTGACCGCGTGGCCGGCGAGGACGGCGATCCCCGCGCGCGCGACGGCGCGGGTCAGGTCGCTCTGCTTCGGCTGCGCGCGCAGATCGACGATGGCGGAGACGGCGATGCCGATCTCCATCAGGTCGAGCGCGGCGGCATAGCCCGCGTCATTGGCGGCGAGCACGATGGCGCGGCTGCCCGGCTTCACGCCGTAGAGGCGGATCAGGCGCTGCGCCGCGTCGGCGAACATCACGCCGGGCAAATCGTTGTTGCGGAAAACCGCGGGCTGCTCGATCGTGCCGGTGGCGATCACCACCGACGTGGCGCGCAGCTTGTGCAGGCGGTTGCCGCGGATCACCGGCAGCCAGTTATCGGCGAACAGCCCCGAGCACATCGCATCGCTGAGGACGCGGATGTTGGATTTCGCCTGCACCGCCGCCAGCAATTCCTTGCGGATGCGCTCAGCCTGCGTGCCGTTGGCATCGAAGCGCGCATGGGCGAGCGCGCCGCCCAAAGTGGCGCCTTCGTCGATCAGGAGGACCTCGCCGCCGGCCTCCGCCGCGGCCAGCGCCGCCGACAGCCCGGCCGGCCCGGCGCCCACCACCGCCACATCGGCGAAGAGATATTGCTTGTCATAGTACGAGTGATGGAAATCGGCCTTGAGGTCGAGCTTGCCGAGGCCCGCCATGGCGCGGACGATCGGCTCCCAGGCTTTCCACGAATTCTTCTTTTCGTGCATGCTCTTGTAGTAGAAGCCGACCGGCAGGAACCGTTGCAGCAATTCGACGAAGCGGCCCTTGTCGTCTTCGAAGCTGCCGACATAGTTCTGCGCTTCCACCTTCAGGCCGGGCTCGATTGCCCGCTTGTCGGCGAGGCAGCTCGGCTCCTCGCCCACCTGGACCAGGGTGTTGGCGTCCTGGCCGTTCATGGTCAGCACGCCGCGCGGCCGGTGATACTTGAAGGAGCGCGAGATCATGGTCTGGCCGTTGGCGACCAGCGCGCTGGCGATGGAATCGCCGGCATATCCTTCGATCGTCTTGCCCTCGAAGGCGAAGGAAACCGGCTTGCTCCGGTCGATCAGCAGGCCGTGCGGCGCCGGCAATCGGTTCATACCCGACATCAACGCTGCTCCTTCTTCGCGAACTCGACGCGGGTGTTGAACAGCTCGGTCGCCGGATAGGTCTTCACGATCTCATCGGTCACGGTGTTGCGCTCGGCAATGAACCAGTAGGAGGTCGGCACGTGGCACCACCATTCGCGCACCAGGCCGGCCTCGTTGTTTTCCAGGAACAGCCAGTCGCCCCAGGCGCGGTCGTCCAGTGCGGCCGGATCGGGCATCGGCCGCACCTCGCCGCCCCAGGCGAATTCGCTGATGTTGCGCGGGCCGTTGAGGGGGCAGTTCATGAGCTTCATGGCATCCTCCCTCTAGTGCCCGACCGAGGCGGCACCCTTTTCGCCGACCTGCGCATAGTCGACGAAACGGTCCAGATAGAACGGCTTGATGAGGTCGTGCGGGGAATCGTTGGCGATGGTATGGGCCATGGTCATGCCGCAGACCGGCGTGGCCTTGAAGCCCCAGGTGCCCCAGCCGCTGTCGATGTAGTAGTTCTTCACCGGCGTCAGGCCCATGACGGGGGAGAAGTCCGGGGTCATGTCGGCCATGCCGGCCCATTGGCGCAGGATCTTCACCTCGCCCAGCATCGGCAGCAGCTCCAGCATGTGGCCGAGCAGCCCTTCCTTGAAGTCGAGGGTCGAGCGCGTGGAATAGAGGCCGTAGGGATCGGTCGACCCGCCCATCACCAGCTCGCCGCGCGAGCTCTGCGAGACATAGACGTGCAGCGAGCCCGAGACGATGATCTGGTCGAGGAACGGCTTGAGCGGCACGGAGACGCAGGCCTGCAGCGGGATGGTGCGGATCGGCAGGCGGAAGCCCGCCATCTTGGCGACGAGGGAGGTGGAGCCGGCGACGGCCTGCATCACCTTGTTGGCGTAGACCCGCCCACGCGGCGTCTCGACGCCTTTGATGGTGCCGTTCTCGATGATCATGCCGGTGACCGGCGTCTGCTGGTGGATCTCCACGCCCAGCGCCGCGGCGCCCTTGGCATAGCCCCAGGCGACGGCGTCGTGGCGGGCGATCGATCCCGGCGGGTGATAGAGGGCACCCAGGATCGGGTAGCGCACCTTGTCGGACATGTTGAGATGCGGGCAGAGCCGCGCGATCTCGTCCGGGTAGATCAGCTCGGAATCGACGCCCAATTGCTTGTTCACCTCGGCGCGCCAGCGGCTGGTGCGCATCGCCGCGTCGGTGTGGGCAAGGGTGAAGTGGCCGCGCTCGGAATAGAGGATGTTGAAGTCGAAATCCTGCGACAGGTCGCGATAGAGCTTCAGCGATTGCTCGTAGAAGCGCACGCCCTCCGGCGTCAGGTAGTTCGAGCGGATGATCGCCGTGTTGCGTGCCGTGTTGCCGCCGGCGAGATAGCCCTTCTCCAGGATGCAAACATTGGTGATGCCGTGCCAGCGCGCGAGGTAATACGCGCAGGCCAGCGCATGGCCGCCGCCGCCGATGATGACCACGTCATAGCTGGATTTCAGGTCCTGCTGCTTCGGGATGAAGCGCTGCGCCGGATATTTCTTCTTGAAGCCGTAGCGCAGGAGCTTGGCGGGAAACAAAGCTGGCAGCATGCAGGTCACCCTCTGGCGCGCGGCGCCGATCACCATATTCGGCCGCCGAGGCTAGCGGAGTGGCAGCCGGTTCGTGGCCAATTTTCGACGCTCACTGACGCTAAATCGACTGGCTCCATAAGGCAACGGCGCCGCCACGTCCGTCGACCGGAGGCAAGCGGCGCCGCTCGAAAGCGCGTCCTATTTGTGGACGACGGTGACCGGGCAGGGCGCCTTGGCCACCACGCCGCTGGAGACCGATCCGAGGATCAGGCGCTGCAACTCGTTGCGGATCGCGGTGCCGACCACGATGTGGTCATACTTGTTGCGTTCCGCATAGGCGCAGATCGCCATGGCGATGTCGTTGCCGGTGGCCGTGGCGCAGGTGAAAGCGCCGAACTTCGCCGCCTTGGCAACCTTGGCGGCCGCTGCCAGCTGCCTGTTGGCTTGCGCTTCCGCCGCATCCGTCAGCGTGGCATCCCAATAGACCGTCTGCTTTACCCGGCTCGGCACCACGTTGATGGTGAGGAAGGTGACGTTGGCGCCCATGGAGCTGGCGAGATCCACCGCAACGGCGGCGGCCTTCGCCGCGACTTTCGAGCCATCGACGGCACACAGAATTCGCTTCGGCATTGGATTAAGTCCTCCCGATGATGACGGCCAGGGCTGTCGGCGCCGGCCGCCCGTTTCCCCGCTTCTTATCTGGTTGCCGGCCGTTTCCGGGCAATGAGGCGCTTCGCCGCTGGCGCAACGCCGACAGGCGGAAACGACGCGGTATTCCTAGAATGAACGAAAGTTTAACTGTCTTCAACTACGCAAAACGGGTAAATTGCGGGTTCACCGCCATTGGCGCGGCGGTCGCCGCAGCGATGAGGGGGCGCAGCGATCGGGGGGCTGCCAGGAATGCAGGAGACATCGGATCCGGCGCAAGTTCGCGGTGCCGTGCAATTTTTGCGACATTGTCTGAACCTGCTGAACCACGCGGGGCAGGCGAGCGAGACCGCCGGCCAGCTGGTTGCGGAGGTGCAGAGCTGGGGCAACGGCCTGGATCGTTCGGTCGCGGCCAGCAAGAGCGAATTGGTGGCGGCCGACCAGGCGATCGCCGGTCTGGTCGAGAAGGTCAAAGGTCGCGTGAGCGCCTCCGAAGGCGAGGTCGGCCAGGGGCTCGACCGCGTCGTCGGCCTGCTGAACAACCGCGCCGCCGAATTGCAGCATGTGCTCGAGGGGATCACGCGGATCGGCAACACCGTGCGCATGCTGGCGCTCAACGCCACCATCGAGGCGGCGCGCGCCGGGGAAGCCGGCCGGGGCTTCGCGGTGGTGAGCCAGGAGGTCCGCAGCCTGGCGCAAGACACGCTGAAGAGCGCGGACCAGGCGGCGCAGGCGGTGCAGCTCAATGACTTGCAGGGGGAGCTGTCGAAGCTGGCGGAGCTCACGCGCAGCACGCTGATGAATGTTTCCGCCGCGGTCGAGGAGACCAACGGGCATCTGCGCCAGGCCTTCGCCCGCACCATCGCCGAGGTCGAGCAGATGGCGGAGAACAACCGCGTGCTGCGCGAGGTGCTGGCCGGCATCCAGACCGCCAGCGCGCGGGCGGGCGCCAAGGACGCCTGGGTGCGCGACCTGCTCGCCCGCGCCGTGGCCGGTTGGGAGAGCACCGCACCGGCGGCGGCCTTCGCCGAGCTGCTGCGCGCGGAATCGATCCACGCGGAACCCGGCTTCGACCGCCTGGCCGAGGTCAAGCGGCGCGGTCGCCTGCGCGTGGCGCTGGAGCCGGATTTCAAGGGCCTGTCCTTCCGCAAGCCGGGGGCGGGTTTCGCTGCGCGGCTGGTCGGCCTGGATGTCGAATATGCCGAGGCCTTCGCCAAATGGCTCGGCGTCGCGGCGGAGTTCGTGCCGCATCCATGGGACCTCTGCACCGAGCTGCTGCATGCCGGGCGCAAGCCGGGCGAGCCGGAGGCGGACGTGGTGTGGAGCGCGCTGCCGCCCAATGTCCGCTGGCTCGGCGTGGCCTATTCGGAGCCTTACACCTATCTGCGCTACGTGCTGGCGCGGCGGTCCGGCGACCAGCGGATCAATGGCATCGCCGATCTCGAAGGCAAGGTGCTGGGCTGCATCAACGATCCCGCCGCTTTTGCCACCCTGGAAGCTGCCGGCATCCGCTGGGCCGCCAATCTCGCCAGGCCTGGCGGCAAGGTGAAGCTCGCCAACCTCATCGCCTATACCGACCAGGGGCGCATCCACGACTGCCTTGCGGAAGGGTCGGTCGACGCCTTCGCCGTCGACAAGCCGATCTACCATTGGGCCTCCACCGGCCCCGACAGTCCCTGGCGCGGCAAGATCGAGTGCCTGCCGGTCGATCTGGCGCCGGAGCCCTGGTACTATGCCGTCGGCGTCGCCGACGACCCCTCCAGCTATCACCTGCTGCAGGCCCTCAACGATTCATCCGCTGGTTCTCCGGCCGGCCGGAGCGCGCGGAGATCGAGCGGCGCTGGCAGGGCGAGGTCGTCTCCGGACGGATGACCTATCGCGACGAGCCGGGTAACCTGAAGGGCGAGGCGGAACTGGCGCCGGAGTAGCGACCGGCGGTCCCCGCGTATCCTGACAGAGACTGTCAGCAGAAGGCTGGCGCTCGGCCGCGCTCTTTGCCATTCTGGGCGCCATGTCCAAGTCCGAACGCCTCCTCGCCCTCCTGCAGGCGCTCCGCGCTCATCGCCGCCCGGTCAGCGCCGAGCGCCTGGCCGACGAGCTGCAGGTCTCGGTCCGCACCATCTATCGCGACGTGGTGGCGCTGAACAGCCAGGGCGCCACGATCGAAGGCGAGGCCGGCATCGGCTATGTGCTGCGGCCCGGCTTCCTGCTGCCGCCGCTGATGTTCGGCGACGACGAGATCGAGGCGCTGGTCCTCGGCTCGCGCTGGGTGATGCAGAAGGGCGACCGGACGCTCGCCGCCGCCGCGCGCAATGCGCTGACCAAGATCGCCACGGTGCTGCCGGAGGACCTCAAGGAGCGGGTGGAGCTTTCCGGTGTCATGGTGGCGCCGCGCTGGCCGGACGAGCCGGAGCCCGTCGACCTGGCGCCGATCCGCACCGCGATTCGCGACGAGGTGAAGCTGAAGATCGCCTATTGCGACGAGAAGGGGCAGCGCTCCGATCGCGTCATCTGGCCCATCGCGCTCGCCTTCTTCGACCGCGCCCGCGTGGTCGCCGCGTGGTGCGAGCTGCGCCGGGACTTCCGCCATTTCCGCGCCGACCGCATCGAGAAGGCGCGGCCGCTGAAGCAGCGCTACCCCAAGCGCCGCCGGGTGCTGCTGAAGGACTGGCGGGTCAGCCAGAACATCCCCGAGCAGTTCTAGGCCGGGTTGGTGCCTCTCGGACGGCGCCCCCCGGAGCGCCTATATCGATCGTTTATACGCCGCTTGCACGGCCTCTTGGCGCATCGGGAAACCGGCACTTAACCGTTTTCTCATCACTCCTGTGCTTACTGTTGACTGCCCCGAACCGACGCGAGGGCAAGGAACCTGGCGCATGAGCGAGCATGTGAATCCAGCCACCGAACACCAGAGCCCGGCGGGCATGCCCTGGCGCGTCCTGCTGGCCGACGACCACACGATGGTGCGCGAGGCGCTGTCGCAGATGCTCGAGCGGCTCGATCCCACGCTGCAGATGAGCCAGGCCAAGAATGTCGACGAGGCGGTGGCCCAGCTGCGGGCCGATCCGAGCTACGCGCTGCTCCTGCTCGACTACCACATGCCGGGCATGGACGGCAGCCGCACCGTCGAACGCCTGAAGCGCGAATTTCCCGATCTGCCGATCGGCATCATCACCGGCTATGTCGCCAACGAGGAGGTCGAGCCGCTGATTGCCGTGGGCGCGATCGGCGTGTTCCCCAAGGCGATGTCGGGGCCGTCCCTGCTGATGGCACTGAAGCTCGCCATGTCGGGCCAGGCCTATGTGCCGTGGAGCGGCGACCTCAGCAGCGCGGAATTTGGCCGCGGCAACCTGATGAGCCCGCTGCCCGCGATTCCGCTGCCGGATCTGAGCGAGCGGCAGAAGGAAGTGCTGACCTACGTGGTGGGCGGCGCGCCGAACAAGGAAATCGCCCGCAAGCTGGGCTTGAGCGAAGTCACCATCAAGATCCACGTCACGTCCTTGTGCCGGAAGTTCTCCGTCGCCAACCGGACGCAGCTCGCCACCGCCGCCATGTCGGCCGGAATCCGTCCCGCCAGCGCCTGAGGGGCCTACGCGCCCGCCGCCGGCTCGCCGCCGCGCGCGGGCGCGCCGGTGCCTGAACGCTCCCCGTCCCGCCTCAGGGCGCTCCAGACGATTCCGGCGACCTCCTTCAGGGTGAAGGGCTTGGCCAGCACCAGCTCTATGCCGAGCCTGGCGCGCTCCTGCGGCGCCGCGTCCTGCGTCCGCCCGGTGACCAGCACGAGCGGGCGCTGAAATCCGCGCGCCCGCAGGCTCGCCGCCAGCTCCAGCCCCGTCATCTGCGGCATGTGCAGATCGGTGATGATCAGGTCGAACATCTCCGGCTCGTCGGCCAGAAGCTCGAGCGCCTCGCCGCCGCCCTGGCAGAAAGCCGGCTCGCAGCCGATCTTGTCGAGGATGCCGACCAGCGCCTGGCCGGCGGTTTCATCGTCGTCGACCACCAGGACACGCGCGCCGGCGAGGCTGCGGGCCGATTGCCCCGCGCCATCCGCCGCCTCGGCCGGCGATTCGTCCGCCGCCGCGGCGGCCTCGATCGGCAACAGCAGGTCGAAGGTGGTGCCCTTGCCCAGCACACTGTCGACCGAGATGGCGCCGCCATGGGCGCTGACGATGCCGAGCACCGAGGAGAGGCCGAGCCCGGTGCCGCGGCCGACCTCCTTGGTGGTGAAGAACGGATCGAAGATCCGCTCCATGACGTGGAGCGGCATGCCGGTGCCCTGGTCGCCGACCCGGATGCGGACATGCGCGCCGTTATGCTCCAGGGCGCCGATCCATCCGCGCGCGTGTTCCGGCGTCACCGCCTCGAAGCGGACCACAATGTTCTCGGCGCCCGGCTTGGCGCTGCGCAGGCCGGCGGTGCGCCCACCCTCGATCTCGACCCGCGACACCTCGAGCCGGCAGCCAGGCGTCCCATCGCGTCGGCCTCGCGGTGCGGGTCACGGCCGCATTTCCCGGCGCGGCGCGGCTACCGGATTTCCAGCTCCTTGATCTGCCAGATCATCTTGCTGTGCGTCTCCTCGCCCTGCAGGCCGGGCGAGTCGCTCAGCGGATAGACCAGCCAGAGCGGTCCGTATTTGCGCACCGGCATGCGCTCGCCGTTCAGGCGGTAGGCAAGGATCACCTTGGGATTGTCGGCATCGGAGATGGGAACGTCCACGGCATAGTCGTTGAGCGCGACGGCGTGCACGACGCTGCCGGTCGCGCCGGCGAAGTCGAGCAGGGCCTTGAGCGGCACGCTCTCGAAGGTCACCACCCCTTCGGTCCAGGGCGTTTCGGTCCTGACCGTGGTGAAGGGAAGCGCCTCGATGGCCTTCTCGTCCAGCACCAGCTTGCCGTCCAGATTGGTATTGGCGATGCTGCCGGAAATGGTCACCAGTGCGGGGCCGGAAGGCGCCTCGATCGCGGCCGCGGCGCCGACGCCGAGCAGCGTCGCCATGGCGGCAAACAGAACGGCCGTGATGCGCATCAGTGTCCTCCGTCGCAGCGCTTGGTCGGCCATTCCGTCAAATGACCGGGAATTCCCCGCGCGATACTAGCCGCGACTCCCTTAAGGCGGGATTGAGCATCGGCATGGCGCGACCACACTTACGTATGAGGCGGAAGCGCGGCGCAGAGCGGCGCGGTGCTAACCAAATCTCAAGCTTGGCGACCTAAGCCTGTTACCGGGTGGCGGGCGACCTCAAAGGGCCGGATAACATGTCATTGGCGCTCATTATCGACGACGATACCCAGGTGCGCGAGCTGGTCTGCCTGATGCTGCGGCGCGCGGGCTTCGAGGTGGTCTCGGCCAGGGACGGCCGCGAGGGACTCGCTACCTGCAGAGAGAACGATCCCGACGTGGTGATCACCGACATCTTCATGCCGCATCAGGACGGCATCGACGTGCTGCGCGAGATCAAGTCGCTGACCAACGCGCCGCGCGTGGTGGTGATCTCCGGCGGCAGCCCGCGCATGCAGCTCGACTTCCTCGAAATCGCACAGAAGCTCGGCGCCGATTCCATCCTCTACAAGCCCTTCACCCGCGGCCAGCTGCTGGAAGCGGTGACGCCGGCCGCCGCGTAGCGCGGCGCCGCCGCTGCGGCATACGGCCTGGGGATTTCGCCGGCGCGTTCCCATATTGAGGGTGACGCTCGTTTTCCCGTTCCGAGATAGCCAATGGTATCAAGACCTTCGACGAAAACCGCCGGACGGCGCCGGGGCTCCCGCGCGCCGTCGGTGGGAGATTCGACGCCGGAGCCGCGGGTCGCGCTCCCGGCGCGGCAATCGGCCGCGACCGGCAAGGCCGTGGCGGCTAGGGAGGCCCCGGAGCTGGCGATGACGCAGCTCGGAGCCGTCGACGGCGACCTGCCCGATCCCACCGATTTCCCGCTCGACCGCTTGGTGGACGCGGCGATCGCCCGCGCGACCGCCGGCATCTCGCCGGTTTCACTCTTCGCCGCCTATTCGGACTGGGCCTTGCACCTGGCCCTGGCGCCGGGCAAGCGCCTCCAGTTGCTGCGCAAGGTGGCGCGCAAATGGACCCGCTTCGCCCATTACGCCGCGCGCTGCGCCATCGGGCATGACGGCAAGACCCCCTGCATCGAGCCGTTGGCGCAGGACCGCCGCTTCGCCGAGCCGGAATGGCGCCAGCCGCCCTTCAACCTCATCTACCAGGCTTTCCTGCTGCAGCAGCAATGGTGGTACAACGCCACCACCGGCGTGCGCGGCGTCTCGCGCCATCACGAGCAGGTGGTCGAGTTCGTCACGCGCCAGCTGCTCGACGTCGTCTCGCCCAGCAACCTTCCCTTCCTCAATCCGGTCACGCTGCGCAAGACGGTGGAGCAGGGCGGTCAGAACCTGGTGCGGGGAACGCAGAACTTCATCGAGGACTGGCAGCGCGCCGCCCTGGGTCAGAAGCCGGTCGGGGCCGAGGCCTTCCGCGTCGGCGAGAACGTGGCGGTGACGCCGGGCAAGGTGGTCTTCCGCAACCGGCTGATCGAGTTGATCCAGTACACGCCCGCGACGGGCAAGGTGCATCCGGAGCCGGTGTTGATCGTCCCGGCATGGATCATGAAATACTACATCCTCGACCTCTCGCCGCAGAACTCGCTGGTGAGATACCTGGTCGAGCAGGGCCACACGGTCTTCATGATCTCCTGGAAGAACCCCGGTTACGAGGATCGCGAGCTCAGCCTCGAGGATTATCGCCGGCTTGGCGTCATGGCGGCGCTCGACGCCGTCGGCGCGATCTGCCCGAAGCGCAAGATCCACGCCGCCGGCTATTGTCTCGGCGGCACGCTGCTCGCCCTCGCGGCAGCGGCGATGGCGCGGGACGGCGACGATCGACTGGCCAGCATGACCCTCCTGGCGGCGCAGACGGATTTCACCGAGGCGGGCGAGCTCACCCTGTTCATCGACGAGAGCCAGGTCACGTTCCTGGAGGACGTGATGTGGGAGCAGGGCTTCCTCGACACCAAGCAGATGGCGGGCGCCTTCCAGTTGCTGCGCTCCAACGACCTCATCTGGTCGCGCATGCTGAAAGACTACATCAGCGGCGAGCGCACGCCGATGAACGACTTGATGGCCTGGAATGCCGATCAGACGCGCATGCCCTATCGCATGCACAGCGAATACCTGCGCCACCTGTTCCTCGACAACGACCTGGCCGACGGCCGCATGCGGGTGGATGACCGCGTCGTCTCGATCGACAACATCCATGTGCCGATCTTCGCCGTCGGCACTGAACGCGATCACGTGGCGCCGTGGCGCTCGGTGTTCAAGATCGCGCGGCTGGCCGATACGGACGTCACCCTGCTACTCACCAGCGGCGGCCACAATGCCGGCATCGTCAGCGAGATCGGGCATCCCGGTCGGCACTTCCGAATCGGCGGTCGGCGCGAGGGCGACCCCTATGTCGACCCCGACCGCTGGGCGGACGAGACGCCGAAGCAATCCGGCTCGTGGTGGCCGGCCTGGCAGGCCTGGCTGGCGACGCATTCAGGCCGGCCGGTGCGGCCGCCCAGCATGGGCAATACAGCCGCCGGATTTGCGCCGGTCGAGGACGCACCCGGACGCTACGTTCACGCGGGCTAGGCGGCATGCGGGGGGAGCAGCTAGGCTCGTCGTCATGGCCAAGCATCTCCTGATCGTCGCGCATATCCCCTCGGAGAACACCCGGCGCCTGCGCGACGCCGTCGTGCGCGGTGCCGGCAGTCCCGACATCGCCGGGATCGAAATGCGCGCGCTGACGCCCTTCGAAGCCGGCCCGCAGGACGTGCAATGGGCCGATGCGCTCATCCTCGGCACCACCGAGAACCTGGGCTATATGAGCGGGGCGATGAAGGACTTCTTCGACCGCATCTACTATCCCTGCCTGGAGAAGACCGAGGGCAAGCCCTTCGCCTTCTATATCCGCGCCGGCCAAGACGGCACCGGCACCAGGCGGGCGATCGAATCCATCACCACAGGGTTGCGCTGGCGGCTGGCGCGTCCACCGCTGGTTTGCCGCGGCGCGTTCGACGAGCGCTTCGTCGGCGAATGCGAGGAACTGGGCGCCGCAATGGCGGCAAGCCTGGAAGCCGGGATGATCTAGCCGCGGCGACGCCTGTTCGCCAGGATTGGGCGCAGTAGGAAGTCATAGATCGCCATCGCGGCGACCAGAAGCAGGACCACGACGAGGTCCGGCTCGGGGACGAAGATCACCAGCACCGCCAGCGAAGCGACGAAGGCCGCCAGCGCCGCAATCCTCAGGATGACATCGAGCATGGGTCAGCTCCCTTCGTCCGGTGCATCACGCCTGCGCCTCGATCCGGCGCGTCAGCCAGCGCGCGGTGCGCAACAGCCTGGCATCCTCCCCGCGCCGCCCGACCAGCTGCACGCCGACCGGCAGCCCGTTTGGCCCGGTCAGCAGCGGCAGGCTGATGGCGGGCACGCCGCACAGGGTCCACAGGCCACTAAACGCCGGATCGCCGGTCGAGTCCAGGCCTCGCGGCGCCTCGCCGTTCGCCGCCGGCGTGACGATCGCGTCGTAACGGTCGAACAATTGCTCGAGCCCGTTGCCGAGCGCCTCGCGCCAATCGCGCGCAGTCAGGTAGTCGACCGCAGTGACCTTCAATCCCTCCTCGATGACGCCGCGCAAAGCGGGGCTCAGCTGTTCCTTGCCCTTGCGATAATAGGCGGCGAGGCCGCGCGCCATGCCGGCCTGCATCAGCGATTTCAGCGCCCCCAGGGCTTCCTCATAGAGTTCGGGCAGGGTGACCTCGGTGCAGCTGTCGCCCAGCGCCGCGACCAGTTCGCCGAAGCCCTCCTGCGTCGCAGGCTCGGCGCGGTCCCAGACCGGCGTCTTCACGAAGGCCAGCGACGGCGTCACCGGCGGCTCCGTCATCGCGATCTCGAGCAGCCGCGGCGGCGGCAGCAACCGGGTGTCGGCATCTTCCGGGTCGTGGCCGGCCAGCGCATCGGCCAGCAGCGCCGCATCGGCCACGTCGCGGGCGAAGACGCCGACCGTATCCAGCTCGCGCGAATGCACCCGCATGCCGGTACGCGGGACGAGGCCGTGGCTCGGCTTGAAGCCGACCACGCCGCAGAACGAGGCCGGCCGGATCACCGACCCGAAGGTTTGGGTGCCGATGGCCAGCGGCACCATTCCCGCGGCAACGGCCGCGGCCGAGCCGGAGGAGGAGCCGCCCGGGGTCCGGCCCGGATCGTGCGGATTGCGGGTCTTGCCCGGCCCCATCGAGGCGAGTTCCGCGGTCACCGTCTTACCCATGACGATGGCGCCGGCCTGGCGCAGGCGGCGCACGATGGTGGCGTCCTTGCCGGGGCGTCGGCCGGCATCGATGATTGTGCCGTTCTCGGTCGGCATGTCGGCGGTGTCGATGATGTCCTTCACCCCGACGGCAAGCCCGTGCAGGCCGCCGATCGGGCGGCCGCTGGCGCGATGGGCGTCGACCGCCTTGGCCGCCTGGCGCGCCATATCCGCGTCCAGGAAGGCGAAGGCGCCGATCTCCGGCTCCTTCGCCGCGATGCGCCGCAGCTGCGCCTCGACCAGTTCGTTCGCGCGCAACTCGCCGCGCGCCATCCGGGCGAGCGCTTCATGGGCGGTGAAATCTGCCGGGTCCGTCATGCCGCGCTTGTGGCCTCAGCGTCCGTAGAACAAGTCGGGCAGGACGAAGACGATATCCGGAAAGACATACATCAGCAGCATGGCGACAAAAACCAGCGCCAGGAACGGCATGCAGCCCCTGAATATCTGCATGAGCTGCACGGTCGGCGGCGCGATGCCCTTCAGGTAATAGGCCGACATGGCCATGGGCGGCGTCAGGAACGAGGTCTGCAGGTTGAGCGCCACCAGGATGCCGAAGAACAACGGGTCGATGCCGAAATGCGGCAGCAGCGGCAGGAAGATCGGCACAAAGATGATGATGATCTCCGACCATTCCAGCGGCCAGCCGAGCAGGAAGATGATGAGCTGAGCCAGCAGCAGGAACATGAGCGGCGAGATGTCGAGGCCGGTCACGAACTCGGTGATGATCTGCTCGCCGCCGAGATAGGAGAAGACCGAGGAGAAGGTCCAGGAGCCGACGAACAGCCAGCATACCATCGCCGTCGTTCGCACGGTCAGGTAGACGGATTCGCGCAGCCGCTGCCAGGTGAGCGCGCGGTAGGCGAGGGCGAGCACCAGCCCGCCCAAGGCGCCGATCGCGGCCGCCTCCGACGGCGTCGCCCAGCCGAACAGAATGGCGCCCAGCACGGCGAGAATAAGGATCGCCAGAGGGAAGAACGAGGTCAGCAGCAGCCAGAGCAGCTGGCCCATCGGCAGCGTCGTGTCCTTGGGCGGCTTCGGCGCCAGATGCGGCTGCAGGATCGAGCGCGTCACGATATAAACGAGATAGAGTCCCGCGAGCAGGAAGCCGGGGATGAGCGCGCCGGCATAGAGCTTGACGATCGAGACGCCGGAGGCCGCCGCATAGACGATCAGCATGATCGAGGGCGGGATGAGGATGCCGAGCGTGCCGCCGGCGCAGATTATGCCGCTGGCGAAACTGGTGTCGTAGCGGGCCTTCAGCATGGCGGGCAGAGCGAGCAGGCCCATCAGCGTCACCACGGCGCCGACGATGCCGGTGGCGGTGGCGAACAGCGCGCAGGTCACCATTGCGGCGACGGCCATGGAGCCCGGCACATTGCGGGCCACGATGCTGAGCGTGGTGAACAGCCGGTTGACGATGTTGGCGCGCTCGACGATGTAGCCCATGAACAGGAACAGGGGCACCGCCGTCAGCACGTCATTGGCCATGACCGAGAAGGTCTGGTTGATGAACAGGTCGAAGATGCGGTTGTTGAATAGACCGCCGATCCAGGTTTCGACCAAGGTCCAGCCGTCTGCGCCGCTCTCCACCGCGCGATGATAGCTGCGCCACATCCGGTCGGCGTCGAAATAGGCGTAGTAGCCGAAGCCGACGCCCATCGCCATGAGGGTGAAGGCGATCGGGAAACCGAGCAGGATGATGAAGATGAAGATGCCCAGCATCAGCAGGGCGATCTGCGGGTCGGTCATCGACGGTCCCCTTCGTCGGTCGGCGCGACCACGTCGATCGCTTCGGCGGTCCGCCCTTCCATGAGTTCGACGGTCTCGCCGCGCATCAGCTTGACCTCGGTTTCCTCGACGTCGTCCCTGGCATGGGTCCAGTGGCCGTCGCGCATGCACATGACGCAGCGCATCATCTGGGCGATGCCCTGGACGAAGAGGAGGATTCCGGCGGCGACGATGATGGTCTTGAACTGGAAGATCGGCACCCCGGCGGGGCTGTTCACGCTGACCTCGCCATAGGCCCAGGAGCGGGACGCGTATTTCCAGCCCGACAGGACCAGGGCCGTTACGCCGGGAAAGAAAAACAGGATGTAGAGGATGAACTCGACGATCGCCTGGGTCCGCGGCTTCCACAGGCGATAGACGAAGTCGCCGCGCACGTGGCCGTTGCGCGAGAGGGTGTAGGCGCCGCCCATCATGAACAGCGTGCCGTACATGATGTAGGAAACGTCGAAGGCCCAGGAGGTCGGCGCGTTCAGGAGCCGGCGGACGACGACCTCGTAGCCGACGCCCAGCGTCATCACCATGATCGCCCAGGCGAAGGATTTGCCGAACCAGGCGGAGAGCCGATCGGCGAACTCAACGAATCGCATCATGGTCTTTGCAGCCCCGCTGCTAAACAATCCACGACCCGGCGCGGCGTCGCAGCCGAACCGGGTCGCGGACCGTCATCCAGGTGCAACTATAGCGCCAGCTTGCCGGGGTAATAGTGGTTGTAGGCAAGCACGTAATCCGGCGAGTTCATCAGTTCGTAGAAAGTGACCGTCTCCACGAACTTCCGCTGGCTGTCCATGACCTTCTTCATGAAGGGATCCTGGCCCAGCGTGTCGATGAGCTTGTCCCAGGCCGCGAGCTGGGCGTCCAGCACGTCCTGCGGCGTGCGCAGGACCTTCACGCCATGCTCGTTCTGCAGCTTTTGCAGGTCGTCGGAATACTGCTTCAGGGCCCAGGCGTGATTGCCGGCGCTGGCAGCTTCGACGCCGTGCTGCAGGATCGCCTGCAGGTCGGCCGGCAGGCCTTCGAAGAAGTCGCGGTTGAACTGGAACTCGAACGCCTCGCTCGCCTGGTGGTAGGAGGAGAGCATGTAGTTCTTGGCGACGTCCTGGGCGCCGAAGCGCATGTCGGAGGTCGGGTTGTTGAACTCGAAGGCGTCGATGACGCCGCGCTCCATGGCCGGCACGATTTCGCCGCCCGGCAGCTGCGCGACGCTCATGCCCAGCTCCTGCAGCAGGTCGGCGGCCAGGCCGACGGTGCGGTATTTCAGCCCCTTGACGTCGTTGACGCTCGTCACCGGGTTCTTGAACCAGCCGAAGGGCTGGGCCGGCATCGGGAAGCCGAAGAAGCCGACGATGTTCAAGCCGAGGATGTCCTGCGTCAGCTCGCGGTAGAGATCCTTGCCGCCGCCCTGGTAGAACCAGCCCAGCATGGTCGCGGCGCTGCCGCCCCAGACCGGACCGGTGCCGAAGAAGGAGGCACCCTTGTGCTTGCCGTACCAATAGACGGCGACGGTGTGCGAGGCGTCGATGACGCCGTCATTCACCGCGTCGATGACCTGGAAGGCGCCGACCACCGCGCCGGCCGGCAGCAGGTCGATCTTCAGCCGGCCGCCGGACATGGCCTCGACGCGCTGCACGTATTGGCCGGCCATCTCGTGGAAGGCGTCAGATGCCGGCCAGGACGACTGCATCTTGACCACGATTGGAGTCTGCGCCGAGACGATGGCGGGAGCCGCGATCGAGGCAGCGGCGCCACCGGCAACGACGCTGCCAGCCTTCAGGAACTTCCGGCGCGACTGCGCCCGGTCAATGCCCGTCATGGTTTCCTCCTCATGTCGTTGTGAGTTCGCGTCTTTGCGCGTTTGGCGATCTTTTGTTTCGATCATTAATGCACAGAAAATCAGGGGAGAAAACAGCAAAGGGCGGCGGTTCGACCTTTGGCGTAGAAACGGGTTCCGCCACCAATTCGTTCATTGGTCGTGGCCGGCTGGGCGCGGTCCATCCGTCCCGTTCGGTCTGTCCTCGTCGTCGTCGAACAGGATGCGGTTGGCCGCGCCTTCCATGTCCTCGTACTGGCCGGATTTTAGCGCCCAGAGGAAGGCGGCGAGGCCGAGCCCGCCCAGCACCAAGGCCACCGGAATGAGATAGAGCAGGATGGTCATTGTCCCTTTGCCCTTCCGAGGCGCAGCGCATTGCCGATCACCAGGATCGACGAGGACGACATGGCGAGGGCCGCGACCAGCGGCGTGACATAGCCGAGGACCGCCAGCGGCACCGCCGCCAAATTGTAGCACAGCGCCAGTGCCAGGTTCTGCCGCATCAGCCGGTCGGCCGCGCGGGCCAGCCCCAGCGCCTGGGGCACCGCCGCCAAAGAAGCGCCCTGGAACACGATGTCGGCGGCGGCCTGGCTCACGTCGGTTCCGGTCGCCGGCGCCATCGAGACATGCGCGGCGGCCAGGGCCGGCGCGTCGTTGAGCCCGTCGCCCACCATCAGCACCCGGCGGCCCTGGGCGGCGAGGTCCTGCAGGTGGCGCAGCTTCCCGGCCGGCGCCACGCCGGCGCGCCAATCCTCGATGCCCAGGCGCCCGGCAATGGCGGCGACCGCGGCCGGACGGTCGCCGGAGCAGATCTCGATGGCGCAGCCGGCCGCACGCAGCCGCCTCACGGCCGCCGCCGCGTCGGGGCGCAGATCGTCGGCGAGGGCGAAGCGCGTCGGCGGCACGCCCGGCCCGCTGAGCCACAGCGACAGCGTGGCGCTGCCGTCATCGGCCACGCCGACGAAGGCGTGGCTGCCCAGGCGCCAGACGCCTTCCGGAACCTGCAGTTCCAGGCCGCGCCCCGGGATCTCGCCGACGCCGGTCGCCGCCGGCGCATCGGGCGCCGCCCGGCGGATGGCGCGCGCCAGCGGATGCCGGCTGCCCGCCGCCAAGCTGGAGGCGCGCGCGAGCAAGGCGGGATCGACGCCGGGCGCCAGGCGCAGATCGCCGCTGGTCAGCGTCCCGGTCTTGTCGAAGACCACGATGTCGATGTCGCGCAGCCGCTCCAGCGCATCGCCGGATTTGAGCAGGATGCCGCCCTTCATCAGGCGCTGGCTGGCCACCACCTGCACCACCGGCACGGCGAGGGCCAGCGCGCAGGGGCAGGTGATGATCAGCACCGCCACGGCGATGAGCAAAGCGGGCTGCCAGGCCATGCCGCCCAGCAGGGTCCAGCCGAGGAAGGCCAGCAGCGCCGTCGCATGCACGACCGGCGAATAGTACTGCGCCACCCGGTCGGCGATCTGCACATAGCGGCCGCGGCGGGCTTCGGCGGCCTCCATCAGGCGGATGATCTCGGCCAGCAGCGTTCCGCTGCCCGCCTGCCGCGTGACGATGGTGAGCGGCGCCGTCAAATTCAGCGTGCCGGCATAGACCTCGCCGCCCGTCTGCCGGGTGACCGGCGCGGTTTCGCCGGTCAGAAGGCTGAGATCGAGGTCGCTGGTGCCGCTCTCGACGACCCCGTCCACCGGCACCCGCGCGCCGGCGGCGACCAGCACCCGCTGGCCGGGGCGGAGCGACCCCGGCTGCACGTCGCGGGTGCGTCCGTCATCCTCCAGGAGCGTCGCGGCGGTGGCGCCGAGCGCGGTCAGCTGCTCCGCCGCCAGCCGGGCCCGCGCCCGCGCCCGGCGGTCGAGATAGCGGCCGATCAGCAGGAAGAACAGCAGTGTGACGGCGGAATCGAAATAGGCGTGCTCGCCGCCCCTGAAGGTCTCGTAGAGCGAAATGGCGGGCGCCAGCACGATGGCGAGGGAGATCGGCACGTCCATGTTGGTGCGCCGGGCGCCGAGCGCGGCCAGGGCCGAGCGGAAGAAGGGCTGGCCCGCATAGAAGATCACCGGAATGGCGATCAGCGCCGAGATCCAGTGGAACAGGTCGCGGGTGCCGGCCGCCATGCCCTCGGCATGCCCGGCCCAGACCGACACCGAGAAGAGCATGATGTTGCCGGCGGCGAAGCCGGCCACCGCCATCGCCCGCAGCAGGGCCTTGCTCTCCGCGTCGTCGGCGGATTTCAGCAGCGCCGGATCGAAGGGCACTAGGCGATAGCCGAGCCGCTGCACCAGGCCGATCAGCGCCGCCGGTTCCGCCTCGTTCTTGCGCCAGGCGAGGGTCAGGCGCCGGGTCGACAGGCTGACCCGCGCCCGCACGACGCCCGTCTCGCGCAGCAGCGTCTGCTCGATCAGCCAGACGCAGGCGCCGCATTGCAGGCCCTCGATCATCAGCGAAAGCTGCGCGGTTCCGTCGCCGCGATCGACGACCCAGGCCGACGGGTCGGCGGCGGCACGCGTCTCGTCCGGCCGTGGGCGCTGGGCCGGGTTGTCCAGGCTGCGGCGTTCGTAGTAGCGGCCGAGGCCAAGATTGTTGATGAGGGCGTAGGCGCCTTCGCAGCCATGGCAGCAGAACCGCCCGGTGCCCGCGACGGCGTCGCCGCAATGCAGGCACGCACCGCTCATTTGGCGAACAGGCGCTCGCTCTTCTGCCAGCTGTTCTGGTGATCGCGGGCGACGATGCGGATCTCCCACTGCCCGAGGGCGGGCAGGGCGACCGCCGCGGCATAGCGGCCATTGCCCTGGCCATGCAGGGTCAGGTCGAGATCCATCCCGGCATTGGCCGGCCGCAGCAGGTGCGCCTCGACCTTCAAGCCGTCGATGGGCCGCTCCAGGCGGTCGGCGAACAGCACGGCCAGTTCATACTGGCCGTCCGCCGCCGGTGCCAGCGCCACGTCCCCGCGCCAGCCGAGCTTCTCCTGCGCCGCGGCGGCTTCCAGGGTCCGGTTGTAGTCCAGGCCGCGGTCATAGGCATGCTCGGTCTCCAGCCCGCTGAAGCTGCTCTGGGCGTAATATATGAGCGCCCCGTTCACCGCGATGACGATCGCGAACCCGCCGACGAACACCCACGGGATCAGCCTTGACCAGCGCGGCGGCTGGCCGCCCTCGCCCCTATCTGCCGGGGCCGCTGAAGATCGCATCATGGCGGCTCTCCTCCTTGCTCTCGACATTCTGGATCGTCACGCCGATGGATGTCGAGCGCTCAGAGATCGCGGATTTCGGCGCCCGCGCCAGCATGCGGTAGGTGCCGACCGAATCGCCGGCCACGCGGACGATGTCGCCCTCGTGCCCGACCAGCTTGAACGACAGGCCGTCGATCCCCTCGATGCGGATCTGGTACTCCTGGGGCTCGCGCAGCTTGTTGGAGATCTTGACGCTGTAGCCGTTCTGGATGTCGCCGTTCGCCAGCTTGACGAAAAGAGGTGCCCGGTCGGCGAGCAGCGTGACGTCGAGGGTGGAGCGCATGGCGAGGCTGACCGCCATGCCGATGGCGACCGCCAGGAACACGCCGATATAGATGAGCGTGCGCGGCCGGATGATATGCCGCGGCACCGGCTGCTCGCCGCGGGCCAGTGCCGCCTGGTCGGACAGCGAATCGTAGGTGATGAGGTCGGCGGGCAGGCCGATCTTGGTCATCACGGAATTGCAGGCGTCGACGCAGAGGCCGCAACCGATGCAGGCCAGCTGCTGGCCGTCGCGGATGTCGATGCCGGTGGGGCAGACGCGCACGCACAGGCCGCAATCGATGCAATGGCCGCGATTGCTGAAATCCTCGCCCCGCTTGGCATGGGCGCGCGGCTCGCCACGCCAGCCGGCATAGGTGACCAGCAGGGAATGCTCGTCGAACATGGCGCTCTGGAAGCGCGGCCAGGGGCACATATAGATGCAGACCTGCTCGCGCGCCCAGCCCGCCAGCAGATAGGTGGTGCCGGCGAAGAGCGCGGTGAAGCCGTAGACGGCGGTGCTCGCCTGGCCGGTGAAGATCTCGCGCACCACGGTCGGCGCGTCGTTGAAATACATGATCCAGGCGCCGCCGGTGGCGAAGGCGATTGCCAGCCATGCGACATGCTTGGCGACTTTCAGCCACAGCTTGCGCAGCGACCAGGGTTCCTTGTCGAGCTTGATGCGGGCGTTGCGGTCGCCCTCGATCCAGCGCTCGACCTGCATGTAGAGGTCGGTCCACACCGTCTGCGGGCAGGTGAAGCCGCACCAGACCCGCCCGGCGACCGAAGTGACCAGGAACAGGCCGATGGCGCCGAGGATGAGGAGGCCGGTCAGGTAGTAGACCTCCTGCGGCCAGATCTCGATCCAGAAGAAATAGGCGCGCCTGCCGCCCATGTCGATCAGCAGGGCCTGATCGGGCGCGTTCGGGCCGCGATCCCACCGCAGCCAGGGCGCCAGGTAGTAGATCGACAGCAGGGTCGCCAGCACCACCCACTTGATGAAGCGGAAACGGCCGAAGATCCGTTGCGGATAGACCTTTATCTGCTCGGCATAGAGAGAACGTGATTCAGCCATAATGCCTTGTGAGAAATCGAACCGGGAACGGCGGCCTTACTGGCCGCCGCCCAGGTTGTGCACATAGATCGAGACCATCTTGATCCAGTCGTCGCTGATGCGGCCTTCCCAGGCCGGCATCACGCCCTGCTTGGGCAGGTGGATCTGGGCGATGACGGCGTCGCGGTCGCCGCCATACTGCCAGATCGTGTCGTTCAGCGCCGGGGCGCCGAACTCGATCATGCCCTGGCCCTGTTCGCCATGGCAGGCGGCGCAGTTCTCGACGAAAAGCGTGGCGCCGCGCGCCTTGGCCCCGGCATCCACCTCGGTTCCGGAGAGCGACAGGACATAGTCGGCGACGTCCGAGATCTGGGCGTCGTCCAGCACCTGGTCGGCGCCAAAGCGCGGCATTTCCGAAACGCGCGTATCGGGATGCGTGGACCGGATGCCGAAGCGGATGGTCTGCTCGATGGCGGCCAGATCCCCGCCCCACAGCCAGCTGTCATCGGCCAGAACCGGGAATCCCGGCGCGCCCTGGCCGCCGGCGCCGTGGCACGGCGCGCAGTTCTCCGCGAAGATGGCGCGACCGCCGTTCTGGGCGAACTCGACCAGCTCGGCGTCGCTGTTGATCTGATCCAGCGAGGCCGCGGCGATCCGATCGGTCCAGACCTTCTGCGCTTCGGCCGCCGCCGCCGCTTCGGCATGGTATTCGCCATGCGAGGAATAGCCGAACATGCCGCGGGTATAGCCGCTGATGCCCGGCCAGGCCGGATAGACCACCCAATAGCCGATCGCCCACACGATCGTGGCGTAGAGCACGTAGACCCACCACTTCGGCAACGGCGTGTTCAGCTCCTTGATGCCGTCCCACACATGGCCCGTCGTCTCGGTCCCGGTGACTGCATCGCGTTCCTTCTCACTCATGATGGGGCCGCTCCTCTACTTCGGCGCGAAAGGGGATCTGGGCGCAATCGTCGAAGCGCTTCTTGTTGCGTGGCCGGAAGGCGTAGAAGGCTATGCCGACGAACAGCAGCGTGAGCCACACGGTCCACAGAGACCGGGCGAACTCGGCGATGTCCTGCCAATCCATCATTGCCCTCCCGCATTGGCATATTCTGGCCGGTAGGTGGTGAAATCGACCATCCGTCCCAGGATCTGCAGATAGGCGATCAGGGCGTCGAGCTCGGTGACCTGCCCCCGATTGCCGTCAAGATCGCCGACCACCGCCTTCGGATAGCGGGCCTCGAAACCGCTGAGATCGGCGTCGGGCGTGGCCTGGGCGGCGAGGTCGGCGGCCGCGTTCTCGATCATCGCCTCGTCATAGGGGACGCCGACGATGGTGAGCGTCTTCAGATGATCGGCGACGTTGTCCATCCGGAGTGTGGTCGTCGCCAGATGCGGATAGCCGGGCATGATCGAATCCGGCACCACTTCGCGCGGATTGGTCATGTGCACGACATGCCAGTCGTTGGAGTATTTGCCGCCCACGCGTGCCAGATCCGGCCCGGTGCGCTTGGAGCCCCACTGGAACGGATGGTCGTAGATGCTCTCCGCCGCCAGGCTGTAGTGGCCGTAGCGCTCCACCTCGTCGCGGAACGGGCGGACCTGCTGGCTGTGGCAGACATAGCAGCCTTCGCGCATGTAGATGTTGCGCCCGGCGAGTTCGAGCGGCGAATAGGGGCGCACCCCTTCCACCTTCTCGATCGTCTCGCCGATGGTGAAGAGCGGAACGATCTCCACCAGACCGCCGATCGCCACCGTGACCACGATGCCGAGCAGCAGCACCAGGGTCTTGGTCTCGAAGATTTCATGCTTGATCATGTTGGTGCCCTCACGCCCGACCGGCCGCCGGCGCGGTCGGCAGGGCGGTTTCCTGCTTCACGTCGCCTTGGATCGTGCGCCAAACGTTGTAGACCAGGATCAGCGAGCCGAGCAGGAACAGCAGGCCGCCCGCCGCGCGGATCAGATAGTAGGGATGCATCGCGGCCACGGTTTCCACGAAGGAATACTGCAGGAAGCCGAACTGGTCGTAGGCACGCCACATCAGGCCCTGCATGATGCCGGAGATCCACATTGCGGTGATGTAGAGCACGATGCCGATCGTCGCGAGCCAGAAGTGCCAGCTAATGAGCTTCAGGCTGTACATCCGCTCGCGCTTCCACAGCGCCGGCACGAGGAAGTAGACGGCGCCGAAGGTCACCATCGCGTTCCACCCCAGTGCGCCGGAATGCACGTGGCCGATGGTCCAGTCGGTGAAGTGGCTGAGCGAGTTGACGGCGCGGATCGACATCACCGGGCCCTCGAAGGTGGACATGCCGTAGAAGCCGACCGAAACCACCAGGAAGCGCAGCACCGGATCGGTCCGGAGCTTGTCCCAGGCGCCCGACAGCGTCATCAGGCCGTTGATCATGCCGCCCCAGGAGGGCATCCACAGCATGATCGAGAAGGTCATGCCGAGGGTCTGCGCCCAGTCGGGCAGCGCGGTGTAATGCAGGTGGTGCGGACCGGCCCAGATATAGAGGAAGATCAGCGACCAGAAATGCACGATCGACAGGCGGTAGGAATAGATCGGCCGGTTCGCCTGCTTCGGCACGAAATAGTACATCATGCCGAGGAAGCCGGCGGTCAGGAAGAAGCCGACCGCGTTGTGGCCGTACCACCATTGCAGCATCGCATCCTGCACGCCGGAGAACACGGCGTAGCTCTTGGTCCCCAGGAAGGAGACCGGCACCGACATGTTGTTGCCGAGGTGCAGCACGGCCACGGTGACGATGAAGGCCAGGAAGAACCAGTTCGCCACATAGATGTGCGATTCGCGGCGTGTCATCAGCGTGCCGGCGAAGATGATCAGATAGGCGACCCAAACGATGGTCAGCCACAGGTCGACGTACCATTCCGGCTCGGCGTATTCGCGCGCCTCGGTGATGCCGAGCAGATAGCCGGTGGCCGCCAGCACGATGAAGAGCTGGTAGCCCCAGAAGACGAAGTCCGCCAGGCCCCTGCCGCCGAACAGTGGCGCGCGGCAGGTGCGCTGCACGATGTAGAAGCTTGTGCCGAGCAGCGCGTTGCCGCCGAAGGCGAAGATCGCAGCCGAGGTATGCAGCGGCCGCAGGCGGCCGAAGGTGGTCCAGGGCAGGTCCAGGTTAAGCATGGGGAACGCGAGTTGCAGCGCGATGTAGACACCCGCCGCGAAGGCCGCGACCCCCCAGAAGATGGTGGCGATGACGAAGAGCTTGACGACGCGCTCGTTGTAGACCGGCGCGGGTGCGGTTGTTGCGATCATGAATGCGGCTCCTCAGTCACCATCGCGATGAAGCGGAAAAACATCAGGATGCTGAAGACCGAGAGCAGCAGCCCGAAAAAGGCGAAGCCGCCATCCGCGGCGTGCGCGCCGATGTAGAGGCCGATCAGCCCGATCAATCCGAGCAGGATCCCGCCCAGCCATCTCTGTAGTTCAGCCATGGTTCCTCCGTACCCCCTAGAATTCCCGAGAACGAGTGTCGGCCGCGTGCCGGTCTAGTCGTGCGCGACCATGTCGCGATAGGCATGCCAGCTGGCGTGCCCGATCAGCGGCATCGTCACGGCAAGCCCGATGCAGCCGGTCACCAGACCGGCCGCGGTGAACAGAACGATGAGCGCGGCCCAGCCGATCATAACGCGCCAGTTCTTCATCGTCGCATGGACCGAGGTCGCGATCGCCGCCGCCGCGCCGACGTCGCGGTCGAGCAGCATGGGGAAGGCGGTGACACTGATGGCGAAAGACAGGGCGGCCAGCACGCCGCCCAGGATCGTGCCGACGATCAGGAAGGGAATGCCATCGGTGGAGAAAAAGAGCGCGGTGACGAAGCGGTCCCAACTGGCCGCCTGGCTGCCGAAGAATAGGGCGAAGATCAGCGTGGCGAGGCGGATCCAGGCCAGCTGGAACAGAACCATCACCAGGCCCATGAAGGCGATCTGGCTGATATGCGGCTTCCAGGCCAGCGCGACGGTCTCGATGTGCAGCGGCTCCTTGCGCTCCAGGCGGCGGCTGATGTCGTAGAAGCAGATGCCGACGGCGGGTGCCAGGAACATGAAGCCGGCCGCGAGCGGCAGGGCGTAGGCCAGCAGGTCGACCTGCCAGAGCAGGCTGATGAGGATCAGGCTGGCGACGCTGATGATGAGTCCGAAGGTGAGGCTGATGGAGCGCGCGGCGACGAAGTCGCGCCAGCCGAGCTGCAGCCAGACCCAGGGCCGCTCCACGTCGATGACGCGCACCGGCCGCGCCAGGACGACTTCCGTTTCCTGCCGCGCAATTCCGGTGGCTTCCGACGAAGCCGGCGTATTGCCACTCATCTCTGACATCGGGTTGCCGATACCCCCTCAGTGATCGGCCCGCAATCTACCTGCGACACGCGTCCACAGGGCTGCGACAGGTCGACCTGCGACAAACCGTACGCGATCTATGTTAAAAGAATACCGCAATGAACGATCCGCTCCTAGAGCTCTCTCTCGCCGTGGCGCATTGCCGAAGCGTCGCCATAGAGAATGGCCCGCTCCTGCTCGGCCTATTCCTGACTGGTTTGGTCGGTAGTGCCTCGCATTGCGCCACCATGTGCGGACCCTTCGTGCTGGCGCAGAGCGGCGCGGCCATGGCCGAGTTGCCGCTCGGCAGCGGCGAGTTGCGCCGTCTGCGCGGCGCGGCGCTGGCGCCCTATCATCTCGGCCGGGCGCTGACCTACATGGCCCTGGCGGTCTTGCTTGCCACGCCCCTGCATCTGCTGGAGGGCGCGTCGGAACTGCGATTCGTGCCGGCAATCGCGCTCACCCTGGCGGCCCTGCTCTTCGCCGTCATCGCCGTGGGAGGCCTAAGCCGATTGGCCTATGGAGCCGCGCTGGCCGCGCCGCTCGGCGAGCGCCTCGCTGGAATGGCGCGGCCGCTTTTCGCCCATCCGACCGGATGGCGCGGAGTTGCGCTTGGGCTGCTGCTCGGGTTCCTGCCCTGTGGGCTGCTCTACGCGGCGATCGGCGCGGCGATCGCGCCGGCCGATCCGGTGGCGGCGGCGATGGGCATGGCGCTGTTCACGCTCGGCACGTTCCCCATGCTGTGGCTGATCGCCTATCTGGGCGGCACGGTGCAGCGGCGCTGGACGAGCCTGGCGCGGACCGCGATGCCGTTCGTCGCGGCCTTCAACGCCATCGTGCTGGGATGGATGGCGTTCAGCTGGATCGCGACTTGATCCAGATCAAGCGAATCGGATCTCGAGCCCGTCGATCGGGATGCCGGCCAGACGCGTGCGCCAGGTTTCGCCGGCGGCGACGGGAAAGGCGCGCGTCAGCGTGCCGGTGGTGACGATCTCTCCGGCGGCGAGCGGCGGATTGGCGTCGTCCGTCGCCAGCAATTCCACCAAATGGCGCAGCGCCGAGAGCGGGCCGCCGAGGACGTTCGCCGCGCTGCCGCGATCCATTTCCACGCCATCGCGCTCGAGCACGATCTCGAAGTGCGACAGCCAGGTCAGCCACTCGGATTGCGGATGATCGCGCACCGCCTGCCGCGGCCCGATCCGATAGGCGCCATGCAGGCCGTAGGCGGCGACCGTGTCGGCGGCGGCAAATCGCCAGCCGGGATAGACCGATTGCACGATCTCGAACCCATGGGCGACCCAGTCGATGCAGGAAAGCAGGGCCGCTTCGTCCATGCCGGTTTCCGGCGCGCGGCCGAGGCCGAAGGCGATCTCCGGCTCGAGGCGCGGCTCGAGCAGGGGGGCGAGAACGATGGGCTCGGCGGAGTCCAGCGGGCGCAAGGTGGTGTCGTACATGTCGCCCCAGATCGGCGCATAGACCCCGTATTCCGCCCAGATGGTGCGGTTGGTGAAGCCGATCTTGCGGCCGATCGGCCTTTCACCCCTGTCCCGGCGCAGCCGGCGGAGCGCCGCCGTCACCCGGTAGGCGAGCGCCAGGTCCAGGCCGGTCGGGCGGCTTGAAAGCGGCGCCAGCTGCCGGCGCTCGGCGCTCGCGGCCAGGATTGCCCGCGCCAAAGTCTCGGCCGCGTGATCGGCTTCGTTTGCCGCGTTCATCCGAGTATTTCAGTCGGGTAATGGCCTCGACTGCCCATTCGACTTTTACCCTTCAACGATATGCCCGAAGACACGTCAACTATCTATCCGCGCCATGCATTGAACCCGGTGATGACGAAAGGACGCATTCGCACCATCGAACACGAACGGACAGAAGTGAGCCAGGCCCGACGATGACGAGCGCGGGAGTCGCGAAGGTGCGCGTCAGCCGCCCAGGAAATCCTCGATATACGCCTTGATGATCGAATCGAGGTGCGTGTCCTTCGGCAAACCCAGCTTCAGCGCGCGTTCGTACTGCGTGCCGGTGGGCCAGGAGGCGACGATGCGCTCGATGACCGGGTCCTTCTCCACCGTGATCTCGCCCAGGTGCCGGTTGCCGGCGACGCGCTTCAGGCCCGCCACCATGTCGCCCACCGTCACGTCGAGCGAGGGCAGGCTGACGGCGCGGTCCTCGCCGAGCGCGCCGCCGTCGACCTCGTGCAGGCGTATGAAGCCCTCGACGATGGTGCGGTAGCCGGCCAAGGGCATGACCGCGTCGTAGCCGACCGGAAGCACGCACGGAACGCCGTTCAGCGGCTCGCGGAACACGCCGCTGGCGAAGCTGGAGGCCGCCTTGTTCGGCTTGCCCGGGCGGATGATGACGGTCGGCAGCCGCGCCGACCGGCCGTCGAGGAAGCCCTTGCGCGAGTAGTCGTTGACCAGCAATTCGCCGATCGCCTTGGTCATGCCATAGGTGGTCTGCGGCACCTGCTTGGTGTTGTCGCCGACCTGTTTCGGCATTCCCTTGCCGCCAAACACCGCGATGGAGCTGGCGAAGACCACGCGCGGCCTGCTGCCGAGCGCGCGGGCCGATTCGAGCACGTGGAGATGGCCATCGAGATTAACCCGCATGGCGAGGTCGAAATCCAGTTCGCCGCCGCCGCTCACCACCGAGGCGAGGTGAAAGACCGAAAGGTCCGGGCGGTCGAACAGCTTCTTGACCGTGGCGCGATCGGAGATTTCGCCGGCGATGAACTCCGTGCGCGCATCGAGTCCGGCGAAGGGCTTGTCCGGCACCACCATGTCGAAGCAGGTGATGGCATCGATCTTCTCCGGCTTGCCGGAGGGCCCGGTCAGCTGACCCAGCTGCGTCAGGCGCCGTGCCAGCTGCCCGCCGATGAAGCCGGCGCCCCCGGTTATGACGACCTTCATGCCCGATTCCTCCTGCTTTACCCGTCGCGGAGCAGAGTACGCGGGCGGGGGAACAGTGCAACCTTTTCCGGGACTTGTGGGCCTATTTCAGGCGCTCGATCAGGGCCATGGCGGCGGCGGGGTTGCGTTCCTTGAAGCCGCTGATGACATAGAGGAAGACCTCGCGCGCGGCCTTCTTCGGTTTCTGCGGGCTGACGGTGTTGAGGTCGGCCGGCGCGCCGCCTTCCCCCCAGGCCTGGACCCGCTTCACCCAGGCATCCAGTGCCTTCGGCGCGTAGCCCAGCTTCTGCTTGTCCGTCGTGCCCATGATGCGGGCATAGACGAAGGGCGCGGTCACGTCGGCGATCTGCGGATAGTCGGCGTCGCCGGCGACGATCACGGCGACGCCATGATCCCGCGCCAGCGCGACGAAGTCGGGCGACTGGAAGGTCTCATGGCGCACTTCCAGCGCGTGGCGGATCGCGCGGCCCTCGACCGATTTCGGCAGCAGCTTCAGGAAACCTTCGACATCCTTGGGGTCGAACTTCTTGGTCGGCGCCAGCTGCCAGTTGATCGGGCCGAGCTTGTCCTTCAGCTCCAGCACACCGCTCTTGAAGAAGCGCTCGATGGACTCTCCGGCTTCGGCGAGGACCCGGCGGTTGGTGGCGAAGCGCGGACCCTTCAGCGCGAAGATGAAATCATCCGGCGTCTCGTCATGCCATTTGGCGAAGCTCTCCGGCTTCTGCGAGCCGTAGAAGGTGCCGTTGATCTCGATCGAGGTCAGCTTGCGGCTGGCATATTCCAGCTCGCGCTTCTGCGTCAGGTCCTTGGGATAGAAGACCCCGCGCCACGGCTCGTAGGTCCAGCCGCCGATGCCGACGCGGATGCGGGGTTTGGTGCTCGGCATGCTCGCTCCCCATTCATGCTGCTCATCGCGGCAGAGAATAGCTTCCTTCGGCTGGCTGCCCACCTGGATTGTTATGGGGGCTGCCATTGGTTGAGGTCCGGATGCGGCCCGATGCGAAGCGCTGGCGCACAGGGCTGCGGGCGTCATCCAGGCGGGCAGAGAATGATGCCCGCCGGGCTGGACAAGCGAGCAGCTGGAAATATCAATGGCTTAGAAGGCGCCAAGCCTGAGGAACAACGCCCGGTGGATGCGAGGGGCTTGCGCCCTTTAAGCGTACCAATGGGGCAGGTGCCCAGGGGGATTCGCCACGCTCCCACTCAGCTATAAATCATACTAAACTGACATCAGTCCCGTATGGCGCGGGCCCATTTTCGCCGATCTATGTAGTGGCACAAAGGTGTCACCAGCTTCGCGGAGTGGAGGGTTTCCCCCATGACTGTTCTTGGGAAACTGCTTCAACCAGTCTGGGAGATTTCGTCAGAACCGATCATGGTGACAAGCAATGAACCGGATCCGGATAGCCGACGAATTCTCTACATCAATGAGGCATTCACACGCGTGAACGGCTACACCAAGGCGGAAGTGATCGGTCTGTCGCCGAATATACTGCATGGGCCGGACACGGATCTGAGCATTGTCCGGACGAACGAGGAGCAACTTCGGACCGGTCGATCCCAGGAATATGACCTGCTGCATCGCCGGAAGGATGGGACGGCCTACGAATGTACGGTGACGAGAGCACCGCTTGTCGATGTGGATGGCAAGTCCGAGTACCTAATTGCCATGTTCCGGGTGATTCCGCGGCCCATCTCGGATGAGGTCGCACAGGAGATCCGGGAAACCGGCGCGGTCCCCCTGACCTTGCCAATGCCATTACTTCCACTCGCGACCACCGATTACCCGCAGCATCTGACGTCTCATCCGGAGCTGGACGCCTTGGAGGCCCTGTGGGTCCAATTGCGCGGCCAGCGCGCGCTTCCCAGCCGCAGAGATTTCGATTTGGGCATTATGAAGCGATGGGCACCCCACCTCTCGGTCGCGGTGGTAACATCCAGTGCGCGCTTCCAGTTTCGCTTGTTTGGGACCGAACTGGTCAACGTCTATGGCCGGGATCTGACCGGACGGTTCCTGGATGAGCTGACGCCGCATGATCTCTGGTCCGTCGTTATCCTGCACTATCGTGAAGTGGTGAAGACAAGGAAGCCGCTCTTTTGCCCGCTCAGCGTGACGAATGGCCGATGGTATACCGAGGTCAGCCGTCTCTTGTTGCCTCTTTCCGGCAATGGCGAGGTCAACTTCATCATGGGCGCGGACTACCGGCGTGAACACCTCTAGCTGCGACGATTGCGCACGGTTGGACGGTCCGTTTCAAGGCGACCTTGAGCGGCCGCCCGCCGAATTTGTCAGGGCGCGGGGCGCCCGTTTACTCGTCGGCCCCAAGCAACGTCCAGTTAGGCCCAGCAGGGGCGCATCGGCCTCGATGTAGATCGACTGTCGAATCAATGGCCTGGCCAAGCACCAAGTCACATTCCTTGGCCAGTCTTGCCGGAAGCATCTGCACGCGGCTGGACAACCGAGCTCTTGGCCGGCCTTGAAACGCATCGGTGCGCCCGGCGCCTCGATCTTCGCGCGCCCTCCACCTCTAGTTCAATCGAACTAGATTTGGCGTGTCCACTTCAGCCCAACTTGAATTGTGGATAAGCTGGACCACTACCGCGCCTCATTTCCCCAGTGCCCGTCCGCGGAGGCAAGCGCCCTAATCGGACAATCTTCCTTTGCTGAAGGGTTCGCTGCAGATGTCCGCTGCGCATTGGATCGGAAGAGGTGAGTCCTCGAAAGACTGGGGCTCGTACTTGTCCCTGCGTGCAGCGTTTCGTTGGCCGCAGGGCTCGTCACGTATCCCGCCTATGGGCAAGCTGCTGGCAACGAGCATTGCGTATTACCTGCTCGCCTCCCTGGGTGTCGCACTCGGCATTCCACCAGACGGCATCTCAATATTCTGGCCGCCGAACGCAATTATTCTCAGCACGTTCCTGGTTGCACGCAAAAGCCAATGGTGGGCGTTCGGCCTCGGATTTCTCTGTGCAGAAGTTGCGAGCGACGTTCCAACCTTCGCGGTCGCCGAGGCCGTCGGCTACGGCCTCGTCAACTGCTTCGAGGGCGCCCTGTCCGCCTTCATCCTTCGCCGGTTTGTGAAAGACGATTTCGGCCTCTCCACGTCGCGAGAACTCTTCTATTTCATCCTCACCGCAATTGTGGTGGTTCCGGGCGTTGCCGCGCTGGGCGGGGCAGCGATCTATGTTCTCGGCGGATCGAACGAAAACTACCTGCTGTTGTGGCGTACCTGGTGGTTCGGCGACGCCGTGGGGCTGGCCGCATTTGCGCCCATTCTCCTGGTCCTCTGGCGGAGGCATGAAATCGGGTCAAGTTCCCGAAAGCTCGGCTATTGGCTTGAACTCGCATTGGCCCTCGCGGCCCTTGTCGCGGCGGCTGTAATGGCATTCAAGGTCGATTGGCTCATGACGACCGAGTACTACCGGCTCTTCTATGTCTACCCGGTGCTGGCCTGGATCGCGTTGAGAGGCAAAGTCGTCGGTGCCGCAGCGGCGAGCGCGGTCACTGCTTGCATCGTCTCATGGATGGCCGTCACCGGCGAGATACCTCTCAGCGTGTCGGGCAGGTTCCAGGATGTCCTGTTCCTGCAACAGTTTCTCGTCGTCACGAACTTGTCCACCTTGACCCTTGCCGTCCTTGTCCAGCAGATGGCCGCTCTGAACCTGGCACTGGGGGTTCAGATCGAACAGGCGCGATCAAGAAACGAAATCATGGCGGCAAAGGAACAAGCCGAGCGAGCGAACCAGGCCAAGACGACGTTCCTCGCGCATATGAGTCATGAACTCCGCACTCCCTTGAATGCGATTCTAGGGTTCTCTGGCGCAATCCGGAGCGGGACATTTGGCCCGGTGACCAATGCTCGCCATGCGGAGTACATTGCCGATATCGAGGAATCCGCCCAGCACCTGCTGTCGCTCATCAACGACGTGATCGACATCGCAAGGATCGAGGGTGGCAAGCTCGAACTTTCCGAGAATGTCGTTGAGCCGAATGCGGCGATCGAGCAGGTCTTGCGATTACTGAAGTTGTCAGCGTCAAAGAAGCGGATCAGGTTCAACAATCTTGGCCAGTCGCAGCTTCCGAGGCTGCTGTGCGATGAAATTCGCTTGCGGCAGGTGCTGATCAACGTGGTCGGCAATGCGGTGAAGTTTTCGTCTGAGGGCAGCGACATCGACGTCTCTGCACTATACGACGACGGCAGCCTGAAGTTCGTGGTACGTGATCGTGGCGCCGGCATCCCCGCCGACAGCATCAAACGCGCATTCGATCGTTTTCAGCAATTCTCAGCAGATCCCCACGTCCGCGCACAAGGCTCGGGCCTGGGGCTGTATGTTTCGCGGATGCTGATGGAAGCTCACAACGGGCAGATCTCCATCGAGAGCGAACTGGGCCAGGGCACGACTGTCACTCTCGCCTTTCCCAAGGAGCGCGTGGTACCCTCCTAGCGCATGATGCTCACTGCGACATCGGCCCGGTTTATGACGAGCGCCACGGGTCATGCTGCGGATCGGGGCGCTCGCCGGCGCATCACGCCTTTATTCTTTCGATCACCACCGGCACCGGCCGGCAGACCGTGTTGCAGACGGGGGAGTGCCGCTGCGCGTAGCTCAGCAGATCGTCGAGCTCCTGGTCCGTGCAGTCGGCCTTGACGTGCATCTGGATATTGATCTGCTCGTAGCCGGCCGGGACGCTGTCATCGAGCCCGAGCAGCCCCTGAAGGTCGATGTTTCCCTTGAGTTCGGTGGACAGCTCGCGGATCGCGATGCCGCGCGCCATGGCGTGAAGCACGAAGGTCGTCGTCACGCAGCCGGCAAGGGCGTGAAGCAGGAACTCGACGGGGTTGGCGCCCTCATTGTCGCCGAGCAGCACCGGCGGCTCGCCGTTGGTGAACTCGAAGGACGCCGTCCGGGAGGTATCCTCCTGTCCGGCGCCGTAGAAGTCGCGGATCGTGGAGCGGTTCTCGCCGCCGTTGACCCATTTGTTGCGGGCGCGGAATTGGAACCGGGCGAGGCTCTTGTCGGCCTTCAGGGCGGCGATCGTATCGACAGCGGCCTGGACATCGAGGCCGTTGATGTGGGTGGGCTTTGCAGCGACGGCGGGACTTGCGGTCATGGCTATTCTCCAATCCTTGAAATTTGCGTTTGCACGTGCCGGCCGCGCTCCTCGGAGCTTTGCGGCGGCGGGGCGGAAATTAGGGCTCGACAAGGCGGGGGATAAGAACGAGTTTTGCCAGAAACGGTCCGTTCGTGCCAAATTTGGATGCCATGACAGATTCGGTTCCCCCCGCCATCGATGCCTTTATCCTGGCTTTGCCAGAGACGGCCGGATCGGCCCTCTACGGCATGGTCGATGTGCTTGCTTCGACCGGCACGCTTTGGCGGGAACTTACCGGCGAAAGTCGGGGTCATCGGCTGATCCGGCCGCGGATCGTATCGCCGTCCCTCAAACCCTTCCGCTGCGGCCACGGCATTCCGATAAGCCCCGACATCGACATCGCGAAGGTTGCGCGACCGGGAGTCGTCATTCTGCCGGAACTATGGCTTGCGCCGACCGACGACCTGAATGCGCGCTATCAGGATGTGAAGGAGTGGATTCGCGACTGTTACCGGGACGGCGCCACCATCTACACGGCCTGCTCGGGATCGGTCCTTCTAGCGGCGACGGGACTGCTCGATGGCCGCGACGCGACCTCTCACTGGGGTTACCAGGATCTCTTCCGCCGGAGCTTTCCGGCGATACGCTTCAATCCAAAGCCCAATCTCGTCATTGCAGATCCGGCCGGACGGATCGTGACGGCGGGCGGAACAACGTCGTGGCACGACTTGGCGCTGCACATCATTTCCCGCCATTGCAGCCCGGGCGAGGCGCTGCGGATTGCCAAGGTCTATCTGCTGAAGTGGCACGATGCAGGACAGCTTCCCTTTGCCAGTCTCGTCCGCCGGCAGCCGCACGCGGACGCCATGGTTCGCCGGGCGGAAGAATGGCTTGCCAAGAATTTCCGAGAGGCGAATGCGGTGGCGGCCGTTGTCGATGCCTGCGGCATACCGGAACGGAGCCTGAAACGGCGGTTCAAAGCGGCCACGGGAACGACTTTGATCGAGCATGTGCAAAATCTGCGCATAGAGAAGGCAAAGCAGCTACTGGAAACCGGCGGCCAGTCAGCCGACGAGATTGCCGTCATTGTCGGCTATGACAATCCCGCCTTCTTCCGGCGATTGTTCAAACGCTCAACCGGCCTGACGCCGGGCGCTTACCGGAGAATGTTCAGGCCGCTCTCCGGCGCCACGGGCGCGGAGACGTTCGCTGTCGCTGATTGAACGCCAGGCGGGATTCGTCCAATCGAATTGGAAGTGGCGCACCCGGCGAGATTCGAACTCACGACCTTTGCCTTCGGAGGGCAACGCTCTATCCAGCTGAGCTACGGGTGCCTGGATCGGACGGCCACGACGGGCCGGTTCGGTCGGGCGCCAACATACTCGACGGCCGGATTGCCAGCAAGTGCGGCTTCGCCAGGGTTTTCTCAGGTCGATCAATCACTTGCTGTGCAGCACGCCGGGCATTGGCGTTGCCGGTGGTGGCCGCCCCCGACCTTCGGAGGGATTGGCGGCCGCGCCGCGGTCGGGGAAATACCTCAACCAGCGCAAAACCCGAATCGCCGGCGGGCCGGCGCGGCCAAATGTGATAAATCCTTGTTTCGCGTAGGAATTTTCACGTAGTCTCGGCGGCAATGAACGCCCGAACGGGGCCGCCTCGCAGGGAGGTCACATCGGTGCCAGCACTACTCGCTGTCAGCCGCGCCATCGACGCGGTGACCGGCTTCATCGGCTATCACATCCGCTGGCTGATCCTGGCCGCGGTGCTGGTCAGCACGGTCAACGCCATCATTCGCAAGACCTTCGACATCAGCTCGAATGCCTGGCTGGAGCTGCAATGGCTGCTGTTCGGCGCGGTCTTCATGCTGGCGGCCGCCTACGCCCTGCAGCGCAACGCCCATGTCCGCATCGACGTGGTTTCCAGCCACCTCTCCAAGCGCACCCGCGAGTGGATCGATCTCATCGGTCACATCGTCATGCTGCTGCCCTTCGTCCTGATCATGATCTGGCTGGGCGGACCGTTCTTCTGGGAATCGTTCCGCGACGGCGAGGTGTCGTCGAATGCCGGCGGGCTCGCGGTGTGGCCTTCGAAGTTCTTCGTGCTGGCGGGGTTCGTTTTGCTCCTGCTGCAGATGGTCTCGGAAACGATCAAGCGCGGCGCCTATCTGACCGGCGATCTGAAGGAACCCGAGCCGGAACCGACCCATGGCTTGACTCCCCATGACCTCGGCGTGAACGGGGAGCAGCCGAAATGATCGAGCTCATCGCCCACAATCTGGCGCCGATCATGTTCGTGTCGCTGATCGTGTTCCTGCTGCTGGGCTATCCGGTGGCCTTCTCGCTGGCGGCGAACGGCCTGCTGTTCTTCTTCATCGCGGTGGAGCTGTCGCCCTATTCCGCCGACATTCGCCTCGACTGGCCGCTGCTGCAGACGCTGCCCGGCCGTGTCCTGGACGTGATGCGCAACGACACGCTCCTGGCCATTCCGTTCTTCACCTTCATGGGCATCATCCTGGAGAAATCCGGCATGGCCGAGGACCTGCTGGACACGATCGGCCAGCTGTTCGGGCCGATCCGCGGCGGGCTTGCCTATGCGGTGGTGCTGGTCGGCGCGCTGCTGGCCGCCACCACCGGCGTCGTCGCGGCCTCGGTCATCGCCATGGGCCTCATCTCGCTGCCGATCATGCTGCGCTACGGCTATGACCGGTCGCTCGCCACCGGTGTCATCACCGCGTCCGGCACCTTGGCCCAGATCATTCCGCCCTCGCTGGTGCTGATCGTGCTCGCCGACCAGATCGGCCGCTCGGTCGGCGACATGTACGCCGGGGCGCTGATTCCCGGCCTGATGCTGACCGCGCTCTATTGCGGCTATGTCCTGTTCGTCACCATCGTGCGGCCGGATGCGGCGCCGGCCCTGCCGGTCGAGGCGCGCACCCTGGGTAGTGGGGTCGGGTCGCTGCTGGTGACCCTGCTGCTCGGCGTCGCCGTCGGGATCGGCGCCTACTACCTGCTGCTGCCGGAAATCGAGAACGGCGCCGGCATCTGGGCGGCGACCATCGCCGTCGCGGTCGTCTATGCCATTGCGGTCGTCACCAGGCTGCTCGGCATCGGCCTGTTGTCCAGGCTGGCGCAGCAGGTGATCATCGTCCTCATTCCGCCGCTTGCCCTCATCTTCCTGGTGCTCGGCACCATCTTCCTCGGCGTGGCGACGCCGACCGAGGGCGGCGCCATGGGCGCCAGCGGCGCCCTGCTGCTGGCCTTCGCCAAGCGGCGCCTGACTGTCAGGACGATGAGCGACGCGCTGGAGGCGACCACGCGGCTGGCCTGCTTCGTGCTGTTCATCCTGATCGGCTCGCGCGTCTTCTCGCTCACCTTCTACGGCATCAACGGCCATGTCTGGGTCGAGGAGCTGTTCACCGCCTTGCCGGGCGGCGAATGGGGCTTCCTCATCGCCGTCAACATCCTGGTCTTCATCCTCGGCTGCTTCATCGATTTCTTCGAGATCGCCTTCATCGTGGTGCCGCTGCTGGCGCCCGTCGCCGACAAGTTCGGCATCGACCTGGTCTGGTTCGGCGTGATCCTGGCAATGAACATGCAGACCAGCTTCCTGACGCCGCCCTTCGGCTTCGCGCTCTTCTACATGCGCTCGATCGCGCCGAGTTCGCCCTGGTTCGACAAGATCAGCGGCCGCACCATCGCCGGCGTCTCCACCGCGCAGATCTATCGCGGCGGCATCGCCTTCATCGGCCTGCAGATCATCATGATCGCGGTGACGCTGCTGTTCCCCAACCTCTCGATCCCGGAGACCGGGCCGGTGGTCGACCCCTCGACGATCGAGATCGAATTGCCGCCGATCGGCGGCGAGGGCGAGGGCGGCATCGCGCCGCCGCCGGAATTCGACCTGAACCAGCCGCCTGATTTCAACTGAGTAAAAAGAAAGGGCCCCGTTTCCGGGGCCCTTTTGTTTGCGGCGATGCGCCGGAACTACAACGCCTTCTTGCGCTGCTGGCCCATCATGAAGGTGTCGTAGGTGCTCTCCGATATCTGGATCCACAGATACTGGTCGGCGCGGAACGCCACCATCGCGTCAAGCACCTTCTTGAACGCTGCGTTGGTTGCGGCGACCTCGGCATAGGTCTCGTTCGCCGCGTTGAACGAGGCTTCCATCACGTCCTGCGGAAACGGGCGCAGCTTGGCGCCGCCGGCGACCAGGCGCTTGATCGCCGCGGGATTGACCGCGTCGTATTTCGCCATCATGTCGCAATTGGCCGCCTGGGCTGCCGCCATCACGATCGCCTGATAGCTCTTGGGCAGTTCCGCCCACTTGGCCGTGTTGACCATGGCATGAAGCATCGGGCCGCCTTCCCACCAGCCGGGATAGTAGTAGAACGGCGCCACCTTCTGGAAACCCAGCTTCTCGTCGTCATAGGGGCCAACCCATTCCGCGGCGTCGATGGTGCCCTTCTCCAGCGACGGATAGATGTCGCCGCCGGCGATCTGCTGCGGCACCACGCCGAGCTTGGAGATGACCTTGCCGCCGAAACCGCCGATGCGCATCTTCACGCCGGCGAGGTCGGCGACGGATTTGATCTCCTTGCGGAACCAGCCACCCATCTGCGCGCCCGTGTTGCCGCAGGGGAAACCGATCAGGTTGTGGCCGGCCCAGAACTCGTTCATCAGTTCCATGCCGCCGCCGTAATACATCCAGGCATTCTGCATACGGCAGTTGAGCCCGAACGGTACCGCCGTGCCGAAGGCGAAGGTCGGGTCCTTGCCCCAGTAGTAATAGGTCGCCGTGTGGCACATCTCGATCGAGCCCTTGCCCACCTCGTTGGCGGCTTCGAGGCCCGGGGCGATCTCGCCCGCCGGGAAGACCTGGATCTGGAACTTGTTGTCGGTCGCTTCGGCGACGTATTTGCTGAAGGTCTCGGCGGCGCCGAAGATGGTGTCCAGGCTCTTCGGGAAGCTGGAGGTCAGGCGCCACTTGATCTCCGGCGCGCTCTGCGCGATGGCCGGCGCCGCGATCGTGGTGGCGGCTGCCGCGGCGCCCAGGCCGGCCGTGGCGATGAAGGTTCTTCTCTTCATAACGGGTAGTTCCTCCCTGTGTGGCGGGGTGGCGTTTCTGCGCCTTTCCCTCGGCTCAAAGTTGTTTCCTCACGGGCGGCCCCCTTCCCTTGACCGCCTGGAAACCAGCGAATCTAGCTAACCCATGAGGCAGGGGGATGACAAGGACGGCGACGCGGCGCGACGGTCACGCGCCGCGAAGACCCGATCTGTCATCGAACGCCTGCGGGCCGGTCAGCCCCGGGCGATGTATTCCTTCAACTGCTGGGCCTCGGCCTCGGCATCCTCGACCTTCTTTTTCACCACGTCGCCGATCGAGATCATGGCGACGATCCGGCCGCCCTGGCGCACCGGCAGGTGGCGGAACCGCCGCGCCGTCATCAGCGCCATGGCGCTGTCGATGCTGTCTTCCGGCGCGCAGCAGGTGACATCCTTGGTCATCATTTCGGCCACCGGCCGGTCCAGCACCTCGGCACCCTTGGTGCCGACGGCACGGACGATGTCGCGCTCCGACAGGATGCCGGCGATGTCGCCGTTGGGTTTCAGCACCAGCAGCGCGCCGATGCGCTCGCGGCCCAGAACCTCCGCCGCCTGCTGCAGCGTCTGTTCCGGGCCGACGGTGATCATGCGTTGCGGCTTGTCCTTCAGTATCTCAGCGATGGTCATGCGCACCTCCTTCTCCTGATCCGTGAAGGCCGGGCCCCGATCCCGCTAACTGTTGAAAAAGTGTAGGTCCAATGGGGCCCGGCGACAAGCGCGGGTCCTGGCAAGGGAATTGAGACACGGGGAGGGGGTGCATTCCAGCGCTTTCGGGCGTAGCATGACCCGATGAAGGCCAAGGAAGTCCAACCCGATCCGCACACCCTGGCGCTGCAGGCCCTTGCCTGGCTGGCCAGCGACGAGGAGCGCCTGGTGCGCTTCCTCAACCTCTCCGGGCTCACCCCCGGCGGCCTGCGCAAGACCGCGACCGAGCCGGCGTCGCTGGGCGCCGTGCTGGATTATCTGCTGGCCTGGGAACCGCTTTTGCTGAGCTTTTCCGCCGAGCACGGCGTGGCGCCGGAATTGGTGGTTCAGTCGCGCCAGCGCCTGCCGGGGGCACCTTTGCTCAACTGACGTCTAGTCGATGCTCCGCTTTTCCGCATTGGCATCCGCCCCGCTGGGCAGCGGCGCGGTCGGGTCGCGGATCCAGGCGGCGATGTCGTCGAACACCGCATACTGGATGAAATCGCGCAGCAGCAGGTGATAGCCCTGGCGATAGACCGCCAGCCGGCCTTGCTCGGGCGATAAAGATTTGAAATGGGGCAGGGCCGAGTTTACCGCGTCGCGGCTGAGAATCGCCTCGCGCGCGCCGAACAGGGTCAGCCAGCGCGGCCGCTCCAGCTTGCCGGCGGCGTCGAAGGCGGAACTCATCAGATTGACCAGGCCATAGGCGGCGTCGACGCGGGTGTCCTTGATCACCAGCGGGTCGCGCGCCAGCGCGATCAGCGCCGCGCGGTTGCTCGACGCCCGCACGCGCACGCCGGTCGGCCGCACCGTCATGCCCGGCAATAGATGAGCGGTTGCCTCGAACACCGCGCGGCTCGCCGGCGAGATGGTCTGCCAACCCCAGATGGCGGGCGCGGCGAGGATGAGGCCTTCAGCCGGCGGCGGATCGCTGCCAACCGCCGCGCTCATGATGACGGCGCCGCCCATGCTTTCGCCGAGCAGATAGAGCGGCAGGTCCGGGTGCCGCGCCTTGATCAGCTGCGCCGCCACGCGCAAATCGGCGATCAGTTGCGCCTCGCCCGGCCAGATGCCGGTCTGCGGCGCCCTGCCGAAGCCGCGCTGGTCATAGGCATAGAAGATGAAACCGCGCCGGGCCATGCCCTTGCCGGCGGTAGCGAGGCCCTTGGAGTAATCGTTGAAGCCGTGCAGCCCCAGGATCACCGCCTCGGCGGGCCGGTCCCACGGCTCCCACACGCGCAGCGGCAGGTCGGCGCCATCCGGCATGTGGATGAAGTTCTGTTCCAGCCGCGGCGTCTCGACCGGCGGGCCGATCTCCTGCAGCCGCGGCGCGCAGGCGCAGAGCAGCAAAGCGAGCAGAAGGGGGAACCGGCGGAAAGGGCCGGGCCGCCTCATGCCGAAGCGGCGCCCCGCCGCGTCAGTTGCAGGAAGATGTCCTCGAGGTCGGTTTCCACCGTGCTGAGATCGGCGATCTCGAGCCCGGCCGCGCGCACATGGTCGAGAATCTCCGACACCTTGGTCTCGGACGGACGGTAGCGCAGCTTCAGCCGGCGCGCGCCGGCGCTCTCGGGATGGAAGCGTCGCAGGCTCGCCGGCACCTCGGGCAAATCGCGCGCCAGGGTCAGCACCAGCTCTTTGCTGTCGACGCGGGAGAACAGCTCCTCCTTGCGCTCGGCGGCGATCACCTTGCCGTGGTTGATGATGGCGATACGGTCGCAGAGCTCCTCGGCCTCTTCCAGATAGTGCGTGGTCAGCAGAACCGTGACGCCCTGGCGGTTGAGCTCGCGCACATAGGCCCAGAGCTGCTGGCGCAGTTCCACGTCGACGCCGGCGGTGGGCTCGTCCAGCACCAGGACCGGCGGGTTGTGCACCATCGCCTTCGCCACCATCAGGCGCCGGCGCATGCCGCCGGACAGCGTGCGGGCATAGGAGCTCGCCTTGTCGCTGAGCGCCAGGGCCCGCAGGAGCTCGGTCGTGCGCCGCTCCGCCTTCGGCACGCCGTACATGCCGGCCTGGATGTCGAGCAGCTGGGCGGGCGTGAAGAATGGGTCGATGTTGAGTTCCTGCGGCACGATGCCGATCGCCGCCGCTGCGTGGCGCGGGTCGCGGTCGAGGTCGATGTCCCAGATCTTCACCTCGCCGGAAGTCTTGATGACCAGCTGCGCCAGGATGTTGATCAGCGTCGACTTGCCGGCGCCGTTGGGGCCGAGCAGGGCGAACAGGCTGCCGCGCGGAATGTCGAGGTCGACATTGTCCAGCGCTTTTTTCGGCGCGGCATTGCCGCCGGACGCTGCATAGACCTTGGTCAGGCCGCGAATCGAGACGGCGAAATCGGGCAAAGCGGGCGGGTTGGACACGGTTCTGGCTGGCCGGGGCTGGACCGATCCCCGGCGAGCGGGGCGGTTGTCTGCTCTGGGCCGCATGGGTATCATCCGGCCGCCACAGGGTCAACGCCGCGCCCGGCCGGTATCAGGCCGCGGTGGCGCAGCAGAAGAGATGGAAAAATGCAGCCGTTTGAGGTCATCGAGGTCGAAACCACCCACGTCGCCTGCGACGGCGGCGGCGGCCCGCTCGGCCATCCGCGCGTCTATCTGACCCTGAGCAAGCAGGGGGAAATCGAGTGCCCCTATTGCAGCCGGCGCTATGTCCTGAAGCAGGGCGCCCACGCCGCCGCAGGCGGGCATTAGGCAGGTGCGCGGCCGCAGGCGGGCTTTGAACTACCGCGCCGCCGCAAGTGGGCATTGACTGCTGCCGGTAGCTGACCGCCGGTCGGCGTAGAGCGCAGGCAGCCCCAGGCGTTTCCCTCTCCAGTACCGGGCACAATGGCAATCGAGCATCAGGAAGCCGCGGTCGAGTTCTGCGCCGATAGCGAGCTCGGCTATGACCGCAGCCGCACCCGATTCGCCCCCGGCGAGGGGCTTGCGCTCGACGAACAATATCGCCTGGTGCATCTGCCCCTGGTCGCGCCGGACCATCCCGCGATCATTCCAACGCGCGCCGGCACCTTCTATGAACGGGGCCGCCATCCGCGTGTCGTCTCGCTGGTCGTGCCGGTGCCGTGGGACGCGCTCTCGGCGTCCCGCGAATTCCAGGAACTCGAGCGTGACCTGCGCGGCGCGCCCTTCGCGGCGAAAATCGCCTGGGACGTTCTGGCGCGACGGCGGGACCGGCTGCACGCCACCCTCAGCGGCTCGCTCACCATCGGGCAGGATGGGGCGCCTGAGGTCACCGCGGCGCAGCGGCGGCAGCTGGCCGAGATCGGCCCGATCCGGGTGGATTTGCGCGGCCTGTTTTCCGGCAACGTCAATCTCGGCCGCTTGTATCTGCGGGCCTATCCCGCGCGCCGGAACGGGGCCAACCCGTTCCACGCGATCCAGCGCATTTTCGGCCGGCCGGAGACCGATCTCTACGTCGTCGGCCTCTACAACCTCACGGCCGACCTTACCGCCGCCGAGGCGTCGGCGCTGGCGGCACTCATCGCGCGCTGGTGGGACCGCTCCATCCTGCAGATCGAGGTTTCCAGCCTCTGGCTGATCTGGACCAGGGATGCGCTGGTGCTCGACGGCGGGGTGGCCCAGGAAGTCCCTCTCGGGGTATAGGTCACCAGACGCCCGATCGGCGGCGCAGCACCGGAGCACCCAGGCAGCATGTCCAAACCCAAGCACGTCTATCTGGTCGACGGCTCCGGCTACATCTTTCGGGCCTTCCACGCGCTGCCGCCGCTCAGCCGCTCCGACGGCGTGCAGGTCAACGCCGTGCTCGGCTTCACCAACATGCTGCTGAAGCTGCTGGAGGAGACCGACGCCGACCACATCGCCGTCATCTTCGATGCCGGGCGGGCCTCGTTCCGCAACGAGATCTATGCCGAGTACAAGGCGCACCGGCCGGAGGCGCCGCCGGAGCTGATCCCGCAATTCCCCCTGGTGCGCGAGGCGACGCGCGCGGCCAATGTCGCCAGCATCGAGATGCAGAACTACGAGGCCGACGACATCATCGCCACCTATGCGCGCCAGGCGGTGGAGGCGGGGGCCGACGTCACCATCGTCTCCTCCGACAAGGATTTGATGCAGCTGGTCAACGACAAGGTCCGGCTCTACGACCCGATGAAGAATAAGCCGATCTCCTTCCCGGAAGTGCAGGAGAAGTTCGGCGTCACCCCGGACAAGGTCGTCGACATCCAGGCCCTAGCCGGCGATTCCACCGACAATGTGCCGGGCGTGCCCGGCATTGGCGTGAAGACGGCGGCGGAGCTCATCAACACCTATGGCGACCTGGAAACCCTGCTGGCGCGCGCGGCCGAGATCAAGCAGCCGAAGCGGCGCGAGAACCTGCTCGCCAATGCCGAGCTGGCGCGCATCTCGAAGAAGCTGGTGACGCTCGATCGCGCGGTGAAGCTGGATACGCCGCTGGACGCGCTGGAGCGGCGCAAGCTCGACGTGGCGAAGCTGATCGAGTTCCTGAAGGCGAACGAGTTCCGCTCGCTCGCCACCCGCGTCATGGCCCGGCATGGCGGCGAGGGCGGTGGCGCGCCGGTGGTCGACACCGCCCCGCCGGCGGCACCCGCCGCCGGCAACGCCAAGGCGTTCAAGCCGCATGTCGCCATTCCGCAGCGCGGCGCGACGCTCGCCGCGACCTCGCCGGTCAGCTTCGACCAGTACGAGTTGGTGCAGGACACGGCGACGCTGGAGCGCTGGGCCGAGGCGGCGCGCGCGCAAGGCCATGTCGCCTTCGACACCGAAACCAATTCGCTGCATGTCATCGCCGTCGATCTCGTCGGCGTGTCGCTGGCCCTGGCGCCCGGCAAGGCCTGCTACATCCCGCTCGGCCATGACGGCGCCGCGGGCGATCTGCTCGGCGGCCGGGTCGAGCGGCCGCAGCAGATCCCGCTCCAGGACGCCCTCGCCATCCTGAAGCCGCTGCTCGAAGACCCCGCGGTGCTGAAGATCGGCCACAACATCAAGTTCGATCTCTGCATCCTCAAGAAATACGGGGTCGAGGTGGCGCCGATCGACGACACCATGCTGGTTTCCTACGTGCTCGAAGGCGGCGCCCACGGCCACGGCATGGACGAATTGTCGGAGCTGCATCTCGGCCACAAGCCGATCGCCTTCACCGATGTGGCCGGCACCGGCAAGGCACAGGTCACCTTCGACCAGGTGCCGCTGGACAAGGCGCTGAACTATTCCGCCGAGGATGCCGACGTCACCTTGCGCCTGCACCAGGTGCTGAAGCCGCGGCTGATGGCCGAGCGGCTGCTCACCGTCTACGAGACCATCGAGCGGCCGCTGGTGCCGGTGGTGGCGGAGATGGAGTGCGCCGGCATCAAGGTCGATGCCAAGGCGCTGCAGGGCCTGTCGCACGATTTCGCCCAGCGCATCGGCGCGCTGGAAGGCGAGATCCACCGCATCGTCGGCAAGGAATTCAATGTCGGCTCGCCCAAGCAGCTGGGCGACATCCTGTTCGAGGAGCTGAAGCTGCCCGGCGGCAAGAAGGGCAAGACGGGCGCCTATGCGACCGGCGCCGACATCCTGGAGGAGCTGGCAACGACCTCCGGCCATCCGCTGCCGCAGAAGGTGCTGGACTGGCGCCAGCTGACCAAGCTGAAGAGCACCTATACCGACGCCCTGCAGAACGAGATCGACCCGACGACGGGCCGCGTCCACACCTCCTACGCGCTGGCGCTGACCTCGACGGGCCGCCTGTCGTCGAGCGATCCCAATCTGCAGAACATCCCGATCCGCACCGAGGAGGGGCGCAAGATCCGCCACGCCTTCGTGGCGGAAAAGGGCCACAAGCTGCTCTCGGTCGATTATTCGCAGATCGAGCTGCGCCTGGCGGCCGAGATGGCCGACATCCCGGCCCTGCGCGATGCCTTCCGCGACGGGCTCGACATCCATGCGATGACCGCGAGCCAGGTCTTCGGCATTCCCGTCGAGGGCATGGACCCGATGGTGCGCCGCCGCGCCAAGGCGATCAATTTCGGCATCATCTACGGCATCAGCCCGTTCGGGCTGGCGGCGCAGCTCGGCATCCCGCAAGCCGAGGCCAAGGCCTATATCGACGCTTACTTCGCGCGCTATCCCGGCATCCGCGGCTATATGGAGCGGACCAAGACCTTCGCCCGCGAGCACGGCTATGTGGAGACCCTGTTCGGCCGCCGCTGCCACATGCCCGGCATCAACGACAAGAACCCGGCGCGGCGCAGCTTCATGGAACGCGCCGCCATCAACGCGCCGCTGCAGGGCACGGCGGCCGACATCATCAAGCGCGCCATGATCCGCGTGCCCCCGGCGCTGAAGGAGCGCGGGCTGAAAGCGCAGATGCTGCTGCAGGTGCACGACGAACTGATCTTCGAAGTGCCGGTGAAGGAGGTCGAGGAAACCTCCGCCCTGGTGCGCGAAATCATGCAGCAGGCGCACATGCCAGCGCGCCAGATAGACGTGCCGCTGATCTGCGAGGCGGGTGTGGGCGATAACTGGGCCGAGGCGCATTGAGGGTATTCGATCCTAGTTCCAATCTTTACATAACTGGAAAAACCACCTTAGATTGAGCGCGCATCAGGAGTTCTGGGGGATTTGCGATTGGGGAAGTTCTGGGGTGTCCTGTGTGAGTCCTTCAGACGGGCACTTAAAGCCATGAGCCAAAAACCTAACGCTGAAAGAACGGAGTCGCTCGAGGCTCCTATAGATGATGTTTCGCCGCATGGCGCCGAGTTTAGCGCTGATAGACCGCGAAAGAACCAGAAGGAAGACAGGCTAGGCTTCAAGAAGATCGCCGAACTGCTTGCAACATCAATTCTGCAACAATCACCATCCGATGGATATGTAATCGCGATCGAGGGGCCGTGGGGATGTGGCAAGACCACACTCGTGAATTTTCTGGTGCAAGAAATTGAGAAGGTAGAGAATCCACCGCTCCACATTGTCCGATTTGAGCCTTGGATTGTTGGTGATCGGAATGGAATGCTGTCAGAGCTCTTGTCTACTTTGGCAGCTGCGTGTACGAGCCTTGACAGCAGCGAGGGAGCGGATCGTCGCCGACTTGGTGCTTCTGCCCTATCAGCCGCCGCTCAACTCAAAGCGTATGCTTCAAAGCTCGGCCGAACTTCAGCGCCCTTCGCGCAGGTGCTAGCTGCGTTCGGAGTCCCACTGGCAGCATTGGCGAGCACCACACTGAGCGGACTAGCCGACGCTGCCGAAGCGATAGACCTGGCAAAACCCATCGACAAGATGAAACAAGATCTTGTCGATACGCTTGGTCAAATCGAACGGAGAATCGGAGTTGTCGTTGATGATCTGGACCGCTTAGAGCCGGCAGAGGCAGTGGAGGTTCTGAGGATAGTTCGAGTGACGTGAGCCCCGCAAACTCCTCCAGATTTGGGTAGAGTCCGCCCCGACAAGGGAGACGGACGATGAAGCGATCACGGTTCACTGAGGAGCAGATCATCGGGATCCTGCGGGAGCAGGAGGCCGGTATGGCGACGGGGGATGTGTGCCGCAAGCACGGCATCTCGAACGCCACTTTCTATAAATGGAAGGCGAAGTATGGCGGCCTTGATGTCTCGGAAGCCCGGCGCCTGAAGGTGCTGGAGGACGAGAACGCCAAGCTGAA